>Ga0181538_10000124_pt1 | contig 81222 bp, 72 predicted proteins | sample PEATcosm2014_Bin_40_FD_119773 | JGI IMG/M metagenome (GOLD analysis project Ga0181538, IMG submission 119773) | Peatland microbial communities from MTU Mesocosm Facility, Houghton, MI, USA - PEATcosm2014_Bin23_30_metaG | ecosystem: Environmental > Terrestrial > Soil > Wetlands > Peat | place... | reverse complement strand
GGCCGTGCCCAGCGGCTCACGGTCTCGGTGATGGCGTCGTTTCGAGGATTCCCCGGACCACCGAGGCCGACTGTCCGATGCTGTCGTCGCCGTCGACGGTCAAGAGGCGATGCGAGAGGCAGGCCACGGCGACCGCCTTCACGTCGTCGGGCACCACGAAGCTCCTCGAGGAGAGCACGGCGTGGGCCTGCGCGGACCGGATCAGCCAGATGGCAGCGCGGGGACTCGCTCCGAGATGCACACCCGGAGCCGTCCGGGTGGCCCGGCAGATCTCCACCGCGTACTCGGCGACCGATTGGTGCACCGGCACCGATTCGGTTGCCTGCTGGGCACTCAGCCAACCCTCCGGCGTGCAGATCGGCAGCAGGTCGGCCAGGGCGTACGTGCCGCCGGCGTGCAGCGCCAGCCGGGTCTCGTGCGCGGCGTCGGGGTACCCGATCGGCGTGGCGATGGCGAATCGATCGAGCTGGCTCTCCACGAGCGGGAACGTCCCCCGCTGCGAACGCGGGTTCTGCGTCGCGATCACCATGTGGGGCCGCGGCAGCGGCCAGGACTCGCCGTCCACGCTGACCTGGCGCTCCTCCATCGTCTCGAGGAGCGCGGACTGCGTGCGGGGCGGCGTGCGGTTCAGCTCGTCGACGAGCACGACGTGGGCGAAGACCGGACCGGCCCGGAAGTCCCATTGGGCGGTGTCGGGTGTGAAGACCGAGACGCCGGTGATGTCGGAGGGGAGCAGGTCAGGGTGGCCCTGCACGCGTGAGAGCTCAACGCCGAGGGAGGTCGCGATGGCCCGGGCCAGCACGGTCTTGCCGACGCCGGGCACGTCCTCGATGAGCAGGTGGCCCCCCGAGAGGGCGGCCGTCGCCGCGGCGAGGAGGGCGTCGTCGCTGCCGAGCATGACCAGCTCGAGGTTGCGCACCAGCGCCTGGCCGAGGGCGATCGCGGCGTCGACGTCGCGGACGCGTTCGTCGAGAGCGCTCACGGCGTCGCCGCCGTCACCTGGGCCATGGAACACCACACTACGGCTGCAGGGATCCCACCAGGTGTCGTCCGGCCCGGTGCTGCACCTGGCAGCGGGCGACGGGGGCCCGTAGAGGCGGGCGGTCAGCGCACACGGCGAGCCCACAGTTGTCGATACGTTGTGCTCGCCGCGCCCGGGGCCGGTGCGCCCCTAAGGCTGGCGCCCCAGGAACGCCGCCAGCCGGTCGGCCGGGCTGGCTCCCGCGGGGGCCTCCACGCTGGGGCCGAACGGCGCCTCGCCGTCGGGGCCCCGGAGGTTGTCGGGCAAGAACCCTTCGGCGACCGCCAGCAGCTGCGTGGCCAGCCCCGGATCGAGGTCGGTGGACTGCCCGGTGGCCTTGGCCAGGTCCCACCCGTGCGTGAAGGTGTCGATGGACGCGATGTTGATGAAGACGCCTCCCGGCAGCTCCGCGAAGGGGAGCTTCATCGTCTTGTCCATGGCGCCCTCGGCCTCGAAGGCCTTGACGGCGCGCGCCGCCCCCCTGTTGAACTCCGTCACGAAGTCACCCTCGCAGAAGTCCGGCGCGTCGTCCCCGGTCGGGGCCTCGCCGGTCTCTGCCGTCACGGCGAAGTACGTGGCGCCGCCGACGATGTGGTTCACCAGCTGGCGCACCTTCCACGATGCGCACGGGGTCGACCCGTCGAGCTTCTGGTCGTCGACACCGGAGAGCACCCCTGCGGTCGATGCGAAGGCCTGCGCCAACATGTCTGCGCTCACGGTTTCGTCCTCTCGTCGTACGGCCGAACCCCGTCCCGGTGCCGGGCACCGCGTCGACTCGCCGGGCCGAACCTAGCCCGGTCAGGCGAGCGCTGCCGTGGCCTCCCCGACCAGCTTGTCCTCGCCTTCGGCATTCGACAGCGTCACCGCCAGGTCGACCAGCTTCCTGCCGTCCTCCTCACGCTTGCCCGTGACGACGATCCTGGAGGACAGCACCTCGTCGGGCCAGGTCTGGCGGGCGAAGCGGACCTGGTACCGCGTCACGTTGCCCACGCCCACGAAGTCGGTCAGCGCCGAGCCGAGCAGGCCCATGGAGAACATGCCGTGCCCGAAGACGCTGGGCTGCCCGGCGGCCTGGGCCGCAACCTCGTCGTGGTGCATCGGGTTGAAGTCCCCCGACGCGCCCGCGTACTTCACCAGGTCCGTCCGCGTCAGCGTGTGCGAAATGACCGGTGCCTCGTCCCCGACCATCACGTCGTCGAAGGACAATCTCTTCTCACCCATGGTGTCGACCTCCCGTCAATTGCTCGTTCCCGTCAATTGCTCGTCACAGTCCGCGGTCTAGGCGCGGTGAATCAGGTTGAAGCGTGCCGTCACCACCGGATCGCCGGTCGTGTCGTCCGACCAGTTGGTCTCCGAGACGATGAAGGTCATCGTGCGGCCCTTGGACTCTTTCTGGTAGGCGTCGGTGATCGTGCCCTCGCCAACCAGCACGTCGCCCACCAGCACAGGGCGGTGGTAGATGAACTCCTGCTCGCCGTGCAGGATCAGCCCGCCCTTGGCCATCAACGGCCCGAGGGCCGTCGCGAGCGGGTTGCCCGTCGGCGCGTCCGCCGGCTGGAGCTCCTCGAACTTGCCCGAGAACTCCATGGCGAAGGGCCAGGTCAGGGGCGCCGGGATGGCGTCGAAGCCGGCCGCCTTGGCCGCGTCGGGGCTGTGGTAGATCGGGCTCGTGCTGAGCACGGCATCGGCGAAGTGCTGCACCGGACCCCGCTCCACGACGACCCTGGACTTACCCGTCGGCTGCCCGATGATCCCCTTGAGCACGTCTTCTTGCGATGCGGCGCCGTCTGCCACCGTCTGCCTCCTGTCCCCCTCCGCCGTCGTACCGGACCACGTCAGTCATGGCGGGCACCGGCACCGGGCCGATGCAGCGCCAAAGGTAGCGGGGTGACACGGACGGCGCCCAATCCGTGCGTTTCAACCGGCGGGGCCGGCCGCGCCTCGATACCATCAGCCGCCGTGCCCCCCTCCGACGCCGACTTCTTCGAGGTGGTGCACACCCAGCGGGCGGCGCGGTCGTTCCTCCCCGACGACGTGGACGACGAGACCGTCGCCCGCATCCTGACTGCGGCGACGCACGCACCGAGCGCGGAGAACAGCCAGCCCTTCGTGTTCATCGTCGTGCGGGACCCCGGGCTGCGCGCCACGATCGGCGGGCTGACCGCGCGCATCTGGCAGGGGGGCGCCCGGGCGCTCGAGGAGCAGCGGCTCTCCCCCGCCTTCCTGCGTGACGTCGACCACGGGGCGATGGGCGGCATCGCCGCCGCACCGGTGCTGGTCGTCGTGTGTGGCGACACCCGCCTGACCTACCCCCAGTCGATGGACGCCTCGATCTTCCCCGCCGTGCAGAACCTGCTGCTGGCCGCCCACGCGCTCGGGCTCGGTTCGACACTCACCACCATGCCCGTCCTGGCCGGTGAGGAGCTCTCCGGCCCGCTCGGCCTCCCGCCCGAGGTCGTGCCGGTCGCCGTGGTCCCGCTCGGCCACCTTCCCGCGCCGCTGGGGTCGCCCCGGCGCCGACCGCTCTCGGAGAAGGCCCATCTCGACCGTTACGGCACGCCGTTTCCCCCGAGTGCCGCACCGGCCCCGCCGGTGAAGCGCTCCAGGAACCCGCAATAGCGGTCCAGGACCACGGGCCAGGTGTAATTCGCCGCCACGTAGGCGCGGCCGTTGCGGCGCATCGTCTCGTGGACCGCGTCATCCGTCGTCAGCAGACCGACGACGGCCTCGAACTCGGCGAAGTCGCCGAACCACAGTCCCGCGCCCGACCGCTCGCAGTGCTCCCGGGTGGGCCCGCAGCGGGCGTTCACGAGCACCGGCACGCCGGCGGTGAGCGCCTCGACCACCGTGAGCGAGAAGGACTCGTAGGGGGAGGGTGCCATGAGCGCCCGCGCACCGCGCAGCAGGCCCCACTTGTCCTCCTCTCCGACCATGCCCGTCACGACGACGTCGTCGGCTCGTTCGGGAGGGTCGACCACCTGGCCCACGAGCACCAGGCGGAGGGGGCCGGGATGGCGCTGCTTGTAGGCGCGGAAGGAGCGCCACAGCATGCCGGTCCCCTTCTGGTCGTCCACCCGGCCGATGCACACGAGGTAGGGCGCCTCGCCGAGCCCGTACGCCGCGCGCGCGGCCCTCTCGTCGATGCCGTCGTCGGGCGGCTCCTCGACGCCGAGCCCGACGACCACCTGGGGGGTGGTCGCGACGCCGAAGCGCTCGTTCACCAGCGTGCGCTCGCTCCGGCTGTGGAACGCGAAACCACGGCAGCGGGTGAAGAGCTCGTCGTAGATCCGCAGGTGCAGTGCGGGCTCCTCGTGCGCCGCCGGGTGCAGGATGGCGCGCTCGGCCACCAGGGGCAGGCCGCGGACGGTCGGGTAGTACAGGTAGGGGTAGAAGGCCACGACGTCGGCGTCGCTGCCCGCCACCGCGTCGAGAAGTGCGGGCGACCGCGGCCCCTGCAACTCCACCCAGCGCTCCATGTCCTCGCGGCTGGCGTGGGAGGGATCCTCCCGCATCCCGGCCCACAGCGGATGGAAGCGGTCGTCACGCCCGGCCTCGGAGCGGATGCGGTGCACGATGACGCCGTTGACCTCCCCGGTCCCCTCGGGGAGCTCGTCGCGCCACGTGATGGCGTCGACGGCGCAGGTGGTCAGCACCTCGACCTGGTGGCCGCGGTCCGCCGCGAGATGCTCGGCCAGCATGCGCGCCCCGGTCTCGGCACCCCCGCGGATCCCGGTGCCGTAGCGCGGCACGACGAAGGCCACCTTCACCGGAGCACCCCGTGCGCAGGCGGGCGGGGGGGCGGCACGGAGCGAACATACCGGCCGCGGGCGGAGGGACCACCCGGCGCCACCTGACGCGGCTGTCAGGTCCGGCGATATGGTGAGCCCGTGCAGGAGCACCATTACTTCGTCGACATCGACGCCACCGTGGACGAGCTGTGGCAGCTCTTCTGGGCCCGGATCCCCCACACCGAGACGGGGGACCTGACGATCGACATCCTGTACCCCGGCAACGAGGTCGGCGACGGCCTCATCCGCCACTGCACGTTCCGGGTGCCGCGTTATCTGCTGACGGGTGGCAAGGGCCAGTCGTGGGAGTGGCTGACCGAGGTCACGCCCAAGGTGTCCTGGAAGTACACGGCGGTCGGCCGCCCGCTCCTCTCCGAGGCCGAGGGGCGCACGAGGTTGGAGGATCTCGGCGAGGGCCGGACCCGCGTGCACTTCTCCGAGACCTACCACGCGTTCAACCCGTTGCTGCGCGCCCTGCTCGAGAAGCGGGTGCACGCCTTCATCTCGAAGGACAATGACCGGCTCATCAAGGAGTCGCTGACGAAGGGCGTGCGCTACCTGCGCGCCGCCAAGGCGAAGGCCGCCGCCGAGGCCGACGGCGCGCCACCGCCTGACGCCCCGCCCCGGTGACGGTCGTCGACCACTGGGTCAACGCCCTGACCGGCAAGGCGGCCGAGGCCTTCATGGGACAGGCGGGCAACGAGGGCATCCCCGAGTTGCTCGGCGGCGACCTCTCCGCCGCCTCCACCGTGCAGCATCTGCTGGTCACCATGGACGCCTGCCGGGTCGACGTCGGTGTGGTCGCAGCCGGCCTCACGGCCCGCGAGACCGACGCCCTCCTCGACGAGGTGGCCGCGCACCCCGACCGGCTCCGCGTGGCGCTCGTGGCCGACCGACCCGACCGGCCGGTGCGGCAGTGCACCCGGCTACGGGCCCTCGCCGCGCACCCGGCGGTCGCCCTCGTGCGGGTCACGCCGCTCGTGCACCAGTACCCGCTCAACGACAAGCTCTACTACCCCCTCTACGCCACCTGCGCCGAGCTCGGTCTGCCCGTCTCGGTCAACGTCGGGATCCCCGGGCCGCGGGTGCGCTCCGCCTGCCAGCATCCCGGGCTGCTCGAGGACGTCCTCATCGACTTCAAGGGGCTCACCGTCATCGGCGCCCACATGGGCCATCCCTACGAGGCCCTGCTGATGCAGTACATGCTCAAGTGGCCGGACCTCTACCTGTCCAACTCGGCCTACCTCGCCAGGTACATGGACACCGCGCTGGTCTCGTTCATGGACTCCTCACGCGGCACGGGCCGCGTCCTCTTCGCGTCCGACCATCCCTTCCTCTCCATGGAACGGGCGGTGTCCGCCGCCCGGGATCTACCCCTCTCCGACACGGCGGCCCAGGCCTTCCTGGGCGGCACGGCGGCCCGCCTCCTGGGCCTCGACTGAACGGACGGCGCGGCGCGGCACCCGCTCGGTCGGAGCCGGCGGACGCGCCGCTACCGTGCAGGCATGGACCTCGGCCGGGTCGGTGTGTGGTGGAGCGGCTCGTGGAGGGTGGCGGACGACCCCACGCGCAATGCGGCACAGGAGCTCGAGTCGCTCGGCTACGCGACCCTGTGGTCGTCGGGTCGCTTCGACCCCGGGCTCTCCCCGCACTTCGCTCGCCTGCTCGGGTCGACGGCCCGGGTCACCGTGGCCAGCGGCATCGTGAGCGTGTGGGCGGGTGCCGCCGGCGACGTCGGGCCCGCCGTCGCCGCATTGGAGGAGCAATTCCCGGGCCGCTTCCTGCTCGGCATCGGCGCCAGCCACGCCCCGGCCGTGGAGAACTACAACCACCCCTACGCGCACGTGGTCGCCTACCTCGACGCGCTCGACGCCCTTGACGTGCCCGTGCCGCCCGAGCGGCGGGTGCTCGCCGCCCTCGGCCCCCGCATGCTCGGGCTCGCCGCCGCACGCGCCGCCGGGGCGCACCCGTACTTCGTCCCCGTCGAGCACACGGCCCGGGCCCGCGGCATCCTCGGCCGGGGGCCGCTCCTCGCACCCGAGGTGGCGGTCGTCCTCGAGACGGACGCGACCCGGGCCCGGGAGCAGGCGCGGGCCTATGCGGCCACCTACCTGCACCTGCCGAACTACACGAACAACCTGCGCACGCTCGGCTTCGGTGACGACGACATCGGCGGCGGCGGGAGCGATCGGCTGATCGACGCCGTCATTCCGTGGGGCGACGTCGCGACCATCGCGAGCCGCGTCCGCGAGCACCACGACGCCGGGGCGGACCACGTCTGCGTCCAGGTCGTCGCCGGCCGGGAGGCCTTCCCGCTGGACCGCTACCGCGAGCTCGCTCCCGCGCTGCTCGGCGCGTCACGAGGGTCGGCGCCCCCGGCCTGAGCCGCTACGCCGGCCCACCGTGCTCGGCGAGCAAGCGCGCCAGGGCCCGGAAGGCGCGCCCCCGGTGCGACACGGCGTCCTTCTCGGCCGGTGTCATCTCTGCGAAGGTCCGGCCGTCCCCGTCGGCGGGCTCGAACACGGGGTCGTACCCGAAGCCGTGCCGTCCCCGTGGCCCGGTCGCGATCGTTCCCTCCATCACCCCCTCGGCCCACACCTCTGAGCCGTCGGGAAAGGCCGCCAGCGCAACCGTCTTGAAGCGGGCGCGGCGCTCGCCGCCGCCGTCGTCCAGCGCGGCGAGCTCGCGCAGCAGCTTGGCGACGTTGTCGGCGTAGGTCGCGTCCTCGCCGGCGTAGCGGGCGCTGTAGACCCCCGGCGCGCCGCCGAGCGCATCCACTTCGAGGCCGGTGTCGTCCGCCACTGCCGCCTGGCCCGTCGCGCCGACCAGCGCACGCGCTTTGAGCCGCGCGTTGTCCAGCAGCGTCTCGCCGTCCTCGACGACCTCGGGCACGTCGTCGGGACGCGGCACCAGTTCGACCTCCACGGCGGCCGACAGCACGGCGGCGATCTCGGCGGCCTTGTGCGGGTTGGCCGACGCCAGCACCAGTCGCAGCGGGCCCTCCCCGCTCACCTCCGGGGCGGCGGCTCGGCCAACACGGCCTCCTGCATCCCCGTGAGGCCCTTGATGCCGGCCTCGGCGAGCCCGAGCAGGGTGTCGAGCTCGCTCCGGCTGAACGCCAGCCCCTCTGCCGTGCCCTGCACCTCGACGAAGCGGCCGGCACCGGTCATGACGACGTTCATGTCCACCTCCGCCCGCGAGTCCTCCACATAGGGCAGATCGAGCATCGGCACACCGTCGACGATGCCGACGGAGACGGCCGCCACAGAGTCGGTGAGCGGGTGCGTGCGGATCGTCCCCGCCTGCACGAGGCGCGTGCACGCGTCGTGCAGCGCGACGTAGGCGCCGCAGATGGAGGCCGTGCGGGTACCGCCGTCGGCCTGCAGCGCATCGCAGTCCACGGTGATCTGCACCTCACCGAGAGCGACCAGGTCGCACACCGCCCGCAGCGAGCGCGCGATGAGCCGCTGGATCTCCTGCGTCCGGCCGGACTGCTTGCCCTTGGCCGCCTCCCGGGAGGCCCGCTCGGGCGTCGACCCCGGCAGCATGGAGTACTCGGCGGTCACCCAGCCCTTGCCCGAGCCCCGCATCCACGGAGGGACGCGCTCCTCCACCGAGGCCGTGCACAGGACCTTGGTCTGGCCGAACGTCACGAGGACCGACCCCGGCGCCATGACCGTGTAGTCGCGCTCGAAGGTGACCGGTCGCAGCTCGTCGATGGCACGCCCGTCCGGGCGCTCGGTACGGGGGTCCCCGCTCACTGTGCTCTCTCCAACGGGCTTCCTCCCACCGCACTCCTCTCGGATCCTCTGTGGCTTCGCCTGCGCCCCGGCAGCGGGCGTCGGCCCCGGACACCGTAGAGCACCGCGGTGCCCCGACGGGTGGCCCGGGGGTCTCAGTTGCCGTGCGCGAAGGCCTCGGGGTACGAGTGGGCCGAGATCTCCAGCGCCGCATCGACATCGCGGTAGGTCTTGAGCTCAATGACGTTGCCGCTGGGGTCGGCGATCTTGGCCTTGGTCTGCTCGGTCACCAGCCCCTCGTCGTCGGTCGAGACCGGGACCACCCACCCGACGCCCGCGGCGCGCAACCGGGCGACCACGTCGTCGAAGTCCTGTCGCCCCAGCGTCACGCCGAAGTGGCTCGAACCGCCCGCGCTCAGCGGCCGCACCTCGTCGGGGCGGTTCTGCAGCGTGACCTGCATGCCGTAGAACCACACGTCGGTGAAGTCCTCGCGCCGCCGGGCCGCCTGGCAGCCCAGCGTGTGCACGTAGAAGTCGCGCGCCTCCTCCATGTCCCGCACGGGGACGGAGAGGTGGAGGATCGGTTGCACGGCCCCAGCCTACGGCAGACGCGCTCAGGCCCTTCCTGCCGCGAACAACACACACTGCGACATTGCGAGGGGGTTCGTGCGGTTGTCCGGCGCGGCGGCGGCGGCCCGGCACTGCGCCAGGGAGGCGCCGGAGGCAGGCGCGCTCGACGGTCCTCCCGGTTGCAGCGGCCACACCCAGGCCGCATGCTCGTAGACCGGGGCGGTGCCGAGGACCATGGTGAAGAACCCCGACGCGTACACGGGGTCGCGGCTGGACCCGGCGATCACCACCTCCTGCACCTGCCACTGCCGCAGGGCACGCCGGACGGTCGCGATCTGGGCCGGGGTCCCCGTCGGCGGGGTCCCACCGACGACGGTCAGGTCGGAGAGGACCCGTCGGGCCGAGCCCGGGGCGCCCTGCCCGACCGGTCCCCCCAGGGCGTTGGGCGTCTTGAGGGCGGCGCCCGCCAGCCGGAAGTGCATGTCGTCGACGGCCTGCCAGAGCATCGGTTGCGCGGAGCCCGAGACGGCGAACGGGATGGTGAGCAGCGCGGTGCCCGACGGCAGCGCCGGCGCCGACAGCCGCAGGTAGGCGGGCGTCCGCACCGGCACGACCGTGAAGGGCAGGTCGAAGGTGACGAACACCGGCACGAGCGCCGCGGCCGCCACAAGCGCGGTGGCGGCCGCGACGGCACCGCGGAGGTGCCGCGCCATCCACGAGGAGGGCCGGCGGTGCGCCACGTAGAGCGCATCGAGGCCCACGGCGAGGAGAAAAGCGATGAAGAGCGTGACGAGGGGCGCGAACTGGTCCGGCAGGATCTCCTTGAACAGCGGGAGCGTCGAGAGGGCGCGCCACGGGAGCCATGGGTGCCCCAACCAGGACGGTGCGCTCAGGAGAAAGCCGCCGAGCGCGAGCCACAGGGTCAGCACCGTCAAGAACACGAGCAGCCACGTGAGGGCGCGCCTGCGGGCCACGACGACCGACGCCAACGTCACCGCCGCCACCCCTCCGCCGACGTAGTCGGGCGGCGGCCCGTTCCGGCCCAGGTAGCCGCCGAAGCGGACGTACTCGGGGGTGAAGGCCGCGTACTGCCCCGGTGCGAGGACCCCCGAGAACGGCACGCCCGAGATCGGTGCGAGGGCGAACAGCACGCCGGTCACGGCCTGGGGACCGGCCAGGCCGAACCAGACCGGGTAGGCGAGCAGCGCCACGGTGACCCCCGACGCGAGGGCGAGTGCCGGGAGGGCGTGGCCCGCGCGCACCCGCACCTGGCGCCAGCCGACCGCCATCACCACGACCAGGCCGGCGACGGTGAACAGGAGGCACATCACCAGGATCTCCGGCGAAATCAGGAATTGGGCCACCAGCAGGGCCGCCAGCACAAGCCCGTCCCGGCGCGCCGAGTGCTCCTGGCGGATGACGATCTCGTGCAGCGTCGTGAACAGCAGCGGTGGGATGACGAGGAACGTGACCGACACGTGCGCGAAGGCCAGCGACGTCACGATCGCCGACGAGTAGCCGTACACGAGGGCGGCAGGGATGGCGCCGGGCTTCCAGGTGATCAGTGGGCGCACGGCGGCGAAGCAGCCCCACGCGCTGAGCGCGGGAGCGAGGGTGAGTGCCACGTTGGTCGCGCTCACTGGTCCGAAGAGCCACGTCACCGGCGCCAGCACGACGCCGATGAGCGGCCCCGACGTGTTCGACAGCAGGTTGGCGCCGTCCGGGACGTTCACCGCGCCGGAGAAGAAGAGGCTGTGCAGGTGGACCATCGCCCAGGCGGGCCAGGCCATGAACCAGACCTCCTGCGCCGGGTCCCCGCACCCGCACGTCAGGGTGGCCGAGGGATGGCCCGACCACACGTGCCACCAGAGCGCCACGGCGGGAACGGTGAAGAGGGCGATGGCGGCGACGTGGAAGGCGAGCGCGCGCCCGGCCCGGCGGGCGCGGCCGTCGCGCCGCAACGGGGCCGGGTCGGGACCGTCGGGAGCGCCGTCGGAGCCGTCGGGGCTGCTCGGGTCCGCTGCCGGCGGGCCCGCCGTGTCGTGGGAGGGGTGCATCGACACGTCCATCCCGCTCGTCACTGCCGCCGAGCGTACCGCCGCGTCCTCCCGGATCCGGGGAGCGGACCCGCCCTGCGGCGTTCCTATGATCGTCCCCGTGCCAGCCGATCGCCGCTGCATCGTGGTCGGCGCCGGGATCCTCGGGCTCAGCACCGCCTGGGCGTTGGGGCGGCGGGGGTGGGACGTCGTCGTCCTCGAGGCCGCCGGCTTCGCGGGCCACGGGCGCTCCGGCTCCAAGGGTGACGCCCGGATCTTCCGCCTGGGCTATCCCGAGCCCCTCTACGTCGAGATGGCACTGCGGGCCCGGAGCCTCTGGCAGGACCTCGAGCGCGCCGGCGGCCGCCGCCTGCTGCACGCCACGGGCCAGGTGACGCTCGGCGACGCCGCCGCGCTCGACGCCATCGCCGCCGCGCTGGAGGCCTCGGGCGCCCCGGCCGAGAGGCTCCCGGCGACCGAGGCGGCGGCGCGCTTCGGCGGGATCGCAGCCCGCCGGTCCGTCCTGTTCGAACCCGCGTCGGGGGTCCTGGCCGCCGACGAGTGCCTACGGGCACTGTGCGAGGCGGGGCGCTTCGACCTCCAGGTGGGCGCGGCGGCGCGCGCCGTGCGCGAGCGGCCCGGTGGTGCGGCGGTGACGACCGCGGCAGGGCGGGAGCACGCCGCCGACGTCGCGCTGGTGTGCGCCGGCCCGCGGTCACTGGCGCTGCTGGGTGAGACGCCGGCGGTCGCGGCCGCACCGTCCCTCCCCCAGGTGGCCTACTTCCGCCCGGCGGCCGGCGCCGGCTCCCGGGCCCCGCTGCCCGTCTTCATCGAGTGGGGGGACGACATGGTCTACGGGCTGCCCGTGCCCGGCGGCGGGCCGCATGCAGGCACCTACAAGGTGTCGCACCACACGCCCGGCACGACCGTCGACGGGTTCGACCCCACCGACCCCGAGCCTTTCGCCGACGACCCCGGCCTCCTGGGGCTGCTGACCGGCGCAGTCACCCGTCTCCTCCCGGCGCTGGACCCCGTGCCGGTGGCGACCGAACGCTGCGTGTACGACAACTCGGCGGACACCGACTTCGTCCTCGACCGCGTGGGCCACGTCGTCGTCGGCTGCGGCACCAGCGGGCATGGGTTCAAATTCGGCCCGCTGCTCGGCGAGCTCCTGGCCGCCCTGGCCGACGGCACGGACCCGCCGCTCGACCTCGGCCGCTTCGGCCTCCACCGGGAGGCCGGCGGACGAGCACCGTCCCGGTAGGTTCCGTCCGTGCCCCGCTACGTCGCGCTGCTCCGGAGCGTCAACGTCGCCGGTCACGGCCGTCTCGGCATGCAGGAGCTGCGCGCCGCCTTCGATGCGCTCGGCTACACCGGGGTGACGACATACATCCAGACGGGCAACGTCGTTTTCTCGACGGGCTCCAGGAGCGAGGCGGCCATCGGGTCGGCCATTGAGCAACGGCTGGCCGAGGACTTCGGCGACTCGCCGGCGGTCATCCTGCGCACCGTGCCCGAGCTGCTGCGCATCGCCGCCGCCAGCCCCTACGCCAAGGCGGGTGCCAACCCGTCCCGCCACCATGTCACCTTCCTCGCCGCCGCTCCGTCGGAGGCGGCCCTGGCCGCCCTGGCCCTCCCGGCGAGCGGCCGCGACGAGCTGGTCCTCGACGGCCGCGAGGTCTACGTCTTCACGCCCGAGGGCTACGCCGAGACGAAGTTCACGGGCAGCTTCCTGGAGCGCCGGCTCGGCGTGGTGAGCACGACGCGCAACTGGAACACGGTGACCAAGCTCGGTGAGCTGGCGGCACGCGCCACCTGAGCGGCGCGCCCGTCATCTGACATCGGCCGCCGGGCGCGGGGCCCGGCGTGCCTCACATCGCGTAGACGCTGCGGATGACTTCGGAGATGGTCGTGGTGTCGAGGGTGACGAGGTTGAGGGCCTCTTCGCGCAGGGTGCGCATGCCCTGCTTCTGGGCCAGCCGGCGCAGCTCGTCCTGGGTGGCCCAGCCGACGATCAGTCTCTTGATCTCGGGGGTCATCTGGAGGAGCTCGTAGACGCCGATGCGGTCCAGGTAGCCGGTGTGCCCGCAGTAGTTGCACCCCGCGCCGTGGTAGAAGTCCGACTTGGGCGGCCCTCCGCTCTCCTCGTAGAAGGAGAGCTCCTCAGTGGTGGGCGTGCAGCGCTCCTTGCACGACGGGCAGATGCGGCGCACGAGGCGTTGGCCAACGATGGCGATGACGGACGAGGCGATGAGGAAGGACTCGATCCCCATGTCGAGGAAGCGGTGCAGGGCCGACACCGCGTCGTTGCCGTGCAGGGAGGAGAGCACGAAGTGCCCGGTGAGGGCCGACTGGACGGCGATGCGGGCCGTCTCGACGTCACGGATCTCACCGACGAGGATGACGTCGGGGTCCTGGCGCAGGATCGACTTCAACCCGTTGGCGAACGTCAGGCCCGCCTGCTCGTTGACCTGGATCTGGTTGATCTTCGGGAAGACGAACTCGACCGGGTCCTCGATCGTCATGACGTTGCGCGCCCGGTCGCTGACCTCGGTGAGGGTGGCGTAGAGCGTGGTGGTCTTCCCGCTGCCGGTCGGGCCGGCGCACAGGACCATCCCGAACGGGGCCCGGACGAGCTTGGAGTAGGTCTCGTGGGTGTCGGTGGGCATGCCGAGGTCGCCGAGGCGGAGCACGGACCGGTTCTTGTCCAGGATCCGCAGCACGCACTTCTCGCCCCAGATGGTGGCCACCGTCGCCACGCGGACGTCGGTGTCCTTCCCGTCGATCTCCTTGGTGAACTGGCCGTCCTGGGAGCGGCGCTTCTCGACGATGTTGATGCCCGCCAGGATCTTGATGCGGCTGATGAGCCCGATGCCCATGGTGACGGGGAGCTCGAGGACGTCCTTGAGGGCGCCGTCGATCCGGAAGCGGACGTAGATCACGTCCTGCGAGGGCTCGATGTGCACGTCGGAGGCCCGGTCGCGCACCGCCTGGGTCAGGATGCTGTCGACGACCTGGACGACCGGGGCGTTCTCGCTGACCACGGTGGGCGTCTCGTCCTCGACGGGGCGCTTGTTGCGCGTCGTCTCCACCGCCTCGAAGACCTGCACGAGCTTTCCGACGCTGTCGATGGCCAGGTAGCTGCGGTCGATGGCCCACCGGATATCGGTCATGGGGGCGAGCGAGAGGCGCACCGACATGCCGCTCGCGCCGGCCAGCTGGAACCGCAGATCGTCGCTCGGCTGTGCCACCGCGACGTGCAGCCCCTCCCCGTCGACCCGGATGGGGATGGCGAGGTTCTCGCGGGCGACCGCCTCGGGGATGAGGTCGAGCGCCTCGGTCTCCGGCGTGTCGCGACGGAGGTCGGTGACGGGCATGCCGAAGAAGTCGGCCAACGCGTCGACGAGGCCGCGCTCGTCGAGGGCGCCCATGTCGACGAGCACCTCGCCGAGGCGCTTCCCGGAGCCGGCTTGCTGCTTCAGCGCGGTCGCGATCTGGGCGTCGGTCACGAGGCCGCGGGCGACGAGGACCTGTCCGAGCAGGCCCCGAGGCCGCCCGGACGGAGCACCGTTGTCCCGCACCGGGGCTTCGCTCACCGGTTCGGGCATGAGGGACCCCCCTGACCCGGAGGGTCCACCGTCGGCGGCATCCTCGAGGACGAGGAGATCACCGTCGGGCACGGGAGCGCTGTTTCTCTGTCGTAGTTTCATGATGGTCTCGCTGACGTCGGGGTGGCGGCACGAGTGCTCGTGCCCCATCACCGCTACACACCATCCATCGGCCGGGTTTCCGCAACACTTGAGCAACCGGGGCACGCTTCGAGGGGCCGGCCGGTGCTCCGATCGGGCCCATCCACCCGTAGGATCCGCCCCGTGGGCGGCAGCGGCAGCTCCGAGGAGAACGGGCACCCCGACGGGCGCCCGGAGACCGGTGACGCCGGGCCGGCCGCCCGGCCCACCCTGAACTCGGCCGTGCGGCGGCGCCGGGCCGACCGGGCCTTCTACATCAGGTTGGCGGGCGCCATCCGCCAGAACGAGCGGGCGCTCCAACGGTTGAAGCGATGACGTCCGACGCGCCCCTCAGACTCGAGCCCGACACCGTGCGTGCCCTGGAGCTGGCCGACTTCCTCCTCATCGCCGAGGCCGTGCTCGCCGTCCCGGCCAAGCGGGTCGCCGAGGAATCGAGCCTCCACCTGGCCGACTCGGCGCTGCACGCGCCGCTGGCCACCTTCGGCGGCGAGGACTTCTACCCCGAGTTCGCGGTCAAGGCCGCGGTCCTGTGCGCCCACCTGGTCAAGAACCATCCACTGAAGGACGGCAACGCGCCGGTCGCCCTTGTCGCCACCATTGAGTTCTGCCTGCGCAACGGCCACCCGTGGACCCCGCCGCCCGGTGACGAGGACGGCGAGGTGACCGCGACCCGCCTCCTCGAGCTGGCCGCTGCACCCCTCGACGACACCACGATCGCCGAGCTCGCCTCGTGGATCGCGTCCCGCATCGGTTCCGCGGGCTGACGCCTCGACGACGCCACTCGGGCACGCCCGTAGGGTGGGGCGCATGCGCCCTCACCACCGGACCTCGCCACCCGCCCGCTTCGACCAGCGGGTCGCGGTCGTCACGGGTGCCTCGTCGGGCATCGGGAGGGCGATCGCCCTCACCCTGAGTGAGCGCGGTGCGACCGTCGTCGGCCTTGCCCGCCGCGCGGAGTTGCTCGACGAGCTGGCGCCCGAGCTGGTGCGGCGGACCCGGCACAGCGGCACGGCGGTGTGCGACGTGGGCGACGCCGATGCCTTCGTCGAGACCCTCGGTGCGATCGCGGCTGAGCACGGGAGCATCGACATCCTCGTCAACAACGCGGGCGTCGACCTGATGCTGCCGGTGCCCGGGGGTGACCTGGCCACCGTGCGGGAGGTCTTCGACGTCAACTTCTTCTCCACCGTGGCCGGCACGCTGGAGGTCGTCCCGGGCATGATCGAACGCGCCTGGGGCGTGGTCGTCAACGTGTCCTCCGACACGGCGCGCGCACCCGAGCCGCGGCAGGGCGCCTACGCCGCCTCCAAGGCGGCCATCTCGGCCTTCAGCGAGTCGGTCGCCCACGAGGTCGCAGGCCGCGGGGTGCACGTGCACGTCCTGTACCCCGCCTGGGTGCCCACGGCCATGGGGCTGTCGGGCAGCGAGGACGGCGGATCCCTCCCGCCCAAGATGGTGCGCCGCACCGACGTGCAGGTGGCCAGGCTGGTCGCCGACCGCATGGGCGGCCCGCACCTCGACATCAACGCGGCCCGGCTTCCGCTGCTGGCGCCGATGGCGCGCACGTTGGCCCCGCTCTCCTACCAGAAGGCGATGCGGCGGATGGCCACCACCTCGGGTGCCGCCACGGAGACGACCGCTCAGAAGTAGATGATCTCCTTGGCCCGCTCGGTGACCTCGTCGAGGTCACCGGTCCAGGCCCCGGTCGAGAGGTACTTCCAGCCACCGTCGGCCGAGATGACCACGATGGACGCCTCCTCGCCGGGCGGCAGCGACGACGCGCACTTGACGGCGCCGGCCAGCGCCGCCCCCGTCGAGATGCCGGCGAAGATGCCCACCTCGGTCAGGCGCCGCGTCCATTCGATCGACTCCCGGGGGCGCACCACCGTCTTGCGATTGAGCAGCTCCGCGCCGCCGAGGTCCTCGAAGATGGGCGGAATGTAGCCGTCGTCGAGGTTGCGCAGCCCGTCGACCATCTCCCCCGCCGGCGGCTCGACGGCCCAGATCTGCACCTTGTCCCCGAGCTTCTCCCGCAGGAAGCGCCCGACCCCGAGCAGTGTGCCCGACGTCCCGAGCCCAGCGACGAAGTGCGTCACCGCCGGGCAGTCGCGCAGGATCTCGGGGCCCGTGCCCTCGTAGTGCGCCTTGGGATTGGCCGGGTTGCCGTACTGGTACAAGAAGACCCACTCGGGATGCTCCGACGCCAGCTCCCGGGCCATGCGCACCGCACCGTTCGATCCCTCCGCGCCGGGTGACTCGATGATCTCGGCGCCCCACAGCTCGAGGAGCTGGCGCCGCTCCACCGACACGTTGGTCGGCATGACGGCCTTGAGCGTGTAGCCCTTGACGCGGCACACGAGGGCCAGGCCGATCCCGGTGTTGCCCGACGTCGGCTCCATGAGCACCTGGTCCGGCTTGCCGGGCACCAGCACGCCGGTGCGCTCGGCGTCCTCGATGAGCGACAGGGCCACCCGGTCCTTCACCGAGCCGCCGGGGTTCTGGCCCTCGAGCTTCATGAAGATGCGCGCAGAAGGGCTGGGGCTCAGCGCGCTGATGTCGACCATCGGCGTGTTGCCGATCATCTCGAGCACCGACGGGTACAGCGTCATGCGGCGGGCTCCCCGACCCGGACCTCAGCCCCCGGCCACGGCCGGGAGGATCGACACCTCGGTCCCGTCCTTGACGGGCGTGTCGAGGCCCTGGAGGTAGCGCACGTCGTCGTCGTCGACGTAGATGTTCACGAACTTGTGCAGGGCACCCTCGTCGGTGAGGACCTGTCCGGCCATGCCCGGGTACTCGGCGACGAGCTTGGAGAGGACCTCGCCGATGGTGGCGCCGTCGACGCTGACGACGGCCGCGCCCCCGGCGTGGCTGCGCAGGACGGTCGGTAGACGGACTTCGACGGCCACGGGGCCTCCTCGCTCAGTGCCCTCGGATGCCCGCAGGCTGACCTCGGGCTGGTCAGGGTGATTGTTGACTGATCCGGTAACGATTCTACAAGGAGCCGCCCCCGGGCCCCTACCCGGGCACCTCGAGGCCCGGGACGCCGAGCCCGGGGACCTCCACGGGCTCCTCGGTGATCCGCCCGTCCCGGATGAGGTAGCTGCGCACCACGGGGTGGGTGTCCCGCAGCGAGACGAGCACGTAGTGCCAGCCGGGGTCCGTCGCCTGCGCCACGTCGGTCGGCGAGGGGTAGGCGTCGGTGTGGGTGTGCGAGTGGAAGACGCCCATGATGTCGGCCCCGAGCGCCTGCGCGGCGCGGTCCACCCGCAGCATCTCCTTGGGGTCGATCTCGTAGAGCATCGCCGAGGCCGCCGCGTTGGGTGTGACGAAGAGGTGGGCCGCCTCGTCGCCCCCGTAGGACCCGACCAGGAGGCCGCACGCCTCGTCGGGCAGACCGGCCAGGCAGTGGGCGACCATCTCCATGTAGCGGGCACGGGACATGCGGAGCACCGCAGAAGGGTACCCTCGGACCCTCATGGCCAGGGCGAAGAAGCAGATCGCCAAGCGGGCGGCGGCCCGCGAGGAGCGCAGTGGCGACCGCACCGTCGCCACGAACCGGCGCGCCCGGCGCGAGTACGAGTTCCTCGAGACCTTCGAGGCGGGCATCGTGCTGCAGGGCTCCGAGGTCAAGTCGCTGCGCGAGGGCAAGGCGCAACTCAGCGAGGCCTACGCCCGGGTGGACGGCGGCGAGATGTGGCTCTTCCAGCTGCACATCCCACCGTGGACCTTCGCCACTGGTTTCGGAGCCCACGATCCCGACCGCAAGCGCAAGCTCCTGTTGCACCGGGCCCAGATCGACGAGCTCATGGGCAAGACCCAGCAGCAGTCGCTGACCCTGATCCCCGTCTCGATCTACTTCAGGGACGGCAAGGCCAAGGTCCAGCTGGCCCTGGCCAAGGGCCGCCGCCTCTACGACAAGCGCAACGTGCTCATGGCCCGGGACGCGGAGCGGGAGGCCGCCAGGGCCGGCAAGGAGATGAGCCGCTGGAACGGTGGCTAGGCCCCGGACCTGGCCGTCGAGCGGCCCGAGCCGAAACCCCTAGAATGGGCGGGCTGACCAGAGCGGTCGGCAACCCAGACATGGGGGTGATTGGTTTCGACTTCGGTCGTCAAGGTAGGAGAAGCGAGCCGTGGTCTCCGGAACCACGTTAAAGAGCCGGAACCAAAAACAAACGCCGAGCCTCAGCTCGCGATCGCTGCTTAAGTAGCGACGTCCAGCCGGTCCCCGCCCTACGGATCGGATCTTGGGCGTCATTCAGTAGGGCTTACTCAGTGCGTCACACCAACTGAACGCTGAGGACACTGAGCTTGGTTACGGGGCGGCATCGCCGCCGGCAGCAGTGCCGCCCCCGACAATTTTCCGCCGGCTGCGCTCGGAGAAGGCCTACTGCGGCTCCGGAGGACGCGGGTTCGATTCCCGCCACCTCCACCAGGGCATGTTCATGAAAGAGCACGCCGAGTGTTCATGAAAGTGCCTTGTTGGAGGTGGCGATGAGTTCAATGCTCGTCCGCCACCCCATGGAGACGAAACCGCCGGCCTTGATGGCCGGCGGTTTCGCGTGACATGCCTCTTTCGATTCTCGTCGGGACGCGACAGTGCGGCTTTCGCCCGACGAGAATGAAGGCTCTATTGAGGCGGGGCTCCGGGTGGGGGTTGTGGTCTCTCTTCGATGATCTGCGCCCAGGTCCCACGACGGCGCTTGCTTCGTGGAGAACGATTGCTGGGACCATGCAGGACCGATTCGTCCCCATCGAGAGTGTGCTTGGCCCGAAACGAGCGGATGCGCTCGAGGTTGAAGGCCGCAAGGGTGAATCCGAGCAGGACGGACACCTTCACCCGTCCGAAGACCCGGAAGAAGCCCCGGGCCAGGTCTACGAAGGAGCCCTTGAGCGCCGCGTTCACCGACTCGACCAGCTGGCGCCTGCCCATGGAGATCCGCCAGGCTGTCGTGCCATAGGGAATGCGCTGAGCCAGCGGAAGCTCAACCGGGGCAGCTGAAAGGATCCCCGAACAGCAGCTCGTTGACCCTTCGGGTAGGAGCACGAGCGGGGACTTCCGAGAAGTCCTCATGGTCTTTGGGACTTGACGGCTTCGGAGCAAGCCGGCGCAGAAGGGACAGCGCCACCGGGTAACGCCATCGACGTCCGGGCCGGCGTGACGGACGAGTCGCCAGCGTGCCCGTTGGTTGAATTTCGTCTCGTAGGCGATCTTTTCGGCTTCCGACGCGCCCCGCGGTGGAGCGGGCAGGTGACGCAGTTCTTCGGGCAAATGGGGAGAGAACAGCTGGCCGTCAATCAAGAGGGCCTCACCTGAGAAAGGCCTGCTCCCCCGCTGGTGGGTCACCGGCTGGAAGGTCTGGACAATACCGGCCTGGGCCAGCGGCACGGAGGTGGACTCGGGCTTGCAGAGCGAATAGCCGGGGTCCCACACCACCTCTGCGATGTTCTGTCCACCCTCTCTTGCCGAGATGAGGGTGTCGACCACGGATCGGCCCCGATGGGTCCCTGCCGGAACCAGGTTGCACGTGGTGATCACCCCGGGGACCTCGGGGCCAAGGGTGGTCCGATCAATGTGGTTCGTCCATCGCACGTCGCGGGCCTGGACACCCAAGTGGAGCTCGTAACCGACGTAAGGACCAGCGGGGCGGCTGTTCGTGGCCGACCGGTGCCCGGCTCGTGCGTCGGGATCGGCGGTGTAGCGCTTGCGACCATCGGGACCGATGCTGAGCACCTTCGCTCGACGCCTTGCTCCCTTCGCGCCTTCGGAAACGCCGTTCACGAGTTGCGTCTCTGCCGCCTCTCCGTCGAGGTCCACGGTGACCGCCTCGCCATGAAGGGCACCCCAGGTCTCGACGTCGGTCCCATCGACGGCCACCGCTCCGCTGACCAGGTATTTGCGCGGAATCGCCGCTCGTACCAGCTGGTTGGCGAACCACTCCTCGTTCAATCCCGCATCACCTGAATCAAGAACCTCACAGAGCCGAACAAAAAGCCGCTCGACCCGGTGATAGGCCTCGTCGGGGTCCCAGTCGCTGATGTCGAGACTCCGCCTCTGAGCCTCCGTCATGGCGTTGAGGGTCCGCGCCACCTCCACCAGGTGAGCTTGATGGTGGCGACCCAAAGCGTTGAGCTGGCAAGCCACCAGCAATCCAAGGAGGCTCAGATGACGCGGCCTCCCTGTCCCCGAATCGATCAGAGGACTCAGAGCGTCGACGACGCCCGAGCGGATGATCACCTGGCGGGCGATGTTCAGTTCAGCTCCGCTGGTCGGACGACCCCCACCCAGGTCTAGTGGCGCACGGGTCACTAGCGTTCTCCGCGCAACATCGAAATGGCATCCCGCTCGTCCATCGGCGGGACTTTGGCCAGCAGATCAGAGAGGACCGTGACGCCCTGAAGGCCTGCAGCAGCTGCCAACTCTGGTAATCGGGTGCCTGCGATCAAGTGCCACAGGAGCCACGTCGAACGCAGGCGCGCGCAGGAGAGCTTGGGATGTCCCGAAGGGACCATCAACGAGGCCGTCAGCGCACTGGCTCGATTACGAGATGTCGAGCAGCCACCCACCAGAAATTCGTGGTCAGCCGTTGCCGCCAGCTCCAAGACGTCGGATTCCCAGCGAGGCAGCACTGGTACGACTCGCGCCATGGGATCTCCGACGCGTAGGAGCACTACACCATCAATCAGGACATCGTCGGCTCTCACTCGGGTACACCAACGACCATCGAGACCAGCCCCTGCTCCTAGGGCAATCAGCGCACGAGCAGCCCGGCATCGTCCCTCGGTCGTCTGATGGCTCGCATCGTTGGACAACAGCGCAAGTTCTGCTGGCGTGTAGGGGGCCGCCACCTGGCGTCTGCTCACTGGGGCCTTGCGTGGCTCCCACGGTGCCTTGCGGGTCAGAAGGGGTCCGATACGGCGAAGAACTGCTCGGTAGGTTGCTCTCGAAGCATCGGAGCCCGGTGAGACGGCGACCAAGCGCTCGACAGTGTCGGGGTCGAAGACCAGCTCCCGGTCCAGGGCGATGCCCTCACCTCTGGCCCAGAGGGCGACCTGGACGAGTACACGCAAGGTCCGAGTTGCGCTGGCCCAGCCGGCCAAGGGCAACTCCGAGGCGCAGTTGAGCACAAATGGCTGAATGGCTGCCCAGAGAGTCTCATCGATCGTCCGAGGGCGGTAGGACGAGACCCGAAGTGCAATCTCCTCACTGGCAACCCGATGAGGGCCGCGTCTCGTACCCTTGGGCACGTCAGGACCTCCACAAAGGTCTTGGCCGGGCCCGGGGGTGTTTGCGCACCGCCCGGGCCACTTCTATTTCTCTACGTCAATAATATAGTATGCATTACTTTCCGTCAAGTCTTTTGATAGCCTGGCGAATGTGGGTGAGGATCTCGTGAGCATGCCCGAAGTCGCCGAGATCCTTGGAGTGACCAGGCAGCGGGTACACCAATTGATTAGGGCTTACAGCGATTTTCCTAAACCTGAAGCCGAGCTCGCTGTCGGTCGGATCTGGAAGCGAGAGGCAATTACGACTTGGGCGGCGAGTCACCCACGCAAAACCGGAAGACCGACCACAAAATGACTCTCTGAGTTCAACACCACGGTGCCCCTCACCAACGGGTAGTGATTCTGATTGGATGGAAACACGCGGCCATACGAAGCCGTCGACCTGTGGGCGCCGAGAACGCGATCCGCAGCTATGGCTGTCGAAAACCTCATCCGGGGCTGTGATCAGGATGAATGTATCGAAGCGGCGATCGGCTCGAGCGGAGCAGAGGTGCCATCCCACCCATGGTCATACCGGATGAGGCATCGGTCGCACCGCGGCGCAAAATGGCAGACCCGGATGTCGGGTCGTCCCTTGTCAGCACATCGGATCACGTTCTCGGCACCCACACCCTGAAACTCGGCGCCTCCCCGGATATGCCGTGCCGGCAGCGGCAGGCGCTCCGGCCGGTCGCTCGCAAGGGTGCCAGTTATCGGCACCCACACGTCCCTGAGTCAGGTGTTCGCCGGTGGCTGGAGGCTGTCGATCACTGCCGGCAGCGAGCCGTTCGCCAGCGCCCTACCGCACGCCGCCAGCACCGCGAGCCACCGGTGCTCGTCAAGATCCGACAGCCACGAGAGGTCGCACACGCTCGTGACCGACCGCACCTCTCCCGCACTGAGACGCGGGATAGTCAGTCCCCGCTGCTTGGCAGCGGCCTGCGCCTGACGGGCGGCACCGGTGTGGTCGGTGCGCCAGCGCATGAGATCAGTGCTGACGCCGAATCGCGCCGCCCCAATGGGATGGGGCAGGCCTACGCGGGCACAGGCGAGCGCAGCGTCGCGGGGCACCAGCAGGACCCCGGCGAGCAGATCGGCCTGCTCCTCCATCTCTTGGTCCCAGACCCGGCAGCCCCCCGGGCCGATCGCCGGGCCGGGTACATGTTCGAGCAACAGGTGGGCCAACTCGTGGGTGACGGAGTTGGCCATCCGGCCGTCGGCGTGGACCGGGTTGACAATGATGACCCGGCTCGTCCCGGCGAGGACGGTCCCTGCCGAGAAGCAACTCGGGTCAACGACGGTGAGTTGACGGATCGAATCGGGATCCGCGCCCGCTGCCACGAGATCTGTGATGGGCAACACCGGGACGCCGTAATCGTCGGCGAGCCGGTGCGGATCGAGACGGTCATGGACACCGAGACCGAGTTCGACCCGAACGGTCGCGGCCAGACGGTCGGCCTCCGCAGCAAACCCTCGCCGAACCATCGGCCAAGGTCAGTCTTTGACTCGCCTGTCGGCGAGCCGCATGGCCGCCTTGAGAATGTCGTCGATGGCGGCGACGGAGTCGGGATCGAGGTTGCGGTTAGCTCTTAGGAGGCTCGCCACGGCCTGCGCCGGCGTGGTCGCGGTGGCCTCGCTATCCTCGGCGCTGCCGCGCATGAACCGCTCCGCCGGCATGCCCAGCCACTGGACCAGAGCAACGAAACTGTCCACGTCGGGTCGGCTCCCCTGCGCCATGCGGCTCAGCGTCGACGCGCCAACACCCGCTTCATGGGCCAGCCGCCGCCATGAGAGGCCCCGCTCGTCGCGCTCGGAATCGAGCGTGAGATAGAGCGCGCGAACATCGAGTCGAGATTGGGTCATCGCTCCTCCTTCTGTTGCGGCTCCGGTACGGTGTTCGACATCCGGGACGGTCGTGGTAGCATTGCTAGTCTAGAACGCTGTACCGCGATCGGAACGGATGATAGCCGGCCGGCTCACCGGTCTGGCGGCGAGGAGTCGGCATGGAACAAGCGAGCGCAACCCGGGCAATGGCGGTCGAGAGCTGATGCCGGCCAACCACGTCGATCACGCCGTGCTGAAAGCCTATGCCGCCTCGAAGGTGAACATCTCGTCGGATGAGGCGGACGGGCGGCGCAACCAGGTCAACCACCTTCGGACCCGGTTGGAGGTGTACATCGATGCCCACCCGGACTACGACCTCGTCAAGATACGGGCCTCCGGCAGCACCGCTAAGCACACCGCGATCCAGCGCCGCCGCGGTGAGGGTTCGGACGCAGACGTGGCCGCCTACGTCCGCGCCGCCAGTGTCGGCGGCGTCAACGTCGACGAGAGCCGCCTACTCGACTGGCTGCGCGACCGGTGCATCGAGGTGTACGGCGAGACCAAGGAGGCGGACGACTTCGTCATCTCGGACCACGCGGTCGGCATCACCATGCACGGCTCGGGCCTCAAGATCGATGTCGCCCCGGTGCTCTACACCGGCGAACCGGACGACCGGGGATACCTCATCACGCGGCAGGGCGATCGGGTGCTTACCTCAGTGACGCTGCACCTACGCTTCATGCAGACGCGGCGGGATGCCGCCGGGCCGGAGTACCGCGAGTTGATCCGGTTGCTCAAGGCGTGGGTCCGGGAGGCCAAGCGGGTCGACGGCCAGTTTCGCTGCAAAAGCTTCCTCGTCGAGCTAATCGTGGCCCACTTGTGGGACGAGGGCTGGAACGGGGAACCGCTGGCGGTCCACGACTACCCGCGCGCGATCGAGCAGGTGCTCTCCTACATCTCGCGGACCGGGTTGCGCAGCCCGATCGTGTTCACCGACTGCTACGCGGCCAGCGACGTGGGAGCGTCGAATGACCCAATGCAGGTGTGGGACCCGATCAATCCCGAGAACAACGTGGCCCGCAGCTACACCGAGGGCGACCGGCAGCGGCTCGTGAAGACCGCCACGACAGCCATGGAGGAGGTCGCCTGGGGCGTGCAGGCGCCGACCAAGGGCGACGCCAACGCCGCCTGGCGGTCCATCTTCGGGCCGGGATTCGAGGGGGCGTGATGTCGACCACGGGCACCAGGACGGCGCCCTTCACCATCACCGAGGCGCGCTACGTCGGGGCCAAGATCGGGACCGATCTTCGACTGCTCCACAACCTCTACGGCTCGCCCGCCCTGGCTCGGATCGACGACTTCGTCGAAGAGGCGGCGCTACTGCTGCGTGACGGCTATCTCGGGACCGTCTCCTATGGATTTCGGAACCCGTCGAGCAACGAATGGAAGCTCCGCCTCCGCTACACAGCAACCGTCGGGGGTGAACTTGTCGATACTCGCCCGGGCTCGCTGCCCACCAGCGCCGCCGTGGCCGGCTGCAGCTTCTGTAGCCACCTGAGCTACAGCACCAAGTTCCTCAACCTCAGTTCTGCCGATCAGGCAAAGGTCGAGGCCGCCCTGCCCGTCTCGCGCTGCTACGGGGAGGAGCCGGCGGCGCGTTCGGGCGATATTGCCTCCGGCAGTGGCTACTCGCGCAATGGCGTCGGGGTGAATCGTGACGTCTTTACCGCCTTCTGAGTCGCCCACAAGGACATCATGACTGTCGAGGACCTGTTCCACCCGATCATCGAGCTACCCGAGCGGGTGCGGTCGGCACGCTACCGTCGGCTCGTCGGTCTCGACGACATGAAGGATCGGCTGCGCCGAGAGGCGTATCTCCTCGCCGATCCGCGCCGGCTTCATGCCTGGGCAACCGAGCATCACGGCGGTGAGCTACCAGCGCTGGAACTGTTCCGTGACCGCCCTCCCCTCTTCGTCTTTGCCGGCGACGTCGGATCGGGCAAGAGCGCGCTCGCCGAATCGTTCGGCTGCGACATGGCCGACACCCTCAACCTGACCGTCTACCTCTACCGCCTCAAGCTGAGCGCGCGCGGCAGCGGCCTGGTCGGCGAGATGACGACGCTCATCGGTAACGCCTTCGCTCACATCCTCGCCGAGGGCCGCAAGGCCGCTCGGGGTGCCAAGGGATCGTCGTCAGCGCTCGTCTTCGTGGTCGACGAGGCCGACGCCCTGGCGCAATCACGGGCTGCCGAGCAGATGCACCACGAGGACCGGGCCGGCGTCGATGCCCTGCTCGCCGGCGTCGACAGCCTTGCCGGTGAGGACGTCCCGGTCATCGTCGTCATGTGCACCAACCGCGGGCGGGCTCTCGACCCGGCAGTGCTCCGCCGCGCTGCCGGCATCTTCCACTTCACCCGCCCGGGGGACGAGGAGCGGCGGGCGGTGCTCATCGCCGCGCTCGACGGCACCGGCGTCGACGACCGAACCCTCGCCGAACTGGTGGCCTTGACGGGTCCGCGGGGCGAGGAGCCGAGCTTCACCTACTCCGACCTGACCCAGCGACTGGTGCCATCGGCGATCATGGCAGCCTTCCCCGACAAGCCGCTCAGCGCCGATGTCCTCCTCGAGGTCGCCGCCGGCATGAGCGCCACCCCCGAATTCCGTTCGCACGCGTCGTGACCGAGCCACTCCCCGCCCCGAGCCCGACGGGCGTTCGCACCGCCGGGGACCGGTTCCAGTGGCTGGTGGCCTGGTCTGCCTGCATCGCGGCGTTGCTGGACTCAGCCAACGGTGCCGAGAACCCGATCGTGAGCGTCGGCGTCGAGGTAGACAATGCCGGCAACCTCGACGACGTGGTGCTGTACCGCATGCGGCCGCCGAACACCTACACGCAAGTCAAGTACACCGTCGACAGCAATACCCCCGTCAACCTCGCCTACCTCAGCGCACCGAGCAGCTCGGGCGGCCGATCGATCCTCGCCAAGGTGGCCGACACCTGGCGCCAGCTCACTTCGTTAGACGAGCCGGTACAACTCGCTATCGTCAGCAACCGCCAACCCGATCCGAGCGACGTGTTGGTGGCAGCACGGGACTCCCGTACCCGCCGGCTGCTTCCGCGGGCTGCCGGCAAGGCCCCCAGCGTGAAGCATGCTCGGGCGGCGTGGGCGACGGCTGCGGACCTCAGTGAGGAGGACCTGCTTCGCCTGCTCGCCGTGCTCGACTTCGACCTCGGCCTCGACGTCGGTCACCTGTCGGACGAGGCGAGGTACGCCATGGCGGCAGTTGGGTTGCGGGGTGATGAGTCCGGCCTCAACGCCGGCATCGACTGGGTCGCGCGCCAGGTGGTGGCGGGTCGACGCAGACTTGATCTCGCCGACATCCAGGAGGCGATCACCACCGAGGCACTGCGCATCGAGGACACGAGGACGATCGTGTCGATCGCCACCCTGTTGCCCGACCCGCTCGCTGACCATGCCGCGCACGCCCTCGACTGGGTTGACCGTTTCGACGGCGACGGTCCATATGAAAAGCGGCATCCGAAGCCTCCCGCCACGTGGGCTGATTTGCAGCGCGACATCGAGGCCATCCCGTCTCATCTCGGCGGCGCCGCGAGGGTGACAGTCACGGGGAGCATCCGGCTCGCCCCCGCCTTCGCCGTCGGGGCGGCGCTTCGGATGGTCACCGGTTTCGACGTCGCGACCGTGCAGCGAGGCGTTCTCTGGCGGTCCGATGCACCGTCGCCACCGCCGATCGCTCCCAGCGTGATCGAGCATACGGTTGGCAACGGCGCGGACCTCGCCGTCGCCGTCGAGATCGCGACCCCGATGGCGGACGACGTCCTCGCCTGGATCCGGTCGCAGAGCGCCCCCGTGGCGTGCCTGCTCGTCCTGCGCCCCGCTGACGGCCCGAGCAACACTGCCGTGGATGGCCCGGCAACCGCCTGCGCATGGGCGGAGGGCATCCGAGATGCGGTGCGCCAGGCAGTCACCGGACATCCCCGGGTCCACCTCTTCCTCGCGACCCCGATGGGGCTCGCCCTCCTGATCGGCCATCGCTGGAACCGGGTCGCACCGACGGTCGTGTACGAGGACCTCGCACACCTCGGCTACGAGCCGGCCTTCACTGTGGCGGCGTGACATGAACGACCCGCGCGGGGCACGGCCCGCGGACTCACCGGTCACCCCCGGCCCCGCCACCTACGCGAGCGGCGCCATAGCGGCGGCGTTCGTCGTCGGTTGGAGCCTGGCGGAGATGTACGACCGGGGGACACTCCCCCAGCCCACGGGCCGGCAACGGGCGGCCCGAACCGGCGTCCGCCCATCCGGGTTGGCGGGTCCCTCCGCTGCCGGGGGGACGCCGGCCCAGGCCAGGGACCCAAGCCAGGACGTGTCCGGAGTATCTTCATCCTCAGAAGGGGCGCCCGACGCCCAGGGGAAGGCGAGGTAGCCATGAGTGGTGGAGGTGGCAGTGGCGGCGGCGGCGCCTACAGCGGTGGCGGGCCGCCCGACGAGCCATACGACTGCGACAAGCTTCGCTTCGAGGCCACCGTCAACTCTCCCGACCCCACTGTCGTCGCCACGCTCACCGTCGGTGACACGCTCGAGGTCACCCTCGAAGGACCACCCAATCGGCGGGTCGTAGTCGTCGCCCCAAGCGGCACCCTAGGCTCGCTGGTGGACCACCTGCCGAGGCTGATCTACTGCCTCCAACAGCGTGCCTTCGGAGCCACTGTGGTGTCGATCGCCGGCGTCGTCGTGCGGGTGAACGTCGAACCGCTCTGATGCTCGTCGTCGGAGGGACTTACAGCGAACGCTGCGCCACACCATGGCGCGACGTCACTGCCGGATCGGGGATGCGCGCCGCCGCCCTCCTGCGAACAGTCGACGACGCCCTGAGGCTGGTATCGGCCCGCAGCCCGGCCGATAGCGAGGTCTATGACAGCGCCGCCAACGCCTACGGCGTCAATGTCACGTGGATCGAACGCAGCGGCCCGGTCGGCTTCGACTACTTCACCCCCCTGTCCACCCCGGCGATCACTGGGCGCAGCGTTCGCCTACTTGGCGACAGCAGGACCGAAGACGATGACGCGGCCCTCGTCTTCGGCATGATCGAGGGCCGACCGTCAGTCAACGCCGGAAGCGTCGTGTTCGATCCGCAGCAACCGAGGGAACTCTCCGGACTGGACCTGAACGGGATCTCGGCTGAACGGGTAGCCGTGGTCCTGAATAGCGCCGAGACGGCCGCCATCAGCGAAACCGTCGACGTATATGACGGGCCGAGGCGAATCCTTGAGCATGACCGAGTCGAGGTCGTCGTGACGAAGCGGGCGATGCGCGGAGCCATAGTCACTACCGCCACTGACCAGCGTGTCATCTCTCCTCGTCGGACGTCATCGGTGTGGCCCATCGGCTCGGGGGACGCGTTCGCCGCCGGCTTCGCCTGGGCATGGGCCAAGGGCGGAGCCGACCCGTTCGACGCCGCCGAGATCGGAAGTCGAGTAGCGGCCCAGTGGTGCTCGAACGCGACCTTCGCCGTTCCCGCCGCGGTTTTTTCGGAAGAAGCCGACGTCGGCGAGGCCGTCCCGGTCAACGATGGCCGGGTGTACCTGGCCGGCCCGTTCTTCACTCTTGCCGAACGCTGGCTGGTCGACCTGTGCCGAAGCGCTCTCGGAACCCACGTGTTCTCGCCGCTACACGATGTCGGCCGTCGAACGCCTATCGATCTCGCAGCGGACATCGCGCAGGCGGACCTGGACGGCCTCAGGGGTTGCGACGCGGTCCTTGCTCTGATCGACCGCTCCGACCCGGGCACCATCTTCGAGGCAGGCTGGGCGACCGATTCGGGGGTAGGTGTCGTGGCCTATGGAGAAATGGTGGACGAGTCGGCGAAGACCATGCTCACCGGCAGCGGAGCAACCATCACCGCAGACCTGTCGAGCGCCGTGTATCTGGCGGTGTGGGCGGCCATGACCAGAGCGGCGCAGCGTTAAATGGGTGAATTGCTGCTGTTGTCCGGCGGGCTAGACAGCACCTGCGTGGCGGTACGGGACCGTCCGGCTGGCGCCTTGGTGATCGACTACGGGCAGCGGCCCGCCTCGGCCGAGTTCAGAGCCGCCGTCTACGTCACGGAGTGGGCCGGGATACCACTCATCAAACTCCGGGCCGACTGCTCAGCGGCGGGTGGGGGCCTGCTCGCCACAGGCGAGAGCGTTGCGGACGCGCCAAGCCCGGAATGGTGGCCATTCCGCAACCAGCTCCTGGTCACGCTTGCCGCGTCAGTCGCGCTGAAGGAGGGATTCGACGGCGTGGCGGTGGCAAGTGTCGCTAGCGACGGTGACCGTCACCTCGACGGCACGGCCGGGTTCTACGCCCAGCTCGGCTCTCTGCTGGTCATGCAGGAAGGGAGCATCGAACTTCGGACTCCGTGCATCGACCAGTCCACCAGCGACCTTGTCGCCTCGGTGGAACTCCCTGACGATGTGCTCGTCATGACGCATTCGTGTTACATGTCGGACATCGCATGCGGGTGGTGTCCAGGATGCTCAAAACGTCAGGAGGTACTTCGGGACGCCGGAAGACTGCAACCGACATCGCTGCCTGATGGCTGAGCTGACGATCCGCGTCGAAGGCGGCAGGGTCGTGGTGAGCGACGACAGCGGCGCCACGACCGAAGTGGTCGACGCGCACCTGCGTGCACGGCTGCTCAACTGGGTGCGCGAGGCAACCAGGCTCCCACGGTCCTTTGAAATGCCGAGCGCCGCCGCCCTGGCCGGACTGGCCGAAGCACGCCTGATGAGGCCTCAGACGACCGGCATCGGCGCGCATCCCGAGACACCACCACCGTCTGGTCACAACATCCCGCTGGCCTCGCTGGCCAGGACTGCTCCGCTCGACGAGACGTTCCAGAGGCGGCGAAGCGAGCGGAATGTGGGACCCCTCAGCCTGGCCGACTTGGCGAGCGTGCTGGTCACGGTTGGACGGGTCCGCGGCTGGGACGAGGCCCCTGACGGGTACCAGCGAACGTATCGGCCGGTTCCCTCAGGTGGCGGACGGCATCCCATCGAGTTGTGGGTAGCCGCGGGCGAGGTAGAAGGGTTGCCGAGCGGGCTGTGGAAATTCGAGTCGACGAGCGCTGAACTGGCCGAGCACGGCCCGGTGCCCGAATCAGTGTGGTCGGGAGCCGCGGACACGCTGGAAGGTCGGCAGTCGCTGGCTGCCCTCGTTTTGCTCGTCGCCCAGTTCGAACGGACCCTCTCGCGCTATCCGGCCGGCGCGGCGCTGGTGTGGCGCGATGCCGGGGTGGTGGCCATGGCATTGCATCTGCAGGCCACCGCCGCCGGCCTGCGGTCGACGATCCTGGCCACCGCCGGCCTTCTCCCCTTAGGTCCGGGCATGCGCTGCGATGTCTGCTCCGTCCTGCTCGGCAAATAGCGGTCGGAGGGCTATTCGGCGGTTGCGGCTGCGAGGACAGCTGGAGGTGAAGGCGCTTGGCCCTTGCCGGGGTCGCGCTCGATGATGACCGACCCGGCCTTGCCTAGCCACGACAGGACACCCCAGATGCAGGCGTCTAGCGCTGAGGTTCTCACCTGACCGAGAGCAGCGACCGACACAAACGCCTCCTCGAACAACGAGTAATCGGCGGGCAGTCGCCACCCAGGGTCGAAGAAACCGGCGGCTACCCCGGCTCGGCGGATGTGCACGTCGATAACTGCCAGCTCGTCGCTCCCGAGATGGTTCCGTGCGATCCAGGAGGCGGTCTTGGGCCCGACACCGGGTAGGCCCAAAAGGGCATCGCGCAGGCCGCGGGCATCGACGAGCTGTTCGAAGGCGTCTACCTGGATCAAGCACGCGGCCAGGCGACCCGCTCGCTGTTTCCAGAACCGGTAACGTACCGGCCTCGCACGTCCGGGAACGGCCAGGGGTTGAGCCAGAAGGCACTCGATGTCCGCCTGGTCGGCGCTGTGAGCCTTCGCGAAGATGCCGGCGTCGCGCAATCGGCCGAACGCGGCGATGCAGATGTCGGCCGGCGTGCCGAAGCCGCCGAGTAGGCAGGCCCCCACCTCCTCGGCCAGGTTGGCCCCCAAACGCTGATCCTGGGACCAAATCGGATCCCTGCGGGTCTGATCGACCCAGAATGCAGCCGTGCCTAGCTCGTCCGCTCGGCCCCATCGGAACCGACGGAAGGCACCGGCCACCTGTATCTCCATGTCGCAATTCAGGTCCACTGTGCACACCGTGGTAGCTGGGGCCTCGACACGACCAGTATGATAATATCATTATCATGTCTGGCGAGGACACCCGTCGGGCGCTTATCTCCGCCGCTGTCAAGGCCGTAAGTTCCGTAGGGACTGTTCCGTCCCTTCAGCAGCTGGCGCGTGCGGCGGGCTTGACCACCGGGGCGGTGTATTCGCAGTTCGGTAACCGAGCGCTGCTGCTACTGGAGGTGGCATTCACCGAGGGAGCTTCGCCGGTGGTGAATTCCGTCGAGCGGGTCCGGGCCTTCTCCCGCCTACGTTCGGCGATGCCGGCGGGAGCGCCTCTCGATCCGCTGGTCGTGGCCATCGTGGAGGCGGCGAATGAGCCGTCGGCCGCTGCGGCGGCCGCCGCTCGGATACGGGAACTCTGTGCTGGGGACGGGCAACGGGAAGGGCGTCTGTCGATCGCACTTGCCCATGCTCTGCTGGCCCCCTTGGCAATTCCAGGACCGAGCGCCGAATGCCTGCTGCAGGCGATAGACCACCCCGCGTGAACCCATGGCGACCGGCGAAGATGTCGGCCTCCCAGCGGTCGAACCCAGACGCGAGCAGTACAGAATACGACCTCTGGACCGTCCTCACGGGAGCCAGAGGACTGGTGTTGTCGCGCCACAGGCGATCGAAGGGACGCCGGCCCGAATCTGCTCATATGTGAGGAGCTTGTACGGCATCGTCCGGCAGCGAGAGATCAGACGACCGCTTCAACCTCCTCGACGGAAGCCTTGAGCAGTTGCGCCAGCACTCCAAGGCGAAGATTCCTTGACCGGTACTCGCCCCGGGCTAGCCGCTCTTGCTCACGGCGAGTGCCATGCCGGTCGGCACGGCTACACCGATGCCCCGGTGCACTGCATGCGCTGCTGTCGGGTTAGGTGCCCGATGCTCCGGCTCCGCCGCTCACCCTTCGAAAACAGGCCCGAGCCAGCCTCGGAAGTAACGCTCGACCTCTCTCTCAAGTCCGGGCTGACCCGCGATGAACATGTGGTCCCGCTCGAGGTGTTGGCACATCCACGCCTTCACGCCTACCTCCTCCAGGTACTCGACACGGAGGTAGGGCCAGAGAATCTGTTCAGCGAGCAGACCCTTCGCGAGGTTCGAGCCAGCAGAGCGGGGAAGGTAGCTGCGAGCAGAAGCGGCCTGAGCTGTTCGCACCAACCTTTCCGACCTTCAGCACTCGGTCCGGGCCGGCCGAGCAGGTCGCCCTGTATGCGGAACTCAACAAGAACACGTAGACGGCCGTGTTCCCTGGCGGGAGCTTGGAGGGCGGCCGATGCGGCGCCGGCAAGTGCTCGTGTGTCAGGACCACCTCCGGATCGAGAAGGCCCATGCGTGCCGCCGCACCGCGGAACTCCTCTAGCAGCTGTCTGCCCTCGATCACTTGGCCACTCTGCCACGGCGGCGCAAGAAACTCCTCCGGCCGTCGAGCACTTCGGCCTTCGGGTTCCGCACCGAAGGTCAGTTAGGCCCACGCGCTGGAGGGCAAAAGGGCACCCGCAGTCCGCGTCAGCGCCTCTTCAGCCTCTGCCGCGAGCTGAGCTACAAGGTCCGACGGCCGAGGACAGGGCCTATCCGTTCTGTCGGTAACAATCGCCAGTTCGCGCTCTAACAACTCCGGGTCCCCCCGGACACCGCCAACCAACCCGCCCGCCGCCGTTTGAGACCGCCGCGGCGAGAGCCCCTCCGGCCTAGCCGCCCATCGGCGCCGGCGCGGTCGGATGAGCAACCCCGAACAGCTCAGTGAACGTCGTTCGCAGTGCCATGTGCAGCAGCGGATCACCGACCTCGGCTCTCCCAGCAGCCGGTGGCTCCTACGTTCCGTGGCAATGGAAGACTTCCCCCATGGACAACGACGCCTCCTTGCCCCAGACCCCGATGCCTGACCTTGCGGGAAGGTCGGAGGTGCCCGAGGAGTGGTTTGCTGACGCTCCGATGTTCATCGATCCGGAGCTCGTCGCCTCGCTGTACAACGCACTCCTGCTACCCGAGTACGAACACGACAAGTTCACCCTCGATGCATCGAAGGTAAGAACTGCATCTGTCCGGGGCGAAGCCACTGCTGAGATCTCGACTTCCGGCAGCGTATTTGCAAAGCTCCTTTCACCGATCGGCCTTCGGGGTGACTTGAAGGCCGAGAAGGGTAAGGAGACCTCGCAGGAGGAGGGCCAGACTCTGGAACTTCGAGCAGTTCAATCGCCTGAGGCTCGACTCGTCAATCTAATAGCGTTCTTTGCAGCAGAATTTTCGGATCACATCTGGTATCTCGAAGGACTGGAAGATAATCGCTGGTGGGAAGACACAGACTTCTCTCGATCCCTGCCTAAGCCACTTCTGTTCGTCGATCTTCACGAAGATACGCCGATCGTTCCGATGGCCGCCGAGCTCGACGATGGAGAGACGGTTCTTTTCTATGAACGGATTACTAAGGCCGTCGCCGTGGCCGGGGATGTCCTGCCGTTGGAATATCCAAATCGGGACGAAGTGGACGCTGTTAGGAAGTATTGGGCGTGGTACAAGGAGCACCCAGACTCTTCGAGGGGCGCTATGCATGTAATCGAAGAAGCGATTACGAGTGGTGGTAGCCCACGATGGATTGACTATCGGGTTCCCATGGGTAGCCCAACGAACGCCATCGATTCGCTCCATCTGCATATGCAAGCACGGGGACGTTACGCAACCGGAGATTTTGCCTACCGGTTTGTCCATCGCGGACGCAAGCACGGTCTTCGTATCGTCGGATCACTTCAAGCTGGGCCCGCGTTGAACGTTCTTGCTGTCTACGAGAAATAGCGCGGACAGAGAAACGGGCCAACGAAGATCACGTTGAAGCGATCAGGCGATGATCACGGGCTCGTGGGCTCCGGCGACGCCGAAACGCCATCCTTTACGATGAACGAGGAGAACGGGAATTGACTACGAAGGTTGCAACGCCGCTTCACATCATTGAGTCGTACTTCAATACGAAGCTCGACAAGTCAGGAGTCAAACGCCTAATTCGCCTAGACGACGAAGACAAGTGGGTCGACTTCGCTCTGTACTACTTGCAGATTATGAAGGAGCACTTCGTCGCAGACTTCCTCGAAGTCGAGAAGGACGAGCGTGTCCCGCTGAGGCTCTACTTCGAACCGCGGCTAAGGGATCAGTGGGACGTGGCCGTGACTCGTCTCGATCAATCACCCACCCCCCTGCTTGGGGTATCACCTGACCCTGAAGGCGGCGACATCAATGCCGATGCTGCAGCAATGATCCTTGCACCGCTAAAGAAGCACTTGCTAATCGCCGACTCAGTGTATGTCCGCGATAGCTTCTACTACTGCTTCGACCTAATAGAGGCATGCGTCAACACGACTGGGTGGCGCGATGACCTGAACTTGGCGGGGCAGGTCAACTACGGCATCAGACGACTCAAAGCCTGGCTGCCCCTTCTAAGGGAACTACGGCAACTGATCGATACGCAGGCCTTGGTGTTCATGCCTTACTACATGACACCTTCGTGGCCCTACGACATCGGTGACACACGTCAGTTCGAAGATGCCTTCGCAAACCTAAGAATCCGACCCCAAGCAGGCTCGACGCCACCGCTCCCATCGCCGCACATCGATTTCGAGTCATTCTTCGATGATCCGGGGCGGCGTGAGGCCGTTCAGACAGGCCGCACTCAGCGGCACCCGGCGCGGTTCAACGAGCGCGAGGTCGAGGGCGCCTGGCTCAATTCGAGACTGATGGGATTGGATCCGGTGTTCCCGAGTCCGGAGATGTTCGACTTTGCCGCTCATCTCTATCTGGCACCAGAGGAGGGGCCCGGCGACCTTACTTGTGACCTGACCTCCCTTGACATCGTGCCGCTAGGCGCAAGGAAGCCGATTTCCATAGAGACCCTCCTGGACCTGCGAAAGAACGAGGAGGGCTTCACAGCGGTGCGTAGCGCAGTCGTCGAGTGTCAGGCCGATCTGAAGAAATCACTGTTGACAGACGCCCCTCGCTCTGCTGCAACAGCAATTTGCAAAAAGCTCTTCGAGGATCAGATCGCCGGCTATGCCGGAAAGAAAGGGAAAGTCCTGAGCTTTGTCGAACGGCCCGTTCCAAGCATCGTTTTCACGGCGGCCGTGACCGTCGCGCTGATACCGACCGCGGTAATCAATCCAATGATTCCCGTGCTTGGCGGTGTCGCAGCCACGCCAGGACTTCTGCGCATAATTCAGCGCCGATTTAATCCTGAACTTAGAGCGATGACCTCCCTCAAGGCTCTCCTTTGAGATGGCGCTCCGTGTATGCCGCGGGCATAATGGGTTACCTCGCGGGTGTAGTTCAGAGGCAGAACACGAGCTTCCCAAGCTCGGAACGCGGGTTCGATTCCCGTCACCCGCTCCGACACGGCCCCCTCGAGCGTTCTTGTCATCTTACCTGGTCCCGGGCGAATTGACGTCGAATTCCATGTAGACTCGGAGGTGCTTGGGAAGCTGACGGTGCCGGGAGGACTCCGTCGACCCTCGAGACGGGCGATGGAGTCCTCCTCGGCCTCGGGGTGCAGGGCGGCGTAGGTCTCGAGCATGACCTTGAGGGGGTACCACCGCCCCAGGCCTGGATCAGTTTTGGATCCACGCCCTGGCGGAGCAACATCGATATGCGGGCATGGCGCAGCGAGTGCGGCGTGATGTCTGCGAGCCGATGGCTCAGCGGCAGCGCCGAGATGACGCGATCCCACCGCGCTCGAAAGGCAGCAGTGTTGAGGGTTCGACCGAAGGAATTCACGAAGAGAACGCCATCAGAGGGTCGTCCATTGAGAAACGGGTGACCTCTGCGACTCGCCGGGGGATGTAGCAGCGCCTGCGAGCATTCGAGCCGGCGATGCGGCCCTTGGGCGGGGCGCAGTCGCTCGACGGTGTCCGTCGTCGGAATGGCGTTTGGGGAGGCGACGACGTTGCGTCGCGATCGTGAGCTGACGTCGACCGCCTGTTCAGTTTCGGCCGGCTAAATGTAGAGCTGAGCGAAACTCAATCCGCGTCGACCTTCCGATCCCAAGCCCAATGGCCCGCCGGAACTCTCGTGGCGACAGGGCGCATCCGCAAAGCAATTGGCGTAGGTGATAACATCTCATGTTATGAGCGAGGCTGAGGACATCGGTCTTGTACTGAAGAAGTTGAGAGAGCGTGCCGGACTCTCTCAGCGAGAGTTAGCTGATCAACTGGGCGTCCAACAACCCGCCGTGGCGCGGTGGGAGGGCGGTGGCGTCCAGATGCCGATCAACCGGATTGACGAGATCCTCGCTCATTTTGGTTATGGGGTCGAGTACGACTTAACCGCAGTCCCGATCAGCGACGCACTTACCAATGGCGTACGGCTGCAGATGGTGCGGCGTCGACCAGAAGCGCACCGATCTTCTGCGAAAGCGTTCTCCGTGAGATCGGGTGACTACGAATTCGCAATAAATCCAGAATCCTGGTGGTGCGTCGAAATGTGGGAGGCCGCCTCGGGTCGAAAGCTACCCGGTGCCGTAGCCGTGTACCCCGAGCGGATCGATGGGATCGTTCCCCATCCCGATGGTGTCCTTATCCGCTTCGCCAGCACCATTGGCAAGATCGCACCGAACGCGAAACGCCATGGAGATGGCAGTCTTGTGTTTAGTTACTCCCTTGCAGATCAGCGCGACCTTGAACTTGCCGGAGTCGTCAACGATCCGGTATGGCCGACTCCTTCCATTTGAAGTTGGTAGCAATGGGGCATGAATTGAAGGACGGTGAAGAGGAATGGGAGGGGCCCTTGCCTGCGTGGCCTATAGATGGAGCGACATCCACCGATGGCCAAAAGCTCGGCGTCGGTGATGTCGGCGCTTTTGTCCGCACCGCTGAGTTGGGTGTGGGTCGCCTCCTCGAAGTTGATTCCCACGAAGTCCGGGTCCAGTACTTCCAGGCACCGGGAGCCTCGCCCTACTTTGATCGCAATCACCCGATTGAAGATGTGTCGACCACGACGTTGGCGGCCCACACTCGCGCCTATTTCCACGACGGAAGTCAATGGCGCATCGGTCGAGTAGACGGCATCCACCCGCAAGACCCCAGGAAATACCTCATTGCACTCCCAAACGGCAAGGCCGCGATTTTGCCCGTGGAATCTTTCGATGTTCGATGGGACTCCCCGATCACAAATCCTTTTGACGTACTTGCAAGCGTCGGAGGAGACAGTCCCCTAGTGTACGAAGACCGGCTCAATCTCCTCAGGGCGTGGTCCCAGCAGCGTGCGGCGGCACTCGGTGTCGAAGGCCTGGTATTGGGGTCAGTGGAACTCCATCGTCACCAACTTGACGTTGTCCGCCGAATCGCGGCGGACCCAATCAAGAGGTACCTTCTTGCCGACGAAGTCGGCCTTGGCAAAACGATCGAAGCTGCTGCTCTGATATGGCAGTACTTAGCCGACCACCCTGACGGCCGGGTTCTCGTTCTCGCTCCCAATCACATACGCGACCAGTGGCAGCAAGAACTCCTCGACCGGTTTCGGACCGATCGCTATCCAAACGCATGGATCCGGATTTGGACACACGACCTCCAACCCAACCGACCGGACCGCCCCGTCGGGTTGCTTGTCATCGACGAAGCCCACCACGTCACTCGAATGGGGTCGCTGCCGCCGGCAGCTAGAGAGCGGATTGCACAACTCGCCCACTCTGCCGACGAACTCCTTCTCCTTTCAGCAACACCGGTTCGGTCGAACGAGGCCGGGTTCTTAGATCTTCTCTCCCTTCTCGATCCAGACCATTACCACCCAAGCCAGTTGGACGACTTTGTCCGGCGTGTTGAACTACGCGACACACTCGCACTGACTTACCAGGCCCTTGTGCCGAAGATCGATAAATTCGACCTCTCCCTCTATGCCGACGAGTTGACCCGACTCTTTCCCGAAGACGAGATTCTTCGGTCTCTATTGATGTCGGCCACAGCCGCAGAAGAAGCAGTGCGGCCGCAAGCCGTGGCCCGGATCCGTGAGCACTTATCAGAGACATATCGTCTTCACCACCGGCTCTTGCGAACTCGGCGTACAGTCGCTCTCGGAGCGACATTTTCGGTCAGGGGACGAAAGCGTGCCGTTCCGCTTACCCTCGAGGTGAACGATTCGTCTGACCGTCTTCGCCATGAGTTTCTCGACAGCTTGCGCATTCATCTTGTGGCCGCCACGGAGGAAGGTCAGATAAACCCAGAGGAGGCTGTGGATGTCTTTCGCGAGGCAGCGCAACGGTGTGGATCCCTATCACACGCTCTTCTTCCACTATCTGGCCCTGACCACATGGACCAACACCCTGCACCGGTAAAGGCTTTCCATGACCTCGTAGAGCGCGGCATGCTCCCAGGCTGGTCGGCTTTGATCGGTGATATTCACAGCGCACATGTCGATGGCCTTCGCGACTTGGGCAGCGTCCTATCGAGCGTGTCTGTTTCGCGAGGTCTCAACAGAACCATCATTGCGTCGACCTTTACCGAGACTGCTCAAGCCGTGGCAACCGAGATGACCAAACGTTGGGGTGCAGATCGGGTAGCTACCCACCTATTGAGCCAGGCGCGCGCTGACAACGTCGCTGAAGTTGCACGATGGAATGGCGAAGGTCCATGCTCGCTATTGATCTGTGACGCAGGTGCTGAAGAGGGCATCAACCTCCAGAAGGCCGATCTGCTGATCCACCTCGACCTCCCTTGGGAGTCTTTCCGGTTAGAGCAGCGCATCGGTCGGTGCGATCGTCACTCTGAAGACACTTCAGCCCCCATCCCGTCGATGGTGGTCGCGTACGGCGACCAGCCATACGCTCTGGGTTGGATTGAGTTCCTTGCCGACGGGTGCGACATTTTCACAAGGTCAGTTTCGTCGCTTCAGTACGTTCTTGCCGACACGGAGCGGGCGATCCAGCACAGCGTCGTCGCTCAGGGTCCTCATGTCCTCGCCGAATCCGTAGAGGCGCAGGCGGAGACGCTTGACGCGGAACTGACCCGGATCATCGCTCATGACGCCCTGGACTCGATCGACAGTTCAGACTTGTTTGGCACCTCGACAGCAAATGACGCTCTATTGACAAGCGATTCGTTGCCGACTCTCACAAACGCACTTCTATCCTGGCTGGCCGGTGTGGGAACCAAACTGCGCCGCCCAGCGCCCGGCACTGTCCGAATTGATCGGAAACCGAGACCGCAAATCCCCTTCAGCCTCGAGTACGCGATCAGGCCCTACATGGAGATGGCGATAGCAGTCGAACGGTCAGCGGCCGTAAGCCGGAGCCTTCCGATCTTGCGATCCGGGCACCCAATGGTCGAAGCAGTAGCGGCACACCTCAAAGACAGCGACCGCGGAGTGACATTCGCGCTCTTCCGACCTGGACCCCCGGGTCAATGGCCTCCAGTGACGGTCCTCCGAACAGACTTCCTCGTGGCTCCATCCACCACGAACACCTTCGTTGCCGAGGCTGAGACAGTTGGGCTTGGAGGGTGGGCAAGCCAACTGATCGAGGAAATGATTCCGCCCGTGATTGAAACCGTCTTGATGACTATCGAAGGCAAGGAAGTTTCGGTCGCCGCACTTCTCAGGCCGTACGACAAACAAAAGGAAGATCGCAATCTCATCTCGCGGCCAGATCTCTTCGAGCGACTCACCGCGCACCTCGACTGGAAGAGCGTTTGTGCCTCGGCGCTACAACACGCCCACTCACTTCTATCTCAGCGCCCCAGCGTTGCCGAACGGCCGGAGGCGGGAGCCATAGCCATTCGTACAAAGGTCATTCAACGCATCGATCGCGAACATTCACGTCAACTCGCTGGACTAAGAGATGCAGACGTCGACATGCGTCGACTTGAGACCGCGGTGCCAGAGACCATCGAGCAAGAGATACACGTGCTCGGCTGTGGTGCCATTTTCCTGGGCGACGAGAACAGGTTCTGGTAGCCAGTGCTCGACATCCACACGGCACAAGTAGCGATTAGCTCGTGGGCCGCCGGCGGTGACCTCATCACAGCCAACCGCTTCACTTCGGCTCTATGCGCTGCAAAACCGACCGGTTCAGCCGGTGCATCCGACATCGCCGTCCTGATCAGACAGATACTCAGATCGAATGATGAGCGGCGGCGTCTGAACGTCAGCCATAGCGACGGAGCATGGACGCCGGCCTGGATCGAAGTGCCGTTCACCCCGCTGATTGGTCCAGCCTTCGATTGGGAAAATTATGGTCTCCTGCCCCATACCAAAGACAGCCTAGGAGTCCGCGTCAGCGCAGAGCCATGGCGCCCACCGTGGTTGGCTGGGACACTCGAAAAAGGAATCGACGGTGACATCGCAGCCGAAATCGTCTGCCGGGCCGACGAGACCGTACGAGGCGATCCGTTCCTGTCGATGATCGACGCCGAGATCTCCCACTACAAAACACCGGGGCAGAGGGCGGCCGTCAGAAGTGCGATGGTCTTGCCCGCTGGAGGGACTCTCGTAGTGAACCTCCCGACTGGAGCTGGGAAGACATTGGCGATGCTGGCAGCATCCGAGACCGCGGCGCCTGGAATGACCTCGATATTGGTGGTTCCAACAGTCGCTCTCGCACTCGACCACGAACGACGCTACAGGGCCCAGCATCCAAGCTCCCCGCCGACCGCTTATCACGGTGGCCTGACTCCAGCAGCCAAAAGTGAGTTTCGACACCGGCTGCGAAATGGTGAACAGCGAGTTATGTTCACTAACCCCGAGGCGCTCGTCTCGTCGCTGGCACGACCAGTTTCAGAGGTTGCCGGTGGTGGCCGCCTCGCTCTGTTGGCTGTCGATGAGGCGCACATCGTTGGATCTTGGGGGGACGGTTTCCGACCTCAGTTCCACAGTCTCGCCGGACTACGGACCCACCTTGTCCGACATGCAGCCGAGCGAGGACACAAGCCCTTCAAGACAATCCTTGCAAGCGCGACACTCACTGAGGACACGCTCGGTCTCCTAAATGACCTTTTCGGCAAACCAGGCCCGTTTCTCCAGGTAGCGGCACCGGTCGTCAGAGCCGAGCCGGCATACTGGCAGGCAACAGCACTAGCCCCTGTTGTCCGCGACGCACGGTTGCTCGAAGCAATTCGTCACCTTCCCCGGCCGGTCATCGTGTACACGACTCTTCGCCAGGATAAGAACGCCCAGCCGGGCACTTTGACTCCGAGTCGAGTCGCTCAGTTGTTGCAGACCGCGGGGTTCCGTCGGTTTGCAACTGTCGATGGAGGATCGTCGACTTCGCATCGTGAGCGGGTTTTGAGGGGATTGCGCGATGACGAGGAAATCTCATCCGAGTATGACCTGGTTGTTGCAACGTCCGCGTTCGGGCTCGGTATCGACATCCCGGACGTGAGGGCAGTAATCCACGCCTGTATTCCCGAAAGCTTGGATCGCTACTACCAGGAAGTCGGGCGCGGCGGCCGTGACGGTCGGGCCACCGTCTCGGTCGTCGCCGCGACCCGAGCCGACGATGAAGTAGCGGACAACCTAGCATCGCCGAAATATCTCACAGCTCATCGCGCCAAGGACCGGTGGTCTGCAATGATCAACGCTGCCGACCAGACCAGCGACGGATTGCACCGGCTCCCGCTAACGGCGACACCTTCTCACCTTGCAACAAACAGCGAGTACAACGAGCACTGGAACCTTCTCACGGTCAGCCTTTTCGCACGGGCAGGTGTTGTGCAATGGGACTTCTCGTTTGCGGACTTCTCTGAGGGCGACGAGGAAGGTCCGGACGATCGCGGTTGGATCACCGTTCGGCTGTTGCGCGGTGATCACACTCGGGAGAACTTGTGGGACGACCAGATTGAGCCAGTCCGTCAGAAGATGGTGGATCGATCCCGGCTTAGTCTTGAGAACCTTCGCCGAGCGCTTGCCGGAGACGGATGCTGCGGGAGCCTGATCGCCGACAGCTACGACATTGAAGTTCCCGCCCACTTGCGGACAATGTGTTTACCTTCTTGCGGTGGATGTCAGTGGTGCCGGCAGAACGAGCGCGACAGATGGGCGTCGCCCTCACCCAGTCCGGCCGCTATCAGCGTGAGCAGCGGCCACACGGCGCGACTCGATAGTCTCGCCGTGAGAGGCGCGTATGGTCCTCGCGTCGCCGTGTGTGTCGATCCCGCTCTCCTCAAGCCCCGGCAACTTCGGCAGCTGATTCCGGCCCTGCTAAGCGCCGGAGGAATTGAGCTCGTGGTAGCAGCGGAGAGCATCCTCTCGGATATCACCGCTGCCCTACCATCGCCAGAAACCCTGTCCCAGGCAATCATGGTTGATTCTCTGGCAACCTTCGACCCCATCACATCTGTCGGAGTCAGAACCCTGCTCTTCCTGACATCATCGTGTGATCCGACAGAATGGTTGAAGGGAAGTAGCCGTGCACCGCTCATGGTGACCTGTGGTCCAGGCGATCTCAAGGTCGCAGGTGGGCCCGCCACCCTGTCAGAACAGGATGGCGCCTATTCGCTCTCCGACTTTGAGCGTCTTCAATAAAGGAGGCTGAATACACGTGGCACTCCTCAACACAGCATCTACCCGACCCAGTCTGATCGTGATGATCCTCAGCTACCTCGCGCAACGGCGAGGAAAGAAGGATAACGAGAGCAGGCTCGTCGACGCACTGGCTCCACCTGGACTCTCCCGGGAGGGCGAACACCAGTCCGACATTCGAGACAGCCTCCGTGCGGCGATCGACCTTCGACTTGTGCTTAAAGATGGCGAGGATCTTGAGCTCGCAGAGATGGTGATTGAGCCGGTACGAAAAGGCAAGAAGGCGGTGGTGGGACTCCTTCGCACAGCCGTGCTGGACCCCGACTCTAACGCTGGCGAATGGGGAAGCCAGGCTGGCGCAAGGGACCTCACCAACGCTTTAGCCTGGTATCTCACCTTTCCAGCTGAGAGTTCTCCAATCCAGATGGAAGGAGCGGAACGATCAGCAATGGACTTGCAAAGTGCCGACTTCGGTCCGCGCCAAAGGGACGGCGGAGGATGGCCGATCGGTAATGACAACCGCTGGCAGGCGTTCCGTTACTGGGCCTGTTCGCTTGGTTTCGCATGGGTTTCCCCCAAAGGGCACATTCTCCCAGATCCAACTCCTGCGATCCGTGCTGCCTTGCCCGCACTAATTGGAAAAACCTCTGAGCTGGGAGCGGGTGAATTCATCGACAAGCTTGCCGGGGTCATTCCCGTCCTTGATTACGGCCGGTATCGCGAGTTCGTCGCAGCGAATTGGAAGAGGGAAGAGCCGGTGCAGCGCCGCCTCACCGCCCCTCTTTCGGAGGCACTTGAACGTCTGCGCGAAGATGGGCGGCTCGTCTTCGACGATCGAGCTGATGCAGCACGAGTGGTCCGAGCTGACGGCACAACGTTCTCTCATATCCGGGTTGGCGTGAAGCGATGACGGAATTTCGGGACTTTGTCTGTTGGAAGGAGGACGCAGTACTCGCCACATCGCCTCGTGACGCCGCAAGCCTAGGGGACGGACACTTCCAAGCAATCCACCACCCGCTTCGCCTCCGGCGCAGACGGGTTGACCAACGGTCGGGTGGCCGTTGGGTCACGGAAAGTGCGATCGTCGATGCACTCCAAGGTCCAATGCGGCCCGACGGCTATCTGTTCATCCCCATCGTGGGTGGTTCCGGAAGCGGGAAATCCCACCTCGTGCGCTGGGTAAGAGACCAGACACACGATGCTGGGAACTGGGAAGCCCGTTACCTCCCGAAGAACCGCACCGGTATCCGACGCGCCATCGAAATCATCATCGAGGGCCTCACCGGAGACAAAATAGCGGAGGCCCGAGAAGCACTCGACGCGGCACCAGCTCATACCGAGAGCGACGAAGACCTAGCTGAGAGGCTCCTCGACGAACTCGCGCTACTCGTCTCCCACACCGACGACATTCCCATTGAGGGAGCCGGGAAGTCTGACGTTCGCAAGCAGGAGTTGCGGAAGAAGCTCGAGCGTCAACTACCGGACCTGCTGAGAGACCCTGTGGTTCGCCGCAGGCTCGTGGAGCCAGGAGCTGTAGTTCATCGCCTCGTCGGCCTAGCGGTGCGCGGACGCCAGGAAGGAGACGGCCTCGACGACGATGCGACCCAATTTCGGGAATCGGACCTTCCGGTCAAGCTTCGCGAGATCGGCGAGACGACTCTCGGGGTACGCCAATTCCTAACACAACTGGCGTCACTCCCCGAGCTTCTGCAGGCAGCTGTTTCGTTGATCAACGACGCTCTACCGATCGCCGAGAAACGACTAAGCGTATCTGGACAGGTCGATCTGATCGAAGTTTTCCGTGAGGTTCGCCGCTCCCTGCTCGCGGAGGGCAAAGAACTCGTGCTGTTCATCGAGGACCTCACGGTCCTCCACGGCGTCGAACGAGAGTTTCTGGACGCGATTGTTGAACCGGCTCGCTCCGACGGCGGGGTCATGTGCAACCTGCGCGTTATCTTCGCAGTCACAGAAGGACATTTCGACGACCTTGACACTGTTCGTACTCGCTGCGAAGACGCGTATTGGCTCGACGCCCCTTACGGCGACGATGGGGTAGGTCTCGACGAAGCCCTGTCGTTCATCGGGCGCTACTTCAACTCAAGCCGGCTTGCTCCAGACGTGGTCGAACAGTCCTGGTCAGAGCGATACAACGCCAACTGGCTCCCTAACGCGTGCACGCCGTGCCCTCATCAAGATGCTTGCCACGCCACTTTCGGCATCAGCAATGAAGGGTACGGCCTATACCCACTCAATGCATCCGCTGCCAGTCGTTTGATAGAAGCGGTATCACGGAATCGTTATGAAGCGATTTCGGAGAATCGTTTCGACCCACGGGAAGTCGTGCGGGAACTTGTCAAACAGTTGCTCCTTCAAGGTGCCGCCGACATGCGCCAATCAACCTTTCCCTCAGATACGTTACTGGCGACATTCGACCGCACCACCGAGCCAATCAATCCACTTTTAGCGACCGAGCTACGCAGCCGTCTTCCCACACAGTATGAGAAGGCTGTTAATACCCTGCGGTACTGGTCCGACAGTGGCACGTCCACCAGGATCAATGAGACCGTTCTCGCTGCATTTGGCATCGACAACACGCAGCTTGATTTCGAGTCACTCAGCACGCTCGAACAGCCCGCTGAGCCCACACCCCAGCCGACAGCAGGGGGCAGCCAGGACCGGCCCACTGAGAGACGCCACGACATTACGAGCCGACTTCCTCGCCGGTTGGGGTCACATTTTGCCGAATTACCACTTTGGGTTGGGCAAAGCCAGGAACTGACGGCTAGCGCAACAAGGGATCTGCGAAACCTCATCCACAAGACAGTCATCGACAACCTCGAACTGGGAGCAACGCCCAGCCATCTCGGTCCAGAGTTCACTGCGAGCCGCTTTCATCCTGAGCGCCACATATTCATCGACGGTACGGTGACCCAGCAGAACGACGAAACGGCGATCATCCGGATCGAGAGAACTGACGCCAACGCGGCTGCGCTCCAAGGCTTGATTCTGGGCGCGGAACTTGACACCTCCGACTTTCCACAATCAGCGTTGTATCGGCGAGTGGTCGCCGCTAGCGTCGAGTCTTGGACGGAAGCGGTTTCCGCAGCGCTGACCGCTCCTGCTACTCCATCCGTGATCTCGGCTGTAGAAGGGCTCATCGTCGCATCGGCAATACTCGGGCTCACAGCAGGCGCGAAATCCTCCTTAGAGTACCTCGACGCTATTTTCCGCTCGTCGCCCGATCGAGTATTGGAGCCGTTGCATCGCAGCATAGGCTGGACCAAGCTCTTTGAACAGGCGGCATCTATTCGCCCGAAACTCCGGAACATCGTCGACACAGAGTTCGGGGAATCGCGTGGCAAAAGAGGCAGTGTGCGCGCAGTCCAAGCCGATCGTCTGCTCCCTATCATAGAAAGGTTCACGGCCGACTGGCGTCTCGACAATGTCGACGACCCCTCGGTCGCGACATTCATGCGATCTGTTGCTCCTGCCGTAAGCGACGAGTGGGACATACTAAAGCGGAAGGTCATTGAAGCCACCGGATCCGTGGACCGAGATCGAACCTGGCCGGAGCAGACTGAAAAGGTGCTGTCCGTTTTGCGGGTCGCTCACAACGCAGGTCGTCTGCAAGACCAGACAGCCTTGGACACCCTCACGGAATTGACATCAATGCAGGCCGACCGTGCGCAACGCTCTTTCTTCGAGGCCCAGGAACTCGTCGCAGATGAACCAACCATCGCGGAGAAACTCTCAACCCTGGCGTCACCGCTCCCCGATGATGTTGGGGCTGTTCACGCGTTTACGACGCGCGCGGCAAAGGCGATCGACGAAGTGGAGCGCGACCTTGAGGACCGCCAGGCGGCATCGGGAGGTGCGACCGACATCGAGGCAATCGTCGCAAACGTATTGGAGGCCGTATCCCGGTTCGCGGACACAGCCAAGGACCTTGCGCAATGACACTGTACGAACGGTGTGTTAACCTACAGCTCAAGGTTGAGGCAGCTCAGTCAGCAGACGCGGGTGGCGTCTTGTTGGCAAGTGGAGTCAACCTGGTCGAATGCATGGACCGCGCGTCTGAGTACTTCACCGGCGCCGCGCAGTTCCGGGTCGCGATTGCGACTGCAGAGCGACCGGGTCTCGATTTAAAGGTCGTGTCGAAATCGGTAAACGGGTTTCGTGGCGCCCTGTCGAGTCGTGGCGCTGTGGCTTTCCAACAGCAGCACGCCACACACCTCACCAATGCCGCAAAGATACAGCGTGAACTCGTGGTCCGGTGGATATCCACGAAATGGAGAGCTCAATTCGGCGAATACGAGTCGGAAATAACTCGTGCCCAAACGGAACACCTGGTCGGCAGTGCGGCCCATCAGCGGATCGCTCGGGGTCGCGCTCAAACATTGCGTACTGCGATGGGACTAGACCCGATTACCAACGCAGAGGAACTACAGCGCGTGCTCGGCGAGGGTGAACTCCCTGAGTGGATCGTGGCGATAGGGAAGATTGGTTCTGAACTCAGACAGGCCCTTGAGGCGATCGATGTCGAACAAGCCGCCCTCACGCTCGAAGTCAGCGAAGCACTGCGTAGGGCAGCCACCGAGGGCGGGCTTCCCCTCAGCGAGCTCAGCACCGATCTACTTAACTCGATCCGCCTTGCCGGCGTCGACGAGCACCTGGTCGTGAGACGCCAGTGAACGACGGGAAGTTGAGACTTGTCCTCAACGAGATCGAGAAGCGGGAAATGCCTCTCCTCACCTGGGGCGTTACCAATGGCACTTTCAGCGAGTCCGAACTGGAAGACGTCATCCGTTCTGTCGCATCCGGAGACGACGTTGACGAATTGATCGACGCGCTCATTGACGATGGCCTGATTGTCTCAAAGGGAATCGGCGAGCTGCGATACCGCAGCCGCATGGCCGAAACCGTGCGGCTGGCCACCACGCTGCGCCAGTGGTTTCACGGACGAGATTGGTCGACCGCACCCAGTCTCGTGTCTGACGCCAGATTTCTGAGTCAACCCCGGGTGGTCCCAAGACGCGACCGGTCCGCCCTCGAACTTTCAAGTGTAATGCAGGCAGCCCTCGGTACGGATTGGACAGATCGCCACGAGGCGGCGATGAGAGCCGTTTTAGACGGTCGAAGCGTCTCTTCGTTCCAAGAACGGGCGATGTCCCGATTGGTCCAACCTCATGTGGGGCCCCGCGGAACGGTCATTAGCGCTGGGACAGGTTCAGGCAAGACACTTGCCTTCTATTTGCCTGTCCTGACACGCCTCCTGGCCACGCCACATCCAGGAGGGGTGCCCCGAGTCATTGCAATCTACCCGAGAACGGAACTGCTCCGGGACCAGTTACGGAGTCTTCTGCTCACCTGTCGCGCACTTGCGCGTGCAGGCGAAACCGCGCCGACGGTCGGCGTGCTCTATGGCGCGGTACCTCGAGATCGGTCGGACGCGGTAAGGGTTCGGGGGCGCGGCTGGAAGGAACTGCCGAACGGTCTGCGCTGTCCCATCCTTGAATGTCTCGAGACGGCTTGTGAAGGGTCTTACGTCTGGCCGACGTCAGCAGGCGACGCTGAAGAATTGGTGTGCGAACAGTGCGGTGACCGCCTTACCGGCGACGTCCTCAGCTTTACGCGAAACTGCATTCAAGCCGACCCCCCGACGGTGCTGTTCACGACAACGGAGATGGTCAACCGACTACTCGGGACCGGTGCGATGCGGCGCCTCATTGTCGGAGACGGTACTCGCTCTCCTGAATTTCTTCTGCTTGACGAGGTCCACACATACGTGGGAACACATGGAGCGCAAGTCGCCAACGTTCTGCGGCGATGGCGAGCGGAAGTCGCTGAACCCCCGCACGTCGTCGGTCTATCAGCGACGCTTTCGGACCCGGCTGGATTCTTCTCTGACCTGACTGGCCTCGGAACTTCACATGTGAGCGTGATTTCTCCAGAACTTCAGGAACTGAGTGAAGTTGGACGCGAGTATTTCCTTGCTCTGCGTGGAGATCCGGCATCACAGACATCATTGCTCTCGACGACGATCCAGACGTCGATGCTCTTGCGCCGAATGTTGGACCAGAACCCCGGCCATCCGAGCAAGGGCGCCTTCGGGTCTCGCCTGTTTGTGTTTACTGATGACCTCGATGTGACCAACCGACTCCATTCTCAACTGGAGGACGCCGAGGGCTGGAGAGCCGGAGGTGTAAATCGCAAACCCAACGGCAGCCTTGCCGAACTTCGGTCGACCGCACAACCTGACGTCCGATCCCGTGAGGAATCTGGCCAACTCTGGGGCTTTGCTGAGCAAATAGGAACGCTTTTGCAGCCCGTCCGGGTTTCGAGAACGACCTCGCGTGATGCTGGCGTCGATTCCGATGCAGACATCGTCGTGGCAACGGCGTCCCTTGAGGTCGGGTTTGACGACCCCAACGTGGGTGCCGTCATTCAGCACAAAGCACCGCGCGATGCAGCGCAGTTCCTTCAAAGAAGGGGCCGGGCGGGCCGCGACCCCACAATGAGACCGTGGACCGTGGTCGTGTTGTCGGACTACGGGCGCGATCGTTTGGCCTTTCAGTCCTACGAAACATTGTTCGCGCCGGTCGTACATCCGACACAACTCCCTCTTCGCAATCGCATCATCTTGAAAATGCAGGCGACTTGGTACCTCCTCGACTACCTCGGTCGCTTTAGCTCAGGAACGCCCGTGCTATCTGTCATCGAGAGACCTTGGAACAACCGAACTCGTCAGCAGCAGCTCGCGGCAAGGCTTCTTGAGGTTACGAGAGAAACGCTCACCCCTGCGGGAATTGAGCGGCTCTCCATGCAGTTACGTCGAAGCTTGTCACTGCAGGAGGAAGATTTGCGGGCAACACTTTGGGACCACCCACGAGGACTCATCACGGCCGTCTTACCAACGCTCGTTCGATGTCTCGAAGCGGTTGCCTCCCCACGGCTTCCTCATGACTTCTCCTGGTCACCACCTCTTAGCGAGTTCTTGCCGTCTTCGCTTTTTTCAGCACTCCAGACGCCTGAGGTTCGACTCGTCCTGCCGGGTCAGTCGGTTGAGGATGAAGCCGAGCCAGTATCTCAGGCAGTGCGCCAGTTCGCGCCGGGGCGTGTGAGCTACCGATACGCACTGGGTGGTCGCCGCCAGCGCCTCTGGGTTACACCACCCGCATCCCATGACACCGCCCTCGCACTTGAGGACTTCTGCGATGACTACATAGACCTTGACCCGCCGCCGGACACGGGGGCTGAACGACTCGTTCAATTCACGACGCTCCGCTTGGTCTCTCCTTCCAATTCAGTCTCAGACTCCTCCTACGGCCGGTGGAACTGGAACGTTTCTTTCCGGCATGACGGCATTCCACTCACGCTGGATCTACCTGGTGCCTCACCATGGACATCACAGATCACCGAGTTTCAGGCACTGATGCATCGACACCGCTGTCCTCAGACTGTGTGGAGATACGCGCGCACCTTCGACGTCGAGCGCAACAGCGCCAACGAGCCTCCTCTTACGCAACACGGAATCACTCTTAATGGCACAGCTGTGGCAGTTGGATTCTCCTTGGACGTCGACGGCCTCGTGCTCGGTGTCCAATTACCAACGACGGTCCCGACGAGCCAGCAAATCCTGCGAGCGCTTCGAGTCGCCCGGATGGAAAACCTCGTACACAACAGCTTGGCACTGTCCGCCAGCGTGCCTTCGTCGTTCACGAGAGGATGGCTCCACCAGGTTCTGCTCTCTGTACTCGTCGACAGCAGCAACGGGCGGACACTCCCCGAGGTCCTGGCTTCGCTTTCCGATGACCAGCTCCGAACTCTCCTTGTCGACGCCGCAAGGGTCATTTTCGGGGCTACTCCTGTGGGCGCCGGCCCTGTTACCGGTGGACCGCCGGACCCCGGTCTGGTCAGCGATCTGTCCGATGCGGTCCAGATGCCCAACGTAATCTCCGAACTTCGGAACGCCGCGAACGCTCTGTGGGAAGAACCCGATGACACATGGATGGCGTGGATCCAAGAGCGATACCTTACGACTCTCGGTGCTGCCGTGGTTGACGCCATCCAGAGTTCCTGTCCCGAAATAGACGCGACAGACCTCCGATGCGATATCAGCCTCGGCTCAACAGGCAACGATCACGGCACTGGCAGGATCCACCTCTCTGAAGAGCAGCCCGGCGGCGTCGGTATCGTCGAGGCGTTTGTCGACCGATATCTCGAGGACCCCCGGGCGTTCTGGGCACTCGTCACTGCCTCACTCGGACCGTGCGACGGCGAGCGTGTCGACCGAAACCTACGACAATTCCTCCGTCAATCAGATGGCGCAGCCATTTCCGGTCCCGCGACACGCATACGCACCGCCACGGACCTCGCCCATCTGACATCCGCTTGGCGCGATTTGCGGTCCGCAATGTTCCATCTTGGACTCGAAGGCGACCAGTCCATTGTCTCCGCACTCGCAACCCGGATCCTTCGCTCGGGAAGCAACCGGGAGCTGGAGCTGCTTGTGACTGATCTAGTAGCGCGGTGGGATGACATTGAGGCTTCACTCGGGATCGAGGTCGAACTACGGGTTTTTGCGCACGTCGCCGCATCGAGCCCCGACATTCGTCGCCTACTCCAGGCGGCCGGACACGCCCAGGCCGGACAGCCCGGGTGGGAAATCGGCCAGATCGTTGGACTCCTCTGGCCCCGCGGCAACCGGCTTAGAGCCGCAGCGCTTCAGTCCTATTCACCGTACGTTGAGTTCGAGCCAACCGAGCGGCTCCTATTCGACCACATCACAGCGAGACTCGGGGTCGTTGTTGACGGATCCTCTGCGGACTGGAGAAGGGAGGTCGATGACGCTCTCCGGGACGACGGCAGCGCCACTATCCGGGTCCACAACGAGGAGTCCGGTGCCGCTGCGATTCGAGATCTTCTAACCGAACCCACTAACGTCGAAGTACTCGAGTTCCATCCACGCGTTGTCGGAGTGTCTCGATCAACGAGTGGACTCGACATCCTTGTCGAACTTCGTGAGGCGCAACAATGAGGACCCGCAACTTGCGCACGTCAGCGCTCTCCTCACGCGAGGAGCTTGCAGATGCTCTCCAAGCGCTCTTCATTGCAGAACTAATGACTCCCAGTAGACCGCTATGGATCATCACTCCATGGATCTCTGATGTTGTTGTCATCGAGAACCGTGCCGGCCGCTTCACGGGGCTACTGCCCGACATGCCGAGACGTTCGATTCGGCTTGCGGAGATCCTCCTGAGCCAAATGCAACGAGGCGGCAACGTGGTCGTGGCAAGCCGCCCCGATCAGCACAATTTGACCTTTATCGATCAGCTCACGCAACGCACGCTCGAGGCTGGCGTCGGTGACCAGTTCACCGCTCGCTACGCCGTCGACCTGCACGAGAAAGGCATTCTGACAAGCCGCCTGCTCCTTAGCGGCTCAATGAACCTCACCTACAACGGACTGCGGCGCCTCGAGGAATCAATCTTGATCACGGATGACTTTGACGCGGTGGCAAGAGCAGGTCACGCCTACGAGGATCGGTGGGGTCAGTCATGACGGATTCATCTCTCATGGAGACCTTTTACGCACCCCCGAATGAGATTGACCCCAGTCAACTCGAAGGCGTCCTCGGGGATCTCTTGGGGTTACTCATGTCTCGCCTCCAGTTGACCTCCCTTCGGACCCTCCTTCCTGCGCGAGTTGGAGGGGTGATCCGCTGGTATGGCCTCGCCCCGTCGGACCACGAAGCACGGCTTCTCCGTGAAGAAGTCCGCTGTTGGCTCGGTCCACCTATCTCCTCCGGCATGATCAATGTGGGAACCTCCGCGGATCCGCTCGATCGTGAGGCGCTTCGGCTCGTTCCGGGTGGTGCCGTTGTACGAGTAGACGTTGCCCATGGCTGGCAAGGCGATGCCCGAAGTAACGTTGCGTCACTCACCGACATCTGGTCGCTTGCTCCCGAGCGCAGTATGGATCAACCGCGTCCAGTTGGACGGGTTCTGCGACAGTTTTACGAAAGTATTCTCGCTGTCGATCGCGACCTGGCGGAAGCAACTCTCGATGAAATCAGATCTCGCGCGCTCCTTAGTCCCACCAACATCCGCTTCCTTCGTCTTGAACTACTGAGCGCTCTTGGCACCCCGCAGGAAATACGAGACGACCCAACCCTGCGCGGCATCTCCCTGCTGGCACGACCACCCGCCGTCACCGAGCGGCTCGCGGCGGCGGCGGACGCGATTCTTATTGAACCAGTCCTCGCGCTTCGGGGCCCCACGGCGGATTGGATCGAGGTCGCCGAGCAACTTGAAGATGTCTGGCCCGGACTCGCCACCCATCGCGAACAGGTCACAACTCTTGCGACAGCTCGGTGCCTCGTGCTGCGAGAACTTATTGTGCGGGACCCCCGACAGTCCCTTCTAAGCGAACTCGCAACTCTTTTCGCGGATGACCCAGTGGTTAGTAAAGTCGTCATCAGGGGCGTTACAGAAATCGGCTCGCCACGAGAGTCGGAGTCCGCTCTCAGTCTGTATCACGATGGCGACTACTGGTCGGCTCTGCTGGCGGCTGAGTCAGAGGCGCTCGGAAGGTCCTCGGTGTCAGTTGCATTTGCGGCAGCCGTCAATCTTGGCGACAGCGCATCCGCTATCCGTGCGCTCGAGATGCTCGAGCAACTCCAAGTCGATGATCGGAATCAACTTCTAGGACACTCAGTTGAGCGGGCCTTCTACGAACAACTTCTTGCTCGTACCTCTGAAGCGCGACTCCCCAACGATTGGCTGGATTGGCTCAAAGGCGCCTGGAGCGATCGGCCTGATCTCCTCGCAGAATGGTCAAGGGAATGGCCGCTCACACCCGATGTTTTCGATCGTGAAGCGGGTCCCCTGGCTGAAGAACTCCTAGATGCTCTCAACGATCATCGCCGCGGCCGCATCCGCAACGGACTCCCGATCTTTATCGACTGGCTTGTCAGGGAGGAGTTGCCACCTTCTGGAGTGGCTCTGGCGACCACGATTTTCGACATCTTGCTCTCCAGCGAGCCGGGCAGGACAGAACGACTCGCGTCCTTGGCATTGCTGGAAGAAGCGCTCATTGTGGGGTGCACGGCGCAGGAATACGGCGAACTCGTCGATGCTGTGACCCGTCAACTTCCACTGCTCGGACCAAGAGATGCGACGTGGTTGGCACAATGTCTCGACCTCTTTCTCTTGTTCACGAGCTATGACCCCTCGCGCCGAAGCGCACTTTTCTCCGACGCCGCCGGCACTGCGTCCGGGTGGGTCGAAAGACTTGAGGCTGCTGACGCCTCGATCCTGCATTTCCTCTTCGCTGACGCCGGAGTGACATTCGGCACGCCACCCATCATCGTGGACGGTGTCGCCGATACCGTTACCACTCGCACGTTTCACACCATCGGGATCTACTCCTTACTCGAAAGTGCGACACGCGTTGCGTCGAGATGGATCCAGGACTTATTCCCAGGCGTCGACATCAGAACCTCGTCTGGCCACGTCAATAGCGCTTCACTCACTGCGTTGGTCAGGGCGACCGACGTCATGCTGGTTCAGACCAGCCACGCAAAGCATGCCGCTACCCAGGCCATTGATGCAGCAGCTTTGGAATCGGATCGTGTGGTGCTCGTCCATGGGCGGGGTGCAACGTCTCTCGTACGGGCGCTGGTCGCGTGGTCCCGAGGCGAGGAGCGCTCCTAGCCACACGGGAGGTCAGAAATACAGCGGTGACCAGGAGCGGATTCTTGGACCGATAGGGAGCAGCACACTCGCACTACGTGATTGACCCAGAGTTCACGAATTTAGATCCCACCGTTTCGTGGGGTATGCCTTTTGCCCGGTTGGCTCCACACTCGTTCCTTGTACTCGAAGAGCAGGTAATTGGTAAGTATTTGGATGTCTCGGGGGGTGTTCTGCAGGTCATTCCATCTACGGTGATGGTCGGGCCCAAGTTCCCACGACCCCGAAGTCCAGTGGCAGACCCTTTTGAGGCGCGACAGGTCAGCGCAGTAGTCGGCACTGGTGGGAAGGCGTGAGCGTCGGTGACGGTCGACAATGGCGTCCATGACGAACCCCATACTGGCAATTCCGACGCCGTGCATGAGTCGAGAACGGCGAGGTGGGAGATTCCATGCTTCGGGGAACTCGTCACGCACAGCAGCCCAGTACGTCTTGAGCATGTCGAGCATGGCGTCGGCATCCCCTTCGCCCGTTGTGGCATCTCGGAAGCGGTAGAGCGCGCCATCACTCAGACTGTTCTCCACCATCTTCAATATCGAGTTGTCCTTAATGACGCCTTCCGGATTGGTGGGGGTATGGATCATCCGTTCAAATGGCGAACCGGCGTCGTAGTTCAGTCGCTCCACCAGAGTGGTTGGGAACCGGCGGAGCTGTAAAGCGGTCGGGAGCGTCCCTGTGGTGGTTGGCAAGAGTTCATGAATGAGACCCTTGGGAAGGGGCTTCGTTGAGTTCACAAGGATGAATTGCGATCTCTGCTCGGCATCGGAATCGGTAATAAAGGCCGTCACGCAGATTGGAAACGACCTGATTTGTGCTTCACGTATAGCCGCCGATCGCTGCTGTCCATCAACTACCCACCCGGGCTTCTCCTCGTCGGGGAGTTCGCGGTCGATCGGAATGATCAGCGTTCCGGCACAAACGTCGTCGTGTTTCCCGTCGGTTCTCTGGGGCTCAAAATTGACGCGCTTATCAAAGGCCACAACGAGCGCATTGGGCACGATTGGATCGTCGGACTCAAGGTAGCGGCGAATCGCAGCAATATGCGAAAGAACTTCAGGGCGCTGATATCCGCGGATCTGGGTGTCGCCATCCCGGTGGATGCGCGAGATCGTTGTGAAAAGTGGCAGCTGTTTCCCATCGACGGCGAAGCTATAGAGGGTGCGATTTGGTCCCTGATGTACCTCGAGAGCGGGAACACGCAATTCTACAACGTCACTCTGGGTCTTCGTGGAACGCTTGCCGTTTGTCCGAGCCGTCATGCCGCGCTCCTGTTCAACTCCCTGCTCAGACGCTTCTTGAAAACGTACAGATTGTGGAACCCGCGTCGCTTGTTTCGTTCTGACCCTCGAAACATAGCGATGTCGATCCCGACCTGCGCGCAGATCCCACATCGACACGATTTCCACGGCTGATCCTCAAGCGTCTCACGGTAGGCGTCGCTCCGGTCCTTGCGGCTCTCGTCACACAACTCGTCGTATGCACGTAGGGCACGCAACACCGTCGCAACCTTCAGTTCTCCCGCGTCATAGCGACGAAGCGTGTCGAGACACTGTCGCTCCAGCTTGAGAGCCTGGCTCTGGGACACCTGGCCAGCGCGAATGCGACCTCTCAATCTCGGATTCCCGTCGACTTGTGGAACTCGAAGGGCGGTATACGCCCGATTCAATACGTAGTAGTTGTCGGTGTCATCCTTGAAGGACTGACGAAAGGGTGAGGTTGAATCAAAACTGGTGACGCCGTACCCAGCGAACAGTTCTACATGCTCGCACCGAGTAATGCCGAGAAGGTGCAATTGCGTCTCACGACTACGCTTGTGATCGACGGTCTCGAGGCAGTCGAGAACATCGTTGGATTTGAGCGGCACCATGCCTCCAAGGGCAATACGTCGAAATCCAATGCGCTCAAGTTTTGCTACTGCGGCGGCATACGAGTTCGGACTCCAGCCTTGTGCCACTCCAATCGGCTCGAAATTCACCTTGCGGCTCCTGCACTTGCGCCAGAATTGCTGAGCAAGTTCGAGAGTCAGAGATTGGCGGTGGCGCCAGTTTTCGATCTCAGGATGCCCATCGTCGTAGTCAGCCGTCGGGTCGTACCCGAGAATCACATGGTCGACCGAGATTCCCAGGTCGAAGCCACATTCCTCGTAGAAATCGATTACCTCGTCGGGGCTATAGGGAGGTACATCGTCGCGGACATACGAGAACGCTCCACAGTCCCCCATCGTCTCCAATCGAGGGCCCTTACGATCGTCAAGACGGAAGAATTCACGTATGCCGACTCGGTAAAGACGATGTCGCTGGGCGATCGTGTACCGACCAGACGCACTGGGAAGGCCGTCGACGATGGTCTTGGAGACAAGAAAGCCGTCAAATGGCGCATTGGTGAGTGCTTCGTGCGCGTAGTGGTCGTCACGCTGGCGCACTCGATAAATCGATCGCTGCTCCGTCGTGAAGTCGAAACTTGGATCTATCTGATCCTGACTGTCGGGGAAGAAGAACTTCAACGGTGGCTGGCCTTTTCTTGGACATAAACACGGATCAGGTAGCTCGACAACTCGTTGGTGTGACGAGGGACATTTTGTATTTCATTCCAACGCATATCCAGGCCATCCCAGGTTCCCGACGTCCAACGACAATGTGGCTCAATGAACGCCAGATCAGCGAGGACCTGCTTAGCGGCGCTCTTTTGCCGGGCGTCCACTGTTGCCATAATCCGATCCATGAGGCGTCCCATGGCACGAATCCCGGCTCCATGCATGAGGCGACTCTGACCTGGCGGTTTCCCCCAGGCGTCAGGAAAGGTCGCCTTTACGGCGGACCAATAGACCAAGAGCAGTTCCCAAATACCGGCGAAGTCGGTCTCTCCACTGGTCATGTTGCGGAATGGGAACAAGCATCCGGAAGGAGACACCAGGCTCTCTTCGAGCATCTTCACCACGCTGGTGTCGGTGACGACTGCGTGTCGCCGGAACTCGGGACTCGTCGAGGAACGCTTGATGAGATTATGGAAGGGTGAGGACTCGTCGGAGTTGAGCAGATCACAGAGTGACGACGGAGTTCGGCGAAGCGCCAGACGCGGCGGCAACGGGCTGCTGATTGTCGGCAGCAATTCGGTAACGAGTCCTCGCGGCAAAGGCTTGGCATTGTTGATGCGAAGAAACTGATCGCGCTGAATGTCGATGGAGTCGGTTACGAACGCGTTCACCGGGACAGCCAGATTTTGACGTTTCGCTCGGGCGAGAGCCAGTGCCCTTTGCTGGCCATCGACGATCCAGCCGGGCTTCGGATCTCCGTCGGCCGGAATAGGGATCTCGAGCTTGCCCGCACGCGTTGCACCCTCACCCACGTTGGGACCACGACCCGATGTGAATTTCACCGACGACGGCAGAGTAATGATGATGGGATTGGGGAAAATCACCACATCGCTGTCGAGATAATCGACGATCTCATTGATGTGCTGGCGAACTTCTGGTCGTTGGTAGCCGATCAGATCGCCGCCCTGGTCTCGACTCACCCGCGAGATGTCGGCGATTTCGAGAATCTCACTCGCCGTCAGACTAAAAACATAGAGTGGACAGTCGGGGCTCTGGGGAATGCGAAGGGCCGGTCGAGTGAGAACTTTCGGATGCCTGGTCGTCATCGTGTCATCTTCATTTCCTCCATGAACAGCGAAGCGAATCTCGCTTGTTCGCAGGCATAGCCCGAGTCTCGAAACTCCCGTAAGAGACGGGTATGGGTTGTGTTGCCATCGGCCCGAGCCCGTCGACGAATGAACGCGCTCACCTGAGCATCAGTGACCACTCGACGCTCATATCGGGGAATGGCTGGCTGCTCGGCGAGCAGTCTGGTCAGCGAGGCGTACATCCGGTTGTGCGTCGTGGTGCCGCCCGCCAACAAGTGCTCAGCAACGCGAATATTGAGTGCCTGGCGAGTTCCTCCGAGTAGATGTTGCAAGCGTGCGTCTACGGGAAGCAGAAACTCCCCGAGTTCAAGATCACCTTTGGTTCCGGCTGAGATGATCGACAGGCTCTTTCTGTCGGCGAGAGCTTCTGCGGCCTCGAGTATGTCGTCGCGACATGCCCTCAGGTAGGGAGGAGACAGAACAAGAATCGTCCGAGCTGTCGGGTCGTCTGCCACAAGTTGGGTCAAGGACCGGGGACCCCCGTGGGGACCCTCCCAGCTCGAAAGGGCTGTCCACCATGCCACCGCGCCATCGGGAACACTGTCGGCGTTGCCTGCCGAAAAGGTGGCTGAATACGGACGCAGTGGCGCTTCTGCCGGAACGAGGCCATAGCCGGCGGAACACACCCAAAGCTCAACTGCCCGGTTCGATGAATTCGAACTCAGCTGGCGCACTACGTCCCAATGTTCCCCGGCATAGAGACAGAATGCTGATGTCGCCGGCATGGTGCTGTCGCCCAACTTGCGAATCCAACGGTCCAACCGAGTACTCGTGCGGATGCTGGTAATACTGCTCAATCGGAGTCCCTTGGGAACTGGGCGGGTCTTTCGATGGGTGCAGGTGACAACTACACGCACTCTGGTCGGAGTGCGTTGTACCTTTGTCGCTCTTACCACCGATCTGACCCTTCCTCAGCAGTTGGTGGCCACTCAACTCGGGCAAACGCGCCATGGTTGTGGATGCTCTCGTCATTGACAGCCGCCACAGAGAACCGCTCGATGCGCGGGTCGTGTCGCAACTGGTCAGTGACTTCTCGAACCATGTCCTCGACAAAGACGGGGCGGTCGAATCCGAGCATCGTCACATGACGCTCGTCCGCTCGTTTAAGGAGGGGAAAGACAGGACTCGACCCCGCCGCCTCGGCGACCTTGATGAGATCCTCCATCCATATCGGCGAGATCTTGGTGTCCGGATCGAGCCTTAGAGCAGCTTCGATCGTGATGGTCCCACGCTGATTGTGGGCGCCATAGTCGCTGATGGCTTTGCTGCATGGACACACGCTCGTGACCGGCACGCACACCTTGATTGACAGTCCGATACGTTCACACCGAGCCCACCCTGTGATGCCGCAGGTGTAGTCGAGCAAGGCCTCGCCGCCGGTGATCGGAGCACTGCGCTGAGCGAAGAACGGAAACAACATCTCGACCCGAGAGTTGATGCTCCCGAGGCGTCTCTGCAACAGGGTAAGGATCCTCGGAATGCTTTGCGGTGATATCTCGCCAGCACAAGAGTCAAGAATCTCAACGAACCTGGAGAGATGACTCCCTTTGTCCTCCGGCGGAAGAGCGACTGAAAGGGCAACCGTCGCCACGGTGCTCTGTGACCCACGTTTGGCGTCGAACACCGAGATTGGGTAGCGCAGAGCATTGACGCCGACTTCATCGAGGGCAATCTGGCGAGTGTCGCGCTCGCTCTGTACGTCCGCCAGAGTCACTGCGCGTCCCCCCGGTAGGCGACTCCCGAAGTGCAGGTCTCGCGCACGATTACCTCGGCCAGCGGCAGGTTGCCTATGAGTCGATCCCAAATCCAATGGGCCAAGTTCTCGCTTGTCGGGTTGTCCAGCCCTTCGACTTCGTTGAGGAAATAGTGATCAAGCTGGTCGTACAAGGGAGCGAAGGCAGCCTTGATATCAGCGAAATCAATCACCATGCCCGTCTCGGTATCAACATCGCCTTGGACGTGAACTTCCACTCGAAAGGAATGGCCATGCAGCCGAGCGCACTTGTGGCCCTCGGGCACTCGCGGAAGTCGGTGTGCTGCTTCGAACGTGAACTCACGAAAAACGTCCATTACGGAATACCGATGTACTTATGAGTCTGCAGACTCAGCCGCCATTGCGGGTGGGCTAGGCAGTATTTAATGGCCAGGGCGGTGTTTTTCTCCCGTTCCGAACCATCCATGGGTTGAAGGAGGAACCGCTCGAACTCGAGGTTCTCAAACGAAGTCGGAGGAGCACCCTCTTGCGGGAAGACCAGCTTGAGCTCGTTTCCACGTTCGAGAACAAGTTGGCCGCCAGCCTTGGGGCTCATGCAAATCCAGTCGAGCCCTGGTGGGGCCGGTTGAGTGCCATTGGTCTCAACGGCGACCATGAAACCGGCTTCGTGGAAGGCACCAATAGCCGCAGCATCAAGTTGCAGGAGGGGTTCACCCCCCGTGCACACCACGTAGGGTTCTGCTCCCGGATGCTCTAGTCCGACCCACGCTGCAGCGACCGCGTTGGCCAAAGCGGCTGGAGTGGCAAAATGACCGCCGCCGGGTCCGTCGGTGCCCACGAAATCTGTATCGCAGAACTGGCAAGTGGCGATGGCCCGGTGGCGCTCCTGGCCCGTCCAAAGATTGCAACCCGAGAATCGGCAGAATACCGCCGGGCGTCCGACATGGCTGCCTTCACCCTGGAGGGTGTAGTAGATCTCTTTGACGAGATAGGTCATTAGCCCCGCGCCGTACTGAGCGCCGGGTCCTCAATCCCGACCTCGGCGAAGCCCTTCTGACGAAGCAGACATGAGTCACAGGTCCCGCAGGGGCGGCCGTTTCCGTCTGGGTCGTAGCAACTGTGGGTGAGCCCATAGTCGATGCCGAGTGCCAAGCCACGCTCAATGATCTGGGCCTTGGTGAGATGGATCAGCGGCGTATGGATATGCAAGTGCTGTTGACCCTCGACACCAGCCTTGGTGGCGAGGTTGGCCATCGTTTCGTACGACGCGATGTACTCAGGTCGACAATCCGGATAACCGCTGTAGTCGAGGGCATTGACCCCCATGAAGATGTCGCTGGCCCCAAGTGTCTCCGCCCAGGCCAGGGCGAAGGACAAGAAGATCGTGTTGCGGGCCGGTACGTAGGTGATCGGAATGCCACCTTCGAGTTCCGCCACGTCCTGATGGTGAGGCACTGCAATGTCTGCCGTGAGTGCCGAACCTCCGAAGGCCCGCAAATCGATATCGATTATGACGTGGTCGGCGACGCCCATGGCTGCGACAACCTTCCGAGCCGCGCCCAACTCGATCTGATGGCGCTGGCCGTAACGGAAACTCAGGGCATAAGGGCAATATCCCTCGTCCCGGGCAATAGCAAGGGCGGTGGCTGAGTCCAGGCCCCCGCTGAGCAAGACAACTGCTGGTTGTTGAGTCACGTCAACTCCTCCGGTCGGGCTGTTAGGTCAACGTCCTACTTCTAAACTACAGCACCAGTCAAACAACTGGTACCGCAGTTTTCGGGCATGCCGTCATCCACTCAAATCATATTACTGTTATTCGTATCCCGAGGGTGTGACACCGCGATGCGAGCCTCGCCAGAGGTGATGATCGATCACTAGCGGGGGCCTCGCCAGCGATTGGCATCGAAGATCAATCGGTAGCTCCCATCCCCAGCAAAGAGACCCTGTGCGTGCCGAAAACCTCATCCGGCGTGCTGAACTGGGACGACGCACCTCGCGCCGTGACGGAGTCCCACCATGGCGTGAGCGCTACTGCACCGGTGTTACCTGTAGTGGGATCCCGCGAATCCGAGCCAGATCATCGACGGAAGGTCCCCCAAGCCTCAATACGTTCGTCCAGGTCACGAGACCGGATGACGTTTTCGGCACGCACAGGTCCGGGACGTTCTCAAACGTCCGTAGGTGCCAGACTCATCCCTCCGCTGAAGGATGAGTCTGCCCGTAGACACGTTGTAGTGCAGTGATCGAGATTTGTGTCTAGCGCTGGGTGCACGTAAACAGATTGGTAAGCGGGGTTTGCCATGGCAACGGATGACGTCGAGTATCGCTTCCTGTCGCACGCTCGCTACATCGAAGCATTCGCGTGGCTTGCGGGGTTGCGGACACCGGCACCAGCCAGTGGTGCACTGGTGCGACTCAAGAAGCGTGCAGAGTATTCAGGATTGCTTAGTGAAACTAAGACCCCTAGTGACATGGATGCGGTTGCCACTCGACTACGGAACGCCTGGGGTACAGAACTGTTGCTGAGTCTTCCATTCCACTTGGATACCGATGACGAATTTGTGCGACTGACTAATACGTGGGGTGTGATCCAGACGTACTACGTGGGATACCACATGACACAAGCTTTGGTCATCGCCCGCGGCGGTGTTCGCCCCGAATCGCATCCGAAGACGCAGAACCTGTTTGCAGATTTGTGGTCGGGTCGACGTGCGGAGCTGGCGCCGTGGACATTGGCATACGGCAAGCACGGAGCTGTAAATGTGCCGTCCAATGTGACCATTGATGACGATACTCACAATTGGACGAGCTGCGATGACAGCACCTGCTGGAGCCACGCGGTACGTGCGCTTCGTACGAGTCGGCAAGAACATGTAACTGAGTCTCAGCAAACGAGGCGTGATGCCAAGCGCAAGGCTAATCAGCGTGCCTGGGATGAAGAGGAGGCGGGACGGCTAGCGACCGGGAAGCGTCTTCGGAAGAGCCGACCAATTAGCCGTCCGATCTTAAGTGCCGAAGAGAAGCAAACGATCGAGAACCGAGTCCGGGCTTATACGGTGCTCGACTATCTATACCGATTGCGCGTGCGCGCTAACTATCACGATGCCAGTCTCTTCACCGATGGTCCCACCCAGGATTACGAATCCGCAGCTGTGAACAGGCAACTGCGATATTTGGCAGCAAGTACGTCGCTCGTCACCGAGCTGCGTATTCAACAGCTCGTCGGTCGTCCGCAATTTGCACGTTGGATGGACCGGTTCATCGACCGAAACGTACCTGGTAGTTTGAACCTCGGCGTGGCGGCGAGACGGGATCTCGTTTGCGATTGAGGGGCTCGCAAGGCCGTCTCGGAACGAGCCAGGGTCAGATACTTGAGAGAATGGCGCAATGGAACCGTTCGATGAAGTAGGTCTCTTCTGGCGTCCTAATGATCCAACCAACGTCCGGCCCGGCCGGCTGACCTTTCAGCACGGGGCGTCGGGCATGCACCTGACGTTGTTGAACCCATTCGAGAATTTGCCGATGTTCATGGCAGCCGTCGCCACCTCTCATCCAGGCTATGAGGTCATATTTGGTGTCCTGCAGAACGACGATGTCGTCACCTTGACCAATTCCGTGGTCGATGGTGGCAACGTCAGGTTCGGTGGAGCTGGAACCTCGCGGGTAGATCTGATTCCTCGTTACATCTTCCGGGGGGCACACCTGCCTCTTGGTGAGGCTGCTGAATTCAACAAGATAGAGATCAGATTCGAGCACTTGGATGCTTGGGCGTTTCCGGGTGAGGATCTTGTGAATCGAGTCCTCGACACCGGTGACTTGGTTGTCTCGAACAATGACCCTGCTGATGTGGTGGCCAACGCCTTTGACGGTAAGGTCACGATCTCGTACTTGACTAAGCAAACAACGGGCGCCTCAGAAGCACATTTCGAGAGATCGGCGTCGATAGCCCTTGAACCGGATGAGGCGAAGACGTTGTCTTCGCTTGTTTCGTCCTTCTCCGTTCCCGTCCAGCAGTTTCTGACTTTCGCGTGTGGGGCGCCGACGAAGCTCTTGTCGATGCAAGTCGAGAGTGAGGGGGTTGGACAACAGCTCGGGGAGCACTGGCGTCCGACCGCCATCGACGTCGGATATCGAGGTTGGCCGAGTCCGTCCGGCTCCGATGCCCCAGTACAAATGCGAATGCCTCTCATAAAGATCCGTGATCAGTTCGAGCACGTAATACGGGCGTGGCAGCTACTCCAGGCTGAACAGCAACGCTCGATGACTTTGCTGTTCGCAATCTCTCTAGGAATTGATTTATACCTCGACAACCAATTCCTGTTTGCGGTGCAGGCCAATGAACTATTCCACCGTAAACGCTGGCCGGAGGGAGTTCTTCCCAGGGAACAGCACCAGAACCGCGTGAATGGAATCCTCGATGGTGTTGGGGACGAGGAGATGAAAGAGTGGCTGAAGGGGAAGTTGGCCTTCAGTAACGAGCCGACCCTGAAGGAACGCCTAGCAAAGATGGTGGAGTTTGCCGGTGCCGAGATACAAACAGTCATCCGAGGCGACTTCGTCAAGGTAGCGGGCGATACTCGGAATTTCCTCACGCATTTCAACCCAGATCTGGAACCGAAAACCGCTAAAGGGGAGGATCTCTGGATTTTGAGCAAGGAGTGCATAGCACTGCTTGAGTTCTGCATCCTACGTGCGCTTGGATTGGATGGAGCAACTTCGTTGCAACTCAGTGCAGCCACGCCGACGTTTCAATTGCTTATGCAGAGAAGCGGAGCTATGCAGCCGCCGATCCAAGTGATAGTCAAATCCGCGAATCAAGCCGATGAGACCACAGTTGAGGAGACGACCGGGAACGATACGGAACCACTGGATGACGGCGGACCTTCGAGCGGAGCCACCTAGTCCTCGATATCTCCTGATTTCGTTAGTCGGGTGCCGTTCGGATGCATAGTCCAAAGGTCTCTGACCGGAGCCGCAGCTTTCGGGGTTCGCCGGCTTCGCCAGGAGCCGTATCGTTCTTGTCGTGCGTCCCGACGACTTCTTCATAACCAGCGAGATTCCCAATCCCGGCGGGGGCTACAGCCAGTATGTCGACACCGATCTGATGCGTCGGATTGAGGCTGGACCTATTCCCGAAGGGGAGGACATAGAGGTGGCCGTGAGTTTGGCGACCCTGCTGCATGACGAACTGATGAGATTCGGCACTGACGGCGGACAGATCTTGAGCGACGGGGATAGCCGGGCAGCGCTTCGAGCCCTGAATGCTGCGATTATTCGACTCGGCATTGACGACGTCGATATTCCGTTCCGCGACTTCGGCTCCTTCAAGGCCTACTGGGTTCGGAAGGGTGCATCAGGATCGGGAGGGTGGCAAGCCAGGAGAAATCTTCTAGGCGAGATCTTCGACCCACTGCATGATCAGCTGGCCATCCTTGAGCAGGAGTCCATGTCGGCAACCCTTGCCGATCCGATCAGTCCACAAAAGCGGACTGGCTGGTCGGCAGTGGATACGGAGATCAGTGAACTGCGCCGGTGCTTTCAGAATGCCAGGACCCCTCAGCAATACCGTGCTGTTGGTCTGGGATCAGTCTCTGCACTGGAAGCTCTAAGTGCGCAGGTGTACGACCCGAGCCGTCACCTGAGAGAAGGAGAAGTTGAGCCGCCCGTTGCGAACACGAAGCAACGAATTGAGCGCTTCATTGAGGATGCCGTTCCCGGATCTGACAATGCGAGCCTGCACAAGCTTGCACGTGCTTTGATTGAGTTCGCTCAAGAGGTGAAGCACAGTACGACGCCATCCCGAACAGAAGCTGGCATTGCGGGAGACGGCGTTATCCAATTGGCGTACTTGTGCAGACGCTTGGACTCAGATAGCAGCGCTGCTAGTGATTCGAGCGAGTCAACGCTCTGATCATTGCCTCCCGGGAGCGCGGACGCCCGGCCCGCTCTTCCCCGCGCCGGCCATTGACGCCTGGCAACGCCACCTCCGATCCCAAGGCAGCGACGATGCCGGTCTGATATTTGGACCCTTCACGGCGTATCACCAGATTTAGGGTCCGGCAGGTGAGTTACACCCGATCGTTACCATGGCCCATGATCTGCGAAGGGCCAATCGAGTTGGGCCGGGGCGTCGTGGTTCTCCCCGGCCACCAGCCGCCCGAGGCCTGGGAGTCTTGCCCCCGTGTGGTCGTCGGGGCCGCCGCGCTGAGAGACCCGAGGCCGGTGGTAGAGGATCTCCACCGCTACTGGATCGATCGTCGACCTGCTGTGGTTGAGCTGGGCGTGGACCCCGCTGCCCTCCGGGCTCCGGAACGTTGCCACCGTCCTGTCTACGAGCTCACGCCGAACTTCGAATTCTGCCGCGAACGCCTGCAGTTCCTGGTCTGGGCCAACAACTACGACGCCCGAGGCGGCGATGCCATCTGGTGGCACGGCCGCAAGGCGGCCCGCCAATTCGCCGACGACGGGGTGGGGGAAGGTGGCGCGGCCGACATCATCCTCGCCGACGGGACCCCGATGTACATCGACGGCGGTCCCCCCCAACCGCCGACACTGCCTTCGAGGATCGGGGTAGTCCACCGCTGGAACGCTGAAGCCGGACGCCTCGAGCCGGCCGGCCAGTCGCAACCCTCTTCGGAACTGGCGCCGGACCAGCTGGCCGCTGTCTGTCACCGTACGGGGGCGGCCCGGGTGATTGCACCGGCGGGGTCCGGCAAGACCCGGGTCCTGACCGAACGCCTCCGTCACCTCGTCGCTGATCGCGGTGTGCACCCGGGCACGATCACCGCTCTGGCCTACAACACCAAGGCGGCCGGCGATCTGAAGGAGCGCTGCGCAGACATCGAAGGATCGCAGATGCTCAACATCCGCACCCTGAACAGCTTCGGGTTGTGGATCTGCAACGAGTTCGGGTCAGCCGGCCGCTTGCGTGTCCTCGAGGAGCCTGCCGTCCGGGAACTGCTGCAGCGCCACATCGAGATCCGCCGGCAGGCGAACACCGACACCGTGGCTCCCTACCTCGCCGCCCTCTCTTCCATTCGCCTCGGCCTCAACTCACCAGAGGTGGTCGAAGAGGCTGATCCAGACGCCTCGGGCATCGCGCAAGGATTCGAACGGTACCGGGCGGCGTTGGCCGAAGCCGGTGCGGTAGATTTCGACGAGCAGATCTACCAGGCCATTGAGATCCTCTTGACCAATCCCGAGGCCCGCTCTGTCGCCCAATCCAAATGCCGGCATCTGCTCGTCGACGAGTTCCAGGACCTCAACCCCGCCCACCTCCTGCTCATCAGGCTCCTGGCCGCGCCCACCTACGACTGCTTCGGGGTCGGAGACGACGACCAGGTCATCTACGCCTACTCGGGCGCGACCCCCGAGTTCCTCATCAACTTTGCCCACTACTTCCCCGGCGCTGGCGCGCACGACCTGAAAGTCAACTACCGGTGCCCACCGGCAGTCATCGACGCCGCGCGTCACTTGCTCTCCTACAACGCGCGCCGGATCGAAAAGACCATCCATGCCCCAGATGGCCGCACCGACGACCTCGCCACCTTCGGCGGGCCATTGACTGGGTGCGGACCCGTTGCCGTATTGAAGGCCCCGGCCGACGCACTGGCGGGTCTCGCCGTCGAGGCCATCTCGGCTTGGCGCGCCGGCGGGGTCGACCCCGGTGACATCGCCGTCCTCGCCCGGGTCAACTCGGCCCTCTTGCCCGTACAGGTGGCCTGTATGGAAGCGGGCGTCCCCTGCACCACCCCATTGACCGCCGGCGTGCTGGAGCGCACTGGCATCCGCACCGCCTTGGCCTACCTGCGGATCGGGGCCGACCCAGACAGCATCAGTCGCGAAGACGTCCAAGAGACGATCCGCCGCCCATCCCGGGGCATCGCATCCAACGTGGTCGACATGCTCACCACTCGGCCAACGACTTCGATCGCCGACATACGACGACTTGCCGGCCGCCTCTCGGGCCGCGACGCCCCAAAACTCGAGGCCTACGCGACCGACCTCGAGACCGTAGCCAAGGCAAGTGGTCGCTCGTCTGCTACGGCGCTCAAAGCCATACGCGTCGACATCGGGCTTGGCGACACCATGGACGTCCTCGATGGCTCGCGCAAAGAGGCCGATCGCTCCACCCATGCCGACGACTTGACCGCGCTCGAATCAGTGGCGGCCCTGCATCGCGAAGTGACCACCTTCGAAACCTGGTTGCGACAGGTTCTCGCCGGGGCACCGCTCAACGGACCCTTGGTGCTGCTCTCTACGGTGCATCGGATCAAGGGGCGGGAATGGGGTCGTGTGATCATCTTCGATGCTTCACGGGGACTCTTCCCACATCGACTCGGCAACGACGAGGAAGGTGAGCGGCGGGTGTTCCACGTGGCCCTAACTCGGGCCCGGACCCAGGTCGTCACTCTCGCCGACGCCGAGGCCCCCTCGATCTTCCTCGCCGAACTTGACGGGCGCCGCGTTCGGCCTTCCTCGCGGCCGGTCACCAGCGTGCGCAATGCCAACCTCGAAGTCGGGGATAACCACAGGCCGTCCAGGGCCACGGGCTCAGGCCGACTGGCGCTCGGATCAGGACGGGGGCGCGGGCGCGGGCGCTCGAACGCCAAGGCTCCTCCCAAAGTGCGGCTTCCCACGGTGGAAGCAACCCTCGGGCTCGCCGTCGAGGACCGGGGAAGCATCGGCACCATCGTCGAGGTCACTGCGGCCGATGCGGTCCTGTCCGTTGGTGCCGTCAGGATCAAGGTGGCGCTCGGCTCAGACGTGCGGGTCAATGGAACGAGCGTCACGCTGGTCGGGCCAAGGGGCGGTCTCACAGCTGGGGTGGCCAGAACGACCAATGTCGAGGCGGCACTGCGCACGTGGAGGTCGGCGATGGCAAGCAAAGAGGCAGTTCCCGCCTACGTCATCTTGAAGGACACCGAACTCGCCGCCATCGCCGAGCGGGATCCTCGGACACTCGCAGAACTGGCCAACTGCCGCGGGATCGGCCAGATCCGCCTTGAGCGGTGGGGCGACGAGATCCTCGCCATCCTCGACGCGGTCCGCTCGGGATAGAAGGCACGGCGCCGCGCCCGGGCGCCAATTCGTCGCATTCCACCGCGGGTAACCCGTTCAGCCGGGCCTGAGCGCCGCCCAACGGCACGAGTGGCGACCTGGACAGATCGGTGTCGCAGAACGGATTGGCAGCGCGGACGACTAGCCGGATGAACCGAATTCGATGGGCACACTGATCGCCTGACCCTTCGCCCAGTGACTTGAACCCGGCGAGAGGAGCCAGTCGGCGAACGCCGTGTCGTTGACGACCAGCGCGTCGACGGCATTGGCTGGGCCGAAGGCCAGGGTGCTCGTTCCCCTTCGACCCGATGTACCGTCTGCCCGATGACGACGCGCCAACCGAAAGAGCCCGGGAACGATGTAGTGATCTCCGGGTCTGAGGGGCAAATCAGGACTACTGCACCGGACAACGTCGCCGGACAACTGACGTTCACCGTGGACGGGCCTGAGGTGATCGACCTCCGAGCCGATTCTGAAATCGCGGCGGTCGGGCCTCTTATCACCCCAGAACAAGCACTGGCGGTCCGCCCTCGGCTCGATGATCCAACCCGGCTGACCAATGGAAACCTCCACCCCCGCTACGCAGAGTGGATCGTCTCCCGGACGTGGGCGGAGCAGCATCCACTCAGCGAATACCTCACCAAGCCAAAGCACGTGGACCTTCTGACGGACGAGCGTGGCTACTTTGATCGCAAGCGAGTCAATCGACTGCTGGGGCCATCAGGCTCGAAATACTGGCTGGTCGACGGTCCCCTACCGACCAAAACGAAACTCCCCCTGCTGGCGGAGCTACTTGCCGCTCCCGTCGAAGAGGTGGAGGCGGTCGTCGAGGAGGAACGGCTGACCCGCGAGCAGTACCGGTCAGTCGTAGACCACTGCCGCTGGATGCCGTACAAGCTCCTGAGCTATGAGCAGGTGATGGCCGGCGTGCCCTGTCCGGGCTGCGGGCGACCGTGGGTCGGCCCACAAGACGACATCGATACTGATGTGGAGCGGTGGCGAGCACTGCACGACGGCTGCCATGCCGGCCGGAATGGCTATACGAGCGCTCCCGTGCACTGCATGCGCTGCTGCGGCGTGCCACCGCCAAGCCCCGCGCAACTGGAAGCAATTGCGCTCATTCTGCAGAGTGCTATAGATCGGAGAGAACGTGAGGAACAGGTCGAACGCTCTAAGTCACCAGAGGTAAGGCGTCAGCAAGAGGAACAGGCAGCGATGAAGCGGGCGAAGCGGATCGAGAAACTTGAAGCCGAACTCGTTCGCCTGCGAGACGAGGAGGCAGAGGCGAGCCGAAGGCGTAGTTGAGCAGCCCCGTTGGTGGTCCGAGTTCCGTCACCTAGATCTTCTTGGTCCCCGAAACCTGACCTCCTCCCGCTAATGGTCTGTCGCTCAAATGGCTCGTCGGGTTGCCCAGTTGCGAGGGTCCGCCGGATCGTTCCGCGCTCCTCCCAGAGAATCCGGCCGATTGGCGCGCCGAGCGGATCGGGGCAATCGGCGCTAGCTACACCCCTTAGCTCGGGTCTATGTTCCGAATCGGTTCCTCGTTGGGGATTCGACCGGCCCGATCTCGCAGATTCCATAAGAACAAGTAAGTGATCTGAGCAAGATCGGTGAGCCCATCGAAGATGTCTATGACCTGACTGAGATCCAAACGTCGAGATCCTCGCCCACTGACTGCGCCAACAATGAGAGTCCCGTCAGCTTCAATGAAGTAATCACCATGAGCCAATGCATTCCTGAAGCCGCGATCGAGAAACTCCTCAAAAAAGTGGACGTCGTGGATCTTCAGCTCCGAGAGCTTCTGGAAGAGGGTATCTCGGTCTGCTCTGCGACGGTATGACTCCCATGTCCTCTTGAGGTGAGCGTGGCTCAGACAGCAGGCCGCAAAGAGGACCGCATCAATCTCGATAGCAACTTGAACCTCAACCAAATAGATGTACTGGAGCGCATAGAAGTACGCACTGAATTGCGGACTCACCAGTTGACCGTCACGGGCTAACACCCGAGGGGCCTGCGTCATCTTGATGATTAACGTTGCTATATGGGTAATTTCACCCATGATTGCTTCATAGTTCGCGTCGAACTGCTTTAAACCCGACAGATCACGATCAGCCGTGAGTGCCTCCAACGCCTCTTGGGCGATGAAGGTATTGCAGACTGTGTCGGATATTGACTGTTGTCGCATCCGCTCCTCGTATTCCAACAAGGCGGCCTGTTCGAGCCCGACTGCAGTGACGAGCCTCTCGAATTCCGGATCGCTCATTGCGCGCTTTCGCGGGTCGCGGCGTTTGGGCCTCTCCACAACTCCTACTTTCATGCTCGTCAAGGTGCGAGCCAAGGTACTCCCCAGTAAGCCAGCCTCCAAAGGGTGCTCCAGTCAGTGAATACCCGTCAGAGACAGATAGCCGGACCCTTCATTCATTGTGAGCTGCCGGACTATCCCGCAAGGTTGAGAATCTGCCCCCACGATGTGTGAGTTCCATTAGCCGTGACCGTAAGCACCTGAGTTCCACCCAGGCCCCCCTGGCCTGCGACGGTCAGCGTGGCCGACTTTGGGTCAGCCTCCGGGCACACGGTTGCGACCGATTGACCTGACTCGGTCACGAACGACACCTCCGAGGAACATCCGTAACCGGCGGGAAGCGCTGTCGGCCACAACCACCCGCCGCTCAATTTCATGGCGTCGAGCCAGGCGACGGTCTCCGGTTCGGTCAGCATCACCGCCATTTGGGACAGGTTTGGGGTGGCGGCTTGGTGCGTGACCTGTCGAATCGTCGTAACCGTCCCAAGTGGTGTGTAGATGAGCTGGAAATCTCCGGCGAAGATGCTGTATCGCTGGGTTCCGGTGATCAGCTCGTGCTTGGCGAGAAGGCCGGCTGCGTAGGCTTCACGGTTTCCATCTACAAGGTAGATCTCGGCTTCGCCGTTACTGACTGCAATGGCCAGGCTCTTGACCTTGCCATTGACGGACCCGAGGTCGTAGGCAACTGTAAGTCCATCCGGTTGCGGAATGACCTCTGCAGGCCCCCAGCACCCGGCGAGGTATCCCCCAAGCCCGATTCCGGCCCCGGACCACACCCGCACAAACCCGTCGTAGATTGTGCCCGTCGTCCCGTAACCCGGCTGCTGATCGGGCTCACTCCCACAGATCGCGTCGTATCCGCTCGTTCCGAGCGTCCCGGGAGCTGGAGTGGATGCAGGCTGCGGAATTTCGACTTCCGGCGACACCGGCGTCACGTCTTGCACCGGTTTCGCGATCGCCTCGGTCACGGCCGCCGCGACAGCCATCCCACTACCAACGAGCGGCAGCACGCAGGTAATCGCCGCAATCGCCGAGATCACGACCTTGACCAACGTGGTGAGGATGGCCCGCCCACTCAGGCCCATCTTGGCGTTGACGCGCAGAAGGCATCGATCCTGGAGGCTCAGAACGTCGAAAGTGGTGAGGACCTCGATACGCTTCCAGCCCACGAACATGTAGCCGCACAAGGAGCCGAGGCTCAGGATGAGTGCTGAAACCGTGGCAACGAGCCGCCCTGGACCAGCGGGCCAAGGAACGAACAGCATGTCGACGGCAACCAGACCTAGGACAAGGACCGCCCCTTCGAGGGCGATCCCGGGCCACAGGCTTGGGCAGTCCCCCAGCTGATGGCTCAGCCAGCTCAATGCCACCCGAGGCACCGTTGCAACCAGCATGACCATGACCGCAGCGCAGGCCAGCGTGACCAAGGTACCGAAGCCATGAGCCAAGTGTTCGTTGCGGATTCCCTTGTGTCGGATCGCCAGCCACACCCCGATGCTGACCAAGGCCGCGACCGCTACGGAACCCAGGACCACACCTTGCCGGATACGGCGAACTTCGGGGCCGACTTGAACGGGGAAGGTGGGCCGGTCGGCTGAATCGGGCTGAGTTTCGGGGAGAGCCTTGGCCCCCGCCGCCACGAACTTCACGAACCAGACGATGGCGATGGTGGCCAGTGCCGCGACCGCCGCGGATCCGTACTCGCCTTTGACGCAGAGGGCCGTCGCAATTCCGCAGCCCATCAGTGTCGCAACCTGGGTGACGATGGGCCCAAGGGGAGGCCACTCCCGGCGTGGCCGAGAGTTCGCAGCAGGATCCTTGTGGCGTCCTGTCACCTAGCCTCTCTCCGGGTCCACCCGTCGAGCTCAGCGAGGAGCTACCTTGACGTTGGGTCCCCGTTTGGTTGTTGGATCCCTCTCTTACTGCTGTCGCGTATTGAGTGCTTTCTCCGGACGCTAGACCGATCGTGACTTCGCCACAACTGCCTTGTCAGCCTTGACCAAATTTGGTGATCGTGTGATAATGGCCACCTCATATGACTGAATAGTCAGGAGGTACCGGGGTGCCACGCGGTGGCCGTGAAGTTCCTCTTCCGACGCTCTGGCAGCTTGAGGCATTCCGTACCGCCGCCCAGGCGGACAGCTGGGATGACGCGATCGAGGCCCTCGATGTCACGACCAAGCATGAGATCATCCGGGCCGTTGAACGTCTACAGATCCACCTCGGCCTTCGCCGCGCCATTCTGATTGATCGAGGGAATCGCCCGCATGTACCCGATCACCTCACCGGTCTCGTTGATGAGGTTGACAAAACCCTCACCCATTGGAAAGCGGCTCGTGACGTCGCCAGCGGGATTGAGCACACGTTCTATATCCGCCTGGACGGCTACTGGAGTCACGTCGAGAACTTCGCTGCCGCGTCAATTGTTGACTTTCATCTCGCCGAGGAATCGGAACCCAGCACCAAGGTGAAGGTTCAGCTCGTTCCAGGGTTTGGCACGAAGCGAGATTTTGGCGGGATGGGCATGACCAAGGAGCTACAGGGGTCCAACCCACGAGTCGACGCGGTAATCGCTCCTGATGACAACCTGGGTCGAATCGAAGGGCTCAAGAGCCTCCCCCTCTACCGGTGGGTGCTATTGGCAGCTATCCGGCTCGGTCACCCAATTGAGAGGACAACCAGAGATCGGACCATTGATCTTGAGGTATTGGAAAAATATCCATTGGCAGCATCACCGCGGGGACACCGATCACGGGATCTGCTTAATGACCGGCAATCGGCAGCACGTCTCTTTGACATCCCATACGTAAGCGATGAACCGGCTGCCCTCTTGGCTCTCGGCCAGGGCGGAGACATTGTTCCCATCATTGCTTCAGACACGAAAATGCCGGTTGGTCCATGGCTTGGAACCAAGCAGGTGCGCGTCGATCACACTGCGCCTCTACCGCGATCCTGGCTGGCGATTCGTAAGACGGAAAGCGAAGTGCTCTTCGGCGCCTATCGCTTCTACTGGCGCGAGGATACAGACGACGAAGGAAATGAGACCGAAGAAGCGTCAGTGATCCGTCGGTTCGGCGAGCAACTACAGCGCGATGCCAAACCTATTGACGAACTCGTCCACACGTGGAAGGGCTACTTGCCTGACATGGTCGACTGATGACCTCAGCTCAGGCGGGAGGCGATGCAACGGCACGCAGAAGGGCCGAGTTTAGACTGATTGCATCGGACATCCGATGGTCATGGGCCGTAGCGCGCGACGCTGCGGCACAAGTCATCCAATCTCCGATGCCGTTGCTCTGTGTGATTCCCTTGTTGTCACTGATCATCTACGAGTCGCAGAGATATCTGATTGAGGCGCAGCCAGCACTAGCACAAAGTCTCGAACTGCAATACTCCTCCACCATCGAACAATCGCGACACCGGACGAAACTCTTTGATGACACTCACCTAGGAATGGACGGCGTCGCCGAATACTTCTCTGAGGATCTAATGGCTGCACACAGAACCAAGTTTATCGAGAGCGTCCGATACATCCCGCTTGCCTCACTGTGGAAGTCCGACCTTGGTCTAACTGGCTATCGGAATAGGCAAATCGCCACCACCTTTGTCATTCATTTCAACTTGGGGACCTCTCCAGACATGATCACCCGCGACAACCCCGCAGAGCCCCAGGGGATGGGAGTCGATATGGGCGGCTACCTAGCTGCGTTAGCTCCCGCCTTTGAGAACCAGTTCCCCGACTTGGATTGGACACCGGGTTCCTTCTTGGCTCGGATCAATGCCGACCAGCTCACGCAGGGGGATGTGCGGTCGAGCAAGTACTTCGGCTCACTCTTTGGTGGGAAACTTCCAGTAGGTATTCTGGCGGCACTGGATGCTTTCCGCTGTGCCTTGAACACGATTGCCGTGCTGATTTCTGCTGATATGTCAATGGATTCGGCACCGACAATCTTCAAGTTTCGATTCATCACTCTGTATCACGTCTTAACCGGCTTACAGCAGCTGCGCTCCGTCCATTCGCAAGTCCTCGATGCCGAAGCCGACAGAAAGCTCACGGAGCTTGAGAATCACCCGACGACACTGCTCCTCCGTTCAGACAATGCCAGGTGGTTTCGGAATACCCTGATTCACTACGGCCTGTCGAGCCAATGTCCGACAACAGCCCTCAATCCAGGAAGACCGTTATCCGGCTTGGCAGACTTCTATTTCCCGACCAGAGGGTTCAAACCCTTGGCCACACAGATTCAAGAGCATGTCGACCTTGTAGCCGAACTACTGGACGACTGGGCTACTCCTCGAACTCAGAAGTAACCGCTCATGCTGCCTGCTCCAGGCTAGTGATGCGCTGTTCGTGGTCAGCAAAACGCTCATCGCTATTCTTGGATTGAGCCTCTAGGGCATCGGCGATGCCAGCAAAGCCATCGTCCATCGTCCTGATCACAAGGTGAAGTCGGGCGAGATGCGGCGGTTGGTGGGGCGACCCTTGCTTACGTCGCACTGGGATCGTCAGACTGACCGTTTGGCGGTCCGTCATAACGTCGCGAGTGAGCACCTAGCCTCGAAAAACGACCTGGATCGGACCACGTCTCGTCCAGGGTCCGGTCTACGGCACACCCTGCTACCTCAAGTCGACGGGCCAGTCCCCGAAGCGTAGCTTCGGTTGCCAACCTGATCGTATGACGGCCACCGAGATCGCTTATTGGCCGACGTCGGCCGATCTCCACCAGGATCGTTCGCGTGGGGTTGAACCCAAGGGCCATTCCGGCTTCAAGCAAAACATTGGGACGGGGCTGACCGGTCAATTCCAGCTCAAAAGCATCCTCGCCGGCTTCCACCAGGTCTGAATGCAGTTTCACCATGTCGTCGGGGGTGACCAACACAACGACGGCTTGGGCGTGCCTGAAGGCAGCGTCTAGGACTTGACCGACGTACGGCGTACCCTGCCCCGTCAGAGCAACCAAATCCTCTTCCCAGTCGAGCGGCCGGAGTCCGATGGACTTGAGAAAGGACCACAGCGCCTCTTTGGCTTCTCTGTCGCGACCGTGGACTACGAATACGGCTGTGGGATCGTCAGCTTCAGCGGGGCTGGGAGCAATTGCTTGCCCGGTATCGGCGAAAACATTTTCGAACATGCCCCCTGATGCGAATGCTGGAGCCACCGCCAGCGCTTGTTGATGGGCAATCATACGATCAGATGCCTGTCGCTCCAGGATGGAACGAAGGTCCTCAGGGCTACGTACGTCCCGGTACTCAAGTGCAGTGCGGTGAATCGTCAGATTCCAATCGTCACACAAGCTGCCACCGCCCGAGACCCCTGGGAGCATGGAGATGAGCTGTTGAGCGTGTATAGCGTCCTCTTCCGAGAAGCCGTACTCCGTAACGAGGATCTGCCGTCCAATGTTCGCGTCGTCGCGAAGTCTCATTTTGCGCTCGGCGGAGATCTCGGCCAATCGAACCATCGTCTGGGTGGTCCGTGGAGCCGTGCCAGCCACGAGAAGACCCAGACCGGTTAGTGCGACCTTCTCGTCAGTCCAGGAGCCGCCGATGGCATTCGGAAGTTTGAACACTTCATTGAGGTCGAACGGGGCATCCTGCTCCGCAGCCTCGTAAGCCAGTGTGTCAAAACTAACCCAGTCGCCCGTCTCCTCGAATTCCCTGGCACTTCGGCCAATGACCGCTCGGAGAGTGTCACTCAAACCCAGGCTGGCAATGAAGTCGGAGTCCTCGGCGGGGTAGGTCACGCCATGGCCATTCTCAGGGGGGTCACGCTTGCGAGCCTATGCCGGAGGTGTGACGCGGTTCCTGAGGCTGTCGCTGCCGCGGTCTACGAACGGCTCAGCACCTTTGTCGGACGAACGCAACCCGATCCAGGCCAGCTACAGGATCGAACCGAGGAGCTGAAGCTGAGAATCTCGGTGACGATCTCAGGCACTGTGAGGTTTGATGTGCCGAGACCGTGAGCTCGATTTACAGTGAGGCAAATGGATTCCGGCCTCTCGGGCCTTCTCCAAGTGCGGCCGGGCACCACCATGTTGCAATGACCGAGGACCCACTCAAGCGAAGTACAGACTCAGCAGTCGAGATTGAATCGGCTAGTCCGGACGACGTCGACCCGTTCGCACGGGCGGCGCAGGCTCTCTCCGAGCGCATGACTGAGCACGAGGTCACCCGCGCCAGTACTGATTATCAGGCAGAGATGTTCAATGAGATGAGTCGCCATAGTTTGACAAGCTTGAGTCGGGCCATGACGGCGAAATCGGTCGTATTTCACCCGCTCCAGACCTTCCACGAATCGGTGCCACCCTCCCGGCGATTTGCCCTTGGTATCGGCCACAGCACTTTGAGGTCGGGGCGCATTTCGCTACTCACCGCACATTCCGGGCGGTCAGCACCGAACGTGGCAACCGTCCCAGTGCTAGTCCTCCTGAGCGCAGACGACGGTCACAAAAACGCAGCGGTCAGCGCCGACGGTCCGAGTCAGGTGGCCTCCTCCAGTGGTGTCCTCGACCAGGAACCAGGTGCCCGGGGCGAACCATCGCGTCTCATGTCGGCCGGACGTGACCTCAAGACCTCCTCGAAGCACAAACACGAACTGACGGCGTGGAGCTGGATGCCACTCGCTCACATAGTTTGAACCACAATGTGTCAGGGTTAGGGCGTTCACCGGAACCGGCTCAGCCACGGCGCTGGTCTCCGGCACGTAAACGGTTGGATGCCAATCCACAGCATCGTCCTCGAAATACGACTTGCCGTCTCCATCGACCCGCAGCACGGCGTACGTCGTACCGTCCATGTCGTCGCCTCCATTCCTCATCTCAGCCCTGACAGTCTCATCGATGCCCCGTCTGCTGGGTAGCGCAGATTGCCGGATGCCCGGCCGTCCGTGCTCAACTACACGTCGCAGACGGCGATGGCCGGCGCAATAATCAAGTGGGACATGGCACCGAGGTGCCGTTACCCTGACGCCGCGCCTTCAGCGATCTATACCTACGGGCTCCTCACGTGCGGGATGTTTTGCATCAGTGGACACCTGCCCTCACGGGGGTTACCCTCGCCAGATGGGTAAAACTGCGGCACTCCATTGGCTGAAGGCCGAGGACGAAGGGCAGTTCGTAAGCAGTGAGAGGGTGTCGTTCATAGACGGTGGCTCGTTCCATCAGGGGAAGAACGTCTCCATGGTCGCGTTAGCCAGGGTGGGTCAGACGTACCGACCAAATCCTGCAGAGTTCAAGATCCGGTTGGAGTCCTCGTTCCTGAAGAAACTTGCGCAGAAGGTGAAGGGGTTGTGGCACCCTGCAGATTTCTACCCAGCTACAGAGCGGTCGACGGGGAAGTGGGTGGGAGATCAGAACTGGACCACGGGAAGTGGAGACGTCACGAAGGAAGCACACCTCTACTTCGTCGATTCATCGCGTAACCGCTCAGGCACGCTCACTGTCTCACAGGTAGAGCAAGTGGTCTCTCGACCGCACGTGGTCAGGGAAGGAAGCTTGCCAATAAAACTGGCCAAGGGGGCAGTAGAATTCCGACCTCAAATGAAGGTGGACCGAAGCGGGGACATCATCCATCGGATCGGCGCTTCGAAGGACCCTGACCTCAGGGTCGTGTTGATGCATCCCCGAGGCGAAGGTGAGGCGGACCTGCTGGAGTACGTGCGTCAGCTACTTGCCGAGGCAACTGGATCTTCGCCGTCGGACTACAGCGATGGTGACATTCTCGATCTGAGCGATGGATTTATGACGCGAGACACCCCGTGGATTCCCGCCTTTGACGATGGGTCGAACGAGATCGCGACAGCCGTCGACGTTGGAATCGAAGTCGAAGTTTCCGTGCCGTTGCCTGAACCTGAAGTGGCTCGTGATCTGAACTTCTCCACGGCCTTTGGCATCCGCGTGATCGACATTTCAAACAAAGAGAGCTATTGCATCAGCGACGTCGTCGAGATCGAAGTGCGAAACGGGCGAATTCGGGTCAGCGCCTGAGTGATCAACCACCGGATCGTTCAATTGCGGCCCGCATGTCGGCGATGAGGCCGCTTAGGAGGAGCCGGCGGATCTGGCGATCAGATGGGACGTGGTATTTGAACTCGTAGAAGCACGAGCGACGAGACGCCGACGATCCGACATGCCACGTCGCTCCGTGTAGCCCAGGTTGCTCAGGCCTTCGGCAACCTGGCCCGTCCTCTCTGGGATAGTGCCATCGACAGGACTCGAACCTCGACGACCTCGATTGGGCGCAGAGACGGTCGGTTTTGACCCGTTCCGCCAGCAGGTGGACCCGTCAATCGAGCCGGATGTCTGGCTAGGGATTCACTGAGGTGACCAAAAGCGGCCAATCCACCTCTTCAACGGTTACGCCTACGATGCGACCGGTCCGGAGCAAGCGACTCAAAGACCTCTGAACTGTGTCCACTGAGTATCCGGTGTCCTCAGCGGCCTTCTCGGGACGTATCGGTTCCTCGCTCTTCTGAAAATGATGAACAAGAGCATTTAGCACCTCGGGATCTATAACTGAGGGATCTGTTGCAATGACAGCATCCTCCGGCTCCTCATGCCCCACATCGGTAGGTACGGGCTCAGTAGCCGACCGTTGTAGCGATTCGAACTCTTCGTCACTGATCTCGATCCCATCAAGATCGAATCCAATCGTGACTGCGATCCTTTTGGTTCCTACGCCAAGACTCCTGCGATCCGACAGTTTGAGCCCTTGGACTCGGTAACCCAGGGGACCGGGAGCTTCAGCTGGTTCGAGGTCCACGAAAATAGGAATGACGAGCCCGCCCCGTGCCCAAATGCTTGCGATTTCCCAAATCACCCAAGAATGCGAGGCGGATTCCTGAGTAAGGACCGCCACCACCACCTGAGCACTAAGGGTCCACGCCTGATTAATACGCGCGTAGTAGCGTAGCCATGTGGAGGTTACCGACGACGGCCTCGCGCGATTCTTCGACGTGGTGTTGCCCCACATGAACGAGGTGCAGCGCCGGGTC
>Ga0181538_10000123_pt1 | contig 81428 bp, 71 predicted proteins | sample PEATcosm2014_Bin_40_FD_119773 | JGI IMG/M metagenome (GOLD analysis project Ga0181538, IMG submission 119773) | Peatland microbial communities from MTU Mesocosm Facility, Houghton, MI, USA - PEATcosm2014_Bin23_30_metaG | ecosystem: Environmental > Terrestrial > Soil > Wetlands > Peat | place... | reverse complement strand
GCATGATGCTGATGATGGGCATTGGCGGCCTGATGGCCACCGCGCAGGTGGCCCCGGTAGCCGCCAGCTACGGCGTGGGCGCCACCGGACTGGCGATTGCGCTCTCGCTGAATCCTCTGGCCAACGGAGCGGGCCGCGTCTTTTGGGGATGGGTCTCGGACCACATGGGCCGGGAGCGCACCATGTTTGGCGCCTTCCTGCTGCAGGCCCTTTTTCTGATGGGCGTGGCCACCGTGGGACGCTGGGGTGCGCGCTGGTTCGTGCCGGCGGTGGCGCTGGTGTTCTTTACGTGGGGCGAGTTGTACGTGCTGTTTCCAGCCGTGCTGGCGGACATGTTCGGCGCCCGCCATGCCGCCGCCAACTACAGCATTCTTTACAGCACCAAGGGAGTGGCGTCCATTCTGGCCGGCGGCCTGGCAGCCGGCCTCTTCGAAAGGACCGGCACGTGGGACTACGCTTTTTACGGCAGCGCCGCGCTGGCCCTCGGTTCCGCGCTGGCCGCTATCGGGCTGCTGAAGATGCCCGCGCCCAGGAAGCCCCGCGCCGCCATGGTCGAGCCCGCCACGAGCCCGACGAGCGCCCGCTCCGGATGAGGACTCATCGGACCACCACGTCCCAGATTTTCGACCGCCGCGAACTGCCCGCAGGCCCCTCCACGTTCAGCACCACAATGTACTGTCCCGCTTTTTGATATGTGTGAATCGGGTGCTGTTCGGCAGAAGATGTTCCGTCGCCGAAATCCCATTTCCAGGACGTAATCTTGCCCACCGACTGGTCCTCGAACGCCACCAGCCGCCGGTTCATGTCCAGTACCTTAAACGACCATTGCGCGTCGATGGCTTTCTGAAACTGCGGCTCCAGCGGCATCAGCCTGAATGCCACCAGCTCGTCGGCCTTCCCATACATAGTGTGCTTGCGTGAGAGATTCCAGAAGGTATGCGCGTTGCTGTTGACATCGTCGTAATCCATCACCGCCCAGCTCAACCCGATGAGTTTGTTCTCGGTGAGCACCGACTCCACGGCGCGCTGTGGGCCTTCGCAACCGGCGTAGTCGAACGGCGTGATCCAGAACTCCAGAATGAGCTTCCCCGCTTCACCCGGCTTGAAGTTGTAATTGTATGCGGCGTTGGCATAGGGAAGCTCCTTCACATAGGAGTTGCAGCCCCACGCCAGCGCCCAGTCCTTGCCTACGGCCGGCGTCATGATGTGATAGTTCTGGGCCTGCACGCCGTGCATGGAAAAGTGCGCGTCCCACTGATCGAGTTCCTTAGTCGGCTGGAACTGCGGGATCAGCGGCCCGCCGGAAAGGTCCCCGTCCACAACCAATTCGAAGGTGTCGTTGTGCAGGTCGGGATGCGAGAAGTCCCAGTAATTGTCGTAAGCCTCATATAAGAAGTACAGGCGGTTCAGACCCTTGACCCACCCGACCTTGACGCGCACGTCCAGGTTGGTCTTATCGGGTGCTTTAAACTTGCCGGTGTCATCCACAAGCTGGTCGATGCCGATCACGTAATCTTCGGGCACCATGGCCCAGTCGTCGGCGTTTCCGTCGATTCGCGGGATCATGTTGGGCGGAAACTGAAAGATCTTGAAGGTAGTCCCAGGCCGGTCGAGGGCCATGGCCGGGTAGCTGAGCAGCACTGCCAGCGCCAGAAGCGGCAAACGGGATGAAGTCATGGTTGGTCCGTAAATCGACGTTAACATACCTCGGAGTTCCACTTTTTTCTGAGGTGTTCCGCCAAGCGGGTCCGTGGCCGGGCGGTAACATTCCTTCGCCCTTTATCGCCCTGATATTGTAACCACATGGCTGCGAATCTCCTTTCCAAACATCTGGGGCGGCTTATAGTCGTCTGGATCGCCGTGAGCGGCCTGATGGCTGCGGAGCACGACGGCGTTGTCAAATCCGGAGGATTAGCCGTCCCCGGCGCCACCGTAACCGCCATACAAGGCGATAAGAAGATCGTCACCACTACCGACGACCAGGGTGCGTATTCGTTCCCCGAGTTGGCCGATGGCATATGGACCATCGAAGTGGAGATGATGGGTTTCGCCAAGCTCACGCGCGAGGTGGGGATTGAGTCGGATGCCCCTCCCGCCGACTGGGACCTGAAACTTCTCCCGCCGGGAGCCGATCTTACGCCCAAGCCGCCTGCTCCCGTTGCACCGGCCCCAGCTACGCCGACGCCCTCAACTGCGGCGCAGAATGCACCCACGCCAGCCGCTCCTGAAACCAAGGTGCCCAGCACCACCGGGCCGGAAGGGCAAACTGCCGCCAGTGCCACAGCGAAAGCAGCGCCGGCCGCCAAAGGAAAGGGGCGCAACAATCAGACGCCCGCGAAAGGAACTCAGACAGCCAATGGGGACCGTCCGTCGCTGGCCCAGGCCATGGCCGCGTACCAGCGCGTAGACGTGAACGCATCAGAGGGCGGCATGGCCTCTGGAATGGAAAACGGAATGGGCAACGAACTGGCCTCGGCCGATCTCAACCAGAGCGCCAACGACTCGCTCCTGGTGAACGGCAGCGTCAGCAACGGCCTGAACACACCCCAACAGAATGACTGGTTCGGCGGCCCCGGCGGTATGGGGGGCATGGGTGGCCCCGGCGGCATGATGGGCATGGGCGGACCCGGCGGCGGCATGATGGGCGGCGATGTCCCCGGCGGCGCGGCTGGAGCGGGTGGACCCGGCGGTGGTCCCGGTGGAGGTGGTCGCGGCATGGGCGGACCCGGCGGCGGTGGTCGCGGTGGCGGCGGCGGTTTTGGCGGCCGTGGCGGCGGCGGTTTTGGCGGCGGCTTTGGCGGTGGACGCGGCGGCCGCGGCGGTCCGGGCGGTGGCCGGGCCGGCCTGGCATCCTTCGGCAATGCCCGCAGAAACCGCCAGATGCAGTACACGGGTAATGCCAACTTCACTCTCAACAACTCCGTCTGGGATGCGCAGACTTACTCTCTGAATGGCCAGCAGGTGCCCAAGCCGGCCTATGCCGCCTCAAGCGGCAGCGTCATGTTTGGCGGCCCTCTCAAGATTCCTAAATTGCTTAAAGGCAACAACGGAATGTTCACCATCAACTATCAGATGAGACGAAGCCGCAACGGTACCACTCAGATTGGCACCATGCCCACCGCGGCGGAGCGCTCCGGAGATTTTTCGCAGGCCTACGCGCAGGGGCCGGTAACCATCTACGATCCTCTGAGCGGTGCGCCCTTCCCCAACAACCTGATTCCAGCCAACCGCATCAACCCCGCGGCTCTGGGCCTGGTGAACTACTATCCGCTGCCTAACGCCCCCGGCTACACGCGCAACTACTCGGCGCCCATCACCACCGTGGCCAACTCCGATAACATCAATGCGCGCCTGATGAGTATCTCGATCACCAAGAAAGACCGGCTTTCGGGCGGCCTGGGATATATGGGCAGCAACAGCACTACGCCCAACCTTTTCTCCTTCGTCGACACCGGGACCACGCGCAGCATCAACACCAATGCCGCGTGGATGCATAACATCAACACCCACATGATCAGCAACCTGCGCTACACCTTCAGCCGGTCTCGCAGTCTTATGACGCCATTCTTCTCGGACAAGCAGAACGTCGAGGCAGCACTGGGCATTAACGGCGCCTCCACCGATCCCATCAATTGGGGACCGCCCAACCTTTCGTTTACCAGCGGCATCAACGGGCTTTCCGACGGCGCCGCCACTCTCAGCCGCAACCAGACCAGCGCCGTGGGCGAGAGCGTCATCTTCGTGCACAATACCCACAACTTCACCTTCGGCGCCGATTTCCGCCGGCAGCAGATCAATCCTCTGTCCGACGCCAACGCCCGCGGAGCCTTCACCTTCACCGGCCAGACCACCAGCCAGATTGTCAACGGCGTGGCCGCCGCCGGAACGGGCTTCGATTTCGCCGATTTCATGCTGGGCCAGCCGGACACCAGCTCCGTGCAGTACGGCAACCCCGACAAGTACTTTCGCACCAACTGGTACGACGTGTACATGACCGACGACTGGCGCATCAGCACCAAGTTGAGTATCAACGTGGGAGCTCGCTGGGACTACACGCCGCCCATGACCGAGCTGTACAACCGCATCGTCAACCTGGATATCGCACCCGGCTTTACGGCTATCGCGCCGGTCTTGCCTGGCCAGACGGGCACGCTCACGGGCACATCCTATCCCTTGTCGCTGATCAATCCCGACAAACGCAATTTTTCGCCGCGCATCGGGTTCGCGTGGCGGCCCTTCCCCAAACATTCCACCGTGGTTCGCGGGGGGTACGGCATCTACTACAACACCTCGATTTACGGCTCAATCGCCAATAACCTGGCGGCGCAACCCCCCTTCGCCGAGACGTTATCGGTGGCCTCCTCCCCCGCCAGCCCGCTGACGCTCCAGAACGGTTTCGTCTTCCCGCTCAACACCATCACCAACACCAGGGCCATTGATCCGAACTATCGCGTGGGCTACGCGCAGATCTGGCAGCTCTCGCTTCAGAACGACCTGGGACATGCCCTGGTGGGGACCATCACCCTGCGCCGCACCAAGGGGACGCGGCTCGATCAGCAGTACTTGCCGGACTCGCGCCCGCCCGGGTCGACCGCCATCGCCACCGGCCCTGCCGGCTACATTTACGAACAGTCGAACGGCGATTCCTCCATGAATGCGATCGACCTCCAATTGCAGCGGCGGTTCCGCAGCGGGATTTCGGCCAACGCAATCTATAGCTTCTCGAAATCCATCGACGATGCGTCCACCCAGGGCGGCGCAGTGGAGGCGCAGAACTGGCAACTCCTGACCGCCGAGCGCGGGCTTTCCCCGTTCGATGCGCGCCACACGCTGACCGCGATGTGGCAGTACAGCACCGCCGTTGGCACCAGCGGCGGAACCCTGGTGAACGGTTTTAAGGGCGCTCTGCTCAAGGACTGGACATTCCAGAACAGCATCACCCTCCACACCGGTAATCCCCTCAACGTCATCAGTGGCGGCAATCGCGCCACGACCACCGGAACCGGTATCACCGGCAGCGTCCGCGCGGACGCCACGGGCCTCCCGCTGTTCCCCGCGACTCCCGGCGACGGCTTCAATCTCGACGCCTTCTCCGCCCCGGCGGCGGGCATGTGGGGCGATGCCGGCCGGGACACCATTCCGGGGCCGATCGTGGTGTCCATCAACGCTTCTTTGGGCCGCGTCTTCCGGATCGGAGAACGGCGCAGCATCGACCTCCGCTACGATGTCACCAATGCCCTCAACCACGTGACCATTACCAGTTGGGGCACCACCATCAATAACTCCACGTTCGGGCTGCCGACCAACGCCGCGGCCATGCGTTCCATGACCCTCAATCTTCGATTCAGGTTCTAAACTATGCGAGCCACTGTTCTCACATTCCTCACCGCGCTGCTGCTAGCCTCGGCGCAAGACTCGCCCCGGCAGACTCCGCCCAGACAGAATGGGACCGCGCAGAATCAGCCCGCGCAGAATGCCCCCAGAGGCGGCTTCAAGTTTGAAGCCACCACCCAGTTGGTGGTCGTGAACATATCGGCCAAGGACAAGGATGGCAACCCCATCAAAGGCCTGAAGCCCACCGATTTCACCGTCACCGAAGACGGCAAGCCGCAGAGCATCAAGGTTTTCGAATACCAGGAGTTGGAAGAGACGCCGGCCCCCGCGCCCGCGCCGGCCCCCGCAGCCGCGCCGGGCCCAAAGGGCACCCCCGAGCCGAAGAAGGAAGCCCCCAAACCCGAAGCTGCCCCTACCGCCCCGGCCAAAGCGCTGGACGCCAACGTGGTCAAACCGGTGGTCGGTACCCAAATCGCGCCAGCCCGGCCGGGCGAGATCAAGTACCGGGACCGCCGCTTGCTGGTGATGTTCTTCGACCTGACGGGAATGCCCATCCAGGACCAGATGCGTTCTCAGAACGCCGCCTTGAAGTTCCTCCAGAGCCAGATGACGCCCTCGGACCTGGCGGCCATCATGACCTTCTCCACCGATCTCAGGGTCATTGAAGACTTCACCGACGACCGCGACCTTCTCTCCAAGGACATCAAAGGCCTGTCTGTCGGCGAAGGCAGCGACATGCAGAACACCACCACCGACGATAGCGCTGAAGACACCGGCGCCGCCTACACCGCGGACGACACGGAGTTCAATATTTTCAATACCGACCGCCAACTGGCCGCGCTGGAATCGGCGGTGCGCATGCTTGGCTCATTGTCCGAAAAGAAAGCCCTGGTGTACTTCGCCAGCGGCATGGCCAAGACCGGCCTGGACAACGAGGCGCAATTGCGCGCCACCATCAATGCCGCCATCCGAAGCAACGTGGCGTTCTATCCCATCGACGCGCGCGGGCTGGTTGCGCAAGCTCCGCTGGGCGATGCCACCAAAGGATCGCCGGGCGGTCAGGGCCTGTATTCCGGCAGCTCCTCGCGCTCGGCCCAAAGCGACTTCCAGGGCCAGCAGGAGACGCTATTCACGCTGGCGGCCGACACCGGCGGCAAGGCGCTGCTGGACAACAACGACCTGGGGCTGGGCATCGTGCAGGCGCAGAAGGACATCTCCAGCTACTACATCGTTGGTTACTACAGCACTAATGAGACGCTCGACGGCCATTACCGCCGCATCAAGGTACAACTGAATCCGGCCATGGCCTCCAAGCTGGGAAAACCGCTGGATTACCGCACCGGGTATTTCGCTTCCAAAGAGTTCAAACAGTTTAACTCCTCGGACCGCGAGCGCCAGCTTGCCGAGGCGCTGCTGCTGGGCGATCCCATCACGGACCTCTCCATCGCCATGGAGGTCGATTACTTCCGCCTGGCGCGCACCAGCTATTTCGTCCCCGTGTCCGTCAAGATTCCGGGCAGCGATATCGAACTCGCCAAGCACGGTGGCTCCGAGTCCACGCGCCTCGATTTCATCGGCCAGGTGAAGGACGCCAAGGGCGCTATCGCCGGCAACGTCCGCGACTACATCGAAGTCAAGTTGAAGGACGAAACCGCCAGCCAGTTGTCCAAACGCACTCTGCAATACGATACCGGGTTCACGCTGGCTCCGGGAGCCTACACCCTGAAGTTTCTGGCACGCGACAACGAAACCGGCAAGATGGGGACGTTCGAAACCAAGTTCACCATCCCCGACCTGACCACCGAACCGAGGTTCCTGCCGATCAGCTCGGTGGTGTTGAGCAACCAGCGGGAGAAGCTGGATGCGGCCGTCGCCACCGCCGAAAGGGACCGCAGGCTGCTCACCTCCGACCCGCTGGTTCAGGACGGCGTGAAGCTGGTTCCCAGCGTGACGCGCGTGTTCAGGAAGGACCAGGACATGTACGTCTACCTGGAAGCCTACGAGCCCACCGCCGAGACCACCCAGCCTTTGGTGGCGACCGTGAGCTTCTATCGCGGCAAAACGAAGGCTTTCGAGACCGCCCCGCTGCAGGTGACCGAAGGCTTGAACAGCAAGTCCAAGGCGCTGCCAGTGAGGTTCAGCGTGCCCATGGCCAAGCTCCTGCCCGGCCGGTACACCTGCCAGGTGAGCGTGCTCGACCCCACCGCGCAGAAGTTCGCCTTCTGGCGCGCCCCCATGGTGCTGGTGCCGTAAGGGCCGCCGCCGTGGAGACGAGGCTAACGGATTCAAAAGGGACCTACGCGAGGAGTGTGGTTCCTGCCTGAACGGCAGCCAGCGCCTGGTCCATAGTGGCTACCGAGCCGCCGTGTTTCCGCGCCAACAGCACAAGGTAAGCGTCAGTGACCCGCCTATGCCTGACGATTCCTGTGGTTGGCATGTCCAGATAAGAAGCATCGTCCGGCCAGAATTCGTGCCGCGGGAGGGAGGAAATGGATTCGAGAAGCAGCTTTGCGGATTCCGGCGTCGCCTCCGCACCGGCGCGCAGGTGGAAACGAAAAAGCGCGCCTTGCGTGATGGGGCATGTTGCAAACCGGTGCCCCTTGCGGAACCACGCCGCCGCGCGCGCGTTTAGACTGTGTTCGGGCGTCGCCAGTGCAATGAGGACATTGGAGTCGAGCAGGTAGACCTTACTCTTCGTCATCGAGAGCCTTGACGTCCTCGGTGGTCACGGGCCGGGCGCAACGGAAAACGGGGAAACCGTAATCGCTCATCTTTATCGATGCGCCTTTCGCCCCTTTCGACGACTGCAGAATGAGGTCGCCAACCACTCGTCCGAGGCTGCGATTCCGATCCCGGGCGATGGCCTTGGCGAGGTAATAGGCCTCATCTGGAATGTCGAGCGTAGTTCGCACGGCAACATGATAGCACAAGCGCACAAACCTCGGTCGGGTTGGCCAGCGCCCTCGCAGGCGTCTCTGGGCGAGCGCGGCCATTCTTGGGATTTGCCTCCCCAGTCTGGACACGTTTCGAACTTTTGTGGGCCAACTGGCACTATGATCGAACCCATAAAAGTCTCGCATGGCGTGCAACTTCCGAGTAAAGGGCGAGGGCCCGTCCATGCTGGGCACCCAACGCAGAACTCCGCTGAAATGATATAATCCCGTCCAGATCCCAACTCGGAGGCACGCATGAAGAAGCCTGGCCCGAATCAAAGGCTCCGTCACAAAAAGCTTGTTCGTGTATTCGTCTTTCTGGGAGTAGTCGGCTGCGCCTCAATTGTGTTGGCGCAATCCGCCGGCCCGTTCTCTGTTGCGGGGAACATGACCACGCCCCGGTGCTTTCACACGGCAACCCTGCTCGGTGATGGCAGAGTCTTGATCGCCGGGGGCCGGACCGCTGACCAAAGCGCCTTGGCCAGTGCCGAGCTTTACGATCCCTCCACGGGCACTTTTTCTCTTGTTGGACAAATGTCCACGCCGCGGGCAGAGCACACGGCAACGCTGCTCGCCAATGGCAGGGTCTTGATCGCCGGCGGCAACCCGGGGCCGCCGGATGGCGACCCGACGCCCAGCGCGGAACTCTACGATCCAACCACGGGAACCTTCACGCCGACGGGAAGCATGAGTGCAGCCCGGGGTGGGCACACCGCTACCCTCCTACCCGATGGCAGAGTCCTCGTTGCCGGCGGGTACGGCCCGGCGCCTTACCTTGACTCGTTAAGCGCCGAGCTTTACGATCCAATTGCGGGAACCTTCACGCCCACAGGCAGCATGCATCGCGCGTGGTACCTGGCGGGCGGCGCGACACTGCTTGCAGACGGCACGGTCCTGGTCGGGGAAGAAGTCTATGACCCATCAACCGGCCTGTTTACGGATACCGGCCACTCCGGCCACTATTATGACTTCACCACCACCTTGCTCACGAATGGGACAGCCTTCATCGCCGGCGGCGGCGACGCCGATTGGGGCTTCTCTATATCCCAAACGGACCTGTACGATCCTCCGAACGCTACTTTCGCCGCTGCTCCCAGTATGACGCTCGGCCGGTTTTATCACACTGCAACGCTCCTTCCCTCCGGGATCGTCATGATAGCCGGCGGAGCCTCCTACGACTTGGGGCCGTACCAGGCCTATTTGGCGAGCGTCGAGATTTACGACTTCTCGAGTGGCGCGTTTGGTTGGATTGGGAACATGAACGCCGGCCGGCAAATCCACACAGCTACGCTCCTCGGAGACGGCCGAGTCCTGATCGCCGGCGGCGTAGGCGCGCCGGGGTATTCTGCGCTTGCCACTGCAGAAGTCTACACTCCGCCAGTATTGGTGCCCGCGCCCGTGCTGTTCTCTCTCTCGGGCGACGGACAAGGACAGGGGGCCGTCTGGAACGGCGTGACCGGGCAGATCGTATCGGCCGACAACCCGGCCACCACTGGAGACGTGCTGTCAATGTACACCACCAGCCTGTTTGAAGGAGGCGTGATTCCTCCTCAGGTCGCCATCGGCGGCCAGCTTGCTGAAATCCTCTATTTCGGCGACGCTCCCGGATATCCGGGTTATTACCAGGTGAACTTCCGAGTGCCAGGTGGCATCGCGCCGGGATCTGCCGTCCCGGTGCGCTTGACCTATATTAGCCGCCCGAGCAATGCAGTCACGATCGGCGTGCGGTGAATCGCTATAGCAAAGGGGTAGCGTAAGGGCTGTAGCTCTTACGCGTGCGGCGGCCGCGAGTTCGAATCCAGCCTGGATTTTTGAAATCTGCCTCCCCAGGTAGGACTCGAACCATCTCCCACCGTGTCATAATAGGCCGCATGTTTCCCAGGGTCCTGTTCTGGATCGCTCCGCTTGCCTGCTGGGGCGCATCCGCCATGCCGCCCGAAGCCGACCAGCGCCTGGCTCACGACATCTACAAGGAGATCATCGAAATCAAGTCGGGTTTCACCACCGGGGCCACCACGCCCGTTGCCCAAGCCGTCGCCAAGCGACTCCGCGCCGCTGGGTTCCCCGATTCCGACATCTTCATCGGCGGCGCGATTCCCACCAAGGCCAACCTCGTCGTGCGGTTTCACGGCACCGGCAGGCTCAAACCGATTCTGCTGCTGGCCCACACCGATGTGGTTGAAGCTCGGCGTGAGGACTGGAGCATGGACCCCTTCGCGTTCATCGAAAAGGACGGCTATTTCTACGGCCGTGGCACTTCCGACGATAAAGCCCAGGCCGCCGTGTGGATCGCCAACCTGATTCGCTACCGGCGTGAAGGTTACAAACCGGACCGCGACATCGTCGTGGCACTCACTGCCGACGAGGAAGGCGGCGGCCCCTACAATGGCGTCGCCTGGCTCCTCAAGAACCATCGCCAACTCATCGATGCCGAGTTCTGCCTGAATGAGGGCGGCAGGGGCCAGATGGTCGACGGCCGGCGTGTCTCAAACGATATCCAGCCAGCCGAGAAGTGGTATCTGGATCTGCGCCTCGAGGTGCGCAATAAGGGCGGGCACAGTTCCCTGCCCGTGCCCGACAATGCCATCTATCGCCTGTCCCATGCGCTGGTGCGCCTCAGCCAGTTCGGCTTCCCGCTCAAAACCAACGAAGCCACCCGCGCTTATTTCGCCGGCATGGCGAAGATCGACACCACCCCGGCCCGCGCCGACCTCGCCAAGGTGGAGACCAACGATCTGCCCGCCATGAGACGCATCGCCGAGGCCTCCCCGGCCTGGAACTCCATGCTGCGCACCACCTGCGTCGCCACCATGCTGGAGGGCGGGCACGCCACCAATGCGCTGCCGCAACTCGCCGCCGCCAACGTGAACTGCCGCATACTACCCGGCGATTCGCTCCAGTATGTCCTCGACACGCTCAAGAAAGTGATCGCCGACGATCAGGTGGTCATCTCCATCGCGAATCAGGAGGAAAATTCCCCCAGTTCGCCCCTTCGGCCGGACCTCGTGCGCACCATGTCCCGCATCACCGACACCATGTGGCCGGGCGTCATCGTGCTGCCGACCATGAGCACCGGCGCCACCGATGGCCGTTCGTTGCGTGCGGCGGGCATCCCCACTTACGGGGTGCAGGGATTCTTCAACGAGCGTGACGACAATCGCGCTCACGGCCGCGATGAGCGCATGATGGTAAGGTCTTTCTACGAAGGCCAGACCTTTCTCTACGAGCTGGTCAAGGCCCTCGCGGTTACCTCCCAAAATCGATGAAGCCGCGCTGCGGGTCGGTGCTGAGCAGCGTGACGCGCAGGCGGTCGCCCACATCCAGGCCGTGATCGCCGCGGACCAGCCGGCCCTCCACCGGAGGATCGAACACCCGGACGAACACGCCTTTGGGGGTCACGCCCGTGACCACCGCGGAGAACGACTGGCCCACGCGAGGGTGGAGCGCCACGGCGGCCATGCGCTTGCCCATGGCGCGCTCGACTTTCCGCGCATTGTCCTCCCTCAGGGTGCAGTTGCGCGCGATGGAATCCAGCTCATCGTCCGAGTAGGCTGCCTGGACCTTGGCCGCCAGCGCCTTCAGCAAGCGTTGAGTCACCAGGTCCGCGAACCTGCGATTGGGCGCGGTGGAGTGCGTGTAATCGTGCGCCGCCAGGCCGAAGTGGCCCTGCTCGGGGTCGCCGGGGCGCATCAAGACATACTCGCCGGGGCCCATCAGTTTGAGAACCGCCAGCGAAATGTCGGGGTAGTGTACGGCATCGGCCTCTTTGCGCCGCACCAGGAACGCGTTCAGCGCTCCGGGGTCGGGCGTCGCGGGCAGCTTCTCGCCGAATTGCGCCGCCAGTTCCATGATGCGCGGCCAGCGCTCGGGAGCTTTCACCACGCGCCGGATGGAGGAAACGCCGGCGCCGCGCAGCGTACGGGCCATCACCTCGTTGGCGCCGATCATGAAGTCTTCGATCAACTGCGAAGCGCGATTGTGGCCGCGAGCGGTGATATCCACCACCACGCCGGCGGTGAAGACGGGCTGTGCTTCAAGGCGGTCGAAGGTGAGGGCGCCCAGCCGGTGGCGGCCCTCGCGCAGCGCCTGGGCGGCTTCGTCCTGCAGCTTGAGCTGCGCCTCGAGATCCGCCGAAGCCGCCACTTTCGGCGGCGGGGCGGCCGTTCCTTCGAGCCAGGGGCCGACGGTGCTGTACGTCAATTGCGCGCGGTTGCGCAGCAGCGCCCGGTAGATGCTGTTCGAGGCGATGGAGCCGTCCGCGGCCACTACCATTTCGATTACAATTCCGGCTCGGTCCTGGTTTTCGGAAAGCGAGGTGAGGTCGGTGGAGAGCCGCTCGGGCAGCATGGGGAAAGTGTGCACGCCGGCGTAAACCGTGGTAGCTTCCCGCGCCGCGTGGCTATCGATGGAAGTGGCCTTGGCTACCGCCGAATCGACATCGGCGACGCCCACCAGGACGCGAATGCCACCGGAAACCCGCTCGGCCCACTCGATTTGATCGAGGTCGCGCGAATCGTCGTTATCGATGGAAGACCAGAGCGGCGAAGTTAGATCGCGCAAGCTGCCATCGGGCTGGAGCCGAATGGTCTCAAGCTGCCGCTCGGCTTCGGGCGGAAAATCGGGCGAGAAGCCGTGATCGATCATTTCCTGGCGCGCCGCCGCCGCGAGGTTGAAATTATCTTGGGGCATAAAACCCGAGGGTAGCATGGGGCCGCCGGCTCGCTTACGGTGGCGGCTCTGTGTGAAGCATCTCACGGAGCCACGACCGTGAGGGAGCGGAGGACCTCTGCGGGATTCCTGCTTGTGCTGTATGGACAAAGGGTATACGCTCAAATCTGGATGGCGGAGTCGAGAAAGCTGGCATTAGATTGGGACGGCGCCAACGTAGCCCATATTGCCCGCCATGCCGTAACGCCGGCTGAAGCGGAAGAGGTTATTTCCGGTGCGTCGCTGCCGTTGGAGACCGTGGAGCGGGCCGGTGAAGAGAGACATGCCGAGTTAGGCGCGACTACCAGAGGGCGGCTGCTGATTGTAGCGTGGACTTGGAGGCGCCGGAAGATTCGAGTCGTGACGGCTTTTCCAGCCAACCGAAAATGGCGCGCGCTTTGGCGCCGTTTAAAGGAAGGAGAGACCGATGCCTAAGAAGGGACTGGCGAGTGCTCGAACCGAGGCCGCGGAGGCGCTCTGGTTCGAAAAGAATCAGGATCGGCTCCTGAAGCTCTTTGAGGAGGCCGGAAGGAAAGGCACGCTGCGTATCGGCGGCAAGAGTATCGGTATCACCGTCTCGAAGAGCACCGGCGGCATTGCGAAGGCGCCATCGCGGAAGGTCATGCTGCGCATTCCGGCGGACGACCTTGATCGCGCGCGGCGTGTGGCCGAACGCATGGGGCTGCCTTATCAGACCTACATGAAGCTGCTGTTGCGTGAGGGTCTGGACCGGGAGGAAAAGACCAGGCGGCGCGCGTAGCCGGCAATCCGCCCCGGGCGGAATGATACTCTTGAAACGTGAACTTCGTCACCGGCCTCAAGTGCGTCTTCTGTGGGACGGTTCATTCGACGCGCGTGCCCTATACCTGCCCGCGTTGCGGCATTTCGGGGATTCTCGACGTCGAGTTCGACTACCCGGCCATCGCCCGCCGGCTGACACGCCGCCGGCTGGCCGGCCGCTTCGAGCAGTCGCACTGGAGATATCGCGAGCTGCTGCCCATCGGCGCGAACGCCGCACTGCCGGCTCTCTCGGTGGGGTGGACGCCGCTGACTCCAGCCTTGTCGCTTGCCCGCCACTTCGGCGTGCGCACTCTCTTTCTGAAGGACGATGGCCGCAATGCCACCGGTTCGCTGAAGGATCGCGCCAGCTCCGTGGGCGTGGTAAGGGCTCGGGAAAAACGCCGCCAGATCATCGCCTGCGCCAGCACCGGGAATGCGGCATCGTCGTGCGCGGGCATGGCGGCCTCGATGGGGCTGCGCAGCGTCATCTTCGTGCCGGAACGCGCGCCGGAGCCTAAGGTTACGCAGTTGTTGATTTTCGGCGCGACGGTTTTTCGCGTGCGCGGCAGCTACGAGCAGGCTTTCCAGTTGTGCCAGCAGGCCTGCGACCGTTGGGGCTGGTACAACCGCAATTCCGGCATCAATCCCTACCTGGTGGAAGGCAAGAAGACCGTGGGCCTCGAAATCGGCGAGCAACTCGGCTGGCAGCCCCCCGATTGGGTGGCCGTTTCGGTGGGAGACGGCTGCACCATCGCCGGAGTCTGGAAGGCTTTCCGGGAGATGAAAATCTTGGGGCTGACCGGGCGCGCGCCCCGCATGTTGGGCGTGCAGGCGGAAGGCGCCGCCCCCATCACCACGGCTTTTCGCACCGGCGAACCGATGCGGCCCATCGAGCCTCACACGCTTGCCGATAGCATCGCCGTCGGCGTCCCCAGGAACTGGAAGAAAGCCGTGCTGGCGGTAGCGGAATCCGGCGGCGCCATGATCAACGTGAGCGACGAGGAGATTCTCGAGGCCATGCGATACACCGGCCGGCTGACCGGCATTTTCGCCGAACCCGCCGCCGCCACGGCCGTCGCCGGCCTGCGCCGGGCAGTGGCGGAGGGCACGGTCGCGCGCCGCGCCAGCGTGGTGGCGGTAATCACGGGGAATGGCTTGAAGGACGTTCAGTCCGCGCGGTCCGCGGTCACACAGACATTCGACATTGCGCCGGATGGAGATGGCTTGCCCGATATTCTACGCAGGCAACACCTGATTACCTGAATGCCGCGCTCCTTGCTCATCCGCGATATCCACACCCTGGTTCTCATGGACCCGGAGAACACCGTCCTCCGCCATGCCCACCTTTACATCGAAGATGGAGAGATCCGGCAGGTAGGAACGCGGCCGGCCAAACTGCCGCGCGCGGACCGCACCATCAGCGGGCGTTACGCGGTGGCCGTGCCGGGCCTGGTCAACACGCACCATCATCTTTACCAGACGCTGACGCGCGCGTGCCCCGCGGCGGCCGATGCCGAGTTGTTCGATTGGCTGCGGACGCTCTATCCGCTGTGGGCGCGGCTCGACGAGGAATCCGTGCATGTGGCGGCGCTGGCGGGGATGGCCGAGTTGCTGCTCTCGGGCTGCACCACCACTACCGATCACCATTACCTTTTCCCGCGCGGCCACAGCCGGCTGATCGATGCGGAAATCGAAGCCGCCCGCCGCATCGGCATTCGTTTCCATCCCACCCGCGGAAGCATGAGCGTGGGCCGCAGCAAAGGCGGGCTGCCGCCCGATTCGGTGGTGCAAAGCGAAAGCCGTATCCTGGCGGATTCCGAGCGGCTGATTCGGAAATATCACGACCCCGCGCCGGGTTCCATGCTGCGCATCGCGCTGGCGCCGTGCTCCCCCTTTTCCGTGTCCCCGGAGCTGATGCGCGCGACCGCCGCTCTGGCCGCCCGTTACGACGTTCGCTTGCATACCCACCTGGCCGAGACTCGCGACGAAGAAGCGTACTGCCTGAACCGTTTTGGGAAACGCCCCCTCGATCTACTGGAAGATGTTGGCTGGCTCAATGCCAATACCTGGCTGGCGCACGGAATCTATTTCAACCGCCATGAAGTGGCGCGTTTGGGCCGCGCCGGCGTGGGCATCGCGCATTGTCCCAGCTCGAACATGCGCTTGGGCTCGGGCAGCGCCCCCGTGCTGGCTCTGCGCAGCGCCGGCTGCCCGGTCGGACTGGGCGTGGATGGCAGCGCCTCCAACGACAGTTCTCACATGCTGGCCGAAGCCCGCCAGGCCCTGCTGTTGCACCGCTTGCTGCACGGCGCGGCCGCGCTCAACGTTGCCGACACGCTGCGCATGGCCACGGTGGAAGGCGCACGCTGCCTGGGCCGGGACGACATCGGAAGCCTGGAAGCAGGCAAGCGCGCCGATGTAGCGCTCTTCGATCTGCGGGACGTGGGCTACAGCGGCGCCGGCGATGCCGTTTCCGCCCTCCTGCTATGCGCGCCCACCCGCGTGAGCACGCTGGTAGTGGAAGGCCGCGTGGTGGTGGAGGACGGCGAGTTGAAGACCATCTCGCTCGACCCGGTTCTGGCGCGACACCGGCGGCTGGCGGCGCGAATGCAGGGAACCACCAACGCTATGGAGTGGAAATGATGGCTGGCGGAGAGGGGGAGATTCGAACTCCCGGTACCCGTAAAGGTACTCCCGCTTTCGAGGCGGGCGCGATCGACCACTCTGCCACCTCTCCGCGTTGAGAATTCCAGTTTAGCATGGCGGTGATTTTGCAGTTCGAAGCGACCACGGCGGGGGCCGTGCCGTCGGATTTATGCAAGTTACAAATCCCTGCCGTCGTCGAAGAGCAGCTACCATGGGTACGTTGTGGCAAACTCCACGAATAGCCCACCACCGCCTGTGTGGCTCCGCTTGGTGCGACAGGTCGACTCTGCTGTGCTGACAAGCGTTGAACGCGCCCTTGACCGGCATCACCCGAACCCTGATCTCGGCATCGTACCATACGCGGCGGTACTGCATCTTCGCGCCTGTTTGGAAACTGGTCTTTGGGCAAATGCCCAGGGATACCATTCCGCAGCGATTGGTGTGCTCCGGCATAGCGTTGAGGCTCTGACCCTCATCGATCTGGGGTTTCAAGAGCCGGAGTACAGCTCGCAGTTACTGGAAGGCTGGAAAGCTGGCAACAAGTCAGCCGGAGAGATTCGAAAATACTTGGAGCGGGATGTGTGGCCCCGTTATGGGATTGGCCTCTGGTCGGAATCGTGGGCTGATTTCTTTGGCAACCTAGCCCGTGCTGTCCAGCCGTTCGCTCACTACTCGAGAGAATTGATGTATTGGCAGCTTTTCGTTCCGAGTCAGCCGGCTCCAACTCTCTCCGAGGCGACCCATAACATTCTGGCGGCCCTGCGGTGTCCCACAAACGATCCCGTGAAGGCCGCGTTTGACGCTGTTGAGCGCCATGATCGTCTGGACGTTAGGGAGGATTCTCATGGCGAATCGACCCTCATGGCGCGGCCCCCGCAGCGAACTCGATGCTTTAGGCTTGGCGATCGGCGGCTCCAAGCTGCTCGACCAGGGAGAAAACTGGAGTGACCAACTGCTGGGGATGTACTACTTTAGACCAGGCTTTGACTGGGTAGACCCGTGACATCTGGTTCTCTGGGTCGCATCTCAAGGCATCTCACTGCCTGTGAACGATTTTGTACAACGATTCCGTCACTACTTGCGGAACTCTGCAACACCCACTAAGAGAGCCCTGCAGAAATCAATCACCTGCCTATTTTAAATATGCTACCTGGAGACCTAAATCCGACCCTCACAGCCATGATTTCGATCGCGATGCGACGTTACCATGAGCGTGCTTCCGCCGGCCCAAGTTGAGCTGCGGATCGTCGTCGGCGATGCCGGACAGCACGACCGGAGCGCGGTCTGGGAATTCAGCGACAAGAGACAGATTGCCGCCCATCGCTTCGACGGCCTTCCGAAGTGTCGACAGCAGAAGATCGCTGCGCCTTTCGAGACGGGAAACGCTGTCCTGGGTGATCCCGAGAGCCTTGGCCATGCGAACCTGCGTGAGCTGCCGTGCCGTCCGGAGCTCACGCAACGTCATTTCTTCTTCAATCAGTTCCGCCGCGCGGGCCTCGACCTTCTTGCGCTGAACGGGGTCCAGCTTCCTGATTTTGTCATTCACGTTCACCGCCATGCTTATTTCCTTTCCTTTTTCAGCCGGGCAAGATGGCTGTCGAAACGGTGGTCGGCCTTCCGAATCATCTCGCGGTAAAATCGCTTTTCGCTCGCCCCCGATTTATCGCCGGCAACGACTTGCCGCGCCCGATGGCTCGGCAGCTATTCCGCAGGCTACCCCGCCGCAGGCCCCAGGAAAGCCTTCGTCCAGCGGATGCTCGCTTCCACATCTTCAAGTTCCCGGGCGGCGGCAGCTTCTCCGGGAAGCCGCGGCGGCCCCTCGCGTGGCGTTCCTTTTTCGGCCAGCGCCACGATGATGAAATCCAGCCGGCATCAGCCTCCCATTACACCGTCATCGGCGCACGAGATGGATGAGAGCGAACATCGACCAATGATGCGGCCACCTGCAAAACCCCGATTCGAGGTTGCGCCAAAGATTGAACGTCATTTCCGGCATCAACTGACGCATGGAAATCCCTCCGGAAACGAGATAGCGAAACGGCATAAAGGGCCGCACCGTCCGAATTTGAAGTTCGCGGAATTTCGATTCGAAATCCCGCCGGTCGCGTTGAAAAACGATCCACGGCAACGCAACGTTGGCGCACGAGAGAGGACCCGTGCCGGGGAATGTCCAATCCTCGGCGCCTGGGTCGAACGGCTCGTGGTGCAGACCGGCATAGATCAGCCGCGACCACGTCGAAACCCAAGGCTCAATCATCGCCACGCTGCCCCCGGAACGCAGGCACCTCTGAGCTTCGGTCAGGAAGGCGCGATTGTCGGAGATGTGATGGAGGACGTCGACCAGAACGATAGCCTTCAGGCTGCCGGACGAAAATGGCAGCCTGCGGGCATCGAGAACGAGCTGAATATCGGAACATGGGAAAACTTCCGACGCGATCAGACCCGGTATATACTGCGCCAGAAAACCAGCCCCGGAACCCAACTCGAGCACTCTGCCGGGCCCCCCCGGTACGCAGGCTGCAATGAATCGGTACCATTCGTCGTAAATCCGCCATAGGAACCTGTTGCTCTGGACGATGCGTCGCCGCCCTTGGGTGGTGCGCGGATCGTCGATTCCGAGGTCGCGCGTGTCGGGGTGCGCCAGCAGTCTCTTGATGGCTTCGATCATTGGTTCCGGCTACATCTCACCTGACCGGCGGGAACCGATCATTCGACGATGACCACGGGCGAAGGCTCGTACGCATTCAAATCGGACACAATAGTTGTCGTACCAACCGCTTGGTAGATCTTCGTCGTGTAGGTCCCTGGCGGTAGCCGGATGCCCGGCTCCTGGCACTTGATCCCGGCCATGCGGATTGACGGCAGTTTGAACGCGCCGGCCAACTCCGGGCGGCTGTATCGGATGGCTCGCCAATAGTAGTGCTGGCCCGTGACCGAATGGGTCAACTCGATCCACACCTCCTCCGGCGTGGAATTGTCGGCGTCGTCGAAAGCCCACCCAAGGCAAGATTGCAGATCTCCGCCCTTGACCACGAATATACGTCCTCGATGGCCCTGCGTCGGCAGTTTACCGTTCACCCACCCTAAGGACGATTTTCCACGGCTCAGAGGCTTGCCCCGCGAGACCGCCTCCGGTGTGCTCCCAGGGTCGACAAGAACCGGCTTGACCCGGTTGTCTGTCCCGCCCGGTCCCTCCTGAATCGCCTTGGTGCCGGGGTCGAATCGAAATATCACCACACCATTCCGGCTCTCGAAAGGAACCTGCGTGAATCGCGAGTCGCTCCGCATCCGCTCCAATACCCGAGACGACACCACGTTCAAAAAATTCGGCGTACTGCTCTGGTGGGATTCGTCGAGTGTGATCAGGAACCGGGTTTGAAACTCTTCGATGCGCCGCATCGTTGCGCCGATGTCCGTTTGGGCGTAGCCGACGGAAGTGTAGTAGCTCCGCGGTCCGCCCTTCAAGCTTCGCTTGGCCGCAAAGAACGACGCGGAATTTGCATTCAACCATGGCTCCTCTACCGCCACGATGTTATATTGCCCCGGAGAATCGGTCAATTGAACCGCGCGAGTCATCTCATCGTATTGAGACCGGTCGGACTGGGCAGGCTCAAGCCATTGGGACTGATCCGAAAGGTCCGCGGCGATTCCCAGGGAGACGCCGTTGACCAGCGCCCACTGCACGGCGCCGACGGCCATCAATGCCGCTAGCGCTTTCCCCGGCAGGAAGGCGCAAATCTGCATGAATAGAATCGATGCGCATGGAAGCAGGGCATACATGTATCGGGAATCGACCGTTATGTTCAAAGAAAAGACGAAAAGCATCAAGCCGATCTCTACAGCGCTCAAAACGGCCACGGGGTGTACCGATAGCCGATGCTTGCCGCTCGAGGGGCTTCCGAAGGAGGGGTAGACCACGCTTGCAACCAGGATTGCGATGAGGCAGCCCCATGAGAGGCAGGGGCCGAGGAATGACTGCACTAGCAGTCCCCACCAGACCACGAGCTTGTGGGATATCGGTTCCCGGCTGCCATAAGCCAGGGCAACATCGCCGGAGGAGGCATCGCGAACGTGCTGCCATACATCGGCAAGGTGCCTGCAATACCAGAGTGCGCACACCATTGCCAGGCACCCGAAGACCACTATGAGAATGCGCGAAGGCCACAACTTCCATTCCGCCTGAAAATCCGGAGCCCCGGGCTTACGAACCAGGAAATAGCCGCAATACAGGCAGGGTGCCAGGCAATAAAGAGGAGTGGTGGCTTTTGCTAATAGACCTAATACGAGCGCTGCTCCCAAGTGAACCATAATCCTGGATTTCGGCCAGTCCGGACACTTCACGGCAATGTAGAACACCCATACTGTCGCCAGCCCCTGCAAGGGTTCGACGAACATCTGGTGCGAAAGACCGACGAATAATTGAGATGCAGCGGCGAAGAGGACACCGGCCGCCGGAATCAGGCGCCTGCCCGGGACGATCCCGACTCCGACTCGGAAAAGAAAGAACAGCATGGCGACTTGAGTCAGGAGAACGGAGAGAAGCAGTGCTGCCTCAGTGGACCCGAATACGGCCCCTAGCGGCACGAACGACTGCCCGAGCCACGAGATCCCCGGCGGTTTCATGTAGAGAGCATCGGCCATTGTGGCAAGCCACTGCCTTAACGAATGCCCCAACCAGAACCAGAGATCGGCGCACACCTGCCCGTACCAGGCTTGGTCCCAAGGCCAAACCGAATGATCTTTGCAAATCCAGATGAAGCTGGGCGCGATCAGGAATGCAATCCAGAGGTAGCTCCAGTAGTTGGTTCTAAACAGATCCCCGAGATACGATACTGGTAGCGTGATCGATATACTTTTCCTCCGGTGGTCTTCCATCTGAACTGTCGAGATCTCCTTTGGAACCCTAATTCTAGCGTCTGCGCCACCCCGTGACAAGCGGGTCGGGCAAACTGACCATCGCGAAGAACCCTTGGACCATTTCAGCCCTAAAGCAGAAACTCGTGCCAGCCGATCCTTTACATGCATGAGCTGGAATCTTCGGAGAAGTCTCAGTTGCTGCATTAGGATCTGTGAGTTGCTCGGTTGCCTGAGCGCTGTCGCGATGGCGTCGGCAGGCGGCGTCTCCCAACGCTATGGAAACCTTCCGTTGCGATTTGAGCGCAAGCTCGGCCAAGCCGCGCCAGGGGCCCGGTTTGTCATTCGCACCCAGGGTGCGGAACTGTCTTTGGACTCGGGCGGATTCACTCTGGCGACCGCTACGGGTACTGCCGCCGCACCGCTTCGGACGCGTTTTGTCGGCGGCCGGACCAATGTTGCCCTTACTGGCGAAGACCAGCAGGGCGACAGCCACTACTTCTCCGGGGATCCAACGCGGCGGCATACCAATATAGAAACCTATGGGCGAGTCCGTTATGGCGGTGTTTACGCTGGGGTAGATATCGTTTGCCACGGCTCCCAAGGCCATTTTGAGTACGATTTCGTGGTCGCCCCGGGCGTGGATCCTGGCATAATCCGCCTCGCGTTCGACGGAACGGCGAGCATCCGCCTGGATCCCGCCGGAGATCTTGTCCTGGAGGCGGGCCAGGGAGAGGTCAGGCATCGCAAGCCATTGTTGTATCAAGAGCTTGCGGGCGCAAGACGGCCCATCGCGGGCCGCTACGTGCTGGATTCCTCCAACCAGATCGGCTTTGAAGTAGGCTCGTACGATCCAGCGGCAACACTGATTATCGACCCGGTACTGAGTTATTCCACGTATCTTGGATGGTCTGAGTTCACTGAAGGGAATGGCATCGCTGTGGATGCAACTGGCTGTGCCTATATCGTCGGGGACACTTGGCTCTCGGACAAACCCGCGGGCGGAAACTCGGCCGTATTCGTTACTAAACTCAACGCGGCTGGTACCGGAGTGCTTTTTACGTCGTTCCTTTCGGGCAGTTCGCGGGATGTTGGCAACGCTGTCACTTTGGACGCGAACGGTAACGTTTACATCACCGGCTTTACCTTGTCGCCCGATTTCCCCACAACCAGCGGGGCTTTCCAAAGGCAGCCGGGGGGACAGGAGGACGCCTTCATCGCCAAGCTCAGCGGCAGCAACGGCACTCTTCTATATTCCACATATCTAGGCGGCTCAGGGACCGACATAGCGACCTCCGTGGTCGTGGATGCGGCTGGAGCCGTCTATGTGGCGGGGTATACGAGCTCACAAAACTTCCCTGTGTCGGCAACTGCCGCTCAAAAAACCTTTGCAGGGGGGTATTACGATGCCTTTGTATCGAAGCTGAACCTGTCCACTTCCACTTTAACTTACTCCACTTATCTGGGAGGCAGCGGCTCCGATGTTGCGTATGGAATCGCATTAGACAGCAATGATGACGCCTATATTACGGGCTACACGGATTCAACCGACTTTCCTTTGGTGGCGTCGATTCAGCAGTATGCCGGAACAGGGGACGCGTTTGTCGCAGAGGTCAATGCCACCGGCTCGTCGCTGATTTTCTCGTCATATTTCGGCGGCATCGGAGCAGACTACGGCACTGCCATTGCCGTGAGTTCTTCTGGCATTTACGTTGCGGGAACCACGTACTCTACAGACCTGCCTACGACGACTGGTGCCTTCCAGACCTCACTGGCCGGCGGTTGGGATGCATTCGTTCTCAAAATCGCTAACGGCGCCGTGTCGTACTGCACATACTTGGGAGGATCGGCCTCGGATGCGGCCACCGGCATCGTGGTAGACACCTCCGGCAATGTTTACGTCGCCGGCTATACCTACTCATTCGATTTCCCGACTGTCAATAGCTTTCAAACGGAGGCGGGAAAACAAGACGCATTTGCTGCAACCCTAAACAGCGCAGGATCGGCTCTGCTCTTTTCATCCTATTTGGGCGGATCTGGGGACGATGCTGCCACTGGGCTTGCAGTGGATTTGAACGGCAACACGTACGTCACGGGCAGGACGGCATCCGATGACTTCTTGGCGGCTTCCGGAGCCACTCGGCGAAGCTCGACAAGCACAAACACCGACGCCTTCGCAGTGAAGATTACCGCGGTTGCCGCGCCCGCGGCGCCCAGCGCCATCTCTGTGACTCCGTCGTCCGGCAGCGGTCTCAGCCAGACGTTCGGCTTTCGATTCTCCGATCCCGGGGGTTACGCGACGATTGCCTCAGCCGCCATTCGCTTCCTGGGAACCGATGGTTTGGATTGCACCTTCGATTACTCGCAGAGCGGCAACAACCTGGAAATGTACAATGATTCAGACACGGTCTGGCAGGGGCCGGTGACGCTGGGCGGCAGCGGCACGCTCCAGAACAGCCGGTGCGTGGTGAACGCAGGCGGAGTCTCGGCAACCGGCTCCGGCACCACGCTGACTTTCAACTTGCCCATCGCCTTTCAAACGGTGTTCGCGGGCACCCGGACGATCTCGGTGCAGTTGGTCGGCACCAACGGCCTCGTCTCGTCCTGGCAGCAGATGGGTTCCTGGACCATCCCGCAGACTTCCGTGGCGCCCAGCGCCATCTCGATGACTCCGTCGTCCGGCAGTGGCCTCAGCCAGACGTTCAGCTTTCAATTCTCCCATCCGGGGGGATACGCCATGGTCGCGGCAGCCTCCATTCGTTTCCTGGGTACCGATGGTCGGGATTGCACCTTTTATTACTCGCAGGGCGGCAACAGCCTGTACATGTTCAACGATTCGGACACGGTCTGGCAAGGGCCGGTGACGTTGGGTGGCAGCGGCGCACTCCAGAACAGCCGGTGTGTGGTAAGCGCAGCCGCAGTCGCGGCGGCGGGTTCCGGCGCCACCCTGACTTTCACCCTGCCCATCGCATTTCAGTCGGTGTTCGCGGGCACCCGGGCGGTTTGGGTGCAGTTGACCGGCGGCAATGGCCTCGCCTCGTCCTGGCAGCAGATGGGTTCCTGGACCGTTTCGCAGTCCTCCACACCCGTGGCTCCCAGCGCCGTTTCGGTCACTCCGTCGTCCGGAAACGGCCTCAGCCAGACGTTTAGCTTCCAGTTCTCCCATCCTTTGGGGTATGCGATGGTCGCGGCAGCCTCCATTCGTTTCCTGGGTACCGATGGTCAGGATTGCACCTTTTATTACTCGCAGGGCGGCAACAGCCTCTACATGTTCAACGATTCGGACACGGTTTGGCAAGGGCCGGTGACGCTGGGTGGCAGCGGCGCACTCCAGAACAGCCGGTGTGTGGTAAGCGCAGCCGGAGTCGCGGCGGCGGGTTCCGGCGCCACCCTGACTTTCACCCTGCCCATCGCATTTCAGTCGGTGTTCGCGGGCACTCGGACGGTTTGGGTGCAGTTGACCGGCGGCAATGGCCTCGCCTCGTCCTGGCAGCAGATGGGTTCATGGGTGGTGCCGTAGCTGGCGGCTTATGAACCTGGCGAGCTTAGGCCTGCCCCATCGGAAGCCGAGCCCGGATGTAAAGGGAACCAGAAAACTCTCGCGCGATCGGAACGGCCTCAATCACTCGCCCGATTCCCTGTACCAGTCCGATCATCCGCTCAGGAGTGGAGGGATGGAGCCAATCGAACGGCTTGATCAGAATGCTTTCGAATCCGGCTTGGCGCAACTGCTTCTCCAGTCGCCAGCGTATAAATGCGGTCTCATCCGCCGAGGTATAAGCGAATGTAGGGAAAAAATGAAACTTTCTTTCCAGAAAGACCTGCGGATTCAACATGTTCGGCTCAGCAAAGCTGATGGTGCCGCCGCCTTTCAGAAGGGACTTGATTCGCGGGATGGCCAAGTCGATATCCAGATGATGGAGAATGGAGGAGCCTATAATCGCATCAAACGGCCCATCTACATCGCAATCTTCGAATCGTTTTTGGTGGAAGGTTACTCGGTCCGAGGGCAGGTTCCTCTGTCCGGCCTTCTGCAGCAGGTCGAGTGAGATGTCGACCGCTAGAATCCGGGCTCCCGTTGCCGCAAAAATCTCGGTGAAATTGCCGGTACCGCAGCCAATCTCGAGAACGCGGCTGTTCTTTGTCAGCTCAGCCCCTGAAAGGATCAACTCGGCACGGCGTTTCGCACGCAGGCGCCCGGCAGGAGTATCCCATCCCCAAACCTTTTCCGTGTGCTGGCTAGCCAGCCACTGACCGTGCCTGATCTCCCGTTCTGCTCTGGCAACATCCACTCCGGCGCCTTTTGCTGACTTCTTCGAAATCATAGACACAACCCCGCTCTTCTCGCCTGCCCCACATCGCAACCACGCTGCCGCGAGTAACCATGCTGGTGGGCTCGCTTCCTGACTATCGCCGCGGCAGACCACTCTCGTTGCTTAAATCCATTCACCGAATCCCAAGGGGCCCGATGACGTCAAGCCTTGGCTGCTGAGCGCCTGCATAGGCATCCAGCAGTTCGGAAACGCGACCCGTCATCACCACTTCGCCATGGTCCAGCCAGATGGCGCGATCGCATAGGTCCCGCACCATGCCCGGCGAATGCGAAACGCAAAGCAGCGTCCGGCCCTCGCGGCGGAAATCGTGAATCCTTTTGAAACACTTGGCCTGGAAGGATTGGTCGCCGACCGCCAGGACCTCATCGACCAACAGGATATCGGGGTCGCAGTGGACTGCAACCGCAAAGGCCAGCCTCATCATCATGCCGGACGAGTAAGTCCGCAAAGGTTCATTGATGAAATCGCTCACGCCCGAAAAACTGACAATTTCGTCGAACACCTCTGAAACGCGCTTTCGCGTAAGCCCCATCAACGACGCATTGAGCCGAACATTCTCGGTGCCAGTCAGGTCCGGATGGAAGCCGGCGCCTAGCTCGAGAAGAGCTGCCACCCGTCCGTTGACCGTCACGCTGCCTTCGTCTGGACTGGCTAACCCCGCCACCAGCCCGAGCAACGTACTTTTCCCCGCGCCATTGGCTCCAATCACAGCCGTGCTTTCGCCGCGGTCCACACGAAAAGACACGTGTTTGAGGGCGTAGAACGGATCCTTGCGGTGCCCTCTTAATAATGATGCCAGTCGATGGCGTAGCAGGGATCGGCCCCCTGCGCGGTTGAACGCCTTGGACACATTGCTGAATTCGATCACTGGCATCTTCGCTCACAAGTAATCGTAAAACCGCCGCTTCACCTTCGCGAAAAATACGAACCCGACGCCGAGTACAAAGGTGGAACTCAGGGCCAATTTGATGAGCAATGAGTTCGGCGGAGGCACGCCCTCGAGCAGCACGTTCCGCAACGCCAGTACCAGCGCTGCCACAGGGTTGAACAGGTATAGATCCTTGTACCGCGCTGGAACCGCTCCAAAAGGGTAGAAAATCGGAACCAGCCAGAACAGAATCGTATTGGCCGATTCCACCACGTACCGTATGTCCCGCACGTATACATTGCACGCCGACGTGATCATCGACAGACCGCACACAAACACGACCTCGAATCCCCATACCACCGGAAGCCATGCCCAGTACCGGTTTACCTTAAGGCCGGAGCCGAATACGAACAACAACAAGAGGCCGATTTGAATGATGAGGTGCAGACAGTTCGAAAGCACAGCCGTTACCGGGATCAGTTCCCGCGGGACCGGGACCCGCTTGATCAGGCTTGCGCTGTCCACCAGCGACACCGTCCCCGAAATCCACGCCACGGAAAAAAAATTGAAAGGGACCAGTCCACACAACACAAATACCGCCAGGTGAGGGCTGAGGTACTTGTTCGCAAAAATGTTCGTCAGGATAAAAGCCATCACGCCCATGAGCACCAGGGGATTCAGCAGCGACCAAAACACGCCGAGCGACATGTTGCGGTAGCGTATCTTGAAATCCTTTTGGGTCAGGTTGGCGATGACAAAAAGAGGATCACCTTGCCACATGGAGCGTCCGGCTTCAAGGTCTCAGTGCATGGAACAAGCGGATTATAGCATATGAGTTGACTCGTCAGAAGGATTCACGGGTGAGATCGGCCGTTTCGGGATTCCGCTTGGCGAGCGTAATCCGAATGGCGACACATCTGCTTCTGGAGAGATCTGGGGCGGGGCTGCGATTCCTGCGCCCGTTTTCAAACAGTGATTTCCCTCGGGCTGTGGCCCGGCTTCGATGTTCACGCGGAACCCGGCATTGTAACGCACGCTACCGGGCTGCTACACTGGAAGCGTCACTGCGAATCGGGGCCCACGCCCTGTGCCTGCGTTCTTGATCTTGGGTGACCCCGATGCGCGTAGTGGGGCCGCAGCGGATGTGGCTGGATCGCGTGAAGCTCATGAATTCCTCCAGGCAGGAGCTCCGAGAGAATTACCCGGATTCATGGCGGTGGATCAGTCTGGCGCGGCGAATCTCGGGCTGGTTGACCGATCGTGAGGCCAATGCGCTTTTCGAGATCGCGCGCGAGCGCACCACTAGCCACGAGCCCATCGTCGTCGAACTGGGATCGTGGCAGGGAAAGAGCTCGATCCTGCTGGCCGCCGGCGTGTGCGCAAAGCCCAACGCACGGGTGTTTTGCGTAGACCCGTTTGGATCTGATGAGGATCCGGACATCCAGGCTAAACACTATAGCCCTCTGATCGAGAAGATGCGCCACAGCCTTGAAGAAGGATTTCAACGCAATGTCCGTCGATCTGGCGTGGGGCACATTGTGCGGGCGCTAAAGGGTTATTCGTATGAAGTTGTTCGGTCATGGAAGGACCCGATCGATCTTCTCTTCATCGACGCCAGCCACCACTACGAAAACGTCCATCGCGATTTTGCGCTGTGGTCGCCATTTGTCAAGGTGGGTGGGATTATTGCTCTTCACGATGTTCAGGCGGCCTGGCCCGGGCCCTCGCGGGTAATGGCTGAGGATCTACAACCGCCTCAGTACGCCGATCTGGAGCAAGTTGACTCTCTGGCTTGGGCCGTGAAACAACCGTACGATCCCGCCTCGCAAGCGGTTTCCTCAACTGCCCGACGCAGGTTTGTGGTCACGCGGGTTGATTTCGAAGCGCGGCTTCAGGAAATCGTGCGCTTATCCAACGAGGTAGAATCGCTGTCGAGTGCTCTGTCTGCCGCGGAGACGGCACGGTGTCAGGCACTCGAACGGGTAGGAGTCTACGCTGAAGAGATCCGCAAAGCTACAGCTGAAATTGGGCGGCAGGTTGAGACCCAAAACGAGCTAAAGCGAGAGATCGACCAACTGCGTGTCAAGGCCGCAGAGTTGCGCGATAAGGACGCTGTTATTGATTCGCTTCGACGGTCCTGGTCTTGGAGAATAACGGCTCCGATTCGTCTATTGATCGACGCAGTTCGGGCCACCCCTTGGTCTTCGTCGCGGCGGCCGGGATAAGATCGGCGGATACCTCCCGTGGATTCTGTTTGGGACGCACCGGAAGAATTCATCGGCCGCGTCGAGTTCCGGCCGGCTATTCCTTAATGGGGCTACTTGCCGGCGGATCCCCTCTCCGCTTCGCCGGCACATGCACATTGACGACTTGGGCCCCCAAAGTGACTGGGACGAAGGAAAGGTTTCCACTGTGCCCCGGCATCGGTGGTCCCAGGGGCTTGATACGGGAGCGTTTTAGAGATACCATCGAACACATTAGGGTGCGGGCGCGGAACGGCATACCTCTGCACTCTAGGCAGAGCATTTATGTCCAAAGGAATCGCGGGCGCAAGGGGCTTCATTGGTTCGTATCTCGCAAGATATATCATTGCCCGAAAGCCTGAGGGGCTCCGTTTGCTCGTTCGGAACACAGCCGATTACGAGAGTCCGGAAGGGGCAGAGGTCTTTTGTGGCGACCTGTTGTCGCGCAAGGATTGCGAGTGGTTTGCCGCGGGCCTGAAGCTCATTTATTACCTCGCCCATGTCAATACGCCCGTGGATTCGGATTTCGACCTGCCGAATGACGCGTTGGTCAATCTTGTGCCGCTGTTGAATCTGCTCGACGCCATTCAGCATCTTGGCACCAGGCCGCACATCGTGTACTTTAGCAGCGGCGGCGCCGTTTACTCCCCAAGCCGGAATCGGCTCCCCTACCGCGAAACCGACCCATGTTCCCCACTGTCTTCCTATGGAATTCAAAAACTTGCTGCGGAAGAATACCTGCGCTTGGCGGCATCTAAGGGATATCTCACAGCCACCGTCATGCGTGTGGGAAATGCATATGGCACCCTGCTTTCGCAACATCGGAGGCAAGGCCTGATCGGCGTCGCTGTCAGTCGCATGCTGCGGGGTCAACCAGTGCGGATCTTTGGCAACCCCGATAACGTGCGCGACTACGTGCATCTGGAGGATGTTTGCTCCATGGCGGAGCGTGCGGCCATTCCGCGGCGGGAGTTTACCATCGTCAATGTCGGCAGCGGTCAGGGCCATTCGGTGACTGATGTCCTTCGCTTGATTGAAGAGTGTCACGGCCGGCCGCTTGCCATTCAGCACGATGAGAGTTGCGGAAATAGGTTGGCCGGCTGGGTCGTGCTGGACAACACAAAAGCCATGCAGGAGTTTGGATGGTTCCCGGCAATCGACCTCCGCTCTGGTATCGAGAAAATACTCGCCGGATGGCATACTCCTTCGGCGGCTGCCACCACAGCTTAGATGACATGCGCCGTCCTACTTCCGGTCTATAACGCTGGCTCTTCTTTAAGTCAGTCCATTGAGTCCATCCTGAGGCAGGACTATGCCGATTTCGAGTTCTGGATCATCGACGATTGCTCCAACGACGGTTCAGCCCGCGTGATTCGCTCTTATGCCAGCGCCGATAAGCGCATTCGCGCCATCTTTCACCAGCGGAATTCGGGTCTCCCATCCACGCTCAATGAGGGGTTGGCCGCTGTCCGGCATGACCTGGTCATTCGCATGGACCAGGATGATGTGGCGTTGCCGAGTCGGGTTGCCACACAAGTTCGCTTTATGCGGACCAGGCCCGAAGTCGCGGTTGCCGGCACGTTCGTTTACCATATGGGCCGCACGCCATCTCATGACCGTTTGGTCACTCTTCCCGTCGAACACGAGGAAATCGTGCGCGCCCTGCTGCGGGCGAATTGTATCTACCATCCGTCCGTCATTCTGCGCCGGGAGGCGATAGTGGCCGCCGGCGGTTACCGGGCTGAGTACCGCAACTCGGAGGATTACGACCTCTGGTTGCGCATGAGCAAGCACCACCGGCTCGCAAATATCCCCGTGCCTTTACTGCGCTATCGCTTCTCACTCAGCGGAATGACTTTGGGAAATAAGTGGCAGCAGGCACTGTTCGCGCAGATGGCCGTGGTTTCCCATGTTCATCCCGAGTGGGACTTCGGGGAGGTGCGGCGGCAAGCCGTTGCGGAATTGGAAGAACTGGGGAAGAATTATTTTCTAGAACAGGTCGCCTTGGGCACCATCCGGGAACTGACGTGCCTGGGACTGCATTGGGATGCCATCCGGGTCCTGTGGCGCTTTTCGCGCGAGCTCGACCGCGATCGCGTGGTACGCCTCGTTCGCGAGCTCGGACTGGGATGGCTGCGCGCTTGGCGCGCCCGGCACGTCGAGGCCATTCGATGATCGAGCAAGATGCTTGCGAGGTCTTCGACCTCAAACCGACGAACAACCGGCCCCGGGATTCCGTAGAATCTCAGGCATGGCGAGCATCCCCGAACTGCTGAGTGGACACATCTCGTTGGAAGTGGAATGCCTGGACCGGAAGGGCGCCTACATATTGATCCGCTGCTCTCTCTTCCCCTTCATGTACCAGCACGGCCCGTACCCAAAGTGCGGAAGCAGCGCGCGCACACACGTGCGGTTCTCCGGGTCGAGCATCATGAATTCGATTTTGCCGTCACGCAGCGGCACGGCGTAATACGGCTGCACCTGCACCGTGCCCAGCGCGCCGGCGCCTCGCAGGCGCGCGGACAGGTAGTCGCCCGCGTAAACCGCGGCCACCGCCAACGCGACGAAAGCCGCCGCGCGCTTGACCTGGAACACTCTTTCAGCTTATCGCTACCGGCGTGGGTTCGTCTCATCAGCCCTTGGCCGGAAAAAGCCCTAGCCCGGCAGGTGCGCCGGAATGTACGCCCGCTTGTACGGAAAACGTTTCTTGAACTCCGTGAAATTGACGGAAATGCCCAGGCCGGGGCCTTCGGGCAGGGCAATCGTTCCGCCTTTCTGCACGGGGTACTTGCCATCCGTCAACTCGAGGTAGAGGTCGTCGTCGGCCGACTCCCATTCCTGCACCAGGAAATTCCGGCACACGGACATGGCATTCACCGAGGCGACATGCGCGATCGGGCCGCTGCATTGATGGGGCGCCACCTCGACGCCGTACGTCTCCGCCAGGTTGGCGACCTTGCGGATCTCCGTGATGCCGCCCGCGTGCATCACGTCCGGCTGGATGATGGAAGCTCCCTTTCGATCGAGCAGTTCCTGAAACTCGTACCGGGTGAACAGCCCTTCACCGGTGGCGATCGGCACGGGCGACCGGGCGGCGACGTCACCCATCCCGCGCGCCGATTCGCGCCAAACCGCCGGCCAGGCGCGAAAGACACGTCCTTCGGGTCAGCAGGCTGGTCTTCCTCGTTCGATTCATTGGCCCTCGTTTCTTTGTACTACGTTTGGCCGCACTTAGCGGCCTCAGTCCCCCGGATGATACTCCCGCTCGGTGTGCCCCTTGAGCTGCGGGCGATAGAAATAAACCTCCCGCAAGTCGCCGGTGGCGTACCGCCTGGCTTCATCGTTGAAGTGCGGGGACGCCGGATGCCCGCTTTCTCCGCCGGCCGTCACCGCCTTGGCCCGCACGGTCTGGCCGAACTCCACCACCGCCACGAAGCTGTTCCCGCTGGTGCCATACCACTTCTTCGTCGCTGGGTACGCGCGCGCCGCGAATGACGCCAGCGAGCCCCACTGCGCGGATGTGAAGCCCACCGGAATGCTCGGCCCCGCGTCGTCGAAACGCGGCGCGATATCGTCGTTCAGGCGCTGGAACCGGTTGATGTCGCCCCACGGCGTCTTCCATGTCCCGAAATCGGCTGCCAGCCTGTCGGAGGCCGCCGCGAGCGATTGCAGCAGCTCCTCCGCCGGCGCCTTGGCGATTTCGCCGGCGGGGGCGCCCCCTGGGCCCCGACGTACCTCCTCACCCCAGAACACCGCCAGCGACGTGGGTATGGAATTCACTCCCCAGCGCAGGTCCCACTGCCGCAGCATGGCGATCTGCTCGGTCGTTTTCGCCTTCAGCGGATTGGAGGCCGGCGTCTCCTCCCAGGCGTGAATCAGCGCCGGGATGGGCTTCTCAAACCACGTGAGGTAGCTGTCGAATGCCGCCGCAATCAACGAGTCGAGTGTGAAATCCTTCTTGTTCTCGAGAACCCGGATGGCGTGCAGCCCGCGCGCCGATTCGCCGCCGGTCTCGACATAAGGCGGATAGTCTTCCTTCCTGGGGCTGCTCGGCCCCGCCGCCGACCACGGCCAGTTGTTGGAGTTGTAAAGCCAGCCGCTCTTCGGGTTCAGCAGGTGCGGCGTCTCGTCCACCGAAAGCAGTCCTTGCCACTCCGTCGCCGGATTGCTGCCATCCACCGGCTTGGTCCAGTCGAAGCTGGTATCGCGCCTGGGGATGAAGTTGCCGTGAAAGTAGGCGATGTCGCCATCGGCATCCGCGAAGATCGTATTGTTCGAGGAGTTGGCCTTCAGTTCCATCGTCTGCCGGTACGCCTGGTAGTCCCTCGCCTTGGTGCGCGTGTAGGATTGCGTCAGCGCCTTCACCGGCTCCTGCATCAGCCGGATGGCCACCCACTTGCCGTTCAACTCCCGCACGATCGGCCCGTGATGCGTGCGGTAGACCATGAATTTCTTCTCCGCCATCCCGCCGGCGGTCTGGTATGGCACCGCGATCTCCGCCGCCGTCGCCGGGCGCTCCTCGCTCCCGTACTTGTAGAAAAAGCGGCCGCCCTTCTTCACCACGGTCTCCAGATACTCGTCCACCGCATCCACGCCGCTCGAAGTGTGCATCCACCCGGCGCGGTCGTTGAACCCCTGGTAGATGAAGAACTGGCCCCACGTCACCGCGCCATAGGCATCCAGGCCCTCGTCGCTCGCCATCTGCAGTTCCGAGCGGAAGTAGAACAAGGTGTGGGGATTGATCAGCAGCAGCGCGTGATGGGCAGCCGTGTTCGAGGGCGCGACGGCGGCGCCGTTCGATCCGCCGGGCTCCGGCTCGTGCTCCTCCGCAGACGCCCGAATGGCCGCAGCTTTGCCGTAAAACGCCGCAAGCTGGTTGAGGTTGACCCTCTCGATATCGCCGCCGATGCTCCCCTCGGTGAAGCTCAGCGCCATCCACGGTTCGAATCGCCGGATGACCCGCGGCTTCACCTCCGGGTGCTTATAGAGGTAGTAATTCAGGCCGTCGGCAAACGCGTCCATGAGCTTCCGCAGCCACGCAGGGCTGGCCGCGTAGTCCTTCTTCATCTCGGCGGGGTCGATGAAGAGCTTCATCCGCAGGTCCTGGTAGATCCTCGACTCCCCCTCGGCCTCCGCCAGGCGCCCCATGGCGTTGATGTAGTTGGTCTCGACGCGATTGAAGTCGTCCTCGGCCTGCGTGTACTCCATGCCGAAGACCGCGTCGGCGTCGGTTTTTCCGTAGACGTGGGCGATGCCCCAATCGTCCCGGATAATGGTGATTCTCGCCGCCTCCTGCTTCCAGCGCGCCACTTCCGCGCCCTTGTCCGCCTGGAAAGCGACAGCCGCGGACGCCGCCGCGACAGCGAGAACCAGCCTCTTCAGGGAGAGCTTGCTTCTCATAAGTTGCCTGGGCTGCCCACCAGAGCTTTCCGCATCGCTAAGATTGTAACAAGGAACGCCAATGAGCCTGGCCTGCCGTATGCTACAGTGTCGCTGGGAAGCTGCGACTGGAGGTCTCATGAACTTACTGTCTCGAAGCCGGTTTCTGCCGGCGCTCTTACTTTTCGCCGGCGCGAATGCGTGGGGCGCTGGTCCTGGGTTCAACATTCTGGATTACGGCGCCCGCAACGACGGTTCGGCCAGCGCCACGACAGCCATCCGCTCCGCCATCCAGGCAGCTAAAGCCGCGGGCGGCGGAACGGTGTACGTCCCCGCCGGCAAGTATGTCACCGGGCCCATCGAGCTGGTGAGCAACCTGGTATTGCAAATCGACGCCGGGGCGGTGTTGCGGTTCGAGGCCTCCCGCGATGGCCTTACGTACACCAAGGGGAGGCTCGAGGGCACCGAGTGCATCACGCCGGTACCCCTGATCGGCGGGCACGACCTGGAAAATGTCGCCATTCGAGGCCGGGGAACCATCACCACCGACAACGCCCAATGGATGAACCTCGTGCGCCAACCGGACGCGGCCGCGGCGAGGACCGTCTGGACGGGCATATTGAAGGCGCTGGACTTGAGGCGGCCGGTCGCGCTGGAAGATTTCCAGAAAGCCGCGCCGTCCCTCCGGCCCTCGTTCATTCGCACCATGGAGAGCAAGAATATTCTCATCGAGGGCATACACATAGTGGGGTCGCCGATGTGGACCATCCACATTCTGTATTCGCAGAACGTCGTTATTCGCGGCCTCACCATCGAGACGTTTCCAGGAGTGAACACCGACGGCATGGATATCGATTCCAGCCAGGATGTCCTGATTTCCAACTGCTACCTGGACACCGGCGATGACGCCATCTGCCTGAAATCGGGAAAGGACGCCGACGGGCTGCGCGTCAACCGCCCCACTGCCAACGTCGCCATCGCCAATTGCACGGTGCACCACGGACACGGGGCGGTGGTGCTGGGCAGTGAGACCTCCGGCGGCATCCACAATATTGTGGCCAGTAACTCAGGTGAACCCCGAATTCGGACCGGCTTTCCTGATACGGGATTCCAAGGAGCTGGAACTGGACCAGGTGTCCACGCGCACACCGGTTGCGGGAAGTCCTGTCGTGCGGCTGGACCGCTGCCCGGACGCCATCGTGCGGGCGAGCAGGGCTTTTGCGGGCACGGGCACGTTTCTGGCGGTGGCTCCCGGCGAATTAAAGAGCATCGTGCTCGAAGGCAATGCACTCGGCAACGCCAGGAAGGCCACCGAAGAAACCGGCGACGACATCTGGAAGTTACCGTTGCCGGTGCCTACAGTAAGATAGCGAGGGTAACCTTGGCCCCAATCGCCCCGCCATCCCAGTTAGCCATTTGAGCGGAGCCGGAGAGGAGTGCGCCCGGTTCGAGAGGAGATCCATGGATCGAAGATACTTTCTTATGGGCGCCGCGGCGGCGGTGACTGCCGGAAAGCGCGTGCTGGCCAGTGCCAACGACACCGTGCGTATTGCCATTGTGGGGTGCGGAAGCCGCGGAGGCAGCCACCTCCGGGAATGGACGACCCTGCCCAACGTGGAACTGGCGGCCATTTCGGATGTCGACCAGTCGCGCATGGCCGATTTCGTAAAGCGCGTGGAATCCAGCGGGAAGAAGGCGCCGCAAGGCTTTCAGGATATGCGCAAGATCCTCGACGACAAGTCCATTGACGCCATCTCCATCGCTACCACGAACCATTGGCATGCTCTGCAGACCATCTGGGCCTGCCAGGCGGGCAAGGATGTGTATGTGGAGAAGCCATGCACTCATAACATCTTCGAAGCCAAGCAGATTGTGGCGGCCGCGCGCAAGTACGACCGCATAGTGCAACAGGGCAGCCAGAGCCGGTCGTCAACGGCTTTGCAGGAAGGCGTGCAGAAGATGCGCGAGGGCGTCATCGGCGACGTGTACCTGGCTCGCGGGCTGTGCTACAAGACGCGCGACACCATTGGACGCACGCCGGTCTCCGACGTCCCCGAGGGCGTGGATTACGACCTTTGGACCGGACCGGCGCCGAAGCGTCCGTTTTCGAAAAATCGGTTCCACTATAACTGGCACTGGTTCTGGGATACCGGCAACGGCGATATCGGCAACCAGGGCATTCACGAAATGGACAAAGCGCGCTGGGGCCTGGGCGTCAAGTATCCGGTCAAGGCCAGCGCCATCGGCGGGCACTTCATGTTCGACGACGACCAGGAGACTCCCAACACCCTGAACGCCTCCTTCGAGTTCAACGAGAACGGCAAGACCAAGATGCTCGAGTTCGAAGTCCGCCACTGGATCACCAACCGCGAATACCCCAGCTCCGCGCCTGGAGGCGGCATCGGCGGCACCGTCGGCAACCTGTTCTACGGCTCCAACGGCTACCTGGTGATCGACAACTACAACAAGTATTTCAGCTTTATCGGCAGAGAGCAGAAACCCGGTCCGACGGCCACCAAGAGCGATACCCACTTCCAGAACTTCCTGGACGCCGTGCGCGCTCACAAGCGCGAGATACTCAACTGCGAGATCGAGGAAGGCGCGGCCTCCACGGTTCTGGTCCACCTGGCTAACATCTCCTACCGGCTGGGCCGCACCATCCATTTCGATCCCCAGACACTGACTTGCGTCAACGACCCGGAAGCCAACAAGCTGGCGACGCGGATCTACCGCAAACCCTATATCGTTCCCGAGAAGGTGTGAACAACATGAAACGTGGACTGCTGGTCCCTTGCTCCGCCGCCTGGCTGGCCCTCTCCGCAGCCGCGCAAGTCAAGATCACGCCCGGCTCCGATAAGATCGAAATCGAGATCGGCGGCAAGCCATACAGCACTTTCTACATGAGGGGTGAGGAAGTCACTAAACCGTATCTCTGGCCGGTGCGCGCGGCGACCGGCACTTACATAACTCGCGCGTGGCCCATGGAAAAGGTGGCCGAAGAAGAGAAGGCGCCGAAGGACCACCCCCACCAGCGCGGCATCTGGTTCGCGCACGAGAGCGTCAATGGTATCGACTTCTGGAACAACGAGGCCAGCTACACCGAGCCTCCCAAACGCGGCAAGATGGTGTTGAAGAAGGTGGGCCAGGTCAAGAGCGGCAAGGACCAGGGGTCCTTGGCCGTTACGTTCGACTGGACCGACCGCCAGGGGAACGTGGTACTCACCGAAGATCGGGTCATGACCTTCCATGCGGAGCCGAAGCTGCGCACCATCGACTTTGACATCACGCTGACTTCCGTGCAGACGGTGGTGTGGGGTGACAACAAAGATGGCGCGTTTGGTATCCGGCTTCGCCCCGTGCTGGATGAGCAGGGCGGCACGGGGAAGATTGTGAATGCCGATGGACTGGCCGGCGAGAAGCAGCTTTGGGGCAAGCCCTCCAACTGGTGCGATTACTCGGGGACCATCGGCAACGAAAAGGTCGGCGTGGCGATCCTCGACCACCCGCAGAACCCACGCCATCCCGTCCGCTGGCACGCACGCGGATACGGCTTATTTGCCGCCAACCCGTTCGGCGTGTCGGCTTTTACCAACGGCCAGTCGCAGAGTGGCTCGCAGACAGTCGAGCCCGGCAAATCGCTGCGTTACCGGTACCGGGTGATCGTCCACCCGGGCGATGTTCAATCCGCCGGCATCGCGGCGCTGTACGCCAGCTACACTTCCGGAAAGTAATCTGGCACCGTCTCGAAGTCCGTGCCTTGTGAGAAATCGCACATGCCACGTCGATTGGCGCATCCGGCTGCGCTAATCTGAATCTAATCGCCAGGGATGCCGGAGAACACTCAGCGCCGCGTGTGCGCCACTGTGGCGCTACTCTTTCTGAACGCGATTGTTCCGGCGCCGCGGGCGGCTGCGCAGTCTGCTGGCGGCATCTCACTGAACTATATTCCCAGCTCCTCGGTTAAGCTCGAGCAGGTGATCGGCGATTGTGACTTTCAAGCGCAAGCGCAACAGATCGTGAAGGGGCAAGCCGTGACTTGCTTACCCACCACCAGCCAAACCGTGACTCGCTTCAACATTCTCGGCAATGGACAGGGCGGCGCGTTCGAAGCCAATGGAAAGATGATTTTCTTCTTTGGCGACACAATCAGCAGCGATCCGAGCGTGGTGAATTATCACGCCGCCGATCCCATAGCCTGGAGCACCAGCACCGATCCCGAAGCCGGGCTGCTTCTGAACTTCTACACCCTCAGCGACGGCTCGCCGCTGTTCGTCAAACCGCCGGGCATCGACATGGGACCGGACGATATCCCCAACTCCGGCATCAGCCTCAACGGCCAGATTTATTTCATTTGCAACACCGGCTCCGACACCAGTCTGGCCAATCCGCAAGCGCCCGATTTTTCTGTCCTGGTGCAGTTCGACGGCGTGCAGACCTTCACCGCCGGGCGAACCATCTCTCCAACCGGCGGACGTTTCATCGGCACCTCCCTTCGCGCATCGGGCACGAATGTCTTCATCTTCGGGGCAGGCCCCTATCGCGCTTCCGACATCTACCTGCAAATGGTTCCCGCCAGTTCGTTCGCGAGCGGCGTGGGCACACAGTATTTCGCCGGTCTCGTGAATGGCCAGCCAACGTGGGTTAACTCGGAGGCGGGAGCCGTGCCCGTGGTCGAGGACAATCCGCTCAATGGCCCTGCCTGGCCGAACGACAGTCCCACGGTTGGCAATCTCTCGGTGGTGTATTCGAGCGCTCTGAACCTGTGGCTTATGACCTATGACGGCGGCCGGCAGTCGAACAAGACCCGGGGGATCTACTTCACTTACGCGCCGCAGCCCTGGGGCCCGTGGGCCACGCCCCAGCTCATCTTCAACGACGTGCGCGACAACGCTTACGGGCTCGGAGGATTCATCCACGATCCGAGCATTGTCCCCGATCCTCCCGGAGATGGTCTCAATGGCCCCGTCATCGGCAGCAACGATCCATACCTGACAGCCGGCGGTAGCTTCGCCCCGCTGATGATCGAGCGCTTCATTACTGTCGCCGGCAGTACGCTGAAGATCTACTACAACCTTTCGACGTGGAACCCATACACTATCGTGAGGATGCGCTCGGAGTTCGAGATCACGCAGATCAACAGCGGGGGCGTGGTCAACAACGCCAGCTATAGCCTGGTGTCTTCGGCCGTCGCTCCGGGCGCGATCGCCGCTGTCTTCGGAACCAATCTTACCGACGGCACCTCCTGCCTGCCGCCCTCCTGCAACCCCACTTTTGGAAGCAATGGGACGTTGAACACCACCATGGCGGGCGCCCAAGTCACCGTCAACGGCACACCCGCGCCTATTTTCTACGCATCGCCCGCGCAGCTCGGCATTCAGATTCCGTTCGAAGTGACTGGAGCATCGGCTACGGTCGTAGCCTCCGTCGCGGGGCAAGCCGGCACCACCCCCGCAACCATTGCGGTCGCCCCGGTTTCTCCCGGCATTTTCACGGCCACCGCGGACGGTAAAGGCGCTGGCGCTATTACGCATGTGAACGGCTCCGCGGTTACAACCCAGAATCCGGCGCAGCCGGGAGAGCTGGTGATCCTCTATGCCACGGGACTGGGGCCGGTCGCGCCTGCCGTCCCCACTGGCGCGTTGCCGGCCGTAGCATCGAGCACCGTGTCACCTGTCACTGTGACCATCGGAGGAATTGGGGTCGTCCCGGATTTCGCCGGCTTGGCGGGATGCTGCGTCGGACTGAATCAAATCAATTTCCACGTCCCCGCGGGTGTCACCCCCGGCAATGCCGTCCCAATAATGTTGACCATCGCCGGCCAATCCTCCAACACCGCCACGATTGCCGTGCAGTAGCGCCGATTTGTCCCACGCCGCCCTTGCTATCCTCAAAGTAGCCCAGGAGCGGCGACCATCGTGAGAGCACTTCGTCACTGTGCCATCCTGCTGACGGCGGCCATCTGTCTTCCGTCGCAGGACCTCAAGGAATTTGAAAAAAAAGTCACCGAGTTCACCCTTTCCAACGGACTGCACTTCATCGTCGCCGAGCGGCACGAGGCTCCGGTGGTGTCATTCCACACGTATGTGAACGCCGGATCGGTGGACGATCCGTCCGGTGAAACGGGCATCGCCCACATGTTCGAGCACATGGCCTTCAAGGGCACGGAAACCATCGGGACCGTGAACTGGGCGAGCGAGAAGAAAGCCCTGGATGCCATCGAGGAGGTGTACGACCGCCTCGAGGCCGAGCGCAACAAGGGACCCAAAGCCGACGAAGCCAGGATCGGTGTGCTCCAGGCGCAGTTGAAGATGGCCATCGACGGCGCGGAAGCCTTCGTGGTGCCGAACGATTATCTCCGCATCATAGAAACCAACGGCGGCGCGGGTGTGAACGCCGGCACCTCGCTCGATTCCACCGAGTACTACTACAGCCTGCCTTCCAACCGGATCGAGCTTTGGTTTCTGATGGAGTCGCAGCGCTTCCTTCGGCCGGTGTTCCGCGAGTTCTACAAGGAGCGCGACGTGGTGCTGGAAGAGCACCGCATGCGCGTCGAATCGGACCCGCAGGGCAAGCTCACCCAGGACTTGCTGTCCACCGCGTTCGCGGCCCACCCCTATCGCAATCCACCGGGTGGATGGCCCAGCGACATCGTCAGCCTGCGGCGCGCCGATGCCAAAGAGTTCTTCGATAAGTACTACGTCCCGGCCAACATCACCATGGCGATTGTGGGAGACGTGAACCCGGCGGAGGCCAAACGCATGGCCGAGCGTTACTTCAACCCGCTGCCCGCGCGGCCGCTGCCGCCGCGGCTGCATACCGAGGAGCCACCCCAGCCGGGACCCAAGACCGCGGTGGTGGAGTCGCCCACTCAGCCGATTGTGGCCGTCGCCTACAAGCGGCCCGACCAGTATGCCAAAGAAGATCCGGTCTTCGACGTCATCTCCCTGATCCTTTCCAGCGGCCGGACCGGCTTGCTGTACAAGGAACTGGTGCAGGACCGAAAAATTGCGCTGGTGGCCCAGGCCAGTGCGACATTCCCCGACGGCCGCTACCCCAACCTGTTCGTGTTCTTCCTGGTGCCCTCGGTAGGCCACACTGTGGACGAGGACCTGAAGGCGCTTGACGATCTCCTGGGCCGTTTCGAGGCGCGGAAGGTGGATGCTGAAACGCTGGCGCGCGTGAAAACCAAAGCGCGCGCCGGGGTGATCCGCCGCCTCGACAACAACGCAGGGCTGGCCCGAATGCTGGCCAGCTACTATGCCAGCTACGGCGATTGGCGGAAGCTGTCCACATCCATCGACGACCTCAATCAGGTGACCGCCGACGATGTGCAGCGGGTGGCCCGGCAGTACTTCGTTTTGCCCAGCCGCACGGTGGCATATCTGGCACAGCCAGGCGTGGGGGTTACCCCGGGAGGGCGGCAATGAAAAAGACGCTGGTCATACTGCTCATTGCGGCCGCTTCGGTGGCCGCGGGCCAGCCGGCGGCGCGGCCGGCGACTGCTCCTTCCTACAAGGACCTCAAGTTTCCGCCGCTGCGGCCCATCCAGATTCCCAAGGTGGCCAGTTTCACGCTGCCCAACGGCATGAAGCTCTATCTGCTCGAGGACCACGAGCTGCCGATCATCCACGGTGTGGCGCGGGTGCGCACCGGGAACTTGTTCGATCCCGCGGACAAGATCGGCCTGGCCACCATGACAGGCATGGTGATGCGCACCGGCGGCACCAAAACGAAGACCGGCGAACAGTTGGACGAGCAACTGGAAAACATCGCGGCCAGCGTGGAAAGCGACATCGGAGAGACTACCGGCAGCGTCTCACTCTCCGCCTTGAAGGAGAACACCGATGAAGTGCTGGGCGTTTTCAAAGATGTGCTCACCGCTCCCGAGTTCCGCCCGGACAAGATCACCCTGGCGAGGACGCAGTTGCGCGGCGGCATCGCCCGCCGTAACGACGACGCGCGCGACGTGGCGGAGCGCGAATTCGCCGCCATCGTGTACGGCAAAGACACGCCGTACGGATGGGATATGGAATACGCCACCGTGGACCGCATCACCCGCGCCGATCTTCAGGACTTCTACAAGCGTTACTTCTTCCCGGCCAACATCGTGCTGGGGGTGTGGGGCGACTTCGATACCGCCGGCATGAAGGCCAGAATCGAGAAGCTCTTCGCCGACTGGACCGTCGAGCAGCCGCCCGTGCCGGAGTTCCCCAAGGTCGGCGGCTCCCCGGCGCCGGGCACCTATCTGGCGGTGAAGAAGGACGTCACGCAGACTTTCTTTGCGATCGGCCAACTGGGCGGCGAATTCAAGGACAAGGACTATCCGGCGCTGGTGATCATGGCCGACATTCTGGGCGGGGGATTCCGCAGCCGGCTGGTCGAGCGCGTCCGTACGAAGATGGGGAACGCCTACGAAATCGGCGCGGACTGGGACGCGAACTACGACCACCCCGGGCTGTTCGAAATCTCGGGCGGCACCAAATCGCTTTCCACGGTGGAGACCTTCAAGGCCATTCAGGAGGAGGTGGACCGCATACTTACGTCGGAGGTGACGGAGGAAGAACTCAAAACCGCCAAGGACACGGCCCTCAACAGCCTCGTGTTCGCGTACGACACCAGGGCCAAGACCTTGGGGCGGATGCTGACGTACGAGTATTACGGATACCCCCCGGATTTCATCGAGCAGTACCAGAAGGCGCTCGAGGCGGTGACGCGCGCCGACGTGCTGCGAGTGGCGAAGGAGCATTTGAATCCGGCTGCCTTCACTATCGTGGCGGTGGGAAACCCCGATGACTTCGGACACCCGCTGGACACCTTGGGCAACCCGGTCAAAATGATCGACCTGACCATCCCGCAAGAGAAGCTGGATGCGGCCAAAGGGGACGCCGCCAGCCCGGAGGAGATCCAAACACGGCCATGAACTGGAGATTTCCGATTCTGCTGGCATGTTGCGCGCTGGCTTCCGCCGCCGCGGAGACCGCCGCCGAACGCGGAAAGCGCGTGGTCGGCGAGGCCTTGCAAGCCCTCGGCGGCGACGCATTTCTGCACATGCAAGACCGGGTGGAGAGCGGGCGTGGTTATGGGTTTTACCGCGAACAGATCTCTGGCTTGGCGGTGATCAAAATCTACACGCGCTATTTGGCGCCGGTCCCGGGCCAGATCGCCGTGCGGGAACGGGACGCTCAAGGCAAGAACGAAGACAGCATCGTGCTGTTCACGGAAAACGGCGCGTGGGAAGTCACCTATCGCGGCGCCCAACCGCTGTCCGACCTGCGTTATGCCAACTACAAGGACAGCGTGCTGCGAAACATCTTTTACATTCTCCGGCAGCGGCTGGATGAGCCGGGGCTGTCCTTCTACTCGCAGGGAACGGATATGTACGAGAATCGGCCGGTGGAGATTGTGGACATCACCGACGCCGCCAACCTCACCGTGACGGTCTACTTCGACCAGCTCACCAAGCTGCCCACGCGGCAGTCGTTCAAACGCCGCAACCCGCAATACAAGGACTTCGACACGGAGGTGACGGTTTTTTCGAACTTCCGCAATGTGGGCGGCGGAGTCCAGTGGCCGGGCGCCACCGTGCGCGAGCGCAATGGAGATAAGATCCTCGAGATTTATTCGGACTCGATAGTGATCAACCGCGGCCTCAAGGACGATTTGTTCGCCCTGCCGGGGAACCTGAAGATTCTGCCGCCGGAGAAGTAGTAGTTTCGACGTGCAGACGATACCCGTCGCTGCGGACGGTGATGAGGCCGTCCTGGTCGGTGCGGTAAACCACGGCGCGATGCTGGCGGAGGCGCTCCACAACATCGCGGTTGGGGTGGCCGTAACTGTTATCGAGTCCCACTGAAATCACCGCGAAAACCGGCTCGACGGCGCTCAGGAAGTCTTCGGTGCTGGAAGTCCGGCTGCCGTGATGCGCCACTTTGAGGACGTCGGTGCGCCGGATTTCATCCTCCGCCAGCATCTCGCGCTCGATGGGACGTTCCGCGTCTCCGCTGAGCAGGAACCCGTTACGCCCGTACCCCACGCGCAAGACCAGCGAGTCGTCGTTCCTGGGGCTGTCCGTGGGGACGTAATCGGGGGGCGGGGCAAGCACCTCGATTTCGGCGCCGCCGAAAGCGAAGCGGCGCGGAAAATGCATGGGCACGATTTTGACGCCGTTGGCAGCGGCCTTCGCGCGCAGCGTCTGCCAGGTGGGGCTGTCGGGGGTGGCGCCGGTCCACAATTCCTTGGGATGAAAATCGCCCACCAGCGCGGGAAGGCCGCCGATGTGGTCTTCGTGGGCGTGCGAGAGCACCACCACATCCAGGTTGCGGATGCCGCGGTCCCACAGGTAGGGCGCCACAACGTCCTCGCCGATATCGAGCTGCGCCTTGGTTTGGTGGCCGAATGTGGCAATGCCGCCGCCATCGACGAGTATGCGTTTTCCGTCGGGGAAGGCGACAAAAATGCTGTCGCCCTGGCCTACGTCGATGGCCGTCATCTCCAGTTCTCCGGGATGGATATCGGGCGGGAAGGGATGCCAGAGCAGCAGCGCCAGCAACACGCCCACGGCCAGCCCCGTCCCCATGCGCCACCAGCGGCCGCGCGCCATGGCTGCGGCAATCAGCGCGGCCGAGAAAGCCACACCCAGCCACACCGGCGGTGTGGGGATGCGCCAGTCAGGCTCGATGCCGGCGTGCCAGTACACCACCTTTTCGGAAAGCCACAACAGCACGCCCGCGATCTTCGCGACCCACACCCACCGGGTGAAGACGGCGACGAATCCGACGGGCACCGCCAGGCCCATCAGCGGAACCACGAAAGCGTTGGCCGAGAGACCCGAGAGGCCGACGCGGTGGAAGTAGACCACCATGGGCAGCGCCAGGCCGGCTTGAATGACCGCGGAGATGACCGTAATTTCGTAGAAGAACAGCAGCAGCCGGCCGGTCACGGTGACCGCCAGCGTACCGGCGCGCGGCGGGAGATGCGCCACGCGGCTCACGGTTTCGGCGAGTTGCCGCATCTCTATTCGAAACTGGGCCACGCGGGGAGCGCAATGGATGTCGCGGCCGGTATCGCCAAGATCCTGGAGGCCGCGCGCCAGCGGGCCGGAGGTGGCCCGGATCAGCGGCATGGCGAAGGCGCCCAGGAAGGCCACGGCCAGAAATGTGAGCTGGAAGCTGGCGTCGAACAACTGCTCCGGGTCGAACACCAGGAAGCCCAGCGCCACCGCCGCCAGCAGGTTGATGGGCCGGCGCACGCGGTAGAAGTAGCCGGCGATCAACACCAGCGTCAGACCTGCGGCGGAGCGCGTGCACGGCGCCAGCCAGCCCGTCAGCAGGGCGTAGAACCACGCCGCCATAACCGTAAGCAGCAGCGCCAGGCTCTCGGGAACGAAGCAGATTCGCAAGAAGAAAAGGAAAAAGGCGGCCAGGATGGCGACATGCGTCCCGGAGATGACCAGGGCATGGAAGGTGCCGGTGGAGCGGTAATACTGGGTCCAGACTCTCTCGAGCTGGAAGGACTGGCCAATCATGAGGGCCTGCATCAACCCGCTCCGGTAATTGTCGCCGTGGTAGAGGCGCTCGATGCGAGCCAGAACCAGCGCGCGAAGGTCCATCACGGCTTTTTGAAATCGCGAGCCGCAGCGGCCGGGAAGGATACGGACGGTGGTGGCTGCGCCGGATGCGGTCCAGAAGATGTTCTGGCGCGCCAGGTAGCGGGCGTAGTCGAAAGCGCCGGGGTTGCCGTAGTTGCGCGGCTTCCGAACCCGCGCGTCGAGCTCGATCAACTGGCCGTAGCGCAGCGGTGGCAGCGGCTCGTCGCCTTTGGTGTAGAGAGTGACTTGCGCGCGGGCGCCCGGCTCCAGTTCCAGCAGGAAGCGTTCGCGCTCGCCGGAGATGGCGGGAGGCTCCACCACGCAGCCGCCCAGGATGACGATTTCGCGGCCTTCAGCATCGAGCTCCGGCGGAGGCCAGGGGGCGTGAGCCGAAGCGGTGAGCGCCCCGGCAAAGAAGAGGCCCAGGCAGCAGCAGGTCCCAGCCAGCACGCGGGAACTCCAGTGCAACGCCACCACGCCGAGCACAAGAAAGGCGGCGATCGCGAGAAGAAGCTCGGATTGCTGGAACGTTACGAAGCGGGAAACCAGGATCCCCGAGGCAATGGCAGCCAGAGGCCCGACCAGCGGATCCTTCACGGCACCCCGATTGTAGCAGGGCAATGGGGCAGGATGGCTACTGCGAACGCCGCTGGATCGAAACCACGCCGTGATCCACCAGCACGGCGTCGGTCGGATTCAGGCGGCCGTAGGATTGCCCATTCACCAGCAGTTCGTCGCCGCGAATCAGCACGTCGGCATCGCGGCACGGCATAAATCGGTAGACCGCCCGGCCCCCGGCGTCCTCGAGCTTTTGTGGCGGGGGGACGCTGGTCCGGTAGCAGTCCGTCACCACCACCTTGTGCGATCCCACTTCGCTCTCGACTCGCCCCAGCAGTAAGTTGTTGGACCGGCTGCACCCCGCTAGCACGACCATCGCCGCCAGTACGCCAGACTTCATCGATTCCCCTCCCTTGTCAGCGTAGACCGCTTTTGCCTGGATTACACGCGCAGTTCGTAGCCTAGCTCGCGCATCTTCTCGATGATGTGCGCGCGAATCTCGCCCACTTCTTCGGAAGAGAGCGTGCGCTCGGGCGACCCCACCGTCAGCCGGAATGAAACGCTCTTGTGGCCTTCCTCGAGCGGCGCGCCAGAGTACTGGCGCACGAACTCAATGGATTCCAGCAACGGCCCGGCGAAAGATGCCACGCTGGCTTCCAGGTAGCCTGCGTGCTCGCGCAGGCCGGCGACGACGGAAAGATCGAAGGCGCTCGATGGGTAGCGGCGTATGGGCGTGTACTTGATTTCGCCGGCGCTCAGCGACTGAACCACGTGGAGATCCAGATCGAGCACCGCCGCGCGGCCCGATTCGACCAGCGATGGGTGCAGCTCGAAGAGGCGGCCGGCCGCTTGCCCCTTCCACAGGATATCGGCGGAACGCGCCGGGTGTTCGAACGGACGCGGCTCGGCGGGGCATGCCCGCGCGCCCGGCATGAGGCACTCGGCGGCGCGCTTGATCTCGAACAGGCCAGCGGCGCCATCGCCCTGGCGGTCGTAGAGGGCGGCCACCAGGTGCGGGATTTCTTCGGGCAGGCCGCCGCCGCGCTTGTGAATCTCGACGCCGATTTCAAACAGCCGGAAGGCGTCCTTGTGCTTGCTGTTTTCGATGATGTTCTTCCAGATGCCCGGCAACAGCGAGGTGCGCATCAGCGCCTGGTCGGAAGCAATGGGATTGGCCACGCGCTCATGGTCCGCCGGATCGAAGCCGAACGCGCGCGCCGACTCTTCGCTGATGAACGAGTAGTTGTAAACCTCGGTGAAGCCCTGGTCCACAAAAACGTTGCGCACTTCGTGCTGGAACTTGCGCTCGGGATTGCCGGGCGGCACGGAGGACGGAATCAGCGGCGCGCGCGGCGTGATGGAATCGTAGCCCACCATTCGGCCCACCTCTTCCACCAGGTCGTCTTTGATGGCAACGTCCTTGGTGGCGCGCCACCCCGGCACGGTCACGGAGAAAATGCGCGGCTGCAGCTCGGCAACGCCAAATTCCAGCCGTTCCAGGATGCGGCGCACCACCGCGGGCTCCACTGCGCGGCCGAGCTTGCGCTCGAGCCAGTCGAGTGGCAGTTGGATGGCCGGCGGCGCGGGGATGGCCTTCTTCTGGTCGGCCACGCCGCCCACCAGCCGGATGCCGGGCGAAATCTCCCGTAGCAGCTCGATGGCGCGCGCCAGGCCGCGCACCGTGTTGGCAGGGTCCTGCGCCTTTTCGTACCGTATCGAGGCGTCGGTGCGCAGCTTGATAGCGGCCGAGGTCTTGCGAATCGAGGACGCCTGGAAGTTGGCGCTCTCCAGCACCACGCGCGTGGTCTTCTCGCTGATGGCCGTGTCCAGGCCGCCGATCACGCCGCCCAGCGCGATGGCGCCGGCGCTATCGGCAATCACCAGGTTGTTGGCATCCAGCGTGTATTCCTCTTCGTTGAGCGCGCGGAAATGCTCGCCCGTTTTGGCGGGACGAATGAAGATGGTGTCGCCCTTGAGCAGATCCGCATCGAAGGCGTGCATGGGCTGCGCCAGCTCGGCCATGACGTAATTGGTCATGTCCACGATGTTGTTGATGGGGTTCAACCCGATGGCGGTGAGCCGGCACTGGAGCCACCAGGGCGAAGGCCGCACGCGGACGTTTTCGAAAACCAGCGCGCTGTACCGCGGACAAAGGTTGAGATCTTCGATCTGGATCTTGACCGCGGCCGGCCCCTCCGGCAGCAGCTCCAGCCGCACCGGATTCTTCAGCTTGTGCCCGAGGATGGCAGCCACTTCACGCGCCATTCCATGGTGCCCCCACAGGTCGGGCCGATGCGTGATGGACTTGTTGTCGATCTCGATCACGCTGTCGGGAGCGCAGCCGGGCACCGGCGCGCCAATGGCGGCTTCCAATTCGATGATGCCCGAATGGTCGCGGTTGATGCCCAGCTCGGCGGCGCTGGCCAGCATGCCGTCGCTTTCCACGCCTTCGATCACCTTCTTGCCGACTGGAACATAGGCGCTGACCACGCCGGGGCGGCAGTTGGGCGCGCCGCAGACCACCGTCTTGCGGCCGTACGGCCCGGCGTCCACCATCGCCTTGAGGTTATGGCTGCCGGGCATCGGCTCCACGGATTCCACGCGCGCGGCGCGGGCGCGATCCAGCCATTCGCCTGCCACCTCGATGCCTTCGCACTCGGCGGTCTTCATGGTGATGAGCTTTGCCAGGGGACCGGGTGCGTGATCCAGATCCTCGACCAGCTCGCGTAGCCAGTTGTAAGAGAACCTCAAGGTTAAAACTGCTCCAAGAATCTAAGGTCGCCGCCTTGCAGGTGGCGGATGTCGTCAATCCCGTAGCGCATCATTACCAGGCGCGTCAGGCCCAGGCCGAAGGCGAAACCGTTCCACTCTTCGGGGTCGATGCCGCTCATGCGCAGCACATGGGGGTGCACCAGCCCGCAGCCCAACTGTTCCACCCACCCGCTCTGCTTGCAGACCGGGCAGCCTAAGCCGCCGCAGATCAGGCACTGGATGTCCAGCTCGAAGCCGGGTTCCACGAACGGAAAGAAGCCCGGGCGCAGCCGCACCGTGACCTCGCGCTGGAAAACGGCGGTGAGCAGTGTCTTCATGAAGTAGATCAGGTGCGCGACCGAGACTTCGCGATCGATCATCATGCCCTCGATCTGGTAGAAGGTGTGCTCGTGCGACGCGTCCACGCTTTCGTTGCGGAAGACGCGGCCGGGCGCGATCATGCGCAGCGGCGGTCCCAGCCGTTCCATGCCGCGCACCTGCACCGGCGAAGTGTGTGTGCGCAGAAGGTTGCCGCCGTCCAGCCAGAAAGTGTCCTGGGTGTCCCGCGCGGGGTGATCGGCCGGAATGTTCAGAGCGTCGAAGTTGCGATATTCGGTCTCAACTTCGGGCCCGTCCAGCACCGTGAAGCCCAGCGAGACGAACAGCTCCTCCAGCTCGCGCTGTATGCGCGTGATGGGGTGCAGGTGCCCGCGGCGCGGCCCGGGAGCGGGCAGTGTGAGGTCAATCCATTCGGCGTCGAGGCGGGCGCGGAGAGCCGCTTCGGCGAAGTTCTGCTTCTTGGCGTCCAGCGCCTCTTCGAGCTTCTGCTTGGCGCTATTGAGCAGTTTGCCGATGCGCGCGCGCTCGTCGGGCGCGAGTCTTCCCATCTCCTTGCTGATTTGCGCCAGCGCGCCCTTCCGCCCCAGCGCCTCCACGCGAACCGCCTCCAGCTCCTCGGGCGAGCCTGCGGATGCGACTCGCGCCAGGGAACGGGATTCCAGTTCCTGTATAGACTGATCGACCATGGTTACGGAGTTTTCCATTGTAGCAAGGGACGGAAGAAGAACTGCTGAGGCTACTCCCCCACCACCGTCACCACCACTTGACGGTCGCGCGGGCGGTCGTCGAAATCGCACAGGACGATCTGTTGCCAGGTCCCAATCAGAATCCGGCCCTTGCCGACGGGAAAACTCTTGGCGGTGCCCATCAGCGCGCTGCGCAGGTGCGCGTAGCCGTTTTCGTCGCCCCAGCGCGCGTTGTGGGCGTAATCGGTGTTGGAGGGCGCAATCTTCTCCAGGGCGCGCTTCAAATCGGACACGCAGCCAGGCTCGAATTCCAGCGTCGTGATGCCCAGCGTCGAGCCCACCCCGGAGATGTTGACGATGCCGGTCTGCATCCCACTCGCGGAGATCGCGCTGGAGACTTGCGGGGTGATGTCCAGCACGTCGCAGCGGCCCCGCGTCGAGATACGGAAGTCCGTCTGAAAGGTGGTCATGGTTCACTTGCCGAAATCGGCTTCGAAAGCCGCGATTTTCCCCAGCCGCCGCCGGTGGCGCTCGGCCCCGGAGAAACGCGCATTCACGTAGTCGCGCACCAGGTCGGCGGCCAGCTCGGGGCCGATCACGCGCGCGCCCAGGCAGAGTATGTTCACGTCGTCGTCCTCCACCGATTGCCGCGCGGAGAAACTGTCGTGGCACGTGGCGGCGCGGATTCCGCGAAACTTGTTGGCAGCCACGCAAGCACCGGCGCCGCTGCCGCAGATCAGTATTGCCCGCTCGGCCCGCCCTTCGAGCACGGCCTCAGCCACGGCGCGCGCATAGTCGGGGTAGTCCACGGCCTCTGTGGAGTCAGTGCCCAGGTCGGTCACTTGGTGGCCCATTGTGCGCAGTTCCTCTATCACACGGGCCTTCAGCGGAAAGCCGCCATGGTCGCTTGCAACAGCCAGGTTCATCGATCCATGATACCAGCGGGAAGGCGCCCTAATCCTTCTGCCGGAAGCCGCCGATTAGTCAATTATGACGGAGGCGGACGACCTCGTCGAGCGGGAATTGATGCTCAACCGGTTCAACCGGCTGATGGGAGAGCTCGTGCGCGGGGCCATCATCCGCAACTCGTTCCAGCCATGGGAGATCGATCTTCTGCTCGATATCGATAATTGCCCCCTGGACCGGCGCCGGCGCCTGGAGATCTTGCGCCAGTATCAGAAGGCCGTCGAGCGGCAGTTGGATACCGGACCCGGTCCGCCCTTGAAACTTTCCGAGTATTTGGCTATGCGCGCAGCGGCCAAAGAGCGCCGCCTCAATGGTTAGCCCAGAACCACCCGCCGCCCCTCGATCCGGTAGTCCCCGCCAAGCACGATGCGGATCGCTTCCGAATAGATGCGGTGCTCCTCCTTGAGAATCCGGGCCGAGAGCGTCTCCACCGTGTCGTCGTCCATCACCGGAACGGGAGTCTGAATGATGATGGGGCCGGCATCCAGGTACTCGTCCACAAAATGAACCGTACACCCGGTGATCTTGACGCCGTGCTCCAGGGCCTGGCGCTGCGCGTCAAGACCTGGAAAGGCCGGGAGCAGCGAAGGATGGATGTTGAGGATGCGGTTGGGATAATCGCGAATGAACGTCGCGCTCAGGAGCCGCATGAAACCAGCCAGGCACACCAGCTCCACGCCGTGCTTGCGGAGTTCTTCCAGAAGCATGCGGTCGTAAACTTCGCGGTCCAGGCCTTTCGAAGGGATCGAAACCGCGTTCAATCCGCGCTGGCGGGCTATTTCCAGGCCGCGCGCCTCGGGGCGATTGCCGATCACCACGGCAATTGACGCGTCCATCGCGCCGGCGGCGATGTTGTCCGCGATGGCCTCGAAATTCGAGCCGCGGCCGGAGATCAGAATGCCGAGACGTTTCATCGGTACTCCACGCGGGGGTAGCCCCGCTTTTGCGCGACTACTTCGCCGGCGCGGAACGGGGATTCGCCCAGCTTCGCCAGCACGGTTTCGGCGCGCGTCGCGCTGCGCGCGGGAACGGCCAGGATCATGCCCGCGCCCAGGTTGAACGTGCGGCGGTAGTCGTCCAGAGGAATGTTGCCGATGCGGCGCAGCACCTCGAAGAGCGGCGGAATGCGCCAGCGGGCTGTGTCGATGGCCGCCGCCAGACCCTTCGGCAACATGCGCGGGGTGTTATCGGTGATCCCTCCACCGGTGATATGGGCGGCGCCGCGCAGCAGGCCCGCGGCCATCAAGGCGCGGATTGGCTTCAGGTAGCTGCGATGTACGGCCAGCAGCGCATCGCCAACGGTTGCGCCAACTTCCGGGAGCAGCGTCTTGGGACTATAGCCCGCCGTGTCGAACAGCAGTTTGCGCGCCAGCGAATAACCGTTGGTGTGCAGCCCCGTCGATGGCAGGGCCAGGAGAATATCGCCAGCTCGGATGCGCTTGCCGGTGAGAAGTTCGGAACGCTCGGCGGCGCCCACGATGAAGCCGGCCAGGTCGTACTCGGATTCGGCATACAGGCCGGGCATCTCGGCGGTCTCGCCGCCGATCAGCGCGCATCCATTTTGCCGGCACCCGCGCGCGATCCCCGAAACCACGGCAGCCGCCACTCGGGCGTCCAGCTTGCCCACGGCGAAGTAATCCAGGAAGAATAGCGGCGCCGCGCCCTGAACGGCGATGTCGTTGACGCAGTGGTTCACCAGGTCTTCGCCCACCGTGTCATGCCGGCCGGTGAGAAACGCGATCTTCAGTTTTGTGCCCACGCCATCCGCCGAGCTGACCAGGATGGGCTTGCGAAGACCGGCGAGCTGGTAGCAGGCGCCGAACGTGCCGATGTCGGTGAGCACGCCGCGCGTGAATGTCTGCCGGGCGAGTTTCCGGATGGAAGAAACCGCGCGATCGGCTTCGTCGATATTCACGCCGGCATCGCGGTATCGAACTTGTTTAACTTTGGGCAAGTCCCAGTATAATAGGCCCATCAGGATATGAAACTACCACTAACAGCGCTGCTCCTTTTCGGTGCGTGCGCCGCCGCCCAGGAGCCATCGGCCGCGGCGGTCCATAGCCCGGTGATTTGGCAGTCGCTTACACCAATATTTTCGGCCTGATGACGGCCACGCCGATGGCCTTCATGTAATCCGTGAGCCGGGCGAACATAGCGTCGTCGGTGTAAGTCCCCACGATTGCTCCTCCGGAGCCCGCGAAGTTGGAGCTGGCGCCGGCCTTGCGGGCGGTTTGAACCATCTCCAGGTTGCCCTGGTCAATCCGGTAAATGCTCGCCCGCAAATTAAAGTTGGCGTTGATCAGCTCGCCCAGCCGCTGGTAGTCGCGGCGCAGCAGGCATTCCCGGCCTTCGGCGGCGTAGCCCGCCCAGGTCTTCATGGCTTCCACTACTTGGGGGTCGCCGCGCCGCCAGCGCTCGCCCAGATTGGAGTGAAACACCTCGGTTCCTTCGCTGAGCGAGGTGCGATAAGCCACATAGACGTTCGGCATGAGGGCCGGGTCCAGGCGCTCATATTCGCCGTAACCACGGGACTCCATCAGATTCCGGGAGAAATCCATGTAGACCAGCCCATGGTAGGCCTGAACTACGCGGTCCTGAAGCCCGGCAGGGACATCGAGCTCGCGGGTCTCCGTCTCGAGAACCAGGTTCGCCTGAATGGGAAGCGGTATGTCGAGGTTATAGTACTGACACAGGGCGCGCAATGCCGCGGTGATGATGGCGCTCGATCCGCCCATACCGAGACGCTGAGGAACATTGGATTCGTACTCCAAAGTGAAGTTTCGATCCTCCAGCTCAATCCCATTTTCGTGGCAGTAATCGATTAGCCTGACAATCAGTGCCTGGATGATCCGGATACCGCCGTAATAACCACGCCAGCGCGTAGTCCGGTAAAGGTCATCCAGGTTCTCGAAGACCGGCAGGTCCGCCTTGGAAAGTTTGATTTCCAGCCGGCCGCTGGGGTAGAGCAGGACGCGCGCGCGGAAGTTGGACATGACAAAGGCAATGGTCTTGCCGAAGTAACCGTCGCTCGGATTCCCCAGGAGTCCGGCGCGGGCATAACCGTAAGTTTCAATCATCGTTTAGCTCGCTCTGCGGAATCGATCAGGATGGTCACTGGCCCGTCGTTCACAATGTAAACCTCCATCATCGCCTGAAAAACGCCGGTTTCCACCGGAACCTGGCCCCGTTTCGCGGATTCCACAAAGTAATTATAGAGAACCTGCGCCTGGTCCGGCGGCGCGGCCTGGTCGAAGCTGGGGCGCCGTCCTTTGCGGCAGTCGCCATAGAGCGTGAACTGCGAAACAATCAGCAGCGAACCACCGGCTTCCTGCACGTTGCGGTTCATCTTTCCATCCTCATCGGGAAAGATCCGGAGGCCCAGAAGCTTCCCGGTGAGATAGTCCGCATCTTCGACGGTGTCGGTCCGGGAGACTCCCAGAAAAACAAGCAGACCAGTCCGTATAGAGCCGGTAGCACCATTATTCACAGTAACGTGCGCTTCGCTTACACGTTGAATTACCAATCTCATGTTTCTCTATATTGACACAGACAGAGCTGCCTTATGTTATAGTGTTCGAGGGTGAACCATGGCACAAGGCAACATAAAAGACGTGGCCACGCTGGAGATGGCGCTGGTTGGTTATCAAGTCGAGAAAGAGAAGATCGAAAGCAAGATTCGCGAGATTCAATCGCAACTTAAGGGAAAGCCGGTCGTGGCGCCCGCAAAGAAGGCCCGTGGCGTAAAACGCGCGCTCAGCGCCGCGGCGCGCCGGCGCATCTCGGTAGCACAGAAGAAGCGCTGGGCCGAACACCACAAGCGCATGGCGCAAGCCGCCAGACAAGGGTGACCGGGCGCTCAGCGCAGTGACTTGCTTCGCCCCGGGGCAAGCTCCCAACCGAAGCGGGTCACGATATCCTCCACCGGGCCTTCGGCCGCAATTACTCCTCCCTGAAAGAACACCGCGCGGTCACACAAGGCCCTGGCGAAGGGAACATCGTGCGTGGCCAGAATCTTCGGCTGCGGCAGGCGGACCAGCAGCTCCGCCAAAGCGCCCTGGCCGGGCGGATCGAGAGAAGTAGTAGGTTCATCGAGCACCAGGATCTCGGGATCCATCGCCAGGATTCCGGCGATGGCGACTCTCTTCTTCTCGCCGGCGCTCAAGTGATAAGGCGCCTTGGCCGCCGCCGCGGACATGCCCACCGTCTCGAGAGCGGCCTGGGCGCGCTCGACGGCCTCCTCACGGCTCATGCCGCCGTTGAGCGGCCCGAATACCACGTCTTCCAGGACAGTGGGCATGAAGAGCTGGCTTTCCGAATCCTGAAACACGAGACCGATTTTCCTGCGAATTTCCGGCAGATTCTGGCGGTTCACGGGAAGGCCGCAAACCTGGACGCTGCCTTCGCCGGCAAGCAATCCGTTCAGGTGCAGCACAAAGGTGGTCTTGCCGCTCCCGTTGGCGCCGAGCAGTGCCACGGTCTCGCCGCGCTCGAGGCGGAAATCGACTCCATCGAGCGCGCGGGTGCCATCCTCGTAGCAAAACCGCAGGCCGCGCACTTCGATGAGAGGCGGCATCACATAGCCCTTTCGACGGCGGCGCGCAGGAGCACCGGCGCCAGCGAGGCGAAAATTGTGAAGACCGCGTCGGTTCCACGAAAGTGGAGCGCGCCGGCCGGTTGGAAGCGTCCCATGAAACCGCGCGCGAGCATGGAACGGTGAATGTCTTCGGCGCGCCCGTAGGAGCGCGCGAATAGCACGGCCAGCGCTCCCGCCGCAGCGCGAAAGCGGGCGCCGGCCATGAAACCCCGGACGGTGGCCCCGCGCGACGCAGCGGCCTTGGTCATGTGCTGGGCTTCTTCGGAAATCACGAATAAGTACCGATAGAGAAACTGCGCCACCATGAGGAGAAAACGCGGAGCGCCGCTCATTTCGAGCCCGCGCAACAGGGCGGGAAACGGCGTGGTGGAGACTACCACCAGAACGGCCAGGGCCGAAAGATAGCTCTTGAGCAGTAGGGCGAAGCCGCGCGCCGGGTCGCCGGACAACCAGCAGACGGCGGCGAAAACCAGGGAGAAGGGAAGCACGATGGCCGAGCGGGCGAGCGCGCTGAAGAGCGGCAGCCGAGCGCAGATCAAGGCCGCGGAAAGCAGGAGAACGAGCGCCAGGCCGAGCGCCGGAAGAGCGCGATGCGCGGTGGCCAGCACCACCAGGAAAACCATCAGCGCGGCAACCTTGGCGCGCGGATCGCGGCGGTGCATGACGCTTGCGCCCTGGCTCCATCGCTCGAGAACCACGTGGTGCAATCAGACGCTCCTCTTGCGGGCCACCGCGCGGCCGATCGCCAGGCACGCGCCATAGATCAGCGCCAGGCCGGCCAGCCCGGCGCTGGCTTTGCGCAGCCAGCCGGCTTGGAAAAAGGCAACCTGGTAGCCGGTCAACGGAGTGGTTACGAGGCTTCTGACATGCGAGGCGATGCCCGTCTGGAGGCCCAGTTTTTCGATGCCATCCGGGGCGGTGGAAGCTACCAGCACGCCAACCGCGGCCAGCAACACCGCTGCCAGACCGATGGCGCCCAGGGCGAACGAGCGGCCCGTTTCGGGCTTGCGGACGAAACCCGGCTGAATGGCTTCGAGAGCCTGAATGACGGCCAGAGTGATGGCGCCCTCCAGCAGAGCCGACACCAGAAACAGGGCCAGCGAAACGCCCAGCACGGAAGCCGGCATGGGGACACCGGAAACCAGCAACTCCGCCAGCGCGAGCACGGCGCTGGCCAGCAGGGAGAGCGCGCCGCCGGCGAAGATCGCCAGCTTGCGCCACGGGCTTCCGCCCCAGAGGTAAAACGGAAGATAGCCCGCCAGCACGCCCACCAGGGCCATGTTGATGAGATTGGCGCCCATCGCCAGGATGCCGCCGTCTTGAAAGACCAGCGCCTGAATGGCGATGATGGCGGACATCACCACGCTGGCCGCGGCGGGTCCCAGCGTGTAAGCCAGCAAAGCGCCGCCCACCAGGTGGCTGGTGGTGCCAATTCCCACTGGAAAGTTGATCATCTGGGCGGCAAACACAAACGCGCCCATGACGCCCAACAGAGGGACTCTGGCGTCGTCGAAACCGCGTTGCGCGCGGCGCACAATGTAGCCGACTGCCGGCGCCGCGGCCACGTCCATGGTGGCCCACACGGGCGTCGAGAGAAATCCATCCGGTATGTGCACGATCGCCTTCCACAGTAGCACGATTGCCAGGATCGTGCCACCTTCGACGGGATTTTGCCGGTGCTAAGATTGTGTACGCATGAGCGATCTCAGCCGTATTGGCGTGGCGATTGATGCCGACCTGCTGGACAAGTTCGACCGGCTGATTGCGCAGCGCGGCTATACCAACCGGTCGGAGGCGTTCCGCGACCTGATTCGCGACGGGCTGGTGGAAAAGGCCTGGGAATCGCCCGACAGCCACGTGGTGGGCACCGTCACCCTGGTCTACGATCATCACGTGCGGCTGCTGAACGAGAAGCTGACGGGGATTCAGCACGACTTTCACCGCTCGATCCTTTCCACACTGCACGTGCACCTCGACCACGACAATTGCCTGGAAGTGCTGGTATTGCGGGGCACGGCGTCGGAAGTGCGGCAGGTGGCGGATGCGCTGATCAGCACCAAGGGAGTCAAACACGGGCGGCTGACCATGACCACCTCGGGCGCGGAGATGAAATGATCGTCGGAACGGGCGTCGATCTGGCGGAAGTGCCGCGCATCCGGGCCTCCATCGAGCGGTTTGGCGCGCGGTTCATCGAACGCATTTACACGCCGGCGGAAATCGCATACGTGGAGCGCAAGGCCAACCGCTGGGAGCGCTACGCGGCGCGCTTCGCGGCTAAAGAGGCGGGTATGAAGGCTATCGGCACGGGCTGGAAGCGCGGCGTGAGGTGGCAGGATTTCGAGGTGGCCAACTTGCCTTCGGGAAAGCCCACGCTGCGGCTGCACGGGGTGGCGGCGCGCGTAGCGGATAAACTGGGCGTCCGCAACGTCTCGCTATCGCTCACACATACGGCGGAGCTGGGGATGGCTCACGTGATTCTGGAGGATTAGCCACGGCGCGCAGTTGCGCATCTTCCAGGCGCGTGGCCTCCTGCCAGGTGTAAATCATGCGGTGAATCACGGTGAGGTTGGAGAGCACCGCGATGACCCACAGCACCTGGGCCATGCGGCCGAACAGCGCACCGATGATGATCAGGACGATGCGCTCGGGCCGTTCGAGGAAGCCGACCTTGCATCGCGGAATGGTGTTTTCGGCGCGCGCGCGGGTGTAGCTCACCATCACCGAGCCGGTCATCACTACCGCCGTGAGAACGATATAGAAATGGCGGTTGATGGAGGCGTAGTAGACCAGCAGGCCCATGTAGAGGGCGAGGTCGGAGTAGCGGTCCACCACCGAATCGAAGAAACCGCCGAAGCGCGTCACCCGGCTGGTGGCGCGCGCCACGCGGCCGTCCACCATGTCGAACAGCCCGGCGCCGATGATCACAACTGCCGCCCAGCGGAAGTCCGCCCTCGGGTCCACGGCCGAGCCCGCCCGCGCGAATAGCCACGCGGCCCAGATGTTGATCACCAGCCCGATAAAGGTCAGGACGTTGGGGTGGATCTTGGAAAGCGCCAGCCAGCGGACAATGCGGTCGATGATGGCGCCGCACACCACACCGATGGCGCGGGTGTATGTCATATTTCAGCCGATTGCATCATGGATGGTGGTCAGCTTCAAAATCTCGAGATCCTTCACTCCCCCGGGGCTCTGCACCCGGACCACGTCACCCACTTCCTTGCCCAGCAGCGCGCGGCCAATCGGAGACGTCGTGGAGATCTTGCCATTGGGGGCGTCGGCCTCCTCGGTGGTAACCAGGCTGTAGGTCAACTCTTCGTCGCGCTTGACATCCAGCACGACAACCGTCGAACCGAGTCCCACTTTATCATGGGAAATCCTGGAAAAGTCGATCATGGACATGTCCGCCAGCCGCTGTTTCAACTGGTTGATGCGGGCGTTGACGAGGCCCTGGCGTTCCTTGGCGGCGTGGAACTCGGCGTTTTCACTCAGGTCCCCGTGGGCCCTGGCCTTCAGGATTTCCTTGGGAAGCTCGTTGCGCAGCTCGTACTCCAACGCGGCAACCTCGTCCTGTAATTTCTTCTTGATGTCGGTCATCGAACCGCAACCGCTCCCAGGGTTACATTATATCCCTTACCGCACCGGCAGGACGCCGGCAATCTCAGCCCTCCCTGGCACGGAGAATCTCATCGGCCACTTCGGTGGCGGCCCGCATCTCACGCACGTCGTGAACGCGAACGATGTGGGCTCCGCCCAGCACGCAGGCGGTCACCGCCGCGGCGGTGGCGAACTTGGTTTCTTCCGGGTCGGGGCGGGCCAGGAAATGCTTGCGGGACGGTCCCACCATGATCGGCAGATCCAGGCCGGCCAGCTCCGTGAGCCGGCCCAGGATCAGCGAGTTCTGCTCCTTGCGCTTGCCAAAGCCGATGCCGGGGTCGATCACCAGCTTGGTCTTGTCAATGCCCACCCGGCGGGCGCGGCTAACCGTGGCATCGAGGTCGCGGGCAATGGCGCCCATGGGGTCGGGCATGGGGCCGAGCTTGGCCCAGGTCTCGGGCCGCCCGCGCATGTGGTTGAGGACCAGGCCGGCGTCGTGGTTGGAGACCGTGCGTGCGAGCTGCGGCTCGAAGGTGAGGCCGGAGGGGTCGTTGATGATCTCGACCCCCAGATCGAGCGCGCGCTCGGCCACCTCAGCCTTGTAAGTGTCCACGGAAACCGGGATGCTCAAGCGGTCCTTCAAGCGCTTCAGCACGGGGATAAGCCGACGCATCTCCTCGGCGGCCGAAATGCGCGCCGAGCCGGGCCGCGTGGATTCCGCGCCGATATCGACGATGTCCGCTCCCTGCTCCTCGAGCTCCAAGGCGCGGGCGAAAGCGCGATCAGGATCGGCGTACTTGCCGCCGTCGGAAAAGGAATCCGGCGTGACGTTGAGCACCGCCATCAGGACGGTGCGTTCGCCCAGCTTGATCTCGCGGCGCTTCAGCTTCCAGTAAAAGAGCTTTCTCACCCTATTTTCAATTTCGCACTTTTCCGCGTCACTCGTAGCGCAGGCAGACGATGGGATCGAGGTTGGCGGCGCGGTTCGCTGGGTAATATCCGAAGAACAGGCCCACGCCGACGGCTATGGCCACTCCGAGCACCACCCAGAACAGCGACACCGTTGCGGGAATGTCCGCCAGCGTGCGCACGGCGAACGAAATGGCCGCGCCGGCCAGGATGCCAACCACCCCGCCGATTCCCGAGAGCGTGATGGCCTCCAGCAGAAACTGCGCGCGGATGTCCGCCTTGCGGGCGCCGATGGCTTTGCGGATGCCGATCTCTCCCGTCCGCTCGGTAACCGAAATCAGCATGATGTTCATGACCCCGATGCCGCCCACCAGCAGGCCGATGGAGCTGATGACGCCGGTCAGCAGCACCATGGCGCCGGTGAGCTGGTTCCACAGATCGGCGAAGAAGTCGCCGTCGGCTACGTCAAAGTCGTTTTCGGCGCGGTGCGGCACGTGCCTCCGCCGGCGCATGGCTTCGATCACCTGGTTTCGGACCTCCGCCATGTCGGCGTCTTCGCGCACGGTGACGATCAGAAAAATATCGCGGATGTCCGGAAAGTTCTTGTGAAAGTTGGAGAGCGGGATGCACGCAAACTGATCGACGCCGTAGCCGCCGAACATCCCCGGATCTTTCTCGAAGACGCCGATCACCTCGTAAAGCCGCCCGTTCAGACGCACCTCCTTGCCGATGGGGTCGCTGTTCGGAAACAGCGAATTGGCGATGGCGTCTCCGATCACCACCACGTTGCGCGCGTGCTCTTCGTCGAACTCGGAAATGAAACGGCCGCTGGCGGTGTCGAAGAGCGGGAGCGCGGCGGCGTAGTCCGGCTGCGTGCCGCGGATGACGAGGCGCTCGACGTGCTCGTTGGCGTAGCGCATGGAGTCGGGCGAGTCTCCCAAGTTGAGGCGCTGCGCGAAAGCCGCCGAGATGTCCACCCCCGGCACGTTCTGCTTGATATACAGCGCGTCGGAAATCTCCAGATACTTCCTCATGCGGATGTTCTGCGGCAGACGCCCGATTCCCGTGTATCCGGCGGGGATGCGCGTAAGAAACAGCGTCCGCGACCCGAACGAGCGTATGCGATTCAGAATGTAGCCGTTCAATCCGTCGATGATGGCGGCCACCGAAATCACGCTGGTCACGCCGATGACGATGCCCAGAATGGTCAGCCCGGAGCGGACCTTGCGGGTCCGCAGCGTGTCGAGGGCCACCAGCAGGTTCTCTTTGATTTCAACGCGCGTCATCTCTCAACTCATTCCGTCCGAAGCGCCACCACAGGGTCCAGCTTGGAGGCCTTCACGGCCGGATAAATTCCGAAGAACAATCCAATCATGGAGCTCAAAACCACACCCAGCGCCGCGACCCAAACCTGGACCGCCGCGGGAAACTCGGTAAGCTGGCGAAGCGCCAGCGCGAAGCCGAATCCGGCCCACACCCCGATGGTCCCGCCCGCCAGGCATTGCAGCACGCTCTCGGCCAGGAACTGGTGCAGAATATCCGGCTGGGTCGCACCGACCGCGCGCCGGACACCAATCTCCTTGGTCCGTTCGGTGACGCTGACCAGCATCACGTTCATGATCACGATGCCTCCCACCACGGCCGAAATCGAGCTGATCATCACGAACACGGTGAAGAACGCCGAGCTGATGCTCTGCCACAGAGAAATGTAGGTGTCGGCGGTGCCGATGTAGAAATCGTCGTCCTTTCCGGGCGGCACGTGGCGGCGGGCGCGCAGAATGCGGCGCGCCTCGTCCTGCGCGCGGTCGAAAATCCGTGCGCCGCCTTCCGCTTTGACCTGCAGCGTGAGGCTGTTGCGCTGGCCGTGCAGCTTGAGGTAGGTTCGCAGCGGGACCACCAGGAAATTGTCCTGGTCCTGGCCCAGCACCGATCCGATGCGCTCGAAAGTTCCCACCACGGTGAACTCGTCGGCGCCGGCGCGAATCACGCGGCCGAGGGGATCGGCGTCGGGAAAAAACTCCCGCGCCAGGCGATCGCCGATCACGCAGACTGCCGCGGCATGGCGGTCTTCCACCTCGGTGAAGTAGCGCCCCAGTTGGACTGTTCGGGTGTCGATATCCGCCATGGTGGGCGTGTAGCCGTACATGGTGGTGTCGTCGAGCTCATGGTCCTTGTAGCGCAGCGTGGCGCTGGTGTTGATAGAAGCGCCCACCACCTGGCAACTGGGGCAGCCCTGGGCTAGCGCCTGCATGTCTTCGGGATAAAGATAGCGGTTGCGCTGCGCTTTACTGAGAACCGTGAAATCGGTCACCACAAAGGGCAAGCGCGCAATGCGAAAGACGTTGGTGCCGAGGTTGGCAATTTTCTGTTCGACGTAGACATTGGCGCCTTGCACCAGGGTCATGACGGTGATGAGGGTGGCGACCCCCATGGTCAACCCGAGCACCGTGAGCGCGGCGCGCAGTTTGTGGGCGCGGATGGAGTCCACCGCCAGCACCAGATTGTCGGCCACGCCAATCATGTCATAAGGGTAACTCTTCGCCAGTTCTTGCCTGCCTGGATCACCAGTTCGGCGGCGGGGCTCGAGAGCGCCAGGTCCTTCACCTTCTCGCCGTTGATCTCGACGGCGCCCGCTTTGATCTTGCGCACGGCGTCGCTCACCGATTCCGCCAGCCCGATCTTGGCCAGCAGCTTGTCGACCCGGATGCCGTTGGCCACGCGCACACCCTCGGGCAGAGGCACGGTGGGAATATCCGTGGGCACTTCCTTGCGGCGCACCACTGCGTTGAACACGTCGGCCGCTCGCGCCGCTTCCGCCGCCGAGTGGAAGTCGGTGACAATCAGCCTGGCCAGCGCCAGCTTGGCCTCCATGGGATGCATTTCGGCGCGGATGGCCGCAATTTCGGCCATGCTCTTGTCGGTGAGCAACTCGTAGTAGCGGAACATCAGCTCGTCGCCGATCTGCATCACCTTGCGGAACATGACCTCGGGCGGCTCGGTGATCCCGATGTAGTTCCCCAGCGACTTGGACATCTTGTTGACGCCGTCGAGACCTTCCAGAATGGGCAGGGTGGCGACGATCTGCGGCGGCTGGCCGAAATCCTTCTGGATCTCGCGGCCCACCAGCAGATTGAATTTCTGGTCGGTGCCGCCCATCTCCACGTCGCACTCGAGGGCCACGGAATCGTAGGCCTGCGCCAGCGGGTACATCAACTCGTGCATGGAGATGGGGACGCCTTCCTTGTAACGCTGGGCGAAGTCGTCGCGCTCCAAGATGCGCGCCACCGTGTACTTCGAGAACAGGCGAACCAGGTCCATGTACTTCAGCGGCTCGAGCCAGTCGCTGTTGAAGCGGACTTCGGTCTTGTGGCGATCGAGGATCTTGAAGACCTGCGCCTTGTACGTTTCGGCGTTTTGCGCGATGGCCTCGCGCGTCATGGGCGGGCGCGTCACATTGCGCCCCGAGGGATCGCCGATCATGGCGGTCATATCGCCGATCAGGAAGATGACGGTGTGGCCAAGGTCCTGGAAATGTTTCATCTTGCGCAGGATGACGGTGTGGCCCAGGTGCAGGTCGGGAGCGGTAGGATCGAAACCCACTTTGACGCGCAGCGGCCGCCCCTTTCTGGCGGCCTCGGTCAGCCGCTCGCGCAGATCTTCTTCGCGGATGATCTCCGCCATCCCTTTAAGCAGATAGCTCAGTTGTTGGTCGAGTGTCATGGCAAGAATGCCGCTATGGATAGCGGCACGGAAGGCCGGGTACCGGTTCCACTGCGGAGTTACATCTTATAGCGGCCCAGGTCCTCGTCGTTGAGGCCCTCGAGCCAGCGGCGCATCTCTTCGGTATTGACTTTGTCGGAAACCGTCGACGCCAGCTTGGTGGATTTCAGGACGCCCTCTTCCACGTAAATGGGGCAGTCCAGCCGGAGCGCCAGGGCCAGGGCGTCGCTGGGGCGCGAATCCACGCTGATCAATTCGCCGTCGCGGTCCAGCCAGATCACCGCATAGAAGGTATCGTCCTTCAGCTCGCTCACCACCACTTTGCGCAGGCCCGTGTTCAGACCGAGCAGCAGGCTCTTGATGAGGTCGTGGGTCATGGGCCGGGGCGTCGCCACCTTTTCGATTTCGAGGGCGATGGCGTTGGCCTCATACACGCCCACCCAGATGGGGAGCACCGCGTTGCCATTGAGGTCCTTCAAAATAACGATGGGTGTGTTGGTGACGGGATCCATCATGAGCCCGCGAATTTTCATTTCGACTTCCATGGCGCTCTCTCCCCGTTTACATTACACCACAGATACGCATTCGCCCACCAAGGAGTTCGGGCCGGAGCGTGTGACCCGCACCGGGAGATACTCTCCCACCAGGTCGTGGCCGTTGGAATCGGCTTCGGTGAAGTTGAGGGTACGGTTGTCGGAGGTCCGGCCGATCCACTGGCCGAGCGCCTGGTTTCGGCCTTCCACCAGCACCTCCCGAATGCCGCCGATGAGCAAAGCGTTGCGCCGGATCTGAATGGCGCGCTGCTTCTCCTGGACGATTACCAGCCGCCGCTGCTTCTCCTCGCCGGGAACCTGGTCTCCCATGGCGAGCGCGGCCGTGTTGGGTCGCGGCGAGTACTTGAAGCTGAACAACGAGTCGTACTGCACCTCGTCGAGCAAGTCCAGCGTCTGCTGGAAATCTTCCTCGGTCTCGCCCGGGAAGCCGACGATGATGTCGGTGGTGATGGAGTAGTTGCGCCGGGCGCTCTTGAGCCACTCGATGCGGCGCATGTAGTCGTCGCGGGTGTAGAGGCGGTCCATCGAAGCCAGGACCTTGGTAGAGCCGGACTGTACGGGCAGATGCACGTGGTCGCAGATGGCCGGGTTGGAGTCCATGGCGTCCACGATGCTTCTGGCAAAATCGCGCGGGTGGGACGTGGTGTAGCGGACGCGGCGGATGCCCGGGACCTCAGCCACGCGCGCCAGCAGCGCGGCGAAATCCCAGCCCGCGGGCGACGGATCGCGATAGCTGTTCACGTTCTGGCCCAGCAACTGAATCTCGGCGTAGCCCCGCTCGGCCAGGCCGCGCGCCTCGGCCATCACGCTCTCACTGGTGCGGCTGCGCTCCGGGCCGCGCGTGAAAGGCACCACGCAGTAGGCGCACTGCTTGTCGCAGCCCTCGATAATGGTGATGTACGCGCGGTGCGGATTGTCGCGGCACGTAAAAGGGGTATCGAAGGTCGCGTCCGTGTCGAGGCTCAAACCGGTGACGCGGCGGTTTCCGGATTCGAGCTGGACCAGCATCTCGCCCAGCCGGGTGTAGCTGGCGGAGCCCGCCACCAGGCTCACGTGCGGCGCGCGGTCGAAGATTTTCTCGCCTTCCTGCTGGGCCACGCAGCCCAGCACGCCGAAGATCTTGCCCTTGCCCGCATCGCGCTTGAATTGCTGCAAGCGGTTGAATACCTTCTGCTCGGCCTTGTCGCGAATGCTGCACGTGTTGTAGAGCACCAGTTGGGCGTCCGCCGGCGTCTCCACCTGGGTGTAGCCGCGTGCCATGAGGGTGCCGGCGACCTTTTCGGAATCGTGCACGTTCATTTGGCAGCCGAAGGTTTCGAGATAGAAGGTTTTCCCAGACACTGTGACCATTCTACTGGAACATCGAGATGCCGGCCACTCCGGCGGCCCCGGCCGCCAGACACTCCGCGGCGTTGCGTTCCGTGACGCCGCCCAGCGCAAGGACGGGGATGGCGACGGCGCGGACGGCTTCGCGCAGGCGGTCCAGGCCTTGCGGCGGGCCGTAGCCGGCTTTCGAAGGTGTAGCGAAGACCGGGCCGAAGACCGCGAAGTCGGCGGCCTCGGCCGCGGCGGCGCGCAGTTCGTCGAAGCTGTGCGCCGAAACGCCAATCAGGAAGCCGGGAGGGGTAATCGAGCGCAGAGTCTTCGGCGGAATTGAGTTGCCGGGAAGATGCACGCCGCGGGCGCCGCAGGCCAGGGCGATATCCGCGCGGGAATTCACCAGGATCTCGGTCCCGTGCGGATTGGGAAGCGCCAGCACGCGGCGCACCAGGCGGCACAACTCGCGCGCGGAAAGATCTTTTTCACGAATCTGAATGCGCTCGATGCCGTCTCCAAGAGCGCGGGCAATCAAGGCGAGCAGCGCCTCCGTGCCTCCGGCGGCGTGACGGTCGGTGATGTAATAGCGCAACATCAGGCGCTAAAGAACCCGCAAGGCGTTCGGTGGAAACTCCACCTGCCACTCCTTATTATCCTTCTGGCGGGCGAATTCCTCGCGGGAGACGTCGGCGAAAATCCCGCCGGCGAACTCCAGGCGCACAAACCGCGCGCGGTGGGAAACATGCACCAGTGGCGCGGAGACGAAGTTGGGCTGCGATTCCAGATCGCCGGAATGAACGCGCAGTTCTTCGGGATGGACAGCCACCCAGACGCGATCGCCGCGGAAGTGTCCGGGGATATAGGGACCGGTCAGGGCGAACTGGCCGAAATCCAGGCGGCTGCTGTCGCGAGCGGGATCGAGCGCGGCAATGGCGCCTTGGAAAAGGTTGGGGATTCCCATCAGGCGCGCAATTCCTACGGATGCGGGCCGGTCCAGAACCGCGCGCGGCGCGCCCCGCTGCACGATCCGGCCGGCTTCCAGGACGATCGCTTCATCGGCGATGGCGCAACACAGATCGAGATCGCCGGTGACGAGCAGGATGGGGCCGGCAAAAGCCGTGCGGACCTGTTCGAAGAGCGGGGCATCGAAAGCGCGCTCGTCGATGAGCAGCAACTTCGGCACGGCGATCAGCGCGCGGGCTACCGCGCAACGCAGTCTTTGCGCGGGAGCAGCCTCGTGGGGACGGAGGGCCGCGGAATCCGCCAGTTGGAAGCGCTCGATCATTTCCCCTAAGCGGCGGTGGCGTTCGAGGCGCGGGAAGCGCTTGGCTGGGAACACCAGGTTCTGGCGCAACGTCATGTGCGGAAACAGCGCGTCGTGCTGGGCGATGTACCCGCAGTTTCGGCGGCGGGGCGCGACGCTGACGCGCGATTGGCCGTCGAACAGGATCACGTCATCCAGCAGGATGCGGCCGGAATCGGGCCTCACGAAGCCGGCGATGATCTCCAGGATGAGGGTCTTCCCGGCGCCCGCGGGACCGTAGAGCGCCGTGATACCGGCGGCCAACGGGAATTCGACATCCAGCGAGAAACGGGGCGGAATTTGCTTGACGATGCGCGCGTGTGTCATGGGCGTCGGTCCGCGATCCAGAAGGCGGCGGCCAATTCCCCCAGCAGGCGCGCGAAAGCCAGCGCGATGGCGGCCACAATGGGCCGCAGCGCCAGCGGCAGTTCAATCCGTAAAAACACGCGCCAGCCGGAAGCGCCGAGGCTGCGAGCGGCCTTTCCAAGGTTCGGGTCGAGGGATTCGAACGCGGTGCGGGAGGCCCGAATCAGCAGCGGCGTGGCAGAGAGCACACCGGCGGCCACCAGGTTTATCTCGGTTAAAGACCAGACGCGGCCCAAGACGCAAAGCAGGTAGTAGCAGAGGACGGGCGAAGGCAGAGCGAGGGCCGCCGTGGTGAGCGCGCCGAGCGCACGTTTGCCCGCGAATTCGCGATGCGACAGCGTCCAGGCGAGCCACAGGCCCACCACCACGGAAATGCCCGTGGAGAGACCGGCGACTCGCAGCGCGAGCCGCAGCAAATACCGAGGAACCGTCATGCGGGACTACCAATTATAGCTGCCGGAAACGCGCACTGAAGTGGCGCAGGAAGGGAGGCTCATCGACGATCCCCATACCGCGGATGCCCTCCTTGCGGGCGTTCACTTCGAGAATCGCCTCCACTACGTAGTCGATGTGGCTCTGGGTATAGACACGGCGCGGAATGGCCAGGCGCAGCAGTTCGTGGCGGGCGGGGTGCCCTCCGGGCCCGCCAAACATGACCGAGCCGATTTCCACCGAGCGGATGCCGGCGTGCCGGTAAAGCTCGACCGCCAGGGCCTGGCCCGGAAACTGGTGCGGCGGAATGTGGGGCAACATGCGGGCGGCATCGATGTAAATGGCATGCCCGCCGGGCGGCTCGACGATGGGGACGCCGCGATCGGCGATGTGGCGGCCGAGGTAGCCGGTGGAGACGATGCGGTAACGAAGATAATCGGGGTCGAGCACCTCTTCGAGACCGACGGCGATGGCGTCGAGGTCGCGGCCGGCTAGGCCTCCGTAGGTTGGGAAACCTTCGGTGAGGATAAGCAGGTTGGTCTCCTGCTGGGCGATGCGGTCGTCGTTGGTCGAGAGAAAGCCGCCGATGTTGGCGAAGGCGTCCTTCTTGGCCGAGAAGGTGCAGCCGTCGGCCAGCGAAAACATCTTCTGGGCGATCTGTTTGGGCGACCAATCGGCGTATCCCGGCTCCCGCTCGCGGATGAACCAGGCGTTTTCCGCGAAGCGGCAGGCGTCCAGGTAGAGGGGGACGCCGTGGCGCGCGCAGACGCCCTTGACGGCTTCGAGGTTGGCCATGGAAACGGGCTGGCCGCCGCCGGAGTTGTTGGTGACGGTCATCATCACCAGCGGGATGCTCGGGGCGCCCTCGGAATCGATGAGGGATTCCAGCGCGCCCACGTCCATGTTGCCCTTGAAATCGAGACGGGCTTGCGTGTCGGCGGCTTCGGGGATGGGGAGATCGACGGCGCGCGCGCCGGTGAACTCGATGTTGGCGCGGGTGGTATCGAAGTGGGTGTTGGAGGGGACCACGTGGCCAGGCCTGCACATGACGGTGAAAAGGATGCGCTCGGCGGCGCGGCCCTGGTGCGTGGGGATCATGTGCCGGAAACCGGTAAGGTCGTCGGCCACGCGCTTGAGGCGGAAGAAGCTTTCGCTGCCGGCGTAGGATTCGTCGCCGCGCATCACCGCGGCCCACTGTTCGGTGGACATGGCGCTGGTGCCGGAATCGGTGAGCAGGTCGATCAGAATGTGGCGGGCTTGGACGAGAAAAAGGTTGTAACCGGCCTGTTCGAGGTAGCGCTCGCGCTCCCCCGGGGTGGTGTAGTGCAACGGCTCGACGCTCTTGATGCGGAAAGGTTCGATGATGGTGCGCACGTGGAGATTATCGCACCGGCCGGAGGGGCTGCTAGTGCCTGGTCTGGTGGGCGGCGGCTTCCCACCGGCCGACCATCAGATCCACAAAGCTGAGCCAGGCGCCCTCCGGATGTTCCAGTTTTCGAAACAACGCCACATACTCCGGCTTCTTCAGGCCCATCCCGGCAAAAGCCAGAAAGTACAACCCGCCATTCTGAAATTCGGCCACCTGCTCCTTGCTCCACTTGCGGGGATCGGCAAGATACGGCTCAAGATAATCGATGACCGTGCCAATGCCGGCGCCATTTCTGGCGCGCACCGTCCACAAGTCCGTGCCGTGCGCTTGCGCAATCCGGCAGAGCATGGCGAGAGCCTCCAGGTTGAACGCCGAGTACGAAAGCGAGCGGGTGCGGGCCTCCTCGCGCGGAGCGCTGCCGTCGGCGCGGATCTGGCTGGGGAGGATGCGGTCGCGATAGTAGTTGAAGGCCATCTGTTGGGCGGCGTCGTCTCCGACAAACGTGGCGACGGCAGCCGCTTGCACCGTCCACCAGGAAGCGTGATTGTTGCCGCTTCCCCGTTCGTCGATGCCGTTCCTGCTATGCGTGAGCCACTGGAGGTACTCTTCAAACCACCGGCGCACGGCGGCTTGGTCCTTGGGGTCCCAGGCGCCGGTCTGAGCCAGGAACTCCATGCCCTGAACGGCCCGGACCAACACCCGGCCATCGAGGATCCCGGCGGCCCGGCCGGCGTCCACGTGGGGCACGGCCTGGGCGTGCTCCAGACTGGGGTTCATGCGCGTTTTCGGATTGATGAACCAGGTATTGACCACGCGCGCGGCGCGCTGAGCATAGCGCGTGTCGTCCAGACAAAAAGCGGCGGCGCCGAGCGAGAAAACCGCGTCGCACATGGAATTGAGGGCCGCCCGGTTGGCGGTGAAGCGGTCGGGGTTGATCTCGCCGTCGCGGCGGAGGTAAGGGCCGCTGGGGTTGGCGGGGTCGGGCCACCAGTAGGGGGCTTCGCTGTAGTAGTCGTGGGGATCGAGATCCACGCCTTTCGGCCGTTCGGAGGTCACTGTCCACGGGCCCTCTTTCATGCGCCGGTCGGCATCGGCGCGCAGGCGCCGCACGGCATCCTGCGTCCATGCCTCCTTGCGGACAATGGCGCTGTGGATCGGCTCCGCTTCATCCTCCGAGACCAGCGTCATCGGGACGTCCGCGGCCCGGGCACACGAGGCGGCCAGGATGAGATAAACGGCGGTCCTCACTATTGCGATTGTAGCGGATGCGCGTGGCGGAAACTCGGATGAAAAAGACGCTAAACCTGGGCGGTCACTCCAACCCATCCCCCTCGCCGGCATTCGAACGGCGCATCTCAGCCAACCGTTTCCGATAGCGTTTCTGCAACATCTTTCTATACGCGGCGGGCGCCAGGCCGAACTCGGCCGCGTTCTTTCTGAGGCTATCCTCGGCCAGCTCGATCCCTCGATAGACCCCGGTCTCCGCCAGATGCAGAAAGCCCGGATCGCACTCAAACCCGAAGGCCCATAAGGCCGGCGACGCCCGCGCATAGTTGTCCGGCAACCCCAACTGCGCGAAAGGAAAGCTCGAAGCCCAGTCGGTGTGATAGCCCATTCGCATGTTGGACGGATTCACTGAGACCTGCGCGTGCGTCACACAGTTGGCCGGCAGTATTCCGTACCGGTCGCGGAGCATCTCCGTCAGCATGGCCGCGGCGCGCACCTGGGCCGTAGTGACATCCGCTTCGAATTGCGCCGGCAGCGTCCGCGCCTCAAACGAGACCCCCAGAAAACTCTCGTTCAGATTCAGGTATACCCACTTCTCATCCGACCAGACGGAGTACCCGGCATGGTTGGCGGCGTCGTCCTCGATCACCACTCGATAGACCCGCCCGAACCGATCGATCAGGAAGTTGTAGGCCTGCTTGCGCCGCACGTACTCCAGCAACGATTCTCCGATCCGCTTGAGAACTCCGTTTTGCTGCGCCTTGAACGGGGCTTGCAGGCTCTCCGTGGTATGAAACACGATGCCCACGGGATCGGAGCGCAACGGGCCGGCGTCTCCCTCCGGAAGGTCCGCGGGAAACGCCCGATAGGATCGCCGGTGATTGGAGACGGCAAAGTGGTTGTCGATCCGCAGCCCGTTGCTGTAAGTTTCCGCCTCGGCGCTGTTCTCCACCTGCCACACCTCCGCCGGCCGCTGGCCTTGCGCCGCGGCGGCCGGCTCGATTCGACGCACCGGAGCGCCGGGGGGTTCGACGCGGGCCGCCGCCCGTACCAGAAAGAAGGACACGAGTACCGCTAGCGGGAGCAACAACAGCAGCAGGAGCCGGATAACGCGGCGCAGCTTCCGCGGGGCCGGCGCGGCCGGCGGGTCGGGCGGTGCCTCGGGCGGCGTTACCGCCCTTAGAAACCGCAAGCGCACCACCGGATCACGGATGATCCGCCCCGCAAACCACTCGACCCACGGCCCGGAAGCCGGCTGTAGCGGTTGTTGCATACCCATGTGCGTTGAAGATATCGGCGGATCCGGCAAAACACCTTAGACCTTCGAATCCTCTATCAAGTTCTTCGGCGTTTCCACCGATTATTGGCTCTTGTGAGAGGAAAATGTCCGAACGATCGTTTCCTTTAGGAGATCATTTATGAGCAACGCCGAACAAGACTACACCCAACCGCTGGGCCTCGACGTCGGTTCGAGCCGGATCGTGGCGGCGCGAACCGCGGACAAGAAATATCGTTACGAGGCGCAGCTTAATGCGTTCATCACACTGCCTTACTCGAAACTCGCCGAAAGCCTGCTCGAACGCGAAGGCGTGTTTCACGAGGTCGAGGGCCCGGAGATCGTGGTGGCCGGCGACGACTCGCAGAGGTTCGCGGAAGTGTTTCACGTGGAAACCAGGCGGCCGATGCTAAACGGCCTGTTGAATCCTCACGAGCCCCACAGCCTGGCGGTGGTCCGAAGCATCATCGCCAAGCTCATCGGGAAGGCCACGGCGGAGGGGCAAAAGATTCTCTTCAGCGTGCCCGCGCCGCCCGCCAGCGGGGAGGATGGCATCTCGTATCATGCCGCCTCGATCCGCCAGATTCTGACGGATCTGGGCTATGCGCCCACCTCCATCGAGGAAGGGCTGGCGGTGGTCTTCGGCGAATTGGATGGCTCCAATTACAGCGGCATTGGGATTTCCTGCGGCAGCGGGCTATCGAACGTCTGCCTGGCCGTGCTGTCCGTACCGGTGATGAGCTTCAGCATTCCCAGGGCGGGCGATTTCATCGATATGCAGGCCGCCAGGGTCACCGGGGATTTAGCCACGCGAATGCGCATCCAGAAGGAGCAGTCGTTCCGTCTCAACGGCCTCTCTGGCGACCGGGTCCAGAACGCGCTTACGGTCTACTACCGGGAAATGATCGGGAGCCTGGTGGAAGCGCTGCGCAGCCAGGTCTCATCCGCCAAGCGTCTGCCCAAGCTCGATCAATCGGTTCCCCTGGTTCTCAGCGGCGGCTCGGTCGTGCCCAAGGGCTTTCTCGAACAATTCTCCCATGCGCTGCGATCGGGCGAATTCCCACTTCGGCTTTCCGAAATCCGCGTGTCCGCCGATCCCCTGAATTCAACCGCCAGGGGCGCCCTCATGGCGGCGCTCTGCTAGCGGCGGAGTTTTCGATGAGCCACATTGTGCTTCTGTTGGCCGCCCTCTGCGGTTTGGCATGTGGCAGCCTGGCTATCAGTGCTTTCGTGCTGCTCTGCGGCACCGCCTGGGACCGCGATGCCGGGCAGCGGACGGACGGCAGCCGGCAGCGATGCGAAGTCACGTCTCAAACGTTTAAGGACGCTCTGGACGGATTAGCCGCCAAGATTCAGGCGGTTCAGCAGCAGCCGATGGGGATCGCTCCTTCTCCGCCACGGCTCGGACTGAGCCCGCCCAGACGCACCCAAGCGTTGCGCCTGCATCGCCGGGGCGAATCCCCAGAGCAGATCGCCGCGGCGATGGGAGTTCCTCTCGCGGAAGTCGATTTGCTCCTCAAGGCACACCGTATCGTGATGAGCAACATCTGAGGGCGCCCCTACTTCAACTTACTCAGGATGCGGTCCTCGATCCAATGCTCGTCCCACCACTCGCGTGGGTTTACCTGCACGCCGTCGATCTGCATGCTGAAGTGCACGTGAACGCCGCCCGCCAACCCCGTCGAACCGGCAATGCCCATGGTTTGCGCTTTCTTGACCAGGTCGCCCACTTTCACATCGATGCGGCTCAGGTGCCCGTAAATGGATTCGAGCGCATAACCGTGGTCCACCACGATGCAGTTTCCGTAGATACCCAGGTCCGAGGCCCAAACCACGCGTCCGTCATTGGCGGCATTCACCGGTTCGTTTTGCACGTCGGAGAGATCGAAGCCCAGGTGTACCTGCTGGTCTACCTGCTTGCCATGGTAGATATACTTGCGGACGTCCGCGAACATCGACTCTTCCTTGCCGTAGTGAAGGAACGGCCCGTTCCATAAGACCTTCTCTTCGGTCTTGAAGCGTAGATCGGCAAGCTGCTGATTGTTCTGGCGCCGCATTTCGCCGTTGATCTTGAGGAAGCGCGAGAGCAGGTCCGGTCCGGGAGCCAGCGTGCCCGTGGGGTCGACCGAGTTGACGAGCTTTTCCATAAGGGCGTCGTCGATCGGAAAATCGCGGAGGCGAAACTTCTTGGGGAACAGCTTGAACCAGAAACGCGCGGTGGCTTCCGTGCCCGCCTGGTTGCGCACCGAAACCACCGGCGTCGCGCCGGGCGGCAGGTCCCACGGGTAGGCGAACATGGCAAAGCGCTGGTCCGCGTGTCCGGGCAAAGGGAAGCTGCGAAATTCGTACGGGCCAACCTTCACGCCGGCTTCGCTCCACGAACCGCCGGGGGTGAAGGTCACCAGCTCCATGCCGCCCTGGTTGATGTAGTGCTGCGCGTTGTCGGCCACCACGCGCGGCGCGGTGAGGATCACGCTGACATCGTAGGAAGCCGTGTCGGCGCTGCCGCGGAAGTCGTCGGAGACGGCCTCCACCACCAGCCGCGCCGGGCCTTCCTTCAGATTCGGCGCCTTGTTCTTGCCCGCCTCGAACGCGACGGTTCGGGCCGGCTCATGCCGCCGCCACCACCAGCGGTGCGCAGCGGCGCTCTCGTCGAAGAGCAGATAGCGCTCGCCATTCTGCTCGGCGTAGGCGCTGAAGCGGCGCACGCCGTGAGGGTTGGCCATCCGGACCGCGACCGGCGTGCGGATCCCGATGATTTTGACCGGGGCAGCCAGGCTCAAAACCGTGTGCGTGGACATCGCCAGCAGCGCGGCCGCCGCCGCCACCGCCAGCAGGATTAGCGCCAGAATCGTTTTCACTTTTTGACCCAGGAATCCAGCCAGTCGATGAAGGTCCTGTACCACAGAATGCTGTTCTGCGGCTTGAGAACCCAGTGGCCCTCATCGGGGAAAACCACAAGCTTGGAAGGAATTTTTTGCAATTGCAACGCCGTGAAAAGCTCGAGGCTTTGGGTGTACGGCACGCGGAAGTCCAGCTCGCCCGTGATCACCAGGGTGGGCGTGTGAAAATCCGCGGCGTACTTGCTGGGCGACCACTTCGCGTATGTCTCCGGTTTGTCCCACGGCGTGCCGCCGAATTCCCACAACGGGAACCACAGTTCTTCGGTGGCGCCGAACTCGCTCTCCAGGTCGTACACTCCCGCGTGGGAGATGAGGGCCTTGAATCGCTGCGTATGGCCCAGGATCCAGTCGATCATGTAGCCGCCGTACGATCCGCCGGCCGCCGTCATGCGGCTGGCATCGGCATAAGGCATGTCCGTCACGATGTAGTCGGCCACCGCCATGACGTCGTCGAACACGCGGCCGCCCCAGTCGCCGTTGATTTCGTCGATGAACTTCTGCCCGTAGCCGGTCGAGCCGCGCGGATTGGGCATCACCACCACGTAGCCGGCGGCGGCGAACACCTGCGCGTTCCAGCGATAAGTCCAATTGTGGCCCCAGAATCCCTGGGGACCGCCGTGGATCAGCATCAGCACGGGGTACTTGCGGTCAGGCCGGAAGCCGTATGGCTTCACCACGAAACTTTGCACGCGCGCGCCCTCCGCGCCATCCACCCAGAACTCCTCGAGCGGCGTGAGCTGGTAGGTGTTGAGGGTCTGGTCGTTGAGATGGGTGAGCGCCACCGGCGCGCCGCCCGTGGAGGAAGCGCGATAGATCTCAATAGGCGAGACGCCGCTCTGCTGGGTGTAGACCATGGTCTTGCCGTCGCGGGTCAACTGCATGTCGTCCAGCTCGTTGTCCCCGCTGGCCACCATGCGCGCGGCGCCGCCCGCCACCGGAATTAACTGGATGGACTGGCGGCCGCGATCGTCGATGGTGAAGAACAACCCAGTGGAGTCCGGCGCCCAGGTAAAGCTATTGACCCATCGGTCCAGGTTGTCGGTGAGGTTGGTGACGTTGCCGGTGCTGCGCTCGAGCACCAGCAGCCGCCAGCGGTCGCTCTCATATCCCGCGCGGAGCTGCGCCCGCCAGGCGATGTACTTGCCGTCGGGCGAATAACGCGGGTTGGTATCGCCGCCGGGAGTGTTGGTGATCTTGCGCGGCTGGCCGCCCGCGATCGAGACCGCGTACACATCCGAGTTGGTGCTGACGGCGGGCACGGCGTCGGCGTTCATCGAATAACAGACTTCCTGGCCATCCGGCGAAATGTCGTAATCGTCGGACCCGCCGAGCGAGAACGGCGGCACGTCGCGCGTGCCCGGCGTCAGGTCGCGGGGCGCGCCCCCCGTCACCCCAACCACCAGCAGGTGGCTGCGCCGCTTCGCTTGCCACGCGGTCCAATGGCGGTAGAGCAGCTCGGTATAGATGCGCGCCTTGACCTGGCTGTTCTTCTCGGCTTCCAGGCTCTTCCTATTGCAGGCGTCGTCGGCGCCGCACTCCGGGTAAACGTCGCTGGTGAAGAGCAGGTTCTTGCCGTCGGGGGAGAAGAGCACGCCGCCGGCTTCGGTGGAAAGATCGGTGGCCTGCCGGGCGTCTCCCCCATCCGTATCCATCAACCAGATCTGCGAAGATCCGCCGCGGTCTGAGATATACGCGATCCGCTTGGAATCGGGCGACCAGCGCGCGCGTTGGTTGGCTTCGCCGTCACGCGTGATCTGGCGCGGGGCGCCGCCAGGGGCGCCCGCTGGGCCCGGCGCGATCCAGATTTGCGACAGCTTCTTGTTGGCCGCCACGTCCACGGTCTGCAAGGTGAACGTCACCCATTTACCATCGGGAGAGATCTGCGGATCGCTCATCCGCTTCAACTCCATCATGGCGGCGGAATCGAAAGGCTTCTTTTGCGCGAAAACGATCGCCGTCGAAGCCAGCGTGAGAATGAGCCAGCGGCGCATACATGACGATTGTAACGCCCCACTCGGCACATGGACCTGGGACCTCGCCGCGATTGCATCCGTGGCGCGGTTGGCGCGTAGACGGTAGGCGTCCAGAGAGGAACCCGATGGCGCATCGTCCGGATTCCGCGCAAACAAGAAGTTGGACTTGCGATAATCGGTGACGGAGGATGCGCCGTGATAGCGCAACGACTTCCTGCACATTTCCTTGAACTCCTGAGTGACGCGCTGCTGAAGGTCTACTGGTATAAGGCCTCTTTCAGGGCGGCGCTGCGACGCTCCGAGATACCTGAGGGCTTGCTCGCAACCTGGGCACCCGAGGAGACCAAGAGGGATTTCTGGGAACGGCTCCTTCCGAGCCTAGAAACCACGGATACGGGGATTCGGGTGTTGGTCCGCCTTGCCGATGCGGTCGGCGAGCAGAAGACATTTCCCGATCTGGAGCGTATGGAGGATTCAGAGTTGCGCATCAAGAGCGCAAGGAAAGCGATCGCCGACCTCAACGACTACCGTCAACGTCAGCGCGAGAAGGCGCAGGAGCAGCGAGAGGACAAGCTTAACCGCGAAAGCATACAGAAGGCCCGCGAGGAGTCGATGGCTCGGCAGCACAATCTGGATAGTCTGAACGCTAGGCTCGATGGACTGGCGACCCAAGTCGGTTCTCAGAAGGTGGGATATGAATTCGAGAAGTGGTTCTACGATTTGATGGACTACTTCGAGGTCGATAACAGGCGGCCTTACAAGATAGACGGAAGGCAGATCGACGGTTCGGTTACTGTTGAAGGTACGACCTATCTTGTCGAACTCAAATTCACATCCAATCAGAGCGACGCTCCGGACATCGATTCCTTCAAGAACAAAGTGGTAACGAAAGCCGATAACACGATGGGCATCATGGTCTCCATCTCAGGTTATAGCAGCACTGCAATTAAGGAAGCATCCCGCGACAAGACGCCATTGCTTTTGCTCGACTTCAAACATCTGTACATGCTGTTCACTGGCTCGCTGCGCTTTGCAGAAATGGTGGCACGCGCCAGACGCCATAGTTCACAGACCGGACAGGCCTATCTCGCAGTCGAAGACTTCGGTGGGTAAGAGGGAGCGGTCACGCTCGTTCGCCACGGACAGAGAATGAGCGCGGGGTCGCGACCGGATCGGCCGGCGCGGCAACCGCCGGTGAGAAAAGCAGAATCGCGAGAACCCGCTTCACGATCCCCTACTTCTCGACCCACGGAAGGTACGCCGCGCCGTAGAGGCCGGCTTCGTTGCCGAGCGTGGCCTGGGCGATGCGCGTTCCGGCCTTGGTGGCGCGGTAGGTGAAGGAACGCTGCTCGACGGTCCGCAGCATTTGCGGCGCAAAGAATTCCCACGCCGGCAACATGCCGCCACTCAGCAGATAGAGCGGAAAATTGAACGCGTTCACCAGCATGGCCAGCGCGATGCCCAGCGATTCACCCATCACGCGCCAGATGGCGCGCGCTTTTTCGCCGGCTTCGTCGTCCTGCCTGGCGATATCGCACACATCCTTGGAGGTAAGCTTCTCGCCGAGGTGGAGCATGTCCGCCATCGCCACCACCGCGGTAGCCGATGCGTGCTTTTCCAGGCAGCCCTGATTGCCGCAGCCGCACGGATTGCCGTTCGGCACGACTGTCATGTGGCCCAGTTCGCCGGCCATTCCCACGTAACCGCGCAACACTCGTCCGCCGGAGATGATGCCGCCGCCGATGCCGGTGCCCAGGGTCAGCAGCACCAGGTCGTCCACCTCGCGTCCGGCCCCCATCCATTTCTCGCCGAGCGCGGCGGCGTTGGCATCGTTTTCCAGAATCACCGGCGTGCCCAGGCGGCTGCTGATCTCGTCGCGAACCGGGAAGTTCTCCAGGTACGGCAGATTATTCGAGCTGGTGATGAAGCCTTCCTGGATGCGGATGAAGCCGGGCACTCCCACGCCGATGCCGGCCAGGCGCGTTGCGCCGTGCCTCACGCGCAACTTCTCGATCGCCGCAACGATATCGGACAGGACGGCTTCGCGTCCTTCCGAGAAGTTGGTGGCGCCCGAGATCTTGTCGAGGATCTTCCCTGAGCGGTCGAAGACCGCCGCGCGGAGATTGGTTCCCCCGAGATCGAGTCCGATGGAGTAGGCGCGCATATGAAACGGCATGATAGCACGACGGTCTTTTTCCGGATTCACCGCCCCGCCCGCTGCGCTTCCGAGTACACCAGATCTCGAATTCGCAGATACCATTCCGCGCCCAGAGTTTTGCGGGAGGGCAAGCCCTTCCAAAACCTCTCCAGCGCTCGGGGTGAACCGGCCAGCGCCATGTCCTGAATGGCGTTTCGACGGATGATATCGCGTACCGTAAGCGGCTGGAGGGGCATGGGGCTGAACGCGCCGGAAATGTAGTCGTTGAGAACCGCGGCCGCCGCAGCGTCCGCGCCCTCCTCGACTCGGGGCAGGGTTACCGCCCGGCCCGCCTCCCGGATGCCGGACCGGTTGGGGACGAGCGCCGGAATGACGCGCACCTCCATGGGCCGGACAATCCAGTAACCCACCTTCAATTGCGCTTCGAGACGGAAGCGGCCGGGGTTAGCCTCGGGCGGAATCCAAACATCCAGCAGATACACGCGCGTGTTCTGTCCGGGGATGTCCTCGTCGGGATCGGGCATGGCGCCGAAGTCGGGAAGGCGGTGCAATTCAGCCAGACTATCGGGTATCCAGCCATCGCCCGCCTTCACGAAATGCTCCTTGTACAAGGCCACGCGGCAGGCGTCCAACGGGTTGGTCACGACGTAAAGGAGGTAATTGGTTTTGGGTGGAACCGACACCACGACATGAAAGGATGCGTAGCCGTTGCGCGGGACAGCCGGCGAGAGAATCTCCCGGGGACGTTCCGCCCGATCGATGGCGACGACGTTCCCAAACGGGTCCACCCGTTGAAACTCGGAATAGATCTCCAGCGATTGCGCGCGCAGCGTGGTGGCGGCGAGCGCGCCGATCAGAACAATAACGGACCTCGCGATGCCCCCCATCACGATCATGATAAACCCGGTGACAGACGGAACGTTTTCCGGTTTTCGGCGCGGGTTAGACTGGATAGTAAGCATAAACCTCATGAAGAGAAGTGCCTGCTGCCTGATTGCCATCCTTGTCACGTGCTGGTGCGCGGCGGCGGCGCCCAGGTTTGAAGTTTCATTTCCCCCATCCGCGCACTCGGAACCCATAACCGGCCGGGTGTTCGTAATCCTTTCCCACAGCGAGACGCCGGAGCCGCGGTTCGAGGCCGGCAACTGGCAATCCGCAGGCCTGCTCTTCGGCGCGGACGTGGATCAGCTCCGGCCCGGACAGCCGGCGGCGATCGGCGAAAGCACCCTGGGCTATCCGGCCAACAGCTTAAAGGACGTTGCCACGGGCGACTACTGTGCGCAGGCGGTGATCAACATCTACACCCGGTTCAGCCGCGCTGACGGCCATACCATTTGGGCGCACATGGACCAGTGGGAAGGGCAGCAGTTCAATTTCTCGCCGGGAAACCTGTACAGCCAGGCGCTGCGCGTGCACTTCGATCCCGCACAAGGCGGCGTCATCAGGCTGGAGCTGACGAAGGTGGTCCCGCCGGTGGAGGCGCCGCCCGACACCCAGTGGGTGAAGCGCGTCAAGATCCAGAGCAAGCTGCTGAGCCAGTTCTGGGGGCGCGCCATGTACCTGGGCGCCACGGTGCTGCTGCCCAAGGGATACGACCAACATCCGACCCAACGGTACCCGGTCATCTACAGCCAGGGTCATTTCGGCCTGATGGCGCCGTTCGGCTTCAGCGATGGCCGGTCTGGAGGCGGCAGGGGGCGGGGCGATGCGGATTTTGCGCGGCAGTGGATGTCGGATGACTTTCCGCGCGTGATCGTGGTAACCTTCCAACACCCCACACCGTACTTCGACGACTCCTACGCGGTGAACTCGGCGAATAACGGTCCGTACGGCGACGCGCTCCTTCAGGAGCTCATCCCTTACCTCGAGGAGCACTTCCGGATGATTCGCGAGCCGCGCGCCCGGACGCTCACGGGTGGGTCCACCGGCGGATGGGAATCGCTGGCGCTACAGGTGTTCCATCCGGACTTCTTCAATGGCACGTGGACATTCTTCCCCGACCCGGTGGACTTCCGCCGCTATCAGCTTGTGAACATCTACGAGGATGACAATGCCTTCCAGCCGCCGGGGTTCGAATATGTGATTCCGGAGCGGCCTATGATGCGCACCGCGGAAGGACAAGTCACGGTAACCATGCGCGGCATGAGCCGGCTCGAGGAAGTGCTGGGCAGCAAGGGACGCTCGTGCCAGCAATTCGAGGCCTGGGAGGCGGTATACGGGCCGATGGGGCCGGATGGTTATCCGCGCCCGCTGTGGGACAAGCGCACCGGCAAGATCGACCGCGAAGTGGCGACTTACATGCGCGACCACGGTTATGACCTGGGCGCTTACCTGAGTAAGAACTGGGACAGCCTTGGCCCGCGGCTCAAGGGCAAACTGCACCTTTACTGCGGGGACATGGATAACTACTATCTCAACCTGGCGGTCTACCTGTTGGAAGACTTCCTGAAGACCACTAATGCAGGCGCCACTTTCGATTACGGCCGCCCGATGAAGGGCCACGGCTGGCATCCCGACAGCAACGCCGACTTAGTGAAGATGATGGCGGCGCAAATGCAGAGCGGGGCAGCGCGGTAGCCGCGTACGGATGCCGAACGTGCGGAGGCGAATCGAATGGCTGGAAAAATTCCCTTTGCCGACCCACGAGAGTCGAACGCCGGCGTGCGCCCTCAGAAGTCATACCTCAGCCTCGCATTCACGCTGCGCGGCGGGGCAATCGCGGTTCCCGAGAAAAGCCCGGCGAAGTCGATCGCGTTCAGCCGGTCGGT
>Ga0181538_10000121_pt1 | contig 81701 bp, 69 predicted proteins | sample PEATcosm2014_Bin_40_FD_119773 | JGI IMG/M metagenome (GOLD analysis project Ga0181538, IMG submission 119773) | Peatland microbial communities from MTU Mesocosm Facility, Houghton, MI, USA - PEATcosm2014_Bin23_30_metaG | ecosystem: Environmental > Terrestrial > Soil > Wetlands > Peat | place... | reverse complement strand
GCGGCGCCTTCGTGTCCGGCGATCTGGCCGTTTCGCCGGGAAGCACGCTGGATGTCCTCGTCGGCGGAGGCGGCGGCGCCTTCGGGGCTCCCGAATTTGGCGGACGCGGAATCGGCAGCGTCCCAGGATTTGGCGGCGGCGGGGCCGGAGGAAGTTGGTAGTTCAGCTTCTGGCTGCTAACTTTTAGTGTGGTGGTCCAGAAATTCGCGTAATAAGTCGAAGCTCGAACTGCAGGTCCTTCGACTCGTCCCCGCGCGCCGGGACTCGCTCAGGATGACAGAGTGATTTTCGAAGGTAGAAAACTGTAACCCAGAGGCTGGAAGCTAGCAACTAGAAGCTGTTTTCAAGGAGAGTCGATCGTATGAGCAAAGGACTTGGAATTACCCTGGCCGTTGTGGCCGTTCTGCTGTTGGTGGTTTTCATGATTTTTGGCAGCTACGTAAGCGCCAAAAACCAGATGGTGGCCCTGGATCAGGTGGTCAAAACCAATTGGTCCGATGTGGATGTACAACTGGAGCGCCGCGCCGACCTGATTCCCAACCTGGTAGCGACCGTGAAAGGCTTCACCAAAGAGGAAAGCAGCGTGTTCACTGAGATCGCGCAGGCTCGGGACGGACTGATGAATGCCCAAACGCCGGCGGACAAGATCGCCGCCAACGGCCAGCTCGATAATGCTCTTGCCAAGGTTCTCGTCCTGACCGAGAATTACCCGCAACTGCGCTCCAGCGATCAGTTCATGCGCTTGCAGGATGAGCTGTCAGGCACCGAGAACCGGATTGCGGTGGCGCGCAATCGGTACAACCAGGCTCTGCAGGATTACAACACGTACATCCAGCAATTCCCGAACAGCATTTGGGCACGCTACGCCGGCTTCCAGGTGAATAACGCCCGCTTCGTGGCCAGCCCAACCGCCCAAACTACGCCAACGGTGCAGTTCTAAGGTTGACGCCGCTTGCACCAGGCGCAAAAAGGCCATTCCGTCTGCACGGAATGGCCTCTCGGGCTTAAAGCGTTGCCGGGCCGGCTTACTTGAAGGATGCGATGGCGCTGGCCTCGTCGTCGTAGATGTCGAAGACGGTGTAGAGCTTGGTCAGCTGCAGCAGGTCGTGGACCTTCTTGGTCAGTTTGAGCAGTTTAAGGGTCGCACCCTGGTTCCTGGCCGTGGTGTAGGCGCTCACCAGTTCACCCAGGCCTGAGCTATCGATATAGTTCACATCGCCCAGATCCAGCAGGATGCTCTTCTGCCCTTTGCCGATCAGGTCGCGAATGGCGTCGCGCAGCTGCACGCTGCCCTCGCCCAGAGTGATCCGCCCGCTGAGACCCAAAACGGTGACGCCATCCACTTCACGGGAAGCTATTGCAAGTGCCACGGAAAATTCCTCCTTGTCAGTAATTCGGTTATAGCATCTTTCGGCAAGACCAGAGAAGGTGTATCCATTTTATCTCTATTCCGGATCGCCGCTCCTTGGGGTCGCGGCGACTTGAGCTTCGAGGCTTCGGGATACGGCCTCTCTGGCCTTGCGGTAGCGGCCGCCAGCCCCGAGGAAAATTCCTCGGCCGGTGCGGTCGCGTGTGAGAAAGGTTGATCCCGCACGTCGACCCTCATGGTACGTCTTTTGGGGCGGCGGGCGCCAAATGTTTCACCAGCGTCAGCTCAGTGCCGGGGTGCAGTTGTCGAAAGTGTACCTCATCCATAAGCGACCGGATAAGGAAGATGCCGCGGCCAGTGCCGCGGAGAAGGTTCTCTTTAGCCAGCGGATCGGGTATTTTGCCGGGATCGAAGCCCCGGCCCTCGTCGGCGATGGAAATCTTCAGGTCCTTGCCGGTATTTTCGAGCGTTACCTCGATCTGACGGGTGGGATCGTACTCGTTGCCGTGCAGCACGGCGTTGATGGCGGCTTCGCGCACCGCCATCGCGATATGAAAGCGCTGGTCCTCGTCGAGACCTGCCTCGACGGCCAGCTGATCGGCGGCTGTCTCCACCTCTTCCACGCTTTCCATGGTGGAGCTCAGTTTGAAACTCCGCCGTCCTCTACTGGGTGCGCTCACCGGGCTGTCTTACGCCTCCGTCGGAGCGCGTAGGGCCATGCCGCCCCTGCTCCGTGACTTCTCGCAGTTTCAAGTCTGGATGCGATTGTGTCAAGGCTAGAGGCTGCTATTCAGTTTTCGCACGCGCCAAAGTGAAGAACAGGCTCTACGTACCTCCATCGTGCTTTGCGGCTTGGGCAAAAACCTCGTCGAGAGGTTTACACTCATCCCATGGGCACGCACACCCCTGACATGCGAGCCATTGACGCGCACACCGGGCCGCGCTCCGCCACCCGTGTCAGCCTCACGGCAATCCTCGGCACGCCGGTGACCGATCCGCAAGGGCATCTGTGCGGCAAGCTCAAGGATGTTGCCATTACCACCGGGCCCGACGGCGGCAAAGTGGCCGGACTGGTGCTCAAGACCCGCACCGGTCTTGCGCTTGTTCCCTCCCAGGAAGTGATCGAGACCCCCGCCGGCACCCTTGAAGTGCGTTCCACCGAGGCCATCGGCCCGCTCAGGGAAGAGGGCAACTATCTTTTCCTGCAGCAGGACCTGGTCGACCGTCAGATCATCGACATCAATGGCCGCAAAGTGGTGCGCGTGAACGACGTGGACCTGGAGTGGATGGACCAGGGCCCGGCGCACCTGCTGCGCGTGGCCGAAGTCGAAGTCGGCTTGCGGGGCGCATTCCGCCGCGTCTTCAAAGGGGTGTTGCCGCGCGCCCGCCTGGAGGCGGTCTCGCGCAAGTTTACAGCGCGTGCCATTCCCTGGCAGTTTGTGGATGTGATCGAGCCCGATCCCGCGCGACGCGTCAGGCTGCGCATCGAGCACGAGCGCCTGGCCGAAATTCACCCCTCCGAACTGGCCGACATTTTGGAAGATCTAGCCCCCGCCGAACGCGAGGCAGTCTTTACCTCCCTTGACGAGGAGGTTGCAGCCGAAACCCTCGAAGAGGTCGAGCCCAAGCTGCAAAAGGCGCTGCTCGAAAAGCTCGGCGACGAACGCATCGCCGACATCGTGGAAGAGATGGACCCCGGCGCTGCGGCCGACTTGCTCTCTGAGCTGTCCGAAGAACAGTCCGACGCCATCCTTGAGGAAATGGAGCCCGAGGAGCGGCAGGAGGTCCAGGAGCTCCTTGAGTTCGACGAGAACTCAGCGGCTGGGTTAATGACCACGGAGTTCGTTTACCTGGGCACCGATGCCACCGTGGCGCAGGCCGTGGAAGCGCTGCGCAGCTTCGACGGTGATCCGGAAACCGTTACTGAAGTCTATCTGCTCGATGAGAAGCGCGTGCTGCGCGGCGCCGTATCGCTGGCGCGCCTGGTCATGGCGCTTCCCGAATCCCGCTTAAGCGTCCTGGCGGAGCCCCGCGTCCTTTCATGTCCGGCTGACCTGCACCAGAATGAGCTGGCCGAAATGTTCGACAAATACAACCTCCATGCCCTTCCTGTCGTCGATGCGCAGAACCGCATGGTCGGCGTGGTGCACTCCGAGCAGGTGATTAGTTTCCTCCGCGAAAAACTGTAAAACTTTGGTCACGGACTGGGGCACCTGCCTCAATCTGACGTTTGTGAGCAGAATTGCTCACATTCTGACCCTGCACTTCGGGTATTCTCGGAGAAAATTCCCGGATTTATCCGGACATGTGAAAGAATCCAATCATGGTCCAATTTCCAAAGATTATTCAGGGCGGAATGGGCGTCGGTGTGTCCAATTGGCGCCTTGCCCAGGCCGTTTCAAAACTCGGCCAGTTGGGCGTAGTTTCGGGCACAGCCCTGGATTCGGTCTTTGTGCGTCGGCTAGGGGACGGTGACTATGGCGGGCACATGCGCCGGGCACTGGACGCATTTCCGTTTCAGGAGATGGCGAAGCGCATCTGGCAGGAGTATTTCGTGTCTGGCGGCAAGTCTGCCGGCGCCCCGTATAAGGCGCTACCCATGCACCAGAAGCGCGATTCGCGCAAGCTCATCGAGCTCTGCATGGTCTCGAACTTCGTTGAGGTTCTTTTGGCGCGAGAAGGCCATGACGATCCGGTGGGGATCAATTTTCTTGAAAAGGTGCAGATGCCGCATCTGGCTTCAATTTACGGAGCCATGCTGGCCGGGGTGGGATACGTGCTGATGGGCGCGGGGATACCTCTGCACATTCCTGGCGTTCTTGACGCTCTTGCGGCGCACCAGCAGGCTGAATACCGCCTCGCCGTGACCGGCTCCTCGCAAGCGCAGTTTGCGAATATGGACACGCTGATGCGGCTCGATCCGGCCGAATATGCCGAGGGCCCGCTGCCGATGCTCGATCGGCCCAGGTTTCTGGCCATCGTTTCGTCGAACACGCTGGCTGCGACGATGCTGCGGCGAGCCAACGGGCGCGTCGACGGGTTTGTGGTCGAAAGCCCAACCGCGGGCGGGCACAATGCCCCGCCGCGCGGCAAGCTGCAACTCAACGCCGCCGGGGAGCCGATTTATGGCGAACGCGACCGGGTCAACGTCGAGGAGTTGCGAGCGCTGGGCGTGCCCTTCTGGCTGGCTGGCGGGTATGGCAGCCCGGCCAAGCTGCGCGAGGCATTGGGCCAGGGTGCGGCGGGAGTGCAGGTAGGAACCGCGTTTGCGTTCAGCCGGGAATCGGGCATGAGACCCGACCTGAAAACGCGGCTGATCCAGCAGGCGATCGCGGGCATAGGCGAGGTATTTACCGATCCGCTGGCTTCGCCCACGGGATTTCCGTTCAAAGTTGCGCAGCTCGAGGGCACCACCTCAGCGGCCAATGTTTACGAGGCACGAATTCGGACCTGCGATCTGGGTTACTTGCGCGAGCCGTACGCGATGGGCGAAGGCGAGATCGGCTACCGTTGTTCAGCGGAGCCGGTTGAAACTTACCTGGCCAAGGGCGGCAAGATCGAGGAGACCGTGGGGCGCAAATGCCTGTGCAACACGCTCATGGCAAATATCGGGCTTGCCCAGACGCGCCGGGACGGCTCGGATGAGCCGGCTTTGATCACGGTGGGCGACGATCTGAATACCATTGCGCAGTTCATCGCCCCCGGCCGCGAGAGCTATGGCGCTGCGGACGTCGTGGAGCGCTTGTTGAGCCTGAGCGCGGTCGTTCCGCAAGACGCAGAGTCCATGATTGCGGCCACTGCGTAGAGCGCAATCGCCGGAGAAGTGCCGCCGGCCTTAGGTTGTACCGCCGGTCTCCAGGCCCGCACAGTTACGCGGTCCGGCTAACCCTCGCCGTCGCCGCCGTTTCCCGCCGAACACCTTCGTAACGCCCCGGATCAACCCAGTTATCACCCGCACTTTGCCCCCGTGCTACACTGGCCGCGGAATCCCGGCTCAGCCAGCATTCTTCAGACTCCGCAAGCATTTCGCAAAGTAGGAAAGTGGTTCGCTTGCGCAATTTTTTACGTGTTGAGGCCGGGCTCCGCAGACTCTGGTTTTGACGCAAGACGACGAACACAGCCGCGCAGCGTGGCGTCGAAAAGGAGGGGAGAATCGTGGAGCCGGTCTACAAGTGGGAACCTATTACCGATGAGTACAAAACGCAGGCGCCTCAACCCGCCGATATCGAGGCCGAGAGCCAACAGAAGCTGCTCGAAATCCATGAGGCAGCGAAGAATGTCTGGGTCGAAAAGAAGGCCCCCATCGGCATCAGAGTGTTTACCTGGTACCTTTTTTGCCGCGCCGGCATCTACGCGCTTCTGTTGGCCTTTCTGGCCTCCTTCCCGCAGTCGGGCCCTTCCACCTGGCTGGTGGGGAGTATGGGCCATTTCCTGCCGGGAACGGCGGCTCGTGAAAAGATCGCCAAACAACGGGAGCTGATGAAGAAGCAAGCTGAGGCGTACGGGTACACATTGCCCGATGATGCTACGGGCGATCAGGAAACTCCGGAACAGATGGCTCAGGATGAGCGCCAGGAGGTCATGGTCTATCTCCTGATCGCGACGATCATCACCGCAGTCGTGGGATTCATGTGGTGGAACCGCTCCTGGAAGATACGGTGGATCACCATGTTTTACGCCGGCGCCATGGTCGCCAGAGCGGTGGTGTATTTCTTTGCCGCCTGGGCCTCGGGGGTGGGCTCACAGCTTCCTCCGGACGTGATGCCGACCATCCTGTTCGCGATCGCGTTGAACGGCTTCATCTTCTGCTACCTCGCGTTCTGGCCCGATGTGAAGGAATGGTTCGAGGAACAGCACTGACGAGTTCCATGTGCGCTTAACTTGTCGGCGTCGCCACACCCTTCGCGCCGCCCACGCTGAACACCTTCGGAACCCGATCGGCCACCGCCGGCAGCGCCGGGAACGGCGCGTGCGGCTCCGTCTGGTACCAGTACGCCGTCGAAAAGAAGTTATCGGAGCGGTCATTTGCCGTGCCGTGCTCGATCGTTACTTTGATGGACTTTTCAAACGCAATCGGACTCTCGATGTGCCAGCGGTACAGGCAATAGCGGCCGCCGATGCGCTCCGGATCCACGATATAAGGCGCGCCCTGGCGCTGGTTGGCGAAGGCTTGGAGGCCAAAGTCCCACGCGCCGTTGTAGTAATCCTCCGTGCCCGTGCCGTTGATCGTAGGCAAGGCGTCGCCATCGACAAAGATCATGTCGTCACCTTCGCCGAACCATCCGTTTTGGTTTTGCAGCACGGCCTGCGTCACGCCGACGAAATGGCCCTTTCCGGCGGCTTCAAGAAACACATAGTTATCCTTGCCGCTCAGGTTTTTTCCGTCGCTCACCACGCCCTTGCAGGGCGTAGCCTGACGAAATTGCGCGTGAAAGCGGCCCAGGCCCTCCGGCAACGCCGGAAGAGCCACGTAGTCGATGGCAAAGTAAAGACTTCTCACGGGCGCAGGGCCCTGGTTCTCGAGCGTGATGCGGGCCGCTGTCGCAAACGGCATCTGGAAATATGAGTTCAGCGCCTTGACAGGCGCGACGGCAAGCAGTTGCGATTGGTAAACGAAATATTCGCCCAGTCCGAGGCCGAAGAAATCGCCGATGGGAACCTCGACCGACGGCGCGTCCTCGTCATCCCACCACGCGCGCAGCACCAAATTCTTCAGGTGCATGGGGTCCTGTGAGTTGATGGTGAACCAGATGTGCGTCACCACGCCGGCGCCCTTCGTGTCGAGCAGCGTGGCCGTTTGGCCAGGTCCCACGACCACCCAATCAGCATTGCCGCCGGTGCGATCCCAACTCCCGGAGCGCATATTCTTGTAGCTCCGCAGCCGTGCCAGCGCGAAGAGATCCTCGGCCGCCTGGCCCACAGGCTCTGCGATCGGCGCGCCCCCCGCCGTTGCGTGGCCCGCCGCGCTGCCGAGCCCCAACAACGCCCCGGCCGAAGCCATGGTTCCCAGCATCCTGCGCCGGCTCGTGCCGATCCCTCTTCTGTCATTCACAGACATATTCCATCCCTTCAAAACATAAAGTCGTGACCGCATCCAGTATAGGAGTCCGCGTTGCATCTCACTCGCGCGGCACCGCCGGGAACACCGTCAGCCGCAAGTGTGTTGACCCATACGGAACCAGCGCGACGCGCTCCACTTCCCCGGCAGGCTTGTTAAGGCTCAAGTCCGGCAGCGGCGGAGTGAACTTCTGCTCCGGAGGGTCTGGATTCGCCTGCAACTCCCACCCCTCAATCTTTCTCGCCGGCACACTCAGCGTTACGGGAGGATTCTCCCACGGGTCGATTATCGGTCCGGGCGCAGGCCCGGGATTGTATTTCACGTGCACCTCGGTCTGCAGCCGATCGGGATCGAGAGCGAGCCCGTAGTTCCACTCATTGGCCGGTGTAGCTTCCCAACTGGGAAACTCTTCGGTGCTGAATGTTGGCTCCACGCGCGGCGTCCACTGCTCTTTAATCGGCAGCGAGTAGACGATCGGACCGCGCTCGATTCCCATGCCATTCTGCGGCCAGTGCGTGACGGTCAGCTTCATCGGCAGGGTCAGCGCGATGCGTTCGCCGGGCGTGAACGTGCGGCGCAGAACGATGAAGCCCTTATCGTCGTGCACGGCCGGGACCGGCTTTCCGTCGATCTCAAGGCGTGGCGCGGAACACCAGCCGGGCACGCGCAGCGCCAGCGGAAACGCGACCGGACCATCCGCGTCGATGCGGAATTCGATGCGCTCGCGGAATGGATAATCGGTAGTCTGCGTAATGCGCACCGTGCTGCCGCCGTCGCCCACGCGAGCGCTCAGCGTTGACGGGCCGTACAACACCGCTGCCAGTCCACCGTCTGCAGTCTTCATCCACATGCGGATGGCGTAATTGGGAAAAATGCGATGCACATTGCCGCCGCAACAGGCGGTCTTTTGCCCGGGATTGGGCTGGTAAGCCATCTTGCGCCCGCCGTGCTCCATCACGTTGTGATCGGAGTTGAGCGTGGCCAGAAACTGGTTGGGGCAGGAAAAATACTGCACTGCTTTCCAATCCTTTTTGATGGCTCCGGGCGCGGCATTGAAACAGGCGCGCTCCACGCGGTCGGCCCACACGGCATGCCCTCTGGCCATCAACATGTATCCCCACGACCAGGTGTGATCGGAAATGTCGCAGGTCTCGTGGGAATCGAGCGACGTCACGGTGCGATAAAACTCCGTGGTGGAAGGAATGCCGTCGATAAGCATGTGATGATCGAAGATACGCCGCTCGGCCGCTGCGGCAAAGCGCAGATACTCCGGGTTTCCCGTGTAGAGATAGAGAATGGCGGGCAGCTTCATGATCTCGGCGTAGGTCACGCCGTGACAGTTAATCGGAGTGGCGGCGAAGACCCGCAACTCCGACATATCGGCGTAACCCGGATTTTCATTTTCCATGAACTCGCTCCAGGCATTCTCGGCCAATGCCAGCAGGGCCGGGTCGCCGGTGCGCGCATAGGTCCACAACATTCCCTCCACATTGGTAATGTTTCTCACCGGCTTTCCATAGTCCGTGTGGTCTCCGAGGTAGTGCTTGCGCAATGCCGCGGGGATATCGATGCTTTCAGGATCGCCCGGTACCGCCGTGGCATCGGAGAGGGCAGCGAGGCTGCGAAACAGCACGTTCTGCGGCCAACGATGAAAATCGCCCACGGGATCTTCAAAGAATTTCGGGCCCAGGTACCCATCGTCACCGGCGTGCGTCAGCGTGTAGTCGAGCGTGGCGCGCACCTGCGCCATTAATTCTTTGTCCTCGAGCACAAGGGCCAGACGCGTTGCGCCGTCGAGCCAATAGGCCTTCTGCTCCCACGGCCACCAGGACTCGGCCGTCTCCTCGCCTGCCCAATAGGCATCGCTGAACGGCCAGGAGACCTGCGGCAGTTGCGAGCCTAGCTCCGCGGCCTGTTTTTCGAGCCAGTAGCGCAGCCAACCCTCAGGCCGCACGGATCCGGGAGCCAACGGCTGCAGTGCGCCGTAGTACCTGGCGTCAGGGTGAGCCTCCTCGGCGGCAAACGAGATTCTTCCCTTCGCCAGGGCAGCCGAAGCCAGCAACCCAAGGCGAAGAAATTCGCGGCGGTTCCATTCTTGATTGCCAGGGTCATGATTGCCAAGGCTCGGAGGATTCTTCATTCTACTTTCTCTCGGACGACTTTTCGGAGACACTCGCGTGCTCCGCAAATGCGACAGCGAATTCTAGCATAGGCGTTGGCGCAAAATTCCGAGCGTCCCCGCGCCGCACGCGCTGAAGAATTTCAAGCCGGCTCGTGTCCCCGCCGTCCGGCCTGTTATGGTCAGGGAGGAAAAGTTTTCCGCAAATCAAAAAGAGTGCAATGAACCCACCCTAGGAACTCGCATCGACATGTGGAAGCGCTGGCGAATCCGGATCCTTCTCTTTCTGGCCGTCCTCGGTCCCGGATTTATTACCGCCAATGTCGATAACGATTCCGGCGGCATCTTCACCTACTCTCAAGCCGGCGCACAGTACGGTTACACCCTGCTGTGGACCATGATCCCCATCACCATCGCGCTCATCGTGGTGCAGGAGATGTGCAGCCGCATGGGCGTGGTCACGGGCAAGGGCCTCAGCGACCTCATCCGCGAGGAGTTCGGCCTGCGTATCACCTTCGTCCTCATGGTGCTGCTGGTGGTGGTCAATTACACCAACGTGGTCACGGAGTTCATCGGCATCGCAGGCTCACTGCACCTGTTCCATGTCTCCAAATTCATCTCCGTTCCCATCTGCGCTTTTCTCGTATGGGCGCTGGTGCTGCGCGGCGACTACAAGAGCACCGAGAAAATCTTCCTTGTCGCCTCGCTCGTCTATATTGCATATATCTTCGCCGGCATTTTTGCCCAGCCCGACTGGCACGAGTCCCTGCGCGCCACCGTCACTCTGCCTAAACGCTCCGTGTGGAACGAGAGCTACATCTACATGGCGATCGGCGTTGTGGGCACGACCATCGCGCCGTGGATGCAGTTCTATCTGCAGTCGTCGATCGTGGAGAAGGGAATTCGCGTCAAGGACTACGCGGCTTCGCGCCTCGATGTCATCGTGGGCTGCATCTTCACCGATGTGATCGCGTGGTTCATCATCGTGGCCTGCGCAGCCACGCTCTTCGTGCACGGCATGGGGGCAATTCAGGTTGCCGCCGACGCTGCCGAGGCCATGCGCCCGTTTGCCGGCGACTTCGCATTCATCCTTTTCGCCTTCGGGCTCTTCAACGCATCGCTGTTTGCGGCGTCCATCCTTCCACTTTCCACGGCCTACACCGTGTGCGAAGGCCTGGGCGTGGAGTCCGGCGTCGACAAGAGCTTCCGCGAGGCGCCCTTCTTCTACTGGCTGTATTCGCTGCTGATTATCGGCGGCGCGCTCACCGTTCTGCTGCTGCCAGACTCGCAACTGGTCAGCGTCGCTATCCTCTCGCAGGTGCTCAACGGCGTGCTGCTGCCGGTGGTCATTATTCTCATGCTCATGCTCATCAACCGCACCGACCTCATGGGCGCATACAAAAACTCGCGCCTCTGGAACTGGGTTGCCTGGGCCACCAGCATCATCGTTATCGGCATGACGTTCGCCATGCTGTGGGGCCTGATGACCGGACACTAAAAAGCAGGGACCAAGGGACCGAGGGAACAGGGGACTGAACTCGATGCCGTAAGTTGAGTCGGAACGGCAGAATTCAAACCAGGACTTTCAGCGTTTCAGTTGCCGTTGGCGTGGGGCTGGGTTACTTTTGGACTCGGGCCGTATTGATTGGCGCCCGGCTGGCTGTCGAACGCGAAAAAGACGATTAAGAGCAGACCAAGCACAGGCACAAATGCGAGCAGCATCCACCAACCGCTTTTGCCGACATCGTGGAGTCGGCGCACGCTCACAGCAAGGCCGGGAGAAATCGCGGCCAAGCCATAAATGAAGCCCAGGAGGGCCAGCAAGCCCGAGAACGCCGAAGCGTGCGACATCGTGGACACTGAGGTTGTGACCTCGACGGTCAGGAAGAGGGCCATGAAGACTACTGTGTGAATAAGCATAAACATCCAATACTCATAGCGCTGTGATCGACCAGAGAAATCGGAATAGCGTCTCCAGGCCATCAAATACCAATTCATGGCTTTTTCTCCCTTTCCCACACGAAGCGCACACCAGATGCCGAGTGCCCAGGTCCCTGATTATCGGAAGTTTGACTGCGGCGTCCATCATAGCGCCGTTTTGGGGCCAAGATTCCCATAAAGGAGAGCGGTTCGGTTGGTGCACGAACTTTGCGCGCCGGCGAGAGCATTCTGTTCCGGCGCGCAACCTGCATGGTATGATCCCTGCAATCCCAAAGGAAATCTCAGTAGGCTGCGATGAAAAAGTCGCTTCTCACTTCAGGCGCTGCGGACAGATTTCCCCGCATATGCAAGCTCATACTTCCAGCCGTTCTGGTGCTGGGACCAACATTGGCTGCGGCGCAGGTGAACGGCATCACTGGCCAGCCTCAGAACAGTGGCCAGTCCCAGAACAGCCTCGTCGGCCAATGGCGCGGCGTCTACCAGCGCATCACGATCACCATCGTGATCCAGCCCAACGGGCAATACACGCAGACCGCGCAATCGGGCACGGTCATGACGCTGCAGTCCGGTCCATACAAGCTGGTTGCTCCCAATACCATCATCTTTTCAGTGACGAATTGGCAGCCGAAGACCATGCCGGTCTATCACGCGACCGGAATTACGGGCGGCTACTATACGCAACAGCCCACGACGAAGCCACCCGGCGCGATGGACACCTACGTCTTCAATGGCGCAAACACCCTCATCCTGACCGACCAGGTGATGCACGGGTCGATCACGCTGAATCGCGTACCGTAGGAAACAGCCAAGCTTACAGCGCAGGGCTCGGGCGGAGGCCGGCGGGCAAGCTGTTCGCTGTAAGCTGTCTGCTTTTGGCTGTAAGCTGTCTGCTGCTTCTACAGCAGCTTCCCGGCCGCCAAATCCTTGATCAGCCCGCGGTCCGCCGCCAGGAACTGGTAGCCGGTCAGGTCTTCGAGCTTCACCCAGCGGATCTGCTGGTAGATCTGGTTGCTGATCTCGCCAACAAATTCACGCACGGCAAAAAACTGCAGATCCACGGCGCCCCCGCGGCGGTAGTGGTGGCGTATGCGCGTTACAGCCGGCCCCACCTCAGCGCGGATGCCAAGCTCTTCCGACAGCTCGCGCGCCAGCGCTTCCTTTGCGCTCTCGCCGGGCTCGATTTTTCCCCCGGGAAACTCCCACAGCGAAGCCATGGGCTGATCTGCCCTCCGCTGGCCGATCAACACCTCTCGATCGCGCACAATGAGCGCGGCCGCTACAAAGCGCAAAGCGGGGATCGCGGGCCGGGGGCCGGAACCTGTCTCGACATCATCCACGCGTCTAGTGTAAACCCGTAAATCGAACGCGATTGGTAGAGTGGATGACTCGGTTTCCGGGTTCACACGTGCAACTAGCTCTTGCTGGCCACCTCGCCCATCACGGCTGCATCGATCCCTTCGGCAGCCTTCGGTCTCAAGTAGCCCCAGCCCTTCTTCGCGACCGCCTCAAGCAGCGCCGGAGATGGATTCACGGGGAACGCACACCGCGCCATTTCCAACATCGCCAGGTCGTGGATGGAGTTCCCGAAGACCGCATCGGGGCGGGGAAGGCCCACGCGCTTGAGGGCCGCGGCCTTGGCCTCGTCCGTGGGCACGTCCACAATCTCGCTGGTGATGATGCCGTCCTTGACGCGCACCTCAGCCGCCAGAATGCGCTCCGCCGGAATCCCGAAATCGCGCAGGCCCTCTGCGACCACCCAGCGATTCGTGGAGCTGACGGCCCACAGTTCGATGCCGGCCTGGCGCATCCGGGCTATTAACGCGAGCATCTCTTCAAAAATATTCTGGCGCACGAACTCGTCGACATACTCGGCTGCGGCTGCGCGCAACTCCGCCTCGCGCAGGCCGGCGTACATCTGCACCATCTCGCCGCACATCGCCGGTTCGCTCACGTTGCCCGCCCGGTAATCGCGGTAGCGCGTATCGATCCAGTCGTGAGTCGAGCGCGACACCAGTCCCTTTTCCAGCGTCCAGGCCATGAATCCGTAACCTGCGTCGCCGCCCCAGAGCGTGCCGTCGCAATCGAACACCGCGACCTTTGGTTTGCACTCAAAAACCAGGCGTTCAAACTCTTCATTCGTCCATTTCTGAATTTCAATATGTGTAGCTGTCAATCGATCCTCAATCCCGTCTTGGAAAATTCTCTCCAATTCTATTTTCGTCGAAATCGCCCGTATTTGCACGTGTGGGAGCAACCGCGCATGTGAATGCGGCATCAATTGAGCAATACGCGCTTGCAGGGAAGTTATGCCGGGTGGTTCTGCGACTCCCAGCGTCGCCGTGCCTCGGCAAAGCATTCCTGCGCCATGCGCACCAGCACCAGCGACTGTTCCCAGCGATCCGTTTCTTCGCGCCCGCCAAACACTCGCGCGTAGTAGAACTCCGGCCCCAGCAGCTCCGGCGTAAAGCAGAACCGGTCGCAGAGCGGTCTTCTGCGCAGATAGCCGAGAAACGACTCGGTCCACAGCGCACGAAAGTGCGCCACGTACGGGCGCCCGTCCGCCGAACCGTCGCCGACGTCTACTTGCATGGAACCGGGATTGCCGATGCGCCCGTGCAGGAAGCCGATCCTGCCCAGGACGGGCCGGAAGAACTCCATCTTGTTCTCGAATCCGCCGTAGACCATCTCGGTTCCCGTGTACCAATGCGAAAAATCGCCATTGAATTCCAATTCCGGAAACCGCTCAAGGAACTGCACCGTGCGCCATGGGTCCTGAAAAATCGTGGCGCGGTGCGTCTCCGGATACAGCGGAATGGAAAACTGCGCGGAGGCCTCAAGAACCGCAGCGATCAGCGCGGCCGCTTCATCATCATTCTCCGTGCCCCAGCCCACGTGAAGCGTAAGGCATTCGAGACCCACTTCGTGCGCCTCTTTGGCCAGGGGCGCGGCTTCAGCCGGCGTATTCACGCGCCCGCTTCCGCAAACTCCGAGGCCGAGCTGGCGCGCCTCGTCCAATTGCTCGCGGTCGATCTGCCAGCCGAACTGCACTCCGTCGTAGCCGGCGTCGCGAATCGCTTTGAGCCCGCTCGCCCGTTGCGGCATGTCGCCGAAAGCCTGCAGGTTCATAAAAACCCGCAGGCGCGAATCGCGTGGCTCATCGCTAACGATTGTGCTGGTTGAGGCCATAGTTAGAACTCATCGTACGCGATCTGCCGCGCCGAAACCCCAATCGACTCCAGCATCCGCGTGCAGGCCTTGATCATTTGCGGCGGCCCGCACAGGTAATACTCGGCCGCTCCCGGATGCGGATGCTCGCGCAGGTACTTTTCCAGTACCACCTCGTGGATGAACCCCTCGTGCCCGGTCCAGTTATCGCCGGGCAGCGGCGACGAGAGCGCCAGATGGAAGGAAAAATTCGCATGGCTCGCCTCAAGCTCCCGGAAATATTCTTCGTAGAAAATCTCCTGGCGCGAGCGCGCCCCATACCAGTAGCTGATCTTGCGGGCGCTGCGCTCCGATTCCAGCAGGTGCGAAAGATGTGCCCGCAGCGGAGCCATGCCCGCGCCGCCTCCGATGTACACCATTTCGTGTTGCGTGGGCTTGATGTGAAAGTCGCCGAAGGGGCCGATGGCTGTAACCGTATCGCCCGGCTTCAGGCTGAATACATAACTCGAACCCACGCCAGGCGCGCACTCCTGGCCCGGCGGCGGCGTGGCGATGCGGACATTAAAGCGCAACTGCCGCTCCGTTTTTGGATTGCCGGCCAGCGAGTAGTTGTTGCGGCGGCCGGCCTCGGGGTTGCGCACCGCCAGGTCAAAAACGTGCTGCTGCTTCCACACCGTGGCGAACGGCTCGGGAATGTCGAATTCACTAAAACGGATCGAATCGTAGGCGGGGATGTCGAGCTGCAGATAGTCGCCCGGAGCAAATCCGATGGCGCAGGCGCCGTCTTCCGGTTCCAGCACCAGCTCCTTGATAAACGTCGCCACGCTGCGATTGCTCACCACGCGGAATTTGAACGCCGTATGCGCACGCGCTCCCACGCCGCCGGCGTGCAGCACGTCGACAAGGATGCGGCCATCGCGCTCCGCTACCGGATAAGTCGCGAGACCGCGGCAGATCGGCGCTCGCGCCGGCGAGCCATCGGCGAGATGGAAGCGCCCATTATGCTTCGGGCACTCGATGATGCCGCCAATCACCAGGCCGTCGGAAAGATGCGTATTGCCGTGCGTGCACAGGCCATCGGTCGCGTAGAGCCGGCCGTCTTGGTCGCGGTAGACGGCGTAGGTTTTTCTGGCGTGGTCGAAGCGCACCGCATCGGCGCGCCGCAAATCGGCAGCCGCGCACGCTGCGACCCATCCCGCGGCATCGGGTTGTGCTTCCGACGCAAAGCAGGCCTCGCGCGCGCGCGCCCTGGGCTCGGGCAGGCGGCGCTTTACGTGGTACGCCGGGTCCTTCACCTGGCGCAGGACGGTAGGAAGAATCTCGCGCCATGCAGAAAGGATGGAAGGATAGGGCGGCGGGCAATCGCTTTTGATTTCCTTGTGCAGCCGGGAGAGCGCGTGATACGGCACGAGTGGGAACATGTGGTGCTCTACGTGGTAATTCATGTTCCAGTAGATGTAGCGGCTGATTGGATTCATGTAGACGGTGCGGCAATTGAGCCGATGGTCCAGAACATTTTCCGCCAGCCCGGCATGCTGCGGAGTGTTATGGATGATCATGAGCCAGGTGCCAAACAATTGCGGCAGCACGAACAGGAAGATCGGAATCCAACTACGCCAATAGATCGCTGCGGCGATGGCCACTGCGTAAATTGCCAGATAGAGCCGCGCGTTACGATAGACCTTGTGGAATTCGGTTTCGGGAATGAATTTTCGCTCACTATCGGGGATGCGTCCCAGCGCGTGCCGAAACAGGCTCGTGAAATGTTTGCGATAGACGCCCAAAGCAAAAAGGCTCAGAAACAGTGCGCGGATATCCGGCGGCCTGGGAATTTGAATCTCGGGGTCGCGCCCCACAATGATGGTGTCGCTGTGGTGGCGATTGTGGCTCCAACGCCAGAGCACCGATTCGCGCATCACCATAAACGAGGCTAATTCGTAAATCGCAATATTCATCCAGTCCGTGCGGAACGCGGTTCCGTGGCCGCATTCATGCCAACGTGAATCGGAACTGGTGCCGTAGAGCACGGCATAGATCATGTAAGGAAGAATCGCCCACCACGTTCCCCAAAGCCGCCACGTTGCGTAACCTGAAGCAAAGAGCAGCGCGAACCACAGAATGGTGTCGCGGATCGCGGGCCCATTGCGCCGCGCCAGCAGCGCGCGCATGGTTTCTCGCGGCACCGCACACTGATACCAATCGGCTTCCGCGAGCCCTTTCTCGATAGCCAGCGTGGCATTCACGCCGGTCAAACTGTAATCGGGCAGGGGCACGGGTTTCTCGAGAACCGCTGCGTTGTGACTCATCGCTTACTCGTCCCTTCCTTACGATTCTTAGACGCGCTGCACACGGACCTGTCTTTCCCCGTCGCGTTTGCGTTCCGAACCCAAAATGCGTACGCCGTGGCATGGCGTTGGATCTGCCCGGGGTGCAGAAGAATATCGTCGCGGCGAGCGGCGTTGGCGGCATCGGGATAACCTTCGCACTCCAGGCAGATCCCCGCGTGTCGCGAATAAGCCGTGCCCGATTTGCCCTTAGTCGAACAGTTCAGTTGGCTGCCCGTATAAAGCTGCAGATAATGCTGCGTCGTCAAAACCGTCATCACCCGCCCGCTCGCGGGATCTTCAAGCCGTGCGACCGGCCGCATTTCGCTCACCTTTCGTTTGGGCAGCGCGTACAAATCGCCGTGACCCTGATACAAGTGGCCAATCGCATCGCCAACCCAGCGCGGCGTCTTGAAGATGCCGCCGTTGCGCGCTGTCGATTCCACCCGTCCCGTCGCGGTCAGATTCTCATCCACTGGAACAAACTTGCTCGCAAAAATCTGCAGCCGGTGATCCGCAATCGAGCCTGAGGATTCGCCGGCCAGGTTGAAATAGGAGTGATGCGTCAGGCTCAGAGGCGTGGTGCGATCGCTCACCGCTTCGGTTTCGATCAAGAATTCATTTTGATCGGTCACCGTATACGTTACCGCGACGCGCACATTTCCGGGGTAACCCTCCTCGCCGTCAGGGCTATGATATCTGAACCGCAACGATGGTGCGCCGTCCTCGTGATCGACCGGCGCCGCGCTCCAAAGGCGCTTGTCGAATCCTTCAACCCCGCCATGCAGATGGTTGGGCGGATCGTTCCGCGCCAGCCGGTAGGTGTTGCCATCGAGCGTAAAGGCGGCGTCGGAAATGCGGCCCGCCACGCGGCCCGTGATGGCGCCGAAATAGGGATGGCCGGCGAGGTAGGAGTCGAGGTCGTTGAAACCCAGCACCACGTCGCCGGCGTTGCCGTTTCGGTCTGGCGCGAGCAACCGAGTCACAATGCCGCCGTAGGTGATCGCTTCGAGCTCGAGGCCACCGCGGCCAGTGAGCGTCCATGCCTCCACCGTCTGACCAGCGGGAAGCACTCCGAAAATCCGAGACCTTATTGGGGAAGCCATCGTGCAGGACCTGTGCAATTTTCAAGTTATCGCTCGCTGGCCGCGTTGTCCACAATTCCGCGGACCGGAATCACAGGACGCCCCTATTCGGCCTCCGCAGGCGTGCTCTCCACCTTTTCTACGCGGATTTTGGCGATGCGCCGCGCATCCATCTCCACCACCGTCAGCCGCCGGTCCTCATACACCACCGATTCGCCGGGTTCGGGAATGTGACCGAGCTGGGCCAGCATGAAACCGGCCAGAGTTTCCACGCCGCCATCGCGCGGCAGGCTCCAATTCATCTGCGTTTCCAGGTCGCGCAGATTCACGCTTCCATCCATTACCACCCTCCCGCCGGCGCTGCCCAGCACCGGCTCGGACGGCGTGTCGAATTCATCCTCAAGTTCGCCCGCCAGCTGCTCGATCGCATCTTCCGCCGTCACCAGTCCCGCCGTGGAGCCGTATTCGTCCACCACGATGGCGAGATGGCGCCGGTTTTGCTTGAAATCGCGCAGCAGTTCCAGCGCGGATTTGCTTTCCGGCACCACCAGTACCTCGTGCATCATTTGCGCGAGACGAATCTCGGCCTGCGGCGTCGCGGGCGCAGGCGCTATCGCGCGCTGATAAAACCGCCGCGATAGTTCGCGCGCATACACGGCGCCCACAATGTGCTCGGAGCCGCGGGCCTCATCGTAGACAGGAATGCGCGAGTGATTGCGGGCAAAAACCCGCGCGATGGCCTCCTCCAGCAGCATGTTCGAGGGCAGCGAGAAGATCTTCTGTCGCGGCGTCATGATCTCGCGCACCAGCACGTCGCTGAGCTCGAGAGCGCGGTGCACCAGGACCTCCTGGAACTCGGGAATCACGTCCAGCCGGCGCGCCGCGGTGGCAATCAGCTTCAGCTCCTCGGCGGAGTGGATGGAGGCGGCGCGTTCCGTCTTGGGCATATCGAATGCACGCAGCACCGCCGCCGCCGATCGGCTCAACAGCCGCACCGCCGGACGGGCCACGGCCATAAACACCAGCATGGGCGGCGCCACCGCTACGGCCAGCGCCTCAGCGCGGCGCAGGGCCAGGGCCTTGGGAACCAGCTCGCCAGCGACCACGTGTAAGTAGGTGATGAGGCAAAAGCCGAGCACCAGCGCGGCCACGTTGCCATAAATCTGCGCGTGCGGCAGCGCCCCGATCCATCCGCCAAAAAACTGCGCGGCCAGAGGCTCGCCCAGCCAGCCCAGGGCGAGCGAACAAAGCGTCACGCCCAGTTGCACGGCGGGCAGAAGATCGTCGAGATTGCGCTGCAGCCGCCGCACCGCGCGCGCTCCCGGAACCCGCGCCTCAAGCAGTTGCTCGACGCGCGTCTCGCGGATTGAAACCAGCGCGAACTCGGCCGCCACAAAATAAGCGTTGGCCAGAATCAGCAGGGCCACCGTCACGGGTTTGAAAAGGAGCAGACCGTGCATCTGGCTGTGAGGATAGCATTACAGGGAACAGGGAACAGGGAACAGGGAACAGAGGACAGGGAGTAGGGAGTAGGCAGTAGGGGGAGACAGGGTCGACCGATACGCGCAGGGATTTCCCCGGAACTGCGCGGCGCCAAGCTGCGTATCTTGAAGTCAATGAGGATCCCAATGAAGAACTTTGTTTTATGTACAGCGTTTCTGCTCACCTTGGCCGCGGCCGCTCCAGCACGAGCCGAGGAGGCGACCTTTACGCGTGACCTCACGGTCGCCGGCAGAGTGGACCTGACCGTGCAAACCGGCTCCGGCTCCATTCGTCTCACCAGCGGGCCCGCCGGCCGCGTGCAAATCTTCGGCCGCGTCAAGTCGAACTGGGGCGGCAGCGATGCGCAAGTACACGAAATCGCCGACCATCCGCCCATCGAGCAGACGGGCAACATTGTGCGCATCGGAACCAGGCACGAGAATTACCGCAACATCAGCATCGACTACGAAATTGAGATCCCAGCCGACGCCTTTCTGAGTGCTGCGACGGGCTCAGGCAACGTTACCGACGACGGCGTGGGCGCCAATGCAAAACTCAACACCGGCTCAGGCTCCATTCGCGCCATAGGATTGCAGGGCGGATTCACAGTCGAGACGGGGTCTGGCAGCATTTATGCCGAGCAGGTGGGAACGGGCGATGTGAAAGCGGAAACAGGCTCGGGCTCCATCGAGCTCAAGAATCTGCATGGCGGGCTGCGTGCGGAGACCGGCTCGGGCAGTATCAAAGCCAGCGGAACACCGTCCGCGCAGTGGCGGCTCCAAACCGGCTCAGGCAGCGTCGAACTCTGGACGGGCAGCGCGGCGTTCACGCTCGATGCCGGGACCGGCGGAGGCAGCATTCACTGCGATCGCGAAATTGTGACCCAGGGAACGACGGAGCGCCACCACCTGGCAGGCAAGATTGCTGGCGGCGGCCCCACGGTACGCATCGAGACCGGCTCAGGCAGCATTCACATCCATTAGAGTCGCGCTACGGAATCAAGTAGTACGGATCGGGATACTTCACCGAGAATTCCGCTTCCGGCTTGCCCTTCAAGTCGCTCCATTGGTCGCCCACATTCAGCGCCAGCGTGTAGCCCTTGGCCACCATCTGGCTGCGGGCCACCTGCTTGAACTCGCCGATGGTCTGCGCTCCGTGATCGGCCGGCCGCATCACCAGCTCCTGCCAATTGTCGAAGCCTTGTGCGCGCAGGTTGCGCTCCGTGGCCCCGCGCTGCGTCTCGTCGCGTCCGGTGATAAAGATGACGCTCACGCCCAGCCGTTGCGCTTCCTTGTAAAGCCGCAGCGTGCCGGGAATCGCCGTCGCTTGCGCCGTCTCGACCCATGCATCGAAAACTGGCTTGTTGTAAGCGAAATCGGCGCCCGCTTCTTCTTGATAATTCGACAGCGTGGTCTCGTCGATATCGAGAACCATGGCCAGCTTTTCCTGCCCGTGGCGATGCGCGGCGCGTTGCCGCAAAAACGCAATGGCGCGATCCGCCTGCACATCCTGGTCGTGCGTCCAGCAGCCGCAGGTACAGGTGCAGTCGTGGTACTGCCTCAGCTCTTTTTTGAGCGTATCCAGGTTGGGAATGCGCTCCGCTTGCGTGTCGCTGCTGAATGCAGGCTGCGGCGATCGCTGCGCCGTAAGCCAGCCCGTCCCAAACAAAAGCACCAACTGCGCCGCGAGAATGGTGAGTCGCTTGTTCAAAATCCGAATCTCCTTTTCGACGCCTCCGCAGCCCAAGTCTAAATGAATCTGTCGGCCCCATTACACTGGAGATATGATCCGCGTTTTTCGTCCCATTCCCGCGGCGCAATTAAAGTTGCTCGTCTTCGATCTCGACGGCACGCTCATCGACTCGGCGCAGGACCTGTGCAACAGTGTGAATGCCGCGCTCGAGGAATCTGAACTCGCGCCTCTGCCTGATCCCGCGATTGCCGGCTTTGTCGGCAATGGCGCACCCATGCTCATGCGCCGCTCGCTGGCCATGGCCTCCAACTCCGCCATCGACCGGGTGGGCGAAGATCTCTTCAACAGGGCCTACGCATTCTTCCTGCAGTACTATCGCGAGCACAAATTGGATTTCACTTACGCCTACGATGGCGTTCTCGATGCGCTGAAGGCGCTGCATGAGCTGCACGATGCGCCGAGCAGTCCCTCCAGAATCATGGCCGTACTTACCAACAAGCCGGTGCGTCCGGCCCGCGGGATCTGCGAGGGCCTCGGCCTGGCCGATTACTTCCTCCACATATACGGGGGTGACAGCTTTCCCGTGAAGAAGCCCGATCCTCTGGGTCTGCGCACGTTGATGGAAGAAACCGGCGCGCGTCCCGATGAAACCGTCATGATCGGCGACAGCCAGGTGGACGTCGAGACCGCGCGCAACGCCGGTACCTGGTCCCTGGGATGCACCTTCGGCTTCGGCCCCCATACTCTCGTCGATCATCCACCGGACGTTCTCGTCGACTCGCCTTCGGAATGGACGCAGGCACTCACTCCCGCGTAAAATCGGCGCAGGGAAAACCGAAAAACCACTTTTTGCAAACGCCGGTCTTGAATCGGCGCAAAATCCAGTCGCGCCCGGCCAGCGCGGCGAGCGGTTCGATCACCAGGATCGTCATTACGGTTTGCTTCACTTTTCATTGCCTGAAGGTTCTCATCATGCGCTCTTTTTTCCTGGCCGTTTTCCTGCTCGCTCCGGCTGCCGTACTGGCGTGCCATGCTCCCAGCCAGGCCCCTCCAGCCAGGCCCGTCCTGCACGGCGTGGTCTCAGACTCCACGGGCGCCATCATTCCCGGCGCGCAAATCGACTTGGTCGACGCTAACGGCGGGGCGAACAGCGACGCCAGTAGCGCCATTGCCGCTACCACCCATTCCGGCGTTGACGGCAGCTTTCTGCTCACCGCGCCTCATCCCGGCGCGTATACGCTGATGGTCTCGCTGCCCGGATTCAAGACCGTCACCACCGCGGTGAATATGGCCGCCCCAGCCAACATGCCGGCGTCCTCCACGGCAGCGCAGGTCCTCGCGCCGCCGGTACACATCGTGCTCTCGGTCGCGGCAACTTCAACCAACGTCGTCGTCAACGCGGAATCGAATCAGGACCCGACCTCCACCGACGAGAATCGCGATACCTCCGTGATGACCGCGGACGACCTGAAGGCTTTGCCCATCTTCGACAACGATTTTGTCAGCGCCATGGGAGCCTTCCTCGATTCCGACGTCTCTTCCACCGGCGGCACCGGTCTCCTGGTTGATGGCGTTGAGGCCAACCGCGTCACCGTCTCCGCCTCGGCCGTGCAGGAGGTGCGCATCAACCAGGATCCCTACTCCGCGCGCTACTATTACCCCGGCCGCGGCCAGATGGAAATCATCACCAAGTCCACCGCCGACAAATACCACGGCGAACTGAATTTCTACTTTCGCGATTCGGCTCTGAACGCACAGAACGCTCTCGCGCCTTCCAAGCCCTTCGAGCAGCGGCGCATCTACGAGGGCAGCTCCACCGGTCCCATTCCGCACGCGCATAATAGCAGCTTTCTTGTCTCGTTCAATCGCGCCGAGCAGGATCAGGATGCGGTAGTTAGCGCCACGCTTGCGCCCACCGCCGCTAATCCGACAGGCGCCTTCGACGCCAATGTGGCCGCGCCCACGCGCGATACCGAATTCAGTGTCCGCGCCGCGCACCAATTCGGCGAGAAGCATTCGGCCTACATGCAGTACAGCTACGAGCAGTGGACAGGCCAGAACCAGGGCGTGGGCGGGCAATCGCTGGCCGCAGCCGGCTACAACACCATCTACCACGAAGACGATTTCGTCGCGCACGCTGACTCCACGCTCTCGGCGGTCACGCTCAATCAGCTTTCTCTGGTCGGCGAACACTGGTCCAACCGCAACCAGAACGTGGCTGAAGGTCCACGCATCAGCCTGCCCGGTGATTTCCTTTCCGGCTCAGCGCAGGCCGACTCCTTCGGCACGGAGTACAACTTCCGCTTCTCCGACGTGGTCACCTGGACGCACGGCCGCAACCTGGTAAAGTGGGGCGCCGGTGTACCGCACCTCAGCCGCCGCGTCTTCGACGACTTGACCAACGAGCTCGGCACCTACACCTTCGCGCCCACGTTGGCCGCCGACGGCGTCACCGTGCTCTCCACGGCGTTCCAGAACTATGCCGCCAACCTGCCTTCAGGATTCTCTGAGAACACCGGCGACACGCACTTCATCTATCACCAGCAGGAGATGGGCGCCTTCATTCAGGATCAGGTGAAGGTTGGTAATCGCTTCGCCATCACGCCCGGCATCCGCTACGACTGGCAGAACTTTCTGGCCACGCGCAGGCTGGGCTTTTCGCCGCGCGTTTCGTTTGCGTGGGTGCTCAACAACGACTCGAAAGCCATCGTGCGCGGCGGGGGCGGCATTTATTACGACCGCTTCGGCGGAGGACCGCTGCTCGATCTTGAGCGCTACGGCAACGCGCGGCGGCGCGAAGTCATTCTTTCGCTCGATCCCGCCACGCTGCCGGCCACGGGTTGCGTGCCCATCACCAACTGCGTCACGCTTGCTGCGCAACCGCCCATGCTGGTGCAGTTGGAGCCTGACGCAAAAACTCCCTACCAGATTCACTACGGCCTTTCGATCGAGCGCCAGCTCGGAGAGCGCGCCACGGGAACGGTCAGCGTCTACTCCATGCGCGGCATCGATATGTTCCGCTCCATCGACATCAACGCACCTACGGCGCTGTCCGGCTACGCCCTGCGTCCCGATCCCGACTACGGCCGCATCCGTCAGATGCAGTCCGAAGGTTTCTACGAAGGCAACGGTCTCGACATCTCTTACCGCGGCATGTGGAACAAACACTTCACCGGCTTTGGCCGCTACACCTGGGCGCACTACGCTTCGAACACCGGCGGCATCGGGTGGTTCCCCGAAAACCAGCTTGATCCCGAGCAGGAGTGGTCGAACTCCAGTTACGACCAGCGCCGGCGCTCCGGCATGTATGACATCTTCAACCAAAAGAGCCTGCTCAACATGGCTGGCGGAATCTTTGCTAACACCGGCTTGCCGTGGACCATCGTCACCGGAACCGATCCCTACGGCGATGACCTCTTCAATGCGCGCCCCGAGGGCGTGGGCCGCAACTCCGAGACCGGGCCCGGCTACGTGGACGTCGATCTGCGCTGGGGCCATGACTTCGCCATCACCGCCAACAAGGACGACGAAGCGCCGCACCTGGGCTTTTCGGTCAGCTCCTTCAATGTGATCAATCATCCCAACGGGAATGGCATCGACACCGTCGAATCCTCCAGCTCTTTCGGCGAGATCATCTCCGTCGCGCCGCCTCGCCGCATGCAATTGGCCATGCGCTTCCAGTTCTGAACGGCGCCGACGGCCGGCCTCATGCGAAAGGTTGTTCACATGGCGAAACTCGCACAACTTGCTCTGCTGCTCTTGGTCGCGGCGAGCGCCGGGGCACAACAGCCCGTTCAAACCGTGCCCGACGGCTCCGAACCTTTCGCGGAAATCAGGCAGGAATATCTGAGGGCTTTTAACGCGAAGGATGTCGACGCGATCCTGGCGCTCTATGCGGAAGATGCCACCCTGGTTAGCGATGGAGGCACTTTCAGAGGCCGGGCCGAGATCCGCGTGTGGCTCCTCTCCGGCATCGATCAGGGAAGCCGTCTCCTGGCCATCGAACCCGGCGTTGTGAAAAGCTCTGCAGCGCTGGCCTACGAAACGGGGCGAACCAGGAGGCAAGTCGGAGCCCAGATCCATCTGGGGCAGTATCTGATGGTGATGGAGAAGATCAACGGAGAGTGGAAGATCACCCAGCACTTTTCCGTCAGCGCTGGAGTGATTCCTGCTGTATAGCTGTTCCTGACTGTGTGATCATTCAGGATGTTCCCCTGCGAACTCGCCCCTCGCCTTCGATCTCGAAGCGCAGCCGCCCGGCGCGGTAGGCTGATTTCATGAGCGATTCAGCAGCAGCGCTCGCACGCCCCCTGCGCATAGTGCTTCCCGGTGGCAGCGGCCAGGTGGGCCGCATGCTGGCGCGGTTCTTTCAGGAGCGCGGCCATCACGTCACCGTACTCACGCGCGGCCCCTACACCGCTCCCTGGCAAACCGTGCACTGGGACGGCCAATCGCTGGGTCCGTGGGTGGAAACGCTCGAGGGCGCCGATGTGTGCATCCATCTCTCAGGCCGCAACATCAATTGCCGCTTCACGGCGCGCAACCGCCGCGAGCTTTACGATTCGCGCATCGGCCCCACACGGCTGCTCCATCAGGCCTTCGCCTGCCTCGTCAACCCGCCGCGCCTGTGGATGAACGCGTCCACGGCGACCATTTACCGGCACTCGCTCGACACACCGATGGATGAGGCAAGCGGCGAGATCGGCGGCAATGAGCTCATCTCGCGTCGCCGCCGCGCGCCGGAAAAATGGAACTGGACCGTTCAATTGGCCAAGGACTGGGAGTCAGCACTCTTTTCGACGGCAACTCCGCGCACACGCAAGATTGCCCTGCGCACTTCGCTCGTCTTCAGCCCCGCGCCTGGCAGTGTCTTCGCGACCTTATCCCATCTCGTCCGCGCCGGCCTGGGCGGCACGCAGGGCAACGGACGGCAAATGGTTTCCTGGATGCACGAGTCCGACTACGCGCGAGCCCTCGAATTTCTTATCGTGCGCGAAGAAATCGACGGTCCCGTGAATCTCTCCGCGCCCCACCCGCTCGCCAATCGCGAGTTCATGGCCGCGTTGCGCGAGGCGTGGGACGTGCCAAACGGATTGCCCGCGCCTGCCGCGCTCCTGGCCGTCGGCATGTTCTTTCTGCGCACGGAGCCGGAACTGGTCCTCAAGAGCCGCTACGTCATTCCCGGCCGTCTGCTCCGCGCCGGCTTCCAATTTGAATTCCCCACCTGGCCCGAAGCCGCCGCCGACCTCGTGCGCCAGTGGCGGCAGCGCGCCGATCTCTGATCTCTGTTATCCGATCTCTACTACTGCGGCGTCACGTCCGTCACCGGCAGATCCCAGTGTCCCAAGAGAATCTCAAACCGCCGCTGCTCTTCTCTTTTGTATGTTTCCTTGTCAGGCCAGAGCTGATCGATAAGCGCCGCTTCGTCCGGATTGGTGCTCGTGGCCACGGTCGAGTTCTTGTAGACGATGGTCACGCGGTAATCCCAGCGGCCGTCCTCGGTGGTGTGGTAGGCGGGCGACTCAATTTTGAGCGACAGAATCCGCCCTGTTGCCTGGATCTTCTTGAGCAGCGGCCAATGGTTCTTCAAAAATAGGTCGAGAAACTCCTGTTGATGGCCCCACTGGCACTTGTAGTAGTACTCGATGGTGTACGGCTGGCCGGCGGCGGTTTGCGTAGGCGCGCCCTGCGCCATGAGCGGGCGCGACAAGCCAGCCAAAAAGGCGAAAGCAACCAGGGCGAGGACGATTCTGCGGAACGAAATCTGCATAAGGGTCTCCATGCATGCGATGCAAGCATTGTACGGCGTGGGGCAAACGAAAGAGTGGAGAGGTTCACTCCGCCTTGCATGGCTGGATGTAGGTGCGCAGCCAAATCGCGAGTTCCGGTTCCGACATCGTTCCATCGGCCACGGCCAGTCTTGTTCTCTGCCTTTTAAAAAAAACGGCCCCCGTCGAAACGGGGGCCAAGTTGCCTTGGTTCTCTCGCGTTGCGAGAGCTTGGTTGGCGGCCTAACGGCGGGGTAGCCGTTGGCTGGAACAACGCCTCGGGGGGAGGATAAGCCGGATTTACGGCTGCTCCGAGCCAGCTGCAGCAGGAGCGCTTTGGGGGGACGCTTCTGCCCGGGCCGCCAAACTGTTTTCCATCAACATCACATGTACACAGCTGGTCCTTACCCGCACCGGTTTCTGGGTTGCGTCGCCGGTGGCAGGGGTCTGGGCATTGCCCAGAGCTACGTAATGCATGCGGTAGACGGGAATCTGGTGTTCTGTCACAAGGTAGCGCTCAACCGATTCGGCCAGGCGCTGCGAGGATTGGATGCCGGTTCCGCCCGCTGCGGGCGAGTGCGCTTCCATTTCCAGAATGTAGCCTTCGCGGCCGGTCAGGTTAGCAGCCAGTTGATCCAGCTGGGCGCGCGCATCAGCCGAGAGCACTGGGCTGCCGCCGCGGAATTTGATCTCCAGGTCCGAAGCCTGCTGGTACTGATCGAGGCCGTTGACCGTTTGGTTCACATGGTCCACATGACCAGAGGCCTGCTGCGCGGTGTTGTTGGCATTCAGTGCCTCCTGGTTGGCTGAGTTTGCGGTCTGGTTCGCCGCATCGGCCGAGGACTGCGCCTTCTGGATTCCCGCCTGGGCCCGCGCATCCACATCCTTGATGTCGCGCGCGTTCCGGGCATTCACCTCATCCAGTTCCGTCAGCCGGTCGTTGATCGGATCGGTTTGCCGTCTCACCCACTTCTTGCTGGCGAACGGGTTGATGCGACCCCAGAACCCCTCCTTCGGCTGGCTTAAGGGATGATCTTGGACAGGGGAGGGCTGCCGCGCTGCCGACGGAGGCATGCTCTGGGAATCCGCAGCGCTCGGCTGGGCCGGCTGCGAAGTTGCATTGGATGGCTGAGTTTGCTGCGCCCAGACCGGAATTGCCACGGCCGACGCCAGCACAACAACTGCGAAGTGACGCGCGGATAAAAATCGATTAGGAGTTTGCATTTGGTCTGCCCCTTTTGATTCCCGGCGCCTGGAAGCTGCCGCGGATTGAGCGCGCTCGCGTGCTCTCCCCGGTAGAGTGCAAGGCGGCTGCCAAAGGGGGTGGAGTGGGGACAAAAATCGTATCTTGTTGAAGACAAATGACAAATATGAATGGAATGGCGGGCCAAACACGCCCGTGCTGCGCAGGAAAACGTCTCGCCGGCGCGTAAATTTTGCACGCTTCTGTAGTTTCTACCGTGTAAAAATCGACGAAGACTTACCTGGTATCGACGTGCCTACTTGCTTTCTACGTGTACGATGCGGATGTCAGGGAAGGCGCCGTCCCATTGGTCCGCGACGGTATCGAACACAAGGCGGAAGTCGGCGGTATCGCCGGGCTTGAGCGGAGCCGCGGAGAGCGGCTCGACGTCCACATACGGATCGCGCGTGCGGATGATGCGGAGTGCCTGAGTCTCGTTCTGCGCCACTTCGTGCGCGGCATCGCGGAAGAGAACCTGGACGGTGATTCCAGTCACAGTGCGGCTGCCTTTGTTGGCGATGTGGCCGTCGAGGTAGGTCACCTTGCCTCCCGACAAGTTCGACGATTCACTCATTGCCAACTGGCCGATGGTCAGGTTGGCTGCGTAGGGATCGATATTCGCGGAGATCGGCGTTACCGTTGGTCCGCCCTTGCCGTGCTCGTAGTAGAGGAACACCGCGCCCACAACAGCAATCACGATTGCCGAAGCCACGGCCACAGGAAGCCAATTGTGCTCAGTTGTGGTCGGCGGGCGAACGAGTTGAGGACCTGAGCTCACGAGCGAGATTGTACACCTGTTCGCGAGCCATTTTGCGAGTTATGACGCGACGCTCTCCCGATGAAGCCGGCACCCGCAGCTTTCCAGTTCGCGGGTGCGCGGCAAGCGCTTTTCATCAGATTGCCATCTTCTTCAGGCATTCTGAGAGTAGCCGCAGCGTCTAAATACGCAAGAGATCGACAGATGTGGAACGGGACCATCGAGAGTCCAGCATCTGGCAAGTGGAACCGGGAGATTGCCGGTTCCGTAACTTTAACCGCAAGGTGTTGAAAGGCAGGCCAACCATGCCCACCTCCCCTGGGTTGGCGTCTAGCACGCCGCCCGCAGCGATGCCTCCTATCCCGCAGCCGAGCTTGTGGGCCGAACGGACCTATCAGGTTCTAACCATTGCCGCGATGCTTTGGATTTTGGGAAGCCTGTGGCTGTTCCGGTAAGCAGTCGATCGGCCGCACGATAGATTGTCTGGAGCCGTGATGCCGGCTTATTCGCCGGGTAGGTATCCAGTCAACTCACTGGATCTGGCAGCGTTTTCCTCGTGCTGCGGGCGTTTCAACCGAAGCGTGCGCGCTTTACCGTTTGCCGGAAGTCGTCGCCCTTTATTTCCACGCGCACGCACATCTCCGCGAGTCGCGATCGCATGCGGTCGCCAATACGGTCGCCGAGAGTATCTTCATATTTCGCCGGCTTGATTCCGTCCTTGTCGATTGCAAGCCCTGCTCCGGCGATGCGATCGGGGTAATTTGTGGTGATGATCGTAGACTGATTGTCGTTGTAGCGCGTGTTCAGAATGAGCGCGACCGTGTCCCACACCCACTCGTTGGGTTTTTGCGCGCCCAGATCGTCGATCACCAGCACTTCGGCCGCGAAGATAGGCCGCAACAGCTCAAGCTCGGTGGTTTTAACTTCTGGGTTGTAGCTGTTCTGGATACTTTTGAGCAACTCGCGGTAGTCGCAGAAATAGCCTCGTACTCCACGCTCTCGAATCAGTCGCCGCAAAATCCCCACCGCCAGATGGGTCTTACCTAGTCCCGCGGCGCCCACAAAAAGCAGGCCGCGCCCAGCCGTGTCTACGGGATAGGCTTCCGCGAATTGACGTGCCTTCTGCAACGCTCGGCCCAGCGTGGCGTCGGCCCCTGGATACGAGGGGTCGAAGGTATCGAGCGTGCAGTCGCGGTAGCGCGCGGGAATCTGCGCCGCGGCCAGCCGCAGACGCTCGCGCTCCGTCACCTGGCACTCGCACGCGCGGCTCACCCAGTTTCCCGCCGTGTCTCGCACGCGCACCAGCCCTGCGCCATCGCAAATCGCGCACACACTCATTCCGATTTCCAGCCTACCGCACCGCCCCTCTCGCCGCTCCGGTGCACACGACGTGACGGAATGTGGAAAAGCAGCCTCGACAACGCGCCGCGGCAGCCGCGGAATACCGCCCTGCGATGACATAGGATGACTCTATAGAATCGCGAAACGTCTCGGGGCCGGTGGACGAAGCCGAATGTCTGAGCGGGACCGCGGGCCTGGAGTGAAGATGCAGAGCAGGGCGCACGAATTTCATGGTTCGCCATCCTCAACGGCCGGGATTCATGCGGGCTACGTCTGCGGCATGGCGCTGGTTGCCGCCATGGGCGGACTGCTCTTCGGCTACGACTGGGTCGTCATCGGCGGCGCCAAGCCGTTTTACGAAGTTTACTTTCATCTCGACTCCGAATATCTCATCGGCTGGGCTAACAGTTGCGCGCTCATCGGCTGTCTCGTCGGCGCGCTTATCGCGGGTGAGGCAGGCAGCCGCCTGGGCCGCAAAAAAGTGTTGCTGTTTTCCGCTCTGCTGTTCGCGCTTTCCTCTATCCTCACCGGCTGGGCTCCAGTCTTCTCCATGTTCATCGTGTGGCGTATCGCCGGCGGAATGGCCATCGGCCTTGCCTCTAACATTTCCCCGCTCTACATCGCGGAGATCAGTCCCGCGGCGTGGCGCGGCCGCCTTGTCAGCCTCAATCAACTGGCCATCGTTTGCGGCATTCTCGCGGCGCAAATCGTCAACTGGCGCATCGCGGAAAAAGTTCCCGATGGAGCGGCCGTCCTCGTGCAATCCTGGAACGCGCAATTCGGTTGGCGATGGATGTTTACTGCGGTTGCGGTTCCTGCAATCCTGTTTTTTCTGTTTGCGCTGTTCATTCCCGAGAGTCCGCGTTGGCTTGCCGGTGTGCATCGCGCCGATGAAGCCCGGCGCGTGCTGGCACGCATTGGCGGCGAAGAGTACGCGGCCCGGGAACTCGCGGCTATCGAGGAGACGCTGCGCGCATCGGCCGCAACGCGGGTCCGCTGGAAGGATCTCTTCGGCAAAGGTACGCGCAACCTGGTCTGGATCGGCATGGCGCTGGCCGCGCTGCAACAGTGGAGCGGGATCAACATCCTGTTCAACTACGCCGAGGAGATTTATCGCAGCGCAGGCTTCGGCGTCAGCGGCATCATGTTTAACATCGTCATCACCGGCACCATCAATCTGATCTTTACCTTGGTTGCCATGACATTTGTAGATCGCCTGGGCCGCAGAAAGCTGATGCTGCTGGGCTGCGCCGGAGTAGGCCTCTGCCACCTTGGCGCCAGTCTCGCGTATCGGATGGGGATGCATGGCAGCGCCGTGCTGGTGCTCACGCTCGCCGCTATCGCCTGCTATTCCATGTCGCTGGCGCCGGTCACGTGGGTGCTCATCTCGGAGATCTACCCCAATCGTCTGCGCAGCCTTGGCGTCTCCGCGGCCGTCGCCGCATTGTGGACCGCCTCGTTTGTGCTCACCTATACATTCCCCTTCATCAATCGCGCCTTCACGACTTCGGGCGCGTTTCTCGTCTACGCAGGCGTATGTTTTCTAGGCTTCGTCTTCGTCTCCACATGGGTTCCGGAGACGCGCGGCAAGACGCTCGAGGAAATTGAAATGTCTTCAGGAGCCGATGCAGTTTGAAGACTGCTAGACCGCGCGTCCCGCCGCTGCGCCCGACGCCCAGGCCCACTGGAAGTTGAATCCGCCCAGCTGACCGGTCACGTCCACCACTTCTCCAATAAAGTAGAGCGCGCGCACGCTGCGGCACTCCATGGTTTGCGCTGAAAGCGCGCTGGTGCTCACTCCACCCGCGGTCACTTCCGCCTTTTCATAACCTTCTGTGCCGCTGGGTGCGATCGTCCAGGAATGCAGCCGGTTCTCCAACTCATCGAGCGCGTGATTGGTCCAGCTTTGTGGCGACGCGGCCTCAAGCAGCCGATCCACCAGCCGCGCTGGCAGCTGCGCGCGCAGTGCCACCTTCGCCGCTGCCAGATCGCGCCGCGCATGGGCCGCCCGCAAGGGCGCAAGCAGGCGTCGCTCCGGCGACCAGTCAATGCGGATCGCCTCAGGCTGTTTCCAGTACGACGAGATTTGCAGGATAGCTGGCCCACTCAGTCCGCGATGCGTGAAGAGCATCTTCTCCCGAAAGCTGCGCTTGCCGCAGCTCGCAATCACCGCTGCGGAGACTCCGGTCAAATCGGCGAAATGCGCATGCTCCGCGCCTGAGAGTGTCAGCGGGACAAGCGCCGGACGGCAGTCTTCGAGGTCAACGCCAAACTGGCGGGCAATGTCGTAGCCAAACCCCGTGGCGCCGATCTTCGGTATCGACAACCCGCCGGTGGCTACGATGAGCGCAGGCGCCGTGTAGGCGTCCTTGCCGGCATCGACCGTAAACGCTCCGGAAGAATCATTGCGGCGCACCTCCCGGACCGCCGTCGACAGAAGCACGCGCACACCGGCATCCGCGCATTCGCTCATCAGCAGGTCGACAATCTGCTGCGCGGACTGATCGCAGAAAAGTTGTCCCAGCGTCTTTTCGTGATACGCGATTCCATGCCGCTCCACGAGCCGGATAAAACCCGCAGGCGTGTAACGCGCCAGCGCCGATTTCGCAAAGTGAGGATTGGCCGATAGAAAGTTTTCGGGCCGCGTGTGCAAGTTGGTAAAGTTCGCGCGGCCTCCTCCCGAGATCAGGATCTTTTTGCCCGGCCGCTCCGCACGCTCCAGCACCGCGACGCGGCGTCCGCGGCGGCCGGCTTCGATCGCGGCCATTAGGCCTGCCGCACCGGCTCCGAGGATGAGGACATCGAAACTGTGCTGATTCACGGTGCCAACTGCAATGATTAAAGCATCCGTGCCCGTAGAGTTCCCCGCTAACAATGAAAAAGTTGGCGCACCGGTGTGCAGAGAGAGTAGCTCGCAACCGCTCATTCCAAAAGTAGGGCCTGTAGCTCAACGGTTAGAGCAAGGACTCATAAGGACTTTTCAGCTTTTTCTGCAACTGCTGAATCTACAGTTGGATAGACGATAAGTTATTTCTATTCATGTATTTGCCAAACGAGTCCGCGCTGCACCAAACTGCACGAAAAGGCACCGAAAACGGTACACGCGAGCCAAAAAATGGCGACCAAGGCTTCGCCTGCGCGGTCGAGTGGACCCGGCTTTGTCGCCAAGTCCAAAAAAGTGGTCCCCACGAGCCTGCTGTTCGTTGCGCTTCGCTGGCAACTCTAACCCTGCTGATGCGCGACGAAGGCAGCACGGCCCAGGATGCGTCTTCCGGAGCCGCATCTCCCTTCCACACGCGCACGCGAAGCACATCCTTGCGCAGAGCAGTTACTTCTAGCGTCAATCCGTTTGATGCGACTGTCAGCCCGTCGCGAGCGGGCGTGAACTGTTGTGCATCTGCGCTGAAAGTGATTAGAGAGACAATCACTAGCAACGCAGTGCACGCGAAACGCAGTGCGGATCGTAACATGATTCTTCTGGGCTCAGGCAATCTTGGTCGAGCTCTCCGTGGCGCCATCGACATAAGTCGCAGCCTGTTGACCCGCATCCAGTGAGTTTCCCGCGAGCGCTATGTCGGATGAGCCAGTGCCACTGACTTGTGCGAAGACTTTGGCGCCGACAGGGGAGCGCATACTGGTCAGGAAAGCGCGGCGTGTGTTTCTAAGATCGAACAGCGGCGCACCTCCAGCCGGTGCGGACAGGTCCAAACCATCGAGAATCACGTCGTTCACATCGTCGCAGACGATCGCCGGCCGCTCATCCGGCTGGTCAGTCACGCATTCGATATTGCGCAGGCGCACGCGATCCGCATGACGGACGTAGAAACCGTACGAAGCAAGGCGACCAAACATGCGCGCCTCCGGGTATTTGTCGGCCACTTCGGGGATATCCCGATGCACCCACGCGGCTTGTCCCTGCTCCACAGTGCGTATGCGGCAATTACTTACCGTAATGTCCGTCGGACGAAGCCCGGGGACACCGGTAATGGAACTGGAGACAATCGCGCCCGACGCATCGACGCCCTCGATCAGAACATTACGCAGAAACGTGCCTTCCTTCTTGTTCCGGTTGCCAAGCCTGACAAAAATCGGTGCCCGCACATTTTGCATGCGAATGTTGGATACAACCACGCCGTCGATGCTGCCTCCATCCACCATTTCTATGCAGATGCCGCCGCTCGAGCGGGTATACAAAGGGCTGTCGGCGTCGGCGTACAGCACCGAATTGCTGAACACGATATTCTCAAAGGCGCCATGGGACGCGGTGCCGAGTTTGAAGGAATTGCACGACGTGGTAATGACGCAATTCGTAATGGTGATGTTCTTCGTCGACAGAAGATCGCCATAGGGATTCTCGCTCTTCAGGCAGATGGCGTCGTCGCCGGTTTGGATGTCGCAGTTGCATACAAAGACATTGCGCGACGCAGTGATGTCCATGCCGTCGGTGTTGACCCCGTAATTTGGGTTGCGAACGCGAATGCCGTCGATGACGACGTTTTCACAGGCAATCGGGCGCAGGGTCCAGCCCGCGGAATTCTTCAGCGTCACGCCGCTGATGCGCACGTTGCGGCACTGCGCAAACTCGACCATCGGAGACGGCCGGTTATTGTGGTCCTTGAGCTGATAGTGGCCAGTCGCCCCTTCCTTCCATGCATCTTCGGGCGGCGTCGGTGGGCGATTGGTCCGCAGCTCCCAATATGCTTCGCCCTGGCCGTCGATGGTGCCGGGGCCGCATAGAGTCACGTCCTCGGCATTCTGCGCGAAGATCAGGTGATGGCCGTTGGCGTCGGAATCCCTCGACGGGCCCGGATGGTAGTCGTAATCATCGATCGATTTGCTTCCCAGCAGCACGCAGCCAGCCTCCAGGTAGAGCGTCACTCTGCTCTTGAGCTCAATTCCTCCGATGAGATAGATCCCCGGCGGCGCATACACAAGTCCTCCGCCCGCCTGGAAGACTTCGTCGATCGCGCGCTGCATGGCCTTGGTGTTCATCGTCGTGCCATCCGGTTTCGCGCCATAATCCAGGATGCTCTTCGCCGCTAAGATGGGTGCGGCCGATCCCACGCCTGTGGCGGATACCGCCATTGCCAGCGATGAAGCAGATAAAAAGTCTCTTCTCAACATGAAGTTTCCTGCTCTTTCTGAATGTTCCTGATTTCGGAGCTTTAACGTGCTTGCGGAGCGTTGAACGCCGCGATGGGCTATAAAAAACTCCGGAAGCGCGCCGCAATGAAATCCTGGGACACGTTTCCGGAGTTGTGGAGAATCTAATAGCTCAGCCGTAACGTAAGCTGTATCACGCGCGGGCCTTGGCCGCCGCCATTGACGGTCAACGCGTTGTACGCGGATGTCAACTGCTCTACGCCGTCGGTGGTGCTGGCGGGATTTAAATAGCCCTGATCGTTGAGCACATTGAACACGTCCCAGTTGAATCGCAGATTCACCCTCTCTGTGATCGGAAAGACCTTGAAAAGAGAAGCGGCAGCGATGTAGTTGAAGGGGCCATTGATAATGGTCTTCGCGAACGGGTTTGTACTGGGTCCGGGACTGTACGCGACCGAAGCCGTCTTTCCGCCGTTCAGGTTGACAGTCATGTTGTTGCCGTTCGTGCCGTAGTTAGGTGTGCCGGGCGTATTGTCAATCGGCGTCTGGTAGGGTACGTAGTCGCTCGGGAGCCCGCTGACGCACTTTGAAGTGCAGTTAGGGCCGGCGATGGACGTTGGGGCAATGTAACCGTTGAACCAGAGGAACGCCGGAAGGCACGTGCCGCTGCGGCAATCGGTGATCGGCGCGTTATGCTTGTAGATGTGAATCGGGTTGGTCGGTCCCCAGTTGCTGCTTCCGACGGCAAAGTCCTGCGAGATAACTTGCCCGCTGCCGGCAAGCTGGAAGCCGCCGATGATCTCGTTCTCCCAACGATTGGCGTTACCCAAGAGCCGTTTTCCGGTCCCGAAGGGCAAATCGTAAATTCCGTTGAACTGGATGTGGTGCTTGGGAATCCCGGTGTCGACCTTGTAGTTTTCGAAGCGGTCCAGTGCGCGGGTCATGCCCCAGGACGGTACGTTTGCTGGTTGAGCGGGACCAAAACCCGGAGCAAAGTCGGCAAAGGGAGAAACAGTCCCATCCCTTTCCCAGTTTCCTCCGATCCGGAAAGGCTTGGACCAGACGTAGTTGATCTGGTAGGCGAACCCGCCGTGAAACAGCCGCTGGTAGGAGGCCTGCAGTGCGTTGTCGTTCGACCAGCCGCTGGTCTGATCGAGGGCCTCACCGGGGCTCCCGCAGTTGCCGCCGTAGAGGGTCTGATCGTAGGGACCTTGCGCGGTGGCGGAGTACGTACCACTGGGCGGGGTGGTGCCGGTGACCGTATCCCAAACGTAGGTAGAAGGATGGTTGTTGTAGCAGTAGTACTGGTCAAGGTTGCTCGCGTGCGTCCACACCCAGCTCACCCTGAGCGCAGAGTTGCCCTTGAACGCCTGCTCGAGCGTGGCGTTTACTTCGGTTACGAAGTTCGGAGCATAGTCCGGGTTCATCGTCGTCTCTAGGACGCCCGGGGTAATGGAATTAACCGCGCCCGTGCTCACGGCGTTGCTGCTGTTTACGCCGGCAATCACCGGGTTGTTGGTGCGGATCAAGTAGTTATTTAGACCATCGGGCGATTGCGCGGCATTGTAGTTCGTCGTGTAGCTGGTTTGAAACGGCGCATTTTCAGACGGAAGCTTGAGAGAATTGCGAACGGGAACCGGGGTAATGTACCGTCCGTACGCTCCCCGCAGCACGGTTCCGGTCTTGCCGCCAAACAAATTGTAGGCGGCGCCGATGCGAGGACCGAATGTAAAGTCGTTGTTCCGGAGCATGGTATTGGGAATCCCGGCTTGCTGCGGGGTCTCAAAGACCATGCCAAGGTTCGTGAGGTTGGTTACGATGGTCTGTGTCGTGTATCCCTGAGAGATATACCAGGAGAGCGGTTGCGCAAGGACCATGGCCTTGTTTTTCAGGTCGAAGCTCTCCATCAGATAGTTGCTGGTGTAAGGCGCAGGATGCGCCTCGTAGCGCAGGCCGATATTCAAGGTAAGGTTTCGGCTCACATGGTAGTTGTCCTGGACGTACGCATCGAACTCCATGTCACGGTAGTGCTGGTAGGCCGGATTGAGCTGGACTTGGTACTCGTTCGCCGCGCCCAGGAAAAAGTCGCCTTCTCCGTAACCTGTATTCGTGACCCCAGTCCAGTTCGTTCCGGATTTCGGGTCATAGAGGCTCGTTGCCATGTTGGGGGTGGTGGTCGAGTTGTTGAAATCGATTGCGTCCTGGTTTCTGTCGGGAAGGTAACCGAAGCGTTCATGCCGGTACCTTCCGCCGAAGTGAAGCTCGTGCCGGCCCATGGTCTTGGTCAGGTTTTCGTCAATATCCGAGATGATCTGCACGCCTTTGTAATTCCACTGCGTGCCGGTCAAACCCAGAATGTTGCCGGAGATATTCGGAAATCCTGTCTCCCCGAAGTTATTCGGCGTTCCAAAGATCGACTCGTAGTCGATGTTCGGATTCCCGGTGGCTACGTCGTATTGCCCGAACCACTCCTGGCTGAGGACCGTCTCGGAGTAAAAGTTCGGAGAGAAGATGTGCGTGTAACCGAGCGCCCCGCTGAAGGTGTCGACCAGCCATTGCGTGCCGCCGCTTGCGCCCGCGGGAATCCCGGCTGCCGAATCTGCTACGGTCAACGGCGCATTCGGGATATTGCGCAGCGCTACCCAATCCATGAGGTCGTCGCCATAGCGCAGATACACATGGTTCTTCTCGTTGAAGTTGTGATCCAGGCGGAAGGCCACGGTAGGCACGGTGAAGTTGTTGATGTTGTGCAACTGGAAGTTGGATTGCACGAGCGGGTCCGGGTTGCCGGGCACGTTCTCCTGGGGAAGGATCTGGTAGATGATCTTGGAGAAAGGAGACAGGCGGGCGGGATTAATGGTATTGGGAACGCCGTTGTAAGCGAACTGGGTTCGGCAGTATTGATTGGGGACCCCATTGGGGTTTGCAGTACTGACATCGGTTCCCGGGCAGTTCGCGGTGCCTGAGTTGTACGTCGTCAGAGGATCGTAGAGTTGCTGCAACTGGCCATTGCTGTTGACCAGCTGGCTGAAATCGCCTTGCTTCATGTTCTGCGTGGGAACAGACACCAGCAACGGAGTCCAGCTTCTAAGGGAATACCGCTCGTACGATCCGAACCAGAAGGACTTGTCTTTGCCGTGATAAATGTGGGGCAGAACGATGGGTCCGCCAGCGGAAAAACCAAATTCGTTGCGCACCAGCGGAGGATCGGCGTCCGCCGTTGGCGTGGTCACAAATCCTCTTGTCCTCGCCAGACCGAGACCGGCGTTGCGCGCCGTTTCGAACAGCGTGCCGTGGATGCTATTCGTCCCGGACTTGGTGGTGATGATGCCGGTGGCAGGCCCGGAAAACTCCGCGGAGCTGTTCGACATGTCCATCTTCATTTCCTGCACCGAGTCGGGATCGGGCAACTGGCCCTGCGGTGAATTACGCTCGCCGCCGAAATTGCGGTTGGTCAGGGTTGCGCCGTCCTGAACATAATCCATACCCTGATCCATGAGGCCGTTGGCGCGCGCACCGGGGTTGCTTGAGTCGGCTTCCAGGCCCGGTGTCGTCTCTTGCGCCAGCGTCAACAACAACCGTTGATCGAGTGGAAGCTGGTTGATGCGGGCGTTTTCAAGGGTCGCAGCGACAGTGCCGTTGTCGGTCGTCGTTAACTGAATGGTGTTCGCATTTACCTCGACCTGTTGCGTGACGGCGCCCGCGGTCAGGGTAGTGTTGATTACCGCATTCTGGTCCACCAGCAATTCGACCGTTTGTATGTTGGTCTTCATGCCCGCCGCGGTGAACGATACCGTATAGTTCCCCGTAAACAGGCCCGGCACCTGGTAGAAGCCGACGCCATTGGATTTTGTGTCGGCCGCTACGCCAGTGGCTTTGTTGACAACGTGGACGGCAGCGCCTGGGATGACGGCGCCGGTAGAATCGGTGATCGTACCTTGAATTGAGCCTGCACCGCTCTGAGCAAAAGTGCCTGAGCAGCTCATCGCAATTCCGAGCGGGATAGCGACGATGAAGATGGGCACGTGCCAATGGCGGAGAGTGCGCGTCAGAAAACTGGCTAAGTTGTTCATTCGAATGCTTCCTCCTGAAAGTGATGGTTGAACTGCATGATGCTCGTCAATCGGGGGTCGTGCCGGCCGATCCTGGTCATTCGCCGTTCGAGACTGAGAATGCGGAAAAGGTGCACCGCTAGGTTGGTACCGGTTCAAAACTCCTGCCCTCCCTGCCTTCTATTCACTGAGCAGTGCACCTACTCCAACCGGTCCCCTTGTATACCGCACAAACGGATTGCTCTCTCTTCTGAATTGCTCGCCAATTGTCATGCTGGCTCGAATATGCGAGAATTTGGGCGTCTTGAGGCAACGCAGCGAGGCTAGTTGTGGATTCAGAGAAGTTGGAAGTCTCCAAAACGTCTCATACAGTCTCCGCGTGGGGAACCTCATTTAAGAGGCTTATTTCTTATAGACATAAGGCTATTGTCACCGAAACGTCACATGCCCGTTCCAGGGAACCGGAAGACCCTGATCGTGCGGAATGCCTTGGCCAGCTTGATCGATTGCTTAGGAGCCCGTTGCTGCAAGGCTCTGAAGCGCTCTGCAAGCTGCTTCAATATCTGGCCCACCATACTCTGAATTCCCCAGCGGACCATCTCAAGGAATATCAGATCGGCACTGAGGTGCTGGGTCGTCCGGCCGACTTCGACCCGCAGTCCGATTCCAGCGTCCGCATGCAGGTCGGGCGCCTGCGCACCAAGTTAACCGAGTATTACAATTCAGCCGGCATCCACGATGCCATTCTGGTCGACATTCCCAAGGGCAGGTATACGCTCTCATTCGAGCGAAGAGTTGATGCGCCCCAGCAGGAAGCCGTACACGAAGCGGTGGTTTACCCTTCTCGAAGCGCTTCCGCGCAACGTCGTTGGATGCTTGCCGGGCTGATCGTGCTCGCCATTGCCTGCGCAGCCCTGTGGATCCAGAACCGCGCCGCGCAACAGTCGATGGACGCGATGCAACGTTCGTTTTACCCGTGGCGCTACGAACCCGCGGTGTCGGCATTCTGGTCCGGAATCCTCGATGCTCGTCCAGACACCGATGTCGTGATGGCCGATTCATCCTTTTCGCTGGTCCAGCTCATTAGCAAGAAGTCATTCACGATCGAGGACTATCGCAGCCGCAGCTGGGTCAGCGAAATTCAGGCTCAGAAAGATCTGAGCCCGGACATGCGCGACGCGCTGAATCTAATCGCCGTCAAGAACCTGGAAAGTGCGAGCGACTTCAGGTTGGCCCGGCGCATCCTGGGACTTGACCCGCTCGCCCAGCATGTCCATTTGTATTACGCGCGCGAATACATGGCATCCCTTCTCAAGCAGGACAACGTGATTCTGATTGGCAGCCCCATCGCCAATCCCTGGGATGAACTATTCGAAAGCCGTTTGACATTCACTGCAACCCTCAACAACGGCGCCCCTACCTTCATCACAGATCGCGCACCCGCCGCCGGCGAACAGAGCACTTACATTCCCACGGGCTCTGTGGGATATTGCACCGTGGCTTATCTCCCGAATCCGGATCACAACGGCAGCGTTCTGCTGCTTGAGGGCACAGGTTCTGAGGCCACAGAAGCGGCCGGAGATTTTTTACTATCAGAAGACCAGTTATCCAGCTTCCAGAAGATGCTCCACGTAACCAGGCTCCCATACTTTGAAGTGCTGCTGAAGGCAACGCAGGTGAAAGGCACTCCGCTCAGCACCACGCTCGTGGCGTACCGGATCTATCCTAACCTGCACTGAGACTTTGTGGGCAGCCAGATCGGGGCGCTCTTCGACCTGATGACATAGTCCTGAGTATCTCAACCCACAACTTTTGAAACACTCGCGCGGCCTCTGTTCCGAATCGCGTTTTCAACGGCATACGACGCGGTTGTGCAAAGCCCTGAACAGATTCAACGGGTTTGTTCTTGTGACAAACGGTTTGTCACTTGACAATCCTGCCTAGCTACTCAGTAGCATCGACACGCTCTGTCAAGAAGCGTTTCAGGTACATCCCCGAAAACGATAACGTAAAGGCTCTCGACGCTAAATCGGAAGCTTTAACTTCGTTTTGCTTACCTGGCCGGCTCGGAGCGACTTTGGCAACGATGGGCCGCGCATCTCTCAAGCGACAGAAAAGAGGTGTGTTGAATGATGCAAACAATTACAAGCCGACCGGGGTTTTGCCCGGCGGCAAGGGAGCACCCCACGTTACGATCCGCGTATGATGCGCGGAAAAAACGGCAACGTTCATGGAGGTCCAGATGCTTTTCAAGAAACAATCAATCGTATTGCTGGTCGCGGTATTGCTCTTCGCCAGTTCGCATTTACTTGGACAAACAACAGCGGCCGAAGTCAACGGCGTGGTGCTCGACACCACGGGTAAAACCATCCAGGGCGCTGCGGTGAAGGTCGCCAACCAGGAGACCAACATCGTCAGCGCCATCCAAACCAACCAGGACGGTACGTTTACGATCGTCAATCTGCTGCCCGGTACATACGTTTTGACCGTGGAGAAATCCGGGTTCAAGACCATCACCCCGCCTGTGTTCACTTTGGATGTGAACCAGATCGTGACGCAAAAGTTGACGATGCAGGTCGGTGCTATGCGGGAGACTGTGATGGTTACCGGCCAGGCGATGCAGCTTCAGACCTCGTCGGCGGAATTGGGCACCACGGTCGACCCGCAGACGTTGGCGGCGCCGCCCATGAATGGACGCCTTTTAGCCTGAGATCTATCGAACACCTGGCATAACGACCTGCAACCCTCTCTTCTCCGGACCGAAGAACGTATCGGTCCTGAGGGGAGCACCCTTGAGCCTCTCGTCGCCCCGTGGACGCCGGGAGGCAATTCTGCTATGGAGAGGAAGAGCACATGCAAGAGGCATTGGATCGTGTACGGCGCAGAGATTTTTTGCGGCTGAGTGGCGTGGGCGTTGCGGCGGCAAGCCTTCATGCGGTGTGGCCCGGATCGCATGCCGAAGCGCAACCGGAAGAGTCTGCGGGAACGCGCAATGCTCCAGCGCAACCCAGGGTGTTGCGCTCGCATCAGCTCCAAGTCACGCTCGACGCCGGCGACGCCCTGCCCTACGAGTATCGCTGGATCGCAACCGGAGCCAAGCTGCGCGGCGAAGACTTTGGCCAGAAGATGAAGGCAACGGTTTGCGAAAAGGCCGCGTGGCGATTTTTCGCAGCGACGATCGACGCGCTCGCGTTTCCCGCAGGGCATTTTTCCAAAGACGCCGGGGCAAGCCGCGCGATCTTCGCTTGCAAGGCAAAGGATGGAGACAAAGAATGCGCGTCGTTTCAGATTCAATACGAGGTGCGCGATGCATCGCTGCTGATCAGCATGTTGGAGGTCACGGAAGTCGATGGCTACGATCTGATCGAAGTAGCGATGCCGCGGCTGGTCACGGTGCGCGAAGAGGACGGCGGCGCATGGCTGGTGCATGGCGATTCCGGCGGCAGCCTGGTGATGCTGGCCGACGCCAAAGCTGGCACGCTCCCACCGAACCGGTTCTGGGGTTACATCAACGGATCCCTGCCTGTAAATATGGTTGGCACCGGCCAACTGATGTGCGTGCAGGAGACGACCGCGTTCATGGACACAACGGCGGTTGCGGTAACCGGCACGGCCGGCAGCCGGCGCGCGTCGATCGGCTCGGGACGTGTGCATCGTGTGAATGGCAGCGGCTGTTACGACCTCAATCTGGGAATGGGTGCGCCGCTGAACTGCGGCGTTCCGGCCACGCCGAATCTGCTCGTCGAAGACACACCCTCGTGCCGCCTGGATTTTCTTGCCCTTACCGGCGATCCGAAGTCCGCGTGGATCAAGGCCGGCAAGATGGTTCGCGATCGCATGCCCGAGATCCCCAACGGCTATTACCACGACAAGTTCATGTACGGCATTCGCTGCGACGAACCGCGCTTCCCGCAGCCCATGTCGACCTTTGCGCAATGCGAGCAGACCATCGCGGAGATCGCCGACCTGACCGGCCACGCGCCGCAGATTGTGCATCTGTGGGGATGGCAGTTCAAAGGCAAGGACACCGGCTATCCGGCAGTGAACGTCGTGAATGAGCGCATCGGCGGCTACGAAGGCATGATGAAGTTGATGGAGCGCGGGCGGGCGTTGAACGCCACCGTGACGCTCTCAGACAACTACGACGACGCGTACAAGAGCAGCCCGGAGTGGAACGAGGACTATATTGCGCGCCGGCCAGATGGCCAGCTTTGGCAGAGCCGCGAATGGACCGGCGAGGTCTCATTCATTCAAGGCCTTGCGAAGTACATGGAGGGTCCCGGCGTGGAGCGAGTACGCTACACCTGCGAGCGCTACAAGCTGCTGCAAACCACGCACGTCGACGTGCTCTCCTACTACGCCATTCGCAACGATTGGGACCCGAAACGCCCGGCGAGCGGAATTCGCAATCTGCGCCAGGGCCGCTATCGCGTGCTCGAAGAGTTTGCGAAGCATGGCGTGGACGTAACGTCGGAGGCGTTGCGCTATCCCATGATCGGCAAAATCAGTTGTGTATGGTATGCGCAAACGGCGGAGACGAGCCCGTTCGGCGGCAAGCCCATTCCTCTGCTGCCGCTCATCTACGGCAAAAGCGTCATTTGGGGTCTGAGCGGCAACACAGGCAACGACGCGTTTACCAAACGGTCGCGTTATCTCTTCTGGAATGCGATCATGCACGACCTTGGCTCGGCGACGGACCGGCGCCAGAGCACAGATGTGTTTTATCTCAATCTCGTTCCCTGGATGCATCTGCACCAGCGGGAGATCGAAAGTTTCGAACGCGACGGTGACAAGGTCACCATTGGACTCGAAGGCAACTGCCGCATTGAGATCGACGACAGCGCGAAAACCTATCGTGTGAATCTTGACGGAGCGGACGTGGCGAGCGAAGATGCAGTGTTCTGCCCTTTGGACGCGAACCGCATTTGCTTCTATGCGCTCACGTCGCGGGAGCTGAGCTCCGCGTGGCCTGCGGGATGGAATCCTGCCGATGCCACAGCAGTCGCGCTCTCCATCGGAAAGCGCGATCCGGTTGCCTTCAAGATGCTGGATCGGAGTGTATCCGTGAAGGTGGCGGCGCAGCAGCCGGTCATTCTCTATCGCAACCGTAAGATTGCGCGCAGCGGAGCAAAAGCAGACCACCCGGTAGGCAGTAGGTTCACGGACAGGCAGGCCCTCTCTGGGATTTGGAAGAAGTTTAGGACCTCATAGGGATCGTATTTTCTACAATTAGTTCCGCGCCACCGAGAGGAGCAGCAGTTTTGAGCAATTCAACTGAGCAGCAAAGCGAAGCCATGCTGTTGTCGCGCCGTCAATGGCTGGGCAAGTTTGCCCTGCCGGCTACAGGCGCGGTTATCGCAGCCGGACTCCTGGATGGGAAGCCAGCAGATGGCGCGCGTCCAAAGCCATCCGTAAACAACGACGACCTGGGCGCGCGCGTCTACAACATTCGCAGCTACGGCGCCAAGGGCGACAAGACCGCAGTCGATACCGCTGCGCTCCAGGCGGCGATCGACGCATGCTCGAACGACGGCGGCGGAACGGTTCTGGTTCCGGCGGGAACGTTCACTATTGGCACAGTGGAGTTGAAGAGCAACGTTACGCTGCATATCACCACGGGCGGCACGCTGCTGGGCAGCGGCGACGGCAAGCAATACCATGCGGTCGATGCGATACCGCTGCACGGCGACACCACGCTCAACGACGGTAACTGGGCGCTGCTCTTTGCGGTACACGCCAAGAATGTGACGATTGAAGGGCCGGGCACGATCGATGGCCAGGGCGCACAGTTTCATTCCGCGGTGCGCGGCACAACGCCGCCCAGCGGGCTGGGAGGGAACAAGCGTCCGTACCACGTGCTGGTGTATCAGTCTGAGAACTTCTCCGTGAGGAACATCTCGCTTCTCGATTGCGCCTATCACAGCATTCGCATCATCGAGAGCCAGCGCATCTTTCTCGACAGCATCTATATTCACAACCGCGTCAATGGGAACAACGATGGCTTCCATTTCATCAGCGCCGAGCAGGTGCGCCTGAGCAACTGCACCGTTAAATGCGGCGACGACGCCTGCGCCATGTTCGGCTCATGCAAGTACATTACCGTCACTAATTGCTACTTCAGCACGCGCTGGTCGGTGTTCCGTTTTGGGGGCGGCCATGCCGGTAACATCACCATTTCCAATTGCGTGCTCAAAGAAGTGTACGGCTGCCCCATGAAGTTTCAGGGCGATCCCGGATCGGTGTTCGAGAATATCTCCTTTTCCGATCTCGTTTTCGACGATGTTACCGGCCCCATCAGTATCAGCGTGGGCAAGGGGCAACGCCGCGCGAGCGACGCGGCTTTGCCCGCCGTGACACCGCCGGTGGTGGTGCGCGACATTTCCTTCAGTAATATCCACGGGAATGTAACCGCGCATGCGCCCGCACAACTTTCTGAAGGCACAATTGGCGTAGGTTCGCGGCCGGGCGAGATTCGCTCCGCGATCGTTCTCAACGCCATCGACGATGCAGTGCTCGAAAACATCTCCTTCAGCAACGTCCATCTCACCTTCGGCGGCGGAGGCACCGCGGAAGAGGCGGCGCGACGCGATGTTCCCAAGGTCTTCGGCGAGTACTTCGAGCTCGGGCCCATTCCGGCCTACGGCTTGAACGCGCGCAACGCACGCGGCCTCACCCTGCAAAACGTACGCTTCGAGGTGAGCGAGCCCGATCTTCGGCCCGCGGTGATCTTCGATCACGTGGAGGACGCGGCAATCTACGGTTTGAATGTGCAAGGCAACCCTCAGGCTGAATCCGTGCTGCGCTTCATCGACTCCAGGCAGGCGCTGCTCACAGGTTCGCGCGTCCTCACTCCTTCAGGGCCGTTTCTGCAACTCGAAGGCGAAGGCAACGACGGGATCGTCGTCGAAGGCGGAGATCTGTCGAAGGCAGCATCGGCGGTGGCGTTCAAGAACGGCGCAACGGAGCAATCCGTCAAGCTGCGCAATGTAACATAAACTTCGCCCTGCGCGCACCAACCGGCAAGAGGGCCAAGTGCGCGCGGGCATCACCTACTGGATGGTTCAATGACTGCGACTGCTTCGCATATTTCGAGACTTGCATCGGCTCTCTGCCTTGGATTGTTGGCCTCTCGCGGACTTTCGCAGATTCACGTTGCTCCGGCTGGCAACGACAAGAACCCTGGTACAGTCAACCGACCGGTGCGCACACTTGAAAAGGCGGTTGCCATGGCCCGCGCTACAAACGAGAAGGCCGCAGGCGACACCACGATCGCGCTAGCCGGAGGCGTTTACCGTTTGCAACAGTCGCTCGTCCTTGGACCGGAAGACTCAGGCCGGAATGGGCACAATCTTGTGATTACCGCCGAAGCCGGTCAGACGCCGGTAGTGAGCGGGGGCGTACAACTTACCGGTTGGAAACTGTACGACCGGACGAAGAACATCTGGACCACAACGGTGCCGGTGCGCTTCGCCGCTTCGCGCCAGCTTTATATCGATGGTGTGCGTGCCAGCCGTACACGCGGCCGCGCACCGGTCGCGCTGCAGATGACCGACGCCGGTTACACGGCTTCCAATGCGGCGATGGCATCCTGGAAGAACGTCTCGGAGATTGAATTCGTCTACACCGGCGGCAACGCCGTTTGGTCGGAAAAGAGCGAGGGCAGCGGGTCGTGGACCGAGCCACGCTGTCCGGTAGCCACGATCGAAGGCACTGCCATTACCATGGCTCAGCCCTGCTGGGTGAATTCAACCAGGCGCATCATGCTGCCAAGCGGCGTCCGCACCGCAAATCTCGTTGGTCCCATGAGCGTGGGCAAGGAGCCTGCATACATTGAGAACGCTTTTGAGCTGCTTGGCACGCCGGGGCAGTTCTACATCGATCGCAAGCACGCCACGATTTATTACGTTCCGCGCAGGGGCGAGGATCTGGCCAGGGCAGATGTTGAGCTGGCTGGTTTGGAAACGCTGGTCGAGATGAGAGGTACAGCGGTCAATCCCGTGCACAACGTGGTTTTCGACGGCGTGCAGTTCTCTTACGCAACGTGGCTCGGACCGAACGGTCCAGGCGGGTTCTCCGAAATTCAGGCCGGATACCAGGTGACCGGCCCCGAAGGCTGGTCGAAACAGGGACTCTGCTCACTTGTGCCGGGCGGCATGTGTCCTTATGGAGCGTGGACCAAAGAACCCGGCAACGTGCGCTTGAGCTATGCGCACGACGTGCGTTTTGTCCGCGATGCGTTTGTTCATCTTGGCGCCGCGGGACTGGACCTCGGCCCCGGTGCGCAGAGCGATCTGGTGGAGGGATCGGTTTTCAACGATATTTCAGGCAACGGGCTGGAACTGGCCAGCGTCGATGCTCCTCTTGCTCCCGATGCGGAGTTTGCCATTGGCAACCGCATTGTGAACAACCTCTTTGAGGACGTCGGCGCGGAGTATCGCGGCGGCATCGCCATCGTCATCGGTTATGCGCGCCAAACGTTGGTGAGCCACAACCAGATCGACCAAATTCCTTACGCCGCTATCTCCATCGGCTGGGGCGGCTGGCCCGATAAGATTCAAATGGCCGGCGAAGCCAACAACTCCGCGCACAATGTGATTGCCGATAACCTGATCCACCACCAGATGCTGGTGCTCTCCGACGGCGGCGCCATTTACACGCAGGGCCGCACCGGCAAGACCCTCGAGGACGGCGAGTTGGTGAGCGGTAACGTGGTTCGCGATCAATACAGCACCGGCCATGCGATCTACACCGACAACGGCTCCTCGATGATCACGATTCGCGGCAACGTGATGTTCAACACCAATCACGATAATTGGGGCAGCCGCCATCGCAACTGGTACGACGGCAACGAGGGCAAGATCTACGACCCGCTGCAAATCGTGGGTAACTACTGGCAGCAGGGCGATCAGGACTCCGACAAGGAGGCTGTTGTTGTCCGGGATAATCATCTGATTAGCTTGCTCGATCAGGCCCCGAAGCAGATTCTTGACAGCGCCGGAATCGAACCGACGTTTAGAAAAATCCTTGACCAGCGTTTTGCGGCGCTCGTTGCGCCAGAGCCGCCAAGCCGCGTGGCCGCATGGGGGGGCAATGGCTATGCTGACGTAACCTGGAATCCAACCGTCAACGAGGGCGGCTCGCACGTGGAAGCGTATATCGTCGGCGCTTCGAACGGCGCGCAGATGCGTGTCTCGAACGAGGAGTTTTGGAAAAACGCGTACGTGAAGTTCACAGGCCTGCCGAATGGACAGCCGCTGACCTTCACGGTTGCCGCCGTCAATCAGCAGGGTGTGGGCGAAACCTCGCTTCCGTCGCAGCCGGTAACGCTACGCGATGCGCCGCTTGCGCCAATTGCTGCACCCGAGAATGTGACCGTGCATCCGGGCAAGGGCGCAGTGAGCATCCACTTCCAGTTGCCTCCAGGGCTCGAACGCAAGCAGGGCGACGAAGAACCCGACGCGGGCAGCAAGGGAGTGGCGAGCCCGATTCTGGCCTATGCGATCACCGTCAATCCGGGCGGACGGAAGGTGTTCTTCACGGGCCGCAACATTGTTGTCCTCGAAGGCAGGCACGTGAGCTTCAACGTTGTCGATGGGCTTGAATCGGGTGTCGAGTACACCTTCAACGTCTCAGCCGTGAATAACGCCGGCGAGGGTCCGCCGGCGGTTGTTGGTCCGGTGCGCATCCCTTAGCACATGCCCTCTCAATCAGTAGCCCACTCATGCTTTACTTGCGCTGTGGGATTGGTTCCCAGCTGTGGTAGTGGGTCAAAAGCTGACCCACTACCACAGCTTCGCGGGTGTACGAGGTGCGCCACGGAATATGCGATCATAGATTGGTTGAACGACATGTTTTGCCAGTTGGACGAGCTGCGCTTCAGGAAGTTCCAGCGCTCCCCATCACTGGGTCTGGTCTAGCCTGAGATGCATCTCTGGCCGAGTGGTGTCGTTCAGTCGCGCTGCCGTTCAATGCTGGATTCTTTGGTGGGTGCACCAGAGGGACACCGTGGTTAAAGAATGGCGGCCCTGGTGCAAACGTGAGGAACGGTTCGACCTCATCATCTTTATGAATTCGCAGGACTTAACGACACTTTGGGGCCTGTAGCTCAACGGTTAGAGCAGGGGACTCATAATCCCTTGGTTGGGGGTTCAAATCCCTCCGGGCCCACCACCAATGCATGGAGCGGCCGCTCGCTCTTCGCTCGCACATGGGAATGCCGCGGGAAATCAGAGATGGCGGTGTTCGCGAGCTCGCCGCGCGCCTACGCCAGCGCCAGGTTCAGGTTGTCGATGGCTTCGTCGATCTCCGCCGTGTTCTTGTAGCCCACGGTCACGCAGTCCACACCGGCATTGCGGAAGGCGAAGCGCATCGACTGCTGGCGGTCGCTGCGGTTGGTAAACGTGCCCTCGCCAACCAGCTTCATGCTGATGACGCCCATGCCGGCGGCACGCGCCTCGTGCACGTGCGTCACTACCTCAGCAACATTTCCGGGCACGTTCCACTGGTCGCCGTCGTTGTCCATATGCACACCCTTGTGATTCATGCGGATCATGGCCACGTCGAGCCACTTATTGCCCGGCACCTGCCGCAGCGCGGGCAGACCGTGTATCGAAGCGCCGTGCGTCACGATCGTCTGCCGCGATTGCGCCTCGAGAATCGCGTCCTGCCAGCGAGCGCTGTCGGAGGGCCAGGTTGGGCTGGTCTGCACGTGCAGGAGCATGATGTCGAAATACTCGGTGTCACTGTTTCTGCGCAGCTCGTCGAGCTTCTTCACGGGATCCACGCCATTGCTCGTCGTCACCTTGGTCAACAATTTGTAGCTGTCGCGCGGCAATCCCTTCAACGCCACGCCAAGCATCTCCTGCGATTCGCCATAGGACTCCGCCGTCTCGAAGAAGCGGATGCCGCGATCATAGGCGTAGCGCACCAGCCGTGTGAACCCATCCTGCCCCAACTCCTGCTGTTGCCTGCCGCTAAAGGTTCCGGTACCGAAGGCGAGGCGCGTGACCTTGACGCCGGACTTTCCCAGCGTCACCCAGTCGGTGGCTGAGGCGCGCTCGGCAAAAAGCGGCGCACCATGCAAGCCCGCAATCGCGCCTGCGGCTGCGCCGGCCTTCAAAAAATGTCGTCTGGAAATGAGCTGCATGTGTGAACTCTACCTCCTAGCCAAAGGGGTTGGCCGATTGCCCGAATGTTAGCACAACCCTCGGAATTCTGGCGTTAATTGGGCTTTTGTCCGCGGAGTGGCCGCCAGCACGAGCCTTATCATTCCGCGTCCTCTGCCACGGCGGGAGTCTTGGTGCGCATGCTGGTGATCGTGATGACGCTGGCCAGGACAAATATCCCGCCCAGCACCGTGCGCGCGCCCAGCGGCTCGCCGCCCAGAAAATAGCCGATGATCACCGCCACGACTGGATTGACATACGCGTATGTTCCCACTTTCGTTGGTGATTCGTGATGCAGCAGCCACACGTAGGCTGTGAATCCGGCGATGGATCCGGCGAAGACCAGGTAAGCCAGCGCGATCCACGCCGCGCCTGAGACGGCGCGCAGATCGAATCCGCGCCATTCACCACGCGCAGCGGAAATGGCCACGAGCATCGCTCCGCCGGCAAGCATCTGCGCGCCCGAGCTCATCACTTTCGACGCGGGTAGCGGCAGTTTGCGCGCCAGCGCCGATGCAATCGACCAGCTGATGGCGCCGATGATCAGTCCCACCGCTCCGGCCGTATCGATCGGCGTTCCGCCCAACTTGCCGAAAATAATTGATCGGCTCATTAACACGGCGACGCCCGCGATCCCTGCCAGCAGCGCCACGGAAAGTCGCGCGGTAAGCCGCTGTGTGCGCAGAATGATGATTTCGGAGAGCGCCATGAAGGCCGGAATGGTCGCGAGAATTACGGCCGCGATGCCCGAAGGCACGTGCTGCTCCGCCCAGAACAGGAGCCCGTAGTCGACCACGAAGATGAGAAAGGCCAGCAGAAACGCCGAGAGCCACTGTCGCGCCGTGGGCTGTTGCTCTTTCTTCGCCGTCGCCCACAAATAAACCAGCAGCCCTGCAGCCGCGAAGCGCATGGCGCAGAAAAGCAGCGGAGGAACTTCGCGCACGCCCACGCGAATGGCGAAGAACGTCGCGCCCCAGACAAAATAGATGATTCCGAATGCCAGGAGGGTCTTCCATCGCGGCACGTGATGCGTGTCTTCCATGTGAACCTCCCGTTTTCTTGTTCCCTAGTTCCCTCGGTCCTTTGGTCCCTGCCTCTACCAACTGTGCAGCCACTCGGCGTCGCGGCCAATGCGCACCGGCGTGTGAAAGAGCTCGCTCAGCCGCGCCTCGGTCAGCAGTTCCTCGCGCGGGCCGTCGGCCACAATGCGGCCGTCGCGCATAAGAATGATGCGTTCGATCTCCGGCAGAATATCGCCTAAGTGATGCGTCACCATCACCAGGCCGGTTCCCTCGCGCGCCAGTCCGCGCAGGGCCTCGCGAAGTTCACGTTGCGCGGCCAGGTCCAGCGCGTTGGAGGGCTCATCGAGAAGCAGTTGCCGCGGCCGATGCACCAGCGCCCGCGCAATCATGATCCGGCGCTTTTCACCGGCTGACATGGTGCCTACAAGTTGCCCGGCCAGCTTCGTCGCTTCCATGCGCTCAAGCGCCTCCCAGGCCCGCGCGCGCATTTCCTCGGTCACGTGCAGATTCGGCCACAGCGAAGACGCCGAAAAGAAGCCTGCAATCACCGCGTCGAGCCCGGGCGTCACCGCGGTGCGCTCGCCCGGCAGCTCGCTTCCCATGGGCCCGGCGCTCACCACGCCAAAATGCCGCCGCAGCTCGGTCAAATCCCAGCGCTCGCGCCCGAAGATGCGCACATGCATGCCGGGCTGCACGATGGGATACAGCTGGCAGGTGATGGCGAGGATGAGCGTGGATTTGCCGCAGCCGTTCGGCCCCAGTATGGCCACGTGTTCGCCGGTACGGATGCTCAAATTGATATCGTGGAGCACCACGCGCTCGCCGCGCGCCACGTTCACTTGGCGCAATTCCAGAAAGTCCGTGTTGGCTACTTCGCTCTTCGACACGCGTTCGTAAACTCCCGCTCTTCCGCCCCCACTTTTCAGGCTCTACCTGCTAGATTAAATGGGTCCACACCATGAGCGATCCATCTCAAGACGTCATCCCTCGCGGCTTTCGCTTTGCCGCCGGCAAGGCCGGCCTCAAGGCCAGTGGCCGCGCCGACTTTGCCCTGATTGTTGCCGACGCTCCAGCCAGCGCCGCCGCCGCATTCACATCGAACCGCGTGATTGCCGCGCCTCTCATCATTGATAAGCAACACCTGAGCGCAACGGGCGGCCATGTGCGCGTGGTGGCTATCAATGCGGGCAATGCCAACTGCGCAGCGGGCCCGGCCGGACTCGAAGCCGCGCGCGCCACTTGCGCCGCTGCCGCAATAGCCTTCAATTGCCGCGCCGAAGAGGTGTTTCCCTCTTCGACCGGCGTCATCGGCGTCCCGCTGCCCGCGGAAAAACTCGCCGCGGTGCTGCCCGATCTTGCGGCGTCACTCGGCGCCGGCGACTCTCACTTCCATGATGCTGCGCGCGCCATTCTTACTACTGACACCGTGGAGAAGGTCGCTTTCGCCCGCCTGGAACTCGCCGGCCCCGATGGCGCCGCGTGCGAGGTCCGCATTGCGGCCTTCGGCAAAGGCTCCGGCATGATCCATCCCCAGTTAGTGCCGCACGCGACGATGCTGGTCTATATTCTGACCGACGCGGTCATCGCGCCTGCAGATCTGAACGCCTATCTTCGCCCCGCGGTTGAGGTCAGCTTCAATCGCATCTCCGTCGACGGCGACACTTCCACCAACGACACGGTTCTGCTGCTCGCGTCGGGCGCAAGCGGAGTTGCGGTCGGCGCCAACAATCCGGCCTTCGCGTCCGCGCTCACCGAAGTCTGCACCTCGCTCGCCCATCAGGTGGTTGCCGATGGCGAGGGGCTTTCGCATGTGGTGGAACTGCGCATCAGCGGCGCGGCTAGCGATGCCGATGCGTTGCGCGTGGCAAAGGCCATTGCCCATAGCCCGCTTGTGAAGACCGCCTGGGCCGGCTGCGATCCCAACTGGGGCCGCCTGGCTGCGGCTATCGGCAACTCCGGCGCCGCGATCGATCCCGACCGCTTCGACATCGATTTCGGTGAGCTGCCCATCTGCCGCGACGGCGGCCGTGCACCCGGGTTCGATGAAACTGCGGCCCACGCCTATATCAGCCAGCGCGAGTTCTCGATTTCGATTCAACTGCACCAGGGATCCGGCTCCTGCGTCTTCTGGACCACCGACCTGACGCACGAATACATCCACATCAACGCGGACTATTCGACTTAGGGTCTGCCTGCTCTACTTCGCCCGCGGATGCGTCCGGTCGTAGACCGCGGTCAACTGGGCGGTGGTCAGCTGCGTGTAGCGCTGCGTGGTCGATAACCGCTCGTGGCCGAGCAGCTCCTGTATGGCGCGCAGATCGGCGCCCTCTTCCAGCAGATGCGTACCGAACGCGTGGCGCAAGGTGTGGGGGTGCACGTCGGATGAGAGCCCGCGCAGGATGGCGATGCGCTTCACGATGCGGCCCACGCTGCGCGTAGTCAGCCGCGCCTGGCCGCCCCTGTCAAGGCCCCGCAATTGCATATTCACAAAGAGCGCCGTAGTTCGCACCGGTTTTTCTTCATTGGCCGCGGCCAATAGCGCATCACGTTCCGATAAATACGCGCGTAGTGCAGCGGCGGCCGCATCGCCCAGCGGCACGTAGCGCTGCTTTTGCCCCTTGCCGCGCACCAGGATCGCTTCATTAGCCCAGTGAATGTCGTCCAGGTTCAGTCCCGTCAGTTCGGCGTTGCGGATGCCGCACCCATACAGCATTTCCAGAATCGCCCGGTCGCGCGCCGGCCAACTGGCCGCATCGTCGCCCACCGAATCCACCACGCGGTTCATCTGCTCGATGGAAGGCACGCGCGGCAGATGTTTCGGCAGTCGCGGCGTGGAGACGAGCGATGCCGCATTCTGCTCGATGTAATTGTTGCGCGCCAGCCATTTGAACCAGCTACGAATGGCGGCCAGCGCCCGCGCCGCCGAGGCTTTTGACAATCCGCGCTCATAAAGTGTTCCCAGGAATGCGCGAATCTGCGTGTGTTCGATCTGTGCGACTCCCGGCGCGCCCGCGTGCTCGTTGAGCCACGCCGCAAATCCGTGCAACTCGCGCTCGTAGGCGCGCAAGGTGTGAGCGGAGGCGCCACGCTCGTGGGCGAGCATCCGAAGATAGGCGTCTACCAGCGCGCCAATTGAGGAAGCGATTGCAGGCGCAGCCGTGGCCGTCATGGCTGACCCCCGTTTGAAACTTCGGGGTCCGGGATTTTGGGGCTCGAAGCTTTCCGCTGTGCCAGACGCGGGCCGGTGCGTGGGCCGGGCGGCGCGACCTGATCCGCCTCAACCTCTGCCGCCCGCTGTGTAGCCCGTGGATGATGCATGCGATGCACGGCCTTCAATCGGCCCAGCGCCAGGTGCGTGTACACCTGCGTAGTGGAAATGTCCGCATGCCCCAGCATCATTTGCACGCTGCGCAGGTCTGCGCCGTGCTCCACCATGTGCGTGGCGCAACTGTGGCGCAATCCATGCGGGCTGGTGGAGTGGTTCGCCGTCTTCACCAGCCGCCAAATCCATTGCCGCGTCAGCGGCATGCCGCGCAACGACAGAAACATGCGCGCGCGTTCGTGCCGCGGCACACTCGGCCGCGCCCGGCCCCTGCGCGCCGAGCTGATCCGCTCCAGATGCGGTCTCCCTTCGCGCAAATACTCTTCCAAAGCCTGAAGCGCCGCGCGGCCCAGCGGCACAATCCGTTCCTTGTCGCCCTTGCCGCGCACCAGTGCGTGTCCCGCTTCGAGCGCCAGATCGCTGACATTGAGCGACACAGCCTCTGAAACCCGCAGCCCGCCCGCGTACAACAGCTCCAAAATGGCGCGGTCGCGCAGCGCCGTGGCCTTGGCCTGCGGATGCGATGCCGCCAGCGCGGCCCGCTCCAGCATCTCCACCACTTCCGGCTCGGCCAGTGATTTGGGCAGCACCTTCCACGCCTTGGGTGACTCAATGTTGACGGTGGGATCGTGATGAATGCGCCGGTCGAGCAGCAGCCACTTATAAAATCCCCGCAGGCAGCTCAGTTTGCGCGCTGTCGAGCGTCCATCGATGCCGTGGTTGCGCAAATGCTCGAGCAATCCTGCCACGTCAGCCTCGCGCGCCGTCATCAGCAGGACGTTACGGCCCTCAAGAAACTCGGCAAAGATACGCAGGTCGCTCAGGTAGGCTTCGCATGTGAGAGGGCGAAGTCCTTTTTCCACGCGAAGATAGTCGCCATAATCCTTCAAAAGCGCGAGTTGGTTTCCACCGTTCACATCACCGATTATCGGCGTGCCGAACTCGTGCGCGGCTTTGTTCAGCCGGTTACCGTACCACGTTCAATACGGCATCAGCATCGTCAATATGAGTAAGGTAACGACGCTGTTGACTAATCTAGGCGGACGGCTACGCGGGATTCGCTTTGCGCGCCACCCAATACTGCTCAATCTCTTCGAGCGGTTTGTTCTTCGTTTCCGGCACGAAACGCCACGTAAACCACGCTTGCGTCAGCGCCATCAGCGCCAGAAATCCCAGCGTGACCGCCTTGCCGATGACGTGAAATGCGTAAGGGAAGAGCAGCACGACCACGGCATTCGCCACCCATTGCAACAGCACGGGAACCGTCATGGCCGCGCCGCGCACGTCGCTGGGAAAAATCTCGGGCACAAGCGTCCAGAACACCGGTCCCACGCACGATGAAAAAAACGCTAGATACAGCAGGATGAGAACCAGAACCAGCGCGCCGTGAAAGTGCCCCGCCAGCACCGCCGCCAGCAGCCCAGCGAGGGCAAGCGTCATGCCCAGCGAGCCGGTGATATACAGCGGCTTGCGCCCGTAGCGATCGATCACACAGAAGGCCACCATGGTCGACAGCACGTTGACCACGCCTACCAGAAACGTGGAAACCAGCGCCCCGTCCACTTTCCATCCCGCCGAAATAAAAATCGCAGGCGCGTAATCGATGATCGTGTTGATCCCCGAGACGTGAATCAGAATGGCCAGGCACGCGCTTGCGATCAAAGCCCTGCGCACGCCCGGCCGCATCAGATTCTCGAGCGTCGGCCGCGTTTCTTTGAGCGCTTCCGTGATGGCCGCGATCTCTTTGCGCGCCGTCTCGTCGTTTTCAATGCGCTCCAGCAGATCGAATGCCTCCTGCGTCTTGCCCATCCGTACCAGGAAGCGCGGCGTCTCCGGCGCCAGCGCAATCAGCACCAGAAATACCAGCGACGGCACGGCTCCCGTCAAAAACATCCAGCGCCAGTTGGCCTCGCCGGTGTTGCGCAGCAGATAGTTGCAGCAATAGGAGATCAGAATGCCGGTAACGATCGACATCTGGTAGAACGTGCCCATGCGCCCGCGGATGGAAGGCGGCGAGACTTCAGAAACGTACATGGGCGAGAGCAGCGAGACCCCGCCGACGGCAATGCCACCGAGAAAGCGCGCGCAGATGAAGAGGGTAAAGCTCGGCGCCACGGCCGTCGCCACCGAGGTGAGCGCGAACAGCACCGCAACCCACACCAGCATGCGTTTGCGGCCGAGGCGGTCCGTGAGCCGGCCCGCGGCAAACGAGCCCAGCACGCAGCCGAACAGGAGCGAGCTGAACGCCCATCCCAAACTGATGTCGCTGAGTGCAAAGTGCCGCGTCAGGAACGGGCCGGCTCCGGTAATGATGGCAACATCGAATCCGAAGAGCAGGCCCCCCAGCGCGGCCGTGCACGCCAGAAAAATCACATAGCGCAGGTTCATGGTTTTCGACATGAGCTTCCGGATCGGGAACACTCAATCTTCTCATGAACCCCCGCGCGTCATTTCTCAGTAGCCGGACCCCGGCCCGCCACGGAAAGTCTGCTGGTAGCCGTCGCGGAAGCCGTGCCGGTACTCCTCGAATGCCTGCGGCGGCGCCGGAGGATTGCGGAACTTGGGATGGCGCTCGACGTCGGGCGCAAATCCCTTGCGAATATCGTTGCGGGCAGCAAGAGAGCCGTCATAATAGCCCCGCTGCGCGGCGGCGCTCAGCCCCGGCGGCGGCGGCGCGTAGACCACGGGTTGCGGATGCGAGCACCCGGCCACGGCCAGTGGCAAAAACAAGGCAGCCATCACTGCAAACGTCTTGAGCTTCGTCATCGAAGAACCTCGGAGGTTTAAATGTAGTGCCGCGCCACCGATGCGGGCCAGCGCCTTTCCCCTTGAACCCGGATTGGGGAAAAGTGTTGCACGTTCCGAGGCCGGCGCCGCACTTTCGTCTAGAGACTGACGCTACGGGCTCCGGTCTTCACGGTTGAAATATAATATTGCCAGTCAGCATGCCGATATGGTCCATATGCCAACCGCTGTGCGGCGCGGCAGAGCTGGGCCTCATCGCGTGCGGCGGCAGGGGGTAAGTTCATGGCGGAGAAAGCCAAGAAGCACCATAAGCACACAGAAGGGAATGCTCACCACAACAGCGAGCCCCTCCTCAATAACTCTTCCACCGGCGTTCTGCTGGGCAAAGACTGCAAGTACGAGAAGGAGCTGAGCCGTCTGCAGGTCGAGCTGGTCAAGCTGCAGGAGTGGATCCGCCATAAAGGCCTTCGTGTCGTGGTTCTCTTCGAAGGCCGCGACGCCGCCGGCAAGGGCGGCGCCATCAAGCGCATCTCCGAGTCGCTTAACCCGCGCGTTTGCCGCATCGTCGCGCTCGGCACTCCCACCGAACGCGAGAAAAGCCAATGGTACTTCCAGCGCTACGTGCCGCATCTGCCTGCGGCCGGTGAAATGGTCCTCTTCGATCGCAGCTGGTACAACCGTGCCGGCGTGGAACACGTGATGGGCTTCTGCTCCGAGCGCGAGTATCTCGAGTTCATGCAGAGCTGTCCGGAATTCGAGCGCATGCTCGTCCGCTCCGGCATCATCCTCATCAAGTACTGGTTCAGCGTGAGCGACGAGGAGCAGGAGCGGCGTTTCCAGGACCGCATGGACAAGCCCACCAAGCGCTGGAAGCTCAGTCCCATGGATCTGGAATCGCGCAAGCACTGGGCCGACTACTCGCGCGCCAAAGACGAAATGTTTGCCGTCACCGATACCAAGCAGGTCCCCTGGTACGTGGTCAATGCCGAAGATAAAAAGTGCGCCCGGCTTAACGTCATCCGCCACCTGCTCTCCCTCATACCCTACAAGGACCTCACATCCGAGCCGCTGAAGCTGCCGCCCCTCGGCCAATCCAAATATGTTCGCCCACCCATCCAGGAGCAGAACTTCATTCCCGAAATTTATAGGCAAGGCCGGGATTAGGGAGTAAGAGAGCTCTTCTGTCCGGACGATGATTATTGCTTCTTCGGCGGCGAGGGTGGCGTGTGGTCCCACCCGGCGCAGGCTGTTTGCTCCTCTGCCTCACAATTCTGTTTTTGCAACTTGCAGGCTCGCGTCCGATCCTTTAGCTTCTTCTCAACGAATTCTCCGTAAAGGCAGAGCGACTGCTTCTTTTGTTCCGGGTCGGTCATTAGGGGAAGCGATTTCCTATACCACGTATCTGCTTCCTCGATCTGCCCAGAGTAGTCATAAGCCCGACCGAGATCCCATGTGTTGATTGGGTCCTGCGGTGCGAGTGCGACAGCTTTTTGAAGGTAGGGGATTGCTTCATTGTCTCGCATCAGGAGATCGAGGAAAGCGCCGATATTGCCGAGGATGTCTGAGTTGTTGGGATAGTGCTTGTCGAGGACTTTCATGAATTGAAGTCCCGCATCGTATTGGCGGAGATCCATGAGTTCCGGAGCGTAGGCAAGCCAAGCCTCGAGAGCGTCCTTCCCTTGGTAAATTGTGCAGCTTTCGTCGAGAGCCTTGCCCATGTCAGAGTACCGGCCAGCGATTTCAAGGACGTGCAGGCGGCCTTCGTGGATGGAAAGATCCTGAGGTGCGAGCTTGATGCCGAGGACCAGGTGGATGAGCGCTTCATCGACTGCTTCAGGCGCATAACTATCGCGGAGGGTTCCACCACCGGCATCGTCTTTCTCGAGCTCCATCATGCTGTGACCGCACAGCGCCACGTTTGCCAGACATTTTTCCGCCTCTACCTGCTCTGCCAGCACTTTCGAATGTTCAAACGACGTACAGAGCGTCCGGGCGGCACCGGCGTCGTTGTTTCGGATCAGCTTTTGCCAATCGGCAAGGTTCCCCTGCTGCGCGGCGCAGGAAGAAGCCGTACAGAGTATTGCCAGCGCCACAAACTGGGTTTGCATGTTGGCGCAACAGTATCACAATTTGGGTTCGAGCGGAATGATTGTGGGGTGGATTTTACTGGATGTGATTTCAAGCACGCCTACCGTCACCGGCAGCTCGAATCGCCGCGGCCCGCACGAACCCGGGTTGAAGTACAGCACGCCCTTCTTCGTGTAGAAGTTCGGAACATGCGTGTGCCCGTGCAGCACCGCCGCGAATCTTGCCGCCGCGGGATCGAGGTGCAGCGTCTTCAGGTCGTGCAGCATATAGATGTAGCGCCCTTCGACGAGCACTACATCGGTTTCCGGCAGCTTGCCGCACGCGCCCTCGCGGTCCACGTTGCCGCGGATCGCCGTCACCGGCGCAATTTTCGCGAGTTCATCGAGGATGGAAATCTTGCCCACGTCGCCCACATGGAGGATTTGATCGACGCCTTTTAACGCGGGAAGAACTTCGGGGCGGAGAAGTCCGTGGGTGTCGCTGACGATGCCGAGCCTCATAAACTTAGCATGACAGATTTTCCTGCGTTGTTAGTTTGTGCGGGTCGGAGACCCGCACCACAGCCGGTCGGGGGACTGGCGGTACTCTAATATTGCTTCTAGCGACCGTTTATTCAAGTAGCTGAAGCGGACAGGGGATGAAATAGAGCGCTCAAAAACTGAGATGAAGGAATCATCCCCAATGAACGAACCGCACGCTCGAGCAAACTGGCGGCTCGCGGTCGCAGCCTATACTCAACCGCGCGTATTGCAGGTGCTGGCGCTGGGATTTTCCAGCGGCTTGCCGTTCCTGCTGACTTACTCGACTCTTTCGGCATGGCTCGCAACAAACGGCGTGCGGCGCGCAGCCATCGGCACTTTCGCCCTGGTTGGCACGCCCTACGCATTCAAGTTTCTCTGGGCGCCGCTGATGGATCGCGTGCCTCCGCCACTGCCTTTAGGGCGACGGCGCGGTTGGGGAATCACGATTCAGATTTTGTTGATGGGCGCAATTCTCGGCCTGGGACTCTGCAATCCAAAGCACAACTTGCCCCAGATGGCAGCCTTTGCGGTGCTTGTCGCATCGCTCTCTGCGAGCCAGGATATTGTGATCGACGCCTGGCGCGTTGAAATCCTGAATAAGGATCAGCAAGCTTCCGGAGCAGCCATGATTCAGGCCGGCTACCGCATCGGCATGCTGGTTTCCGGGGCCGGTGGCCTGCTGATCGCAGCGTACGCAGGGTGGTTCGCGGCCTATGCCACCATGGCTGCGCTGCTCGGTGTGGGACTCATGGTGTTTTTGCTGGGTCCTGAACCGAAGGTCTCGGCGCAAATTTCAAGTGCCGCGGGATCTGGATGGCATGCGATTCGCCACGCATTTGCCGCCGCCGTGGTTGGACCCTTTCACGATTTCATGCATCGGCCGCTTTGGCCCGTCATCTTGATCGCCATTTTCGGATACAAGCTGGGCGAAGCCATGGCGGGAGTGATGTCAACGCCTCTCTATATCTCGTTGGGATTCTCGCTCCCTGAGATCGCCGCCGCTTCGAAAGTGTTCGGGTTTTTCTCGATTGTGGCAGGGGCGCTGTTGGGCGGCGTCGTGACCACCAGGTTCGGAATCCGCCGCTCGCTGATTCTGTGCGGGATTTTGCAGTCGGTCGGGAACCTGTTTTTTGTTCTGCAGGCTGTTGGCGGGCATCGCATCGGCTACCTGGCTTTGTGTGTGACTGCCGAAAATATCACGGGCGCAATGGCCGGGACCGCGTTGGTAACCTATCTTTCCAGTCTATGCTCGCCCGCTTTTACGGCGACTCAGTACGCGCTGCTGGCCGCGCTGGCTTCGGTTGGCCGCACCGTGGTGGCCTCATCGGGAGGAAAATTGTCAGAGACGATTGGCTGGGTACGGTTTTTCGAGCTTACCAGCGTTATCGCGTTGCCAGCCATCCTTCTATTCATTTGGATCGGACCGCGCGACGATTTGAGCAATAGCCAAAGCAATCCAGACCTCAAAGCCACGGAGGCCGAGTAACACCATGCCCGCCACGGCCAGTGGTCGCCGCCGCATGCGAACCCGCGCTTGACGCATTACTTTTGTGATAGAAAAACCATGCGCAACGCCAGTACACAGCGACATGCGCACCCGTTCGGGGTTCAATCGGCCATGAAGGTTTTTTCTCTGGTTTTGGCGGCGACGGTTGCCATGGCCGTCACGGTCGAGCCGCGGCCGCTCGTTGCCGCGCCGCCGCAATACCAGGAATACCAGCAATACCCGCAAAATGGCACGGCCGCGCCCGATCTGCGCGAGGCGGTGGAACAGATTTTTGCTCTGGGCAACCGGGCGCGCGCGCAAGCTGGCCTGGCGAGCCTCACGTGGGACCCGGCGCTGGCGGCAGCGGCCCTGCAGCATTGCCGCATGATGGCTGCAGCGGGTCCGATCTCTCACCAATACCGCGGCGAGCCCGACCTGAGCTCTCGCGCGGCGCAGGCGGGCGCGCACTTCGGCCTGATTGAGGAGAACGTGGGCTTGGCGCCTTCAGCCGCGGCCGTTCATCAGGGGTGGATGCAGTCGCCGGGCCATCGTCAAAATTTGCTGAGCGCCGGAGTCGACCGTGTAGGCATTGCCGCGGTGTACGCGCGCGGCGTGCTCTACGCGGTGGCCGATTACAGCGCCGCGGTCGAGAACCTGAGCCCGGCACAGGTGGAAGCGCGTGTGGCCGCGTTGGTTCACGCGAGCGGCGTGTCGATCCTTGCCGATCCTACGCTGGCGCGATCGGCCTGCGCCGGCGACGACGCCCCGTCGCGTTCCCGCGGCGCTCGCCCGGCGTGGATGATTCGCTGGCAGAACTCCGATCTCGCGCATCTGCCGCGTGATCTGGTGAGGCAACTCGACTCGGGCAATTACCGGAAGGCCGCCATCGGCAGTTGCGCGGCACAGAATGATGGCGGCGCGTTTACGTCGTATCGCGTGGCCGTGCTGCTGTATTAGGGCAGTGAAGAAGTGAATGAGTGAAAGAGTGAAGTAGTGAGACTGCTTGTCAGCCGAAATCCCGATGTTCCATCCATAGCTCCGCCCACGGCATGCGCGGCGGCCCGCAGACAAAGATGTCGGGGTGGTCTTCGCTCTCTTCGTTACGCACGCCTTCTGAGTTGCCGTTGTGCCCGGCCAGGCGGCAGACGGTGAAAACCGCGTTGGCTTGCTCCGCGCTCAGGCCGAGAACGATCAGCGTTGTCGGCGCCGTCGTGGGGTATCCGCGCAGCCATTCGGAGTTGGTAGTGCCGATTGGCTCTGGGAGTCCGTAGGCGCGGCCGAGGATTTCGATAGCTCCGTACTCGCCGTAGTTGGCGGTGGTGATTCCGAGATGCGCTTGCTGTTCGGCCGGCAGCGAGTCGCGAATCCCGGCGACCGTGCGCACCTGCTCGTTCCAGCCAAACTCCTCGCGCAGGTCGCCGTTGCGCTCCAGAGCAAACTGTTTAAGCGGTCCGCTCGATGCAATGGGCAGAATGACAGCGCACACATAAACCGCGATCAGCGCGAAGGCCGCGAAGTAGACCGTCTCGACAGTCCGTCGGCCCCAGCGGGGCAGGGAACCGAGCCAGCGCTCGGCTCTAGCGGCGCCCATGGCAAGCAGCATGGGGTACGCGCCGGCCATGTAGTAGTCGCGGCCCTTACCCACTGCGAACAGCGTCAGCGGAACCAGGTACATCAGCGCCAGCATGCGGTAGCGCCGCTCGCGCAGGAAGCCGACGAGCCCCGCAATCCACAGCGGCGCGGTGGCCAGGTTGGCGCAAATCAGGAACTGGCCCTTCCAGAATCCTTTGGCGCGGCCAATGGCGACGTCGCGCGCGTGAATGTGCTGCAGAAAGTCGTAGGAGATGAAGTCGTGGCGCACGAGCCACACGAGATTGGGGACAAAAATCAGCAGCGCCAGCGCAACGCCCGCCCAGAACCAGCGGCTCGCGAAGTAGCGGCGCGCGGGTGTAATGACGAGCCCGGCCAGAATTCCCGCAACGTAAAAGGCGATCGCGTACTTGGTCAGCAGGCCGAGGCCTAAGGTTGCACCGATGGCAAGCCACCACCGCGGATCGTCAGACTTGAGCAGGCGCACCGTGAAATACGCAATCAGAACCCACCACAGAAAATCGAACGTGGTGTACTGGAATTCCGTGCCCTCAAAAAGCGGCAGCGGAGAAAACGCCACGGCCAGCGCCGCCGTAGCCTGCGCCAGACGCGCCCCGCCGAGTTCCTTTGCCATCAAGCCGGCAAAGACAATGGCTACAGCCTGCGCCAGCACTGAGAACAGCCGCAGCCCCACCATGGAAAGACCGAACAGGCCGAGTCCGATGCGCTCGACGAACGGCGTGAACGGCGGATAGGCGACGAATCCCCAGCCGAGATGGCGCGCGTCGCTCAGGAACTGCAGTTCGTCGCGATGAAAGCCGTATCGCGTGTTGGTGAGTAGATGCAGCAGCGCCACGGCAACCGCGATGGCGACCAGAATCGCGAAATCGACGCGGTGCCTGGCGCTCGGGTCGTCTTGAGTGTCTGAGGAAGACAACGAAACCTCCTGAAGGCTGTCTCCGATGGTCTACGAAGCCCCGCCCGGCGCGGTTCCATTGCGGCGCTCGAGCGGCGGCGGAACGCGCACCGAAGCCATGCCGGCCGCGGTGGCGCCCTGGATGCCCATCTCCGTGTCTTCAAAGACGAGGCAGTCCTGGGGAGCGATGCCGAGCCGCTCGGCTGCGATAAGAAAGGCATCGGGCGCGGGCTTGGAGCGCGTGTAGTCCTCGTGGCCGACCAGGACTTCGAAGCGGTTGAGTAGGCCGACGGTGGTGAGCGATTTCACGATCGACTCACGCGTGCTGCCCGAGACCACGGCGAAAGGAATACGGCCGTGCTGTGCGTTGATGTGCTCCAGCACCTCCGGCACCGGCTTGAGCTGCGGTAGCAGCGAGTAGTAGAGATTTTCCTTGCGCTCCGCCACAGTTTCGACCGGCATCCGGAGCCCCTGCATCTGGTTCAGATCGGCGATGATTTCCTTCGGCGGCTTGCCGCCCCACTGGTAGAACAGTTCTTCGTCGAAGGTAGCGCCCCACTCGCCGAGCGCCTGTTTCCAGGCGATGTAGTGCAGCGGCATGGAGTCCACCACGGTACCGTCGCAGTCGAAGAGGTAGGCGCGAAATGTGCCGGCGGGTAGTTGAAGTTTCATTGTCCTCTGAGTAATGATGCATGGAGCGAATCGAAGGTATTCTTACGTCGCCGCACTCTTGATTATCAAGGAAAGAGCCATGGTCAACATTCAACTCGAGTATCAGGGAGACCTGCACTGCAAGGCAACCCACGGTCCCTCCGGCGCCGAACTCACGACCGACGCCCCCAAAGACAATCAGGGCCGCGGCGAAAGCTTTTCCCCTACGGATCTGGTGGCGACGGCGCTTGGCGCCTGCATGCTCACCATCATGGGCATTGCGGCCCGTACGCTGAACATCGAGTTTGCCGGCGCCACGGCGACTGTCGAAAAGGAAATGACAGCAACGCCGCCGAGACGGATCCAGCGACTGGCTGTGAAGATCCACATACCCCATGCGCCAAACCCGGCAGAAAGGAAGAAGCTGGAACGAGCGGCCTACACCTGCCCGGTGCACAAAAGCCTGCACCCGGACGTCCAGATTCCCATCGAATTCACGTGGGGATGAGCCAAATGGGGCGTCGGCGGCGGGCATGAGCTGGCGGGGTTCAGGCGGGTGTGGCTGGCCCCGAATCGGGCCGATCCTGCCTTTTTGACGCACTTCGCGAGCTCTGCTAACGTAAATAAGGACAATCCAGCGCCACGCACTCCTCAGTAGCTCAATGGCAGAGCATTCGGCTGTTAACCGAAGGGTTGTAGGTTCGAGTCCTACCTGAGGAGCCAATTTTCTTCCCGCATAAACACTGCACTTTATTGACTTCCCCTTTGAACTGTACCTAAAATTGTCCTAAACCCGCTGTGAGGGCTTCAGATGCGCCCAACATCCGGCAGGGGAGGGCAGACCTCATGGCATTCACTGTTTGGAGACGTCACAACAGGGACGTTTGTACCAGCACCAACCGATATGAGCCTCGGTGCGGGTGCCCATTATGGGTTCAATTTGTCTGGAAGGGTGCTCCCGGCGTATTTGAGGGCAAGAAACTTACATACGCGAACAAGCGGTCTTTGGGGACCCGTAGTTGGTCTGAAGCGCAATCCAAAGTGAAGGACTTGGAGAAGCGCCTGAAGAACTTCGCTGAGGGCAAGGTAGTGCCCAAAGGTACGACCGTCGAAGCAGCCTTGCAGGATTGGTACGAATTCCGTGACCAGGACGGATTGGACAATACCAAGGCAAAACTGATGGGCGGCAAACTCGCGGAGTGGTGCGAGAAGAATAACGTTCTTTTGTTGACCGCTTTTACCTCCGACAAGGCCATAAAATGGCGTCTGACGTTGCCATTCCGTAGCGGGGACAGCAGCAGCTTAAGCGTCCATTGGTCTGTGATTAGCGCGTTCTTTTCGTGGGCTGCGGGGATGGGTTACATCGAAAAGTCTCCAATTCCAAACCCCAAGATTAATCCACAGTTTCGTATCCGCTACAAGAAGGCGGAAGTTAAGCCGCCAACCAAAAAGCAAGTCGAGAAGATTCTGGCGACCGCCACGGGACAAGTCCGGCTCTTATGCCAGTTGATGCTTGAGACAGCCATGGCGCTGGTCGATGCCATGAAGTACGCCATGTCGCAGGAGGACGCCGAAAAGTACGAGCTGTCGAAACCAGAGCGGCGTCCCCTCATTCAGGGCAAGGTCATTCGTGGCAATCGTACCAAGACCAACGAACGCTACCGGGTACGTATCAGCGAGTCATTAGCAAAGCAGCTTGAGGCTTCGGGCGAACCCGCGTTCCCCGGCACTTATACTCAGTGGCGTGAGCGGGTCAACAAGGCCATCAGAGATGCAGGCGTCAAGACGACGCCGCATGGCTTCAGGCACTATAGAATCACTGAGTGGCTTTCGGCTGGTGTGCATGTTGACGACGTGGCGGATATGGTGGGCACGTCGTCCAACGAAATCCGCAAGACATACCGTCACTGGATTAAAGAAGCTGAAGACCGCTTGGACGAAGTACAGCGTGAGGCGTGGTTGAAGATGGGACTGGACGAGAATGGCAACGAGGTCGTCCACTGAACACATCCCTGCACCGGGACAAGTCATCTCCCGACGGCATTTTGTGTGCCAAATCTGCTTGACCCAAACGGTTTGTTGAGGGAATTCTGTCGGACAATGGCAGGAAGGAAACGGCTAATTTCCTGACTACTTATTGTCTGAGCGGCCGCGACTGTTCGGCACACTGTGTGTACACCGGGCTCGGCCCGACCTCGGGCAACCCGAAATCAAACCGCCCACGCCCGCTGATGCCGGTTCAGCCTCTGCGCTGCTAGTTTCCTGGGTAGATGAGGTTGGATGGCTTATCTCCGGATCATGCGCCGTATTTCGGTACTAATCCTCACCGCGAGAGCTCAATTAGAGCGCAATGCGTGCGTTAGGCTGTTGAGGTCAACTGACGATCATGCCGCGACGGATCGGCGAAGCGTGGCCGACCTGCGGGCGCGACTCCGGTCAAGGTGCTAGCCCCTCCCGACGGACCACTTGTCGAAACGTCCGGACCGCGAGCGCGGCATTTCGGGCGAACGGCTTCAGGACCAGTGTATCTTTATGAAAGAATGGATAATGGCGATCGCTGGTCGCAGGTTTTGCATCGTGCTAATCGGGCTCGATTGGTGGCCCCGAACTCATGTGGCAAGGCTTCCTGTGGGACCCCGTCAAGGCGGAGTCTAACATCAAAGATCACGGAGTCAGGTTCGAGGAGGCGGCCACTGTCTTCGAGGACCCATTTGCGCGGACGGTGCCTGATGCCGACCATTCATACGAGGAAGAGCGATTTGTTACGATGGGCCGATCGGATGCCGGCGTTCTTCTTGTTGTCTGGCACTGCGAACGGGGAGATCGCGTACGTATTATCGGTGCACGTTTCCCCGAGCCTCGCGAGCGTCGCGACTATGAGTCAGGATCTGAGGGCTAGGACTGTATGAAGGACAGATACGACTTTTCCCAAGCCGTCGTCGGTAAGTACCTCGGGAAGATCCCGCGCAACTTCCAGTTCGCCGCCGAGACAGACGAGATTCACACCGCAAAGTGGCACAATCCTTCAGTTCGCTTGATGGCCGGAGATCGTGATCCCGTGGAAGCCATCGTGGAGAAGGCTCGCTCGATTGTGCTGGCCGCAATGGATTCAAAGGCATTTACACTTCCGGTTGACCCTTTCAAATTGGCGGATATGCTATCGGTTGAGGTCGTCCCGAAGGCGGACGTACGCGACGCGCGGACGGTTCCCGGTCCGGGTAACAAGCCGCAAATCGAGTACAACCCCACCCGCCCACCGGCGCGAGTTCGCTTCTCAATCTGCCATGAACTTGGACATGCGCTCTTCCCGGACTGCCTTCAGCAGATTAGACACCGGTCGTTTCATACGGAGACCACGCCGGTCGAATATGAGCTCGAGATGCTTTGCAATTTGGCTGCGGCCGAATTTCTTATGCCCATCGGCAGCGTCCAAGAGGACATTTCGAAACTCCGTCTGTCGGTTGATACAGCATTGGAGTTAAGGGTCAAGTATCAGGCTTCGGTCGAAGCCATTCTTTTGCGCCTTGCTGGGCTGTCGGGAGTTAGCTGCGCCGTCTTTGCCGCAGTAACGGACGAGAGCCCAAGTTCCGGCGCAAGACGACATAGGCTGGAATACGTGAAAGGCGCACAGAACTGGGATGCTGGCGTCAGGCGCGGGGATCTCCTTCCGTTGGAGACAGCAGCGAACGAGTGCACCGCGATCGGTTTTACTGCTAAGACAAGCGAGGAATGGGCGCCGGGTCACGGGAAGCTGAAGGTAGAGATGGTTGCTGTCTCCCCGTACCTGAATAGAGTCATGCCGCGAATTGTCGGACTGATTAGGCCGGCCGGCGCCGCGATCACTGATGAATCTCCGATCCACATAGTGCGCGGTGACGCACTGCTCCCGAGAGGGGACGGCGAAAGGATTCTGGCCCACGTCGTCAATGATCAAACGCCAAATTGGGGCGCGGGCTTTGGTAGGGCGCTGCAGACGAAATGGCCCCTCGCGCACCGGCAATTCAAAGAGTTCTTTGAGCAGACACGGGGACCAAAGCTCGGTCGCACGTACCTTTCCCGCGTCACGGAGGACATGCTGACCTTCCAGATGATATGCCAGCGTGGTTACGGCCCATCGAATAGGCCAAGGCTGAGGTATGGGGCGCTCCAGCAAAGCTTGGTGGAACTGAGAGAGGCCGCGATCCATCATAATGCGACGGTCCACATGCCCAAGATTGGAACGGGGGAGGCTGGAGGATCGTGGGGTATGGTCTCCAATCTGATCGCCGAGGAGCTTTGCGCGAAGGGCGTGTCTGTCACCGTGTACGAACTGCCCGGGCGGGCGCGGAATTCGAGCAACCGGCAGGGGGACCTCTTTCACGAAAGCCACCGATAAGAAATGAAACTTCAAATTGTCCTATTTTCGGGCGCCGTAACGGCAGGGAAGTCCACGGTCTGCAAGGGGCTCGCACGCCGCTTTGGAATACGCATTCTTAAGACAAAAGAAATCATTCAGGCAAGGTTCCCGGACGCTCCGAGCGAAAGGCGGGAGCTGCAGCGGCTGGGCGACCAACTCGACACCAAGACCAAGGGGCTTTGGGTTCGGGATGAACTGATTCGTTTTATAGACGCAGAGGGGCTCGGCGATTCGATCGTCGCAGTTGACGCCGTGAGGAAAGCGGAGCAAGCTGACGGTGTGCGCCGCGCCTACGGACCCAGAGTTCTCCATATACATCTAACGGCTTCGGATGGGGAACTGATCAAAAGGTATTCACGCCGAAAGCACAGTCTCGACCGCGAATTGCCTTCCTACACCTCGGTTCGGCAGGGGAGCCGGACCGAAGAGAGAATCAGCACGCTTGAGAAGATTGCTGACGTCGTGATTGCCACCGATCGCTGTAACGAGGAAGAAGTCCTGATACGCGTTGCCAGTCATTTGGGACTGTACGGTCGGGAGCAGGAACAATTGGTGGATGTCGTAGTCGGAGGCCAATTTGGGAGTGAGGGCAAAGGACATATCTGTTCCTACCTCGCCCCGGAATATGACGTTTTGGTCCGGGTCGGAGGACCGAACGCCGGTCACAAGGTGTTTCAAGACCCCGAGCCCTATACCCACCGTCAGCTACCGTCCGGGACGCTTTTTAGCAACGCGAAGCTCCTGATCGGCCCAGGTGCCGTGATCAACGTAGACACCTTGCTAAAAGAGGTCGCAGACTGCGACGTCGATTCACAGCGGCTCTCGATCGACCCCCAGGCAATGATCATCACACAAGCAGATATAGAGAAGGAGACGAGCCTCAAAAGCGCGATCGGATCTACTGGGCAAGGCGTTGGCGAGGCCTCTGCCCGGAGAATCTTGGACAGGGGCAAAACCGAGTTCACGTTGGCCAAGTTCGAGCCCCGGCTGTCGCTATTCTGCCGACCGGTCGCCGACGAACTGGAGGAGGCCTTTTCAAAACGTCGTCGCATTTTGTTGGAAGGAACACAAGGGACTGGTCTAAGCATCTATCACGGGGCTTATCCCTACGTAACGTCGCGGGATACGACAGTGGCCGGCTGCTTGTCCGAGGCCGGTATTTCGCCGATACGTGTTCGGCGCGTCGTAATGGTTTGCCGTAGCTACGTCATTCGCGTGCAGAGCCCAAAAGGGGGCACTTCCGGACCGCTCAAGGGAAGGCTCTCTTGGAAGACGATCAGCGAGCGGTCAGGAATCCCGCTTGTTGAACTAAAGGGTGTCGAGCAGGGCTCTGTGTCTCACAAGCAGCGCAGAGTCGGGGAGTTTGATTGGGTGCAACTGAAAAGGGCCTCCTCACTGAATGCACCAACCGACATCGCACTGACATTTGCAGATTACATCAACGCAGGAAATAGCGAGGCCCGCAGATTTGAGCAGCTGACGGAGCCCACGATTCGCTTTGCAGAGGAAATTGAAAAAGTCGCCTCAGCCCCGGTCTCGCTCATCTCAACTCGCTTTCATTGGAAAAGCATAATCGACCGCAGAGCGTGGTGATGAGATGGGAATAACCCCGGCCGAACTGTCGCTGCGGTACCCTGTGCTTTACCATATGGCCTCCTATGGTTCATGGCCATCGATCCAAGAGCACGGCTTATTAAGCACACTGGAGCTGCTAAACCTCTATGAGGTGCCGGAACCCAGGCGCACGGAATTGCTCACGTCGCAGCGAAAGGAGTCCGTTCGACTTGTCCACCCCGTGCACGGTGCCGCAACCCTTCGGGACCAGAAGCCGCTCTCCGAGAGGAGCCTCGAACGCTGCTTGACAGATTGCGATGCTGCGACTTGGTATGGCACATTGAACCAACGCGTCTTTTTCTGGTTAGACCGCGAAAGACTGATGACCCTAATGTCTGCAGCTGAGTATTCCGGAAAACTTCACACGGTCATTCAGGCCGACACAGCCGAATTGATGAGACGCCACAGCGAACGTATAGAGCTTGCCCATATGAACACCGGGAACACCCGCCCGTTTGCGCATCCGCGGGGGCGCTCAACATTCAAAAGGATGGCAGACTACCCTTATGAACTCCGGCGCCGTTTGCCCGATTACTCCGCCGTTGTGGAACTGACGGTCACGGATGGCGTACTGGACCTGAGCGACTTCGTATTTAAGGTTGAACACGCCGCGGAGGTCGACGGCCGATACAAAGCACCCGAGGTTCTTTTTGAACGGCGGTGACACGTTCAGTAGAACGGTCGAGCTCCTTGGTGTGTACGTCCTCAACCGTGCGCAGCGGCCGCGTGTGCCACACGTGCCACTCTTCCTATTTTTGGAGGCAGGACTCAACCGGCCCTCATACATCGATATAGCGGAATGCCTGATAAACGTTTTTTCTCATCAACGGCGCTGCCTTATCTCTTCAATGGCTCAGTGCGGGTTTGGTAGCTCGGGGTCCTTTCGAGCGCGAAAAATGGACGTTTATTGCGACATTCAGCTTGGGAATCGACTTGAGTGCTTCCCAGGTAGTAGTGGCGAGAGGCGATAAATTCGTAGATTTTGAGAACGGCCTGAAAATCATTAGCAAGGCTCCGCCAGAAGTCGGGAGTCTTCATCTCGCACGTTTACTCTGGGCGCGAGAATGAGCTATGGTGAGGGTAAAACCAGCCGCTTCTACGACGCATGGCCCAGAGCATTACCGCGCGATGGCCGCGAAGCGCAAGACCCACGGCGGCGGCAGACCCCGCAAAAAAGCCAAGTAGGCGTCGGTTCGAGAACGGGCTACTTCTTGGGTCTATGTAGAACTCGCCACTTATCTGGCTTGGGAAGATCGTTCTCTCCCCGTCTAACCCGCTCCCCAAAGATGACATCATCTGGAAAACGGTCATGCATTTCTTCGCCCAAATCGGTCTGCGTATCGCCGCTGTCTACTGTTCTTTTATTGCGCCTCGCCTTCCAACCTTCGTCGCCCTGCTCAATGAATACTTTAGCCATCGCAATATCCTTTCCTGATTCATCGGATCAAGCCGCTTTCTTATTCGAGAAATCGAATTCCGTAGAGATGAGTATGTACATCCGCTTGAGGATCATCAACAGGCTGAAGACGAAATTAGCGGTAAGCGCGCAGAGAAGGAAGGTCGCTCCCTTTCCAGTCTGGGCACCTGAGATAGAGCGCATATAAGACAGCGCGGACAAAGCTGTACCGGTGGCAACGACCGCCACGATGATGCAATAGCAGACGTTGGTGAAGATTTCCTTTAGCACTTTGCGTCGTGTTTGAACGTCAGCACGTTCGGAGCTTGATATCGTAACGGAGATCGTGAAAACCAGGACGAGGAGGTTGAGAAGAAGTCCAGTCAGGATGGCGAACGCGTTGAGAAATCCAATGACCGCATCAACGCGAAACCCGAAGCCCGTAGCTACAAGAACTCCACCCAATACGACAGGAATGCCGAAAAAGAATAGGTAATCAGCAAGCATGGGGCTTCCTGTTCTCGCCGAAGACATGGTGGCCATGTGGGCCCTGATAATCGGCAGCACATTTGCCTTGTCATACAGGTCACGTAGCTCCATAGGCCCCCTCCCTGATGTCGTTTGCTAATTCTTGAAATGCCTTGGCCATAGAATCGTAGGTCGGAATCCCATCATTGCCGAACTTCACCGTGTCCGAGATGTTGTACAGCGGCAGAGCGTTCCTATTGCCCAGGTCAACCTTGCGCGTGTTTTTCCCGATTCGCATCGTAACCGCGATGTCCTGATACTCGAAGTCCTTCAGCTCATAGAGATCGGCGATGGCTTTTCGCGGATCTGGTTTCTTCAAAAGGCTCTTCCTCAAAGGAAGCGTATCTTTTCTGCCAGCAGTGATGACGAGTTTCGTTTTGACACGTTTCAGCGCTTCCTTGTGCCCACTTTCTAGTATATCGGCGATGTCGTTTGGCAACCCCATGCGGATGAATTCGATCTTTTGTACTCCTCCGTCATTCAAGTATTTCTCAAAGACTTCTTGAGGCATGACCGGGCTGATCGATAGGGTGTGCTCGGGAAACTTCTCCTTAAATGCGGCTTGAAGATGGCGAACGAACGCGGTCTTCGGTGAGGTCCTGCGAGACTTCTCGATCAGCAACAGAGCTTCGTTTCGGCTACCAGGTACTTCAAGACGGAAAAAGAAAGGAAGGATATCAGCGTGTTGCACCTCTTTAGTGAACACGACTTTCGCTGGTTGGTTGGCATCAATGACATCGCAGGCTTGTCCGTAATCTCCGACCTGAATTCGACCCTGAAGAACTCTGCCATGCTTAACAAACTTCTCAAGCTTGGCAACCCTGCTTTCTTCTCTGTCATTGTCGTGGGCCGATTGCCATTTGTTGAAACACGTATCGAGAAAATCGAGAAAATCTATGTTTCCATCAATCGCGTCTAGCATCTCGAATGTCGACGAATAGCGTTCCTTCACCCGGACGTGGTACGCCGCAACCTGTATCTCCACTGAATGTCCTCCGCTGGGTCGCTGACAATTGTACCCCTGATACACCCAGTTCCAGCGGATTTAACTTAGTTGCCCTTTGCATAGTTACTCATCAAGGTGACACACGACATCTCAAGCGGACCGAGATCGATGTTGGGAGAGTCCTCGCATTTCATGATCGAAGTCTTCTGGTCGGCTGTAGAATCGAGCATTCAAAACGAAACGCCCGGCGCGGGGCCGGGGTATTGCGGTGAACCTCCCTTGCGGCCTAGAACGGCCGCAGAGGCTACAGAACTGGATTGCTTGACCAGATCGTCCGTGAGAGCCATCGCAGCACTTAGGAATTCGCGGCAAGCGGTAGTCCGATTCTTTGGCAATTCAGGGGCCCTAGCGAGAATGCGGTCAGCCTGGGCGAGCAGTCTTTTGAGTGCGGCCAGTTCCGTGTGATTCGATGGCATGTTTTGACGATAAGTGCGTTAGAACAGGAAAGCAATCGCTTGCCGTTTTCCATCAACGCAGTTTTCAGACACTATCCTATCTCCTCGTGTTCACCAATCGCGGAACGGCGGGCAAGGATTATGAGGCCCTCTGTGAAGCGATCGATCGACTTGCGGAACCCGAATCAAGACCAACATCCGCACCGATGGCGAGGAGCAAACGGACAGTATCGGCCTTATCGATGCAGGGGCAATCCGGGCAAACCCCGTGAATGGTTCCTCGCGCCGCTTTTTGTTGTGAATGAAGCACTTGAACGGTTTAAGATGGGCCATCACCCAATGCATTTATGATCCGATGACGGCGCATCTGGTGACCAAACACGACAATAGTTAGCTAGTGCCAAGAAGTTTGTAGCGGCTTCGATTTCGCCACGTCTTCGTTGACACTGTTTCGTACGCAACGTAAGCTAACGCCCATGGAAACCCTTGGATCGTATATGCGTCGCCGGCGAGACGAACTTGATCTTTCCCTTCGGGAGTTTGCTAGACAACTCGATTGCTCGGCAGCATTTATCTCGGACATTGAACTAGGCCGTCGCAATCCCTCCGAAAAAGTTCTAGCGGAAATCGCGAGAGCTCTGAAAGTAAGACTTGAGACACTGCAAGCCATGGATGTGCGGGCGCCGATCGAAGACATTAAGCGCCTCACGCAAAGCGATCCTCGATATGCTCTAGCATTCCGCAGACTAATCGATAAGAAAGTGAGTGCCGAGGATTTGCTAAATCTTGCTTCGCATAAGGATAAGAAATGAAAACCGTTCGGTCTAGGAATGGACCGTTCTCGGAACGGCCACACTTCAAGCCTGCGGAGATCGACCGAATATGCTTGGATGAGTTGCGTAGAGAGGGGTTTTATCCGTTGTCGCCCCAAGCTATACGCATTGATCGTTTTGTCGAAAAGCGATTTGGAGTAGTGCCTGAGTACGACGATCTCCCGGACGGAGTGTTGGGGTACACCCGATTCAGTAAGTCGGGTGTCGACGGCATCATTATTTCTGCCGCGCTCGATGAAGCCGGTGGCAAGGTGAGCGAGCGACGTGTCAGAACGACGTTAGCGCACGAGGCCGGCCATGGCCTACTGCACGCTTACCTCTTTGCATTCGATGAGAAACCACTTCATCTTTTCGACCAGGACAGCCATTCGGAAAATCAGATTCTCTGCCGCGACGTCCAGGGTGAGGAGCGGGGACGCACCTATGACGGCCGCTGGTGGGAATTCCAAGCAAACCGCGCGATGGGTGGGCTGTTGTGCCCGCAGCCGCTTGTGGAGGAAGCTTTGAAACCGTTTCTGCGCGCGACCGGAGGCTTGGGAAGCCTTGTGATTGATGAACCGCGGCGGGAGGAAGCTGCGCGCCAGCTTGCCGACATTTTCGACGTAAATCCTGTGGTTGCGCGATTTCGAATCAACGGTCTGTTCCCTGCCGACAGTGGCCAGATGCATCTCTAGATTTTTGTGTTGACAGCGTACGCACCGTCCGCTTACAGTGTACTGCAATAGCGTTCGCTGCGCGTCCCGCCGCACCCGAGGTGGGCGCCGAGATAGGTCTGGTGTGAATATGGCAGACGTCCAGGTAACGTGCATCGCGAAGCTACATCCGTTGAGCTCGCATGAGCATATTACGCATCTCGGAGGAGCGGGATGGAAGTGGACGCGCGAGCAGGTGATCGCCAGTATCGACGCTAGAGCCAACACATTCTACGTGCTCGATCCGCGAAGCGGAGTGCGCGCCGATGTCGGCGTCGTGCGTCCGCGGGACGGCCGTTCACCATATCTCCAGACATACGCCGACGGCGACTGGAATAACAATCTCTTGTCGTTGAACCAATGCACACCCTAGAACCGGAGCCGCAACGTCCCATAGCCAGGAGGCTGGAATGACCGATTTGCATAAAATTCGTATTCACATCGACGAGCACAGATTTGAATCGCCTAACCCAACCACCGGCGAGGCGCTGTACACGCTTGGCAGCGTCGCACCCGGCCTCATTCTGTACCGCGAGGTGACCGGTGACCGGGAGGACAAGGAGGTCTCGAATGGACCGGAGAAGGTGCACCTGGTCGAGGACGAGCATTTTCATATCGGCCCTCCTGTGAAGTTCGAGATCACCCTCATCGTAAACGGAACACCGCACAAGTGGTTCGAGCACGAGATTACTTACGCACAGGTGGTGACCCTCGATGTGCCCGACTATCCGAGGCATCCGGAGATTACCTATTCGGTGAAATATAAGCACGGCCCCAGCGACAAGCCCGAAGGAACGCTTTCCCCCGGTGGGATAGTCAAGGTGAAGGACCGGGAGGTCTTCAATGTTTCACCAACTGGTCAGTCATAATGACGATCTGAGGCGGTTGATGGAGAAGGGGTTTGCCTTCTCCATCGACGGCGGCTATCTCGTGGTCCGCGACATCCCATACCTTGATAGCCAGAATCAACTGCAGTGGGGTGCATTCGTCGCCAAGCTCGTGTTTGTAGACAAGCTAACGATCCAGCAGGACAACCATCAGATTTGGTTTGCTGGATCGGTGCCGTATGGTCTGAACGGGAATCCAATTCCCAACCTTGGCGGCGGCCCGACGACACTTGCACTTGGCGAAACGAGCAAGGATATTGTTGTTCAGCGGCAATTCTCGAACAAACCCCAACCTGCTGGCGTCTTCATCGACTTCTTTCACAAGATCGATAGCTATCTGACAATCATCTCCGGGCCCGCGATGGAGCTGCACGGCGCCAATCCTTATACGTTTCGCACAATGGAGAAGATGCCTGACTCGGTGTTCAAATTCCATGACACGCTGACGAGCAGGGCGGAAATCACAGACCTCGCCGCGCAGTTTGCCAACGATATCGTAGCTGTCATTGGCCTCGGTGGGACGGGCGGCTACGTTCTCGATTTTTTGGTTAAGACACCCGTGCGGGAGATTCGTGCGTTTGACTTCGATTTCTTCCATGTTCACAACGCATTTCGATCTCCGGGAAAGCTAGAAGAAAGTGAGTTTGGGAAGACCAAAGCAGATGTTTATCGTGGGCGATACGAGAATTTCCGTAGTGGGCTAAAGAGCGAGCCCAAGCTCATCGATGCATCATCTGCCGCGGAGTTGGATGGCGTTACCTTCGCTTTCGTGTGTGTCGATAAGGGATCAGCGCGCTCGAAAATCTTCGATCTTTTGATCCTCAAAGGTATACAGTTCATTGACGTAGGGATGGGCTTAAACCGGAAGCGAGGACCGATCGACGGCATGATGCGGGTAACGTATTACTCGCGCGAGACGGCTCAGAGAGTGAGGGATATGGGCCTTGCTGAAATGTCCGATCAGGCGGACGATATCTATCGCACAAACATTCAGATAAGCGAGATTAACGCACTCAACGCCTGCCTGGCCGTTATCCGGTTCAAGCAGCTCCGCGGTTTCTATTGCGAAGATGAGGCTTGCTATCAGCTGCTGCTAAGCATCGGAGACCTGCAGACGGCCGGCGAATCGGAATTGGCATGAGATTCAAATTGCAGCGTGTGGATTATATGCCGAAAGACTTGGACTCCGGCATACTCTACGTTTCCGAAGAGTTCGATATTGCCATGCACCTTTGTGCCTGCGGCTGCGGTTCAAAGGTGAAGACGCCGCTTGGCCCTACGGAGTGGTCGGTCGTAGAAACGCCCGATGGGCCCAGCTTGAGCCCGTCCGTCGGGAACTGGCAGCAGCCCTGCCAGTCACATTATTGGATTGACCGTGGCGAGATTCTTTGGGCTAAGAAATGGAGCCAAGAACAGATTGCCGTCGGGCGCCGATTCGAGCAAGAACGCAGAGCAGCGTACTACGAAGCGCTCGATCGCAAGCGCGGTGGAATCCTGCATCGACTATGGCGTTGGCTCAAGAGTCTCTTCGGAAAATAGGCTCTTTCATATGCAGGATTTTTGCGCGTGATAAAGGACGTTATCATTCACAAACGGACGGTACCAGAGGATCTCTTGTCGGGCACATTCAGGGACTTGAAAAAACCGGTCTGAATCGCCGGAATGCCTGTTTCTGACTTCCGATAACATGAAATTCTCAGAGGCAACCGGCACGAGACTCATTGAACAGCGGTGATTTGGTGCCAGAGCATCCGTCCGCCGGTCGGCGAAAGGATGCTGGCACCACTTATCTGGATGCGAGCGGGAATTACGATCGGCTTAAAAGCCTAGCCGAGTCTGATAGTCTCTCAAACTCGGAGACCCCGCCCCCAATATAAACTTGACCCCATTGATTCGGGCCCTCGACGGCGCCGTACCTCTCATCAAACGGTCCGCAGAATAAGCGACGATCGAGAGGCACGTCGGCACGCGGATTCTCGTGAACTCGCACGCGGACTCGGTTCAGCGAGAAGTCGCGATCTGTCCCCGCTGACTGCTCCACTGCCTGCCGATATTCCTCGACGCCGAGGTCGCGTCCTAATTCCTGTTCCCGGTCGTGCACGAAAAGGCGGAAGCGTTTTTCTCCAATCGCGTATCGCTCGACCACAATTAAAGCACTGATAATCGCATTCTCTGGCACCAGGTGTTTGACCGTCGCTTCCTCTCCCTGAGTGCCCCCTTGAGTTCTTAAGGGACCAGCTGGTCGAACCTTCGGGGCCAGAGAAGGGAAGCCGAGGTCGCTGAGCATCGAACCCATGACGATCTGCCAGGTGAGATCAATCCGCAGCTTGTCCGGGTTCTCGAAAACCAGGCAGTAGCAGTGCCCCTCCACGTCTTTGAATTTTCTTCGTGCGGCACTGAGTCTCTCGCGGATTGGGCCGTAGGGATTATAGGCACCGCCGCGAACGCGACTATCCTCCAGCTTCGATGTCAAATCCTCCACATCGAGCAGGACGTCCACCCCATCTGCGCGCAAACGGTAGTCCGGCCGGCTGCTGCTGTTTTCGATGACTGGCTCGACATCGACGTCAGTGATTCCATGCGATCGCAGATATTCTTGCAGCAACGCATCCGATGGGGTTCTGACCGGCTCAGGTTTGTCGTTGGCGGAGTGGACCTCGAATCCTACTGCACCTAGAATGCGGGTCGCGTCCATGGTTGTGAAGTCGACGAGAGGAACCTTGAGAAGTTCCGACACGACTTGCTTGGGCGAGAATCGGCGGCCCTGGATCTTCACCCAATATTTGTCGATAGCCTTCGGTTCTAGGCGAGCGGCGAGACGGGTGATCTTCTCCGAATCGATCTCGTAATTGATGCCGTTGAGGCGAACGGTCTTGCGTAAACGCATCATGAATACTCCTGTGCATACTATAGACTATCAATAAGGAATATACAATAGCATCTACACTATTCAAAATAAGCAACTTACATATTACACAAAATATTTCTGTCAATTAGTAGCCAAAAGCGATCGCGCCTTCGTATACTATGGGTGTAAGGAAACAGGCACCATGAAACAGAAGCAAATGTCGAACGAGCAGATTAGCCGTATCTCCGGGGAGCCGGAACAAACTGCTCTGGACGAACGGCGAATGCTCAAGAGTTTTGGAGTTGAAGCGACTGCGAACGCAGTCGTAGAGGTGAGTCTGAAATAGGCTCTGAAAGCAAGCGCCCCCGCGTTGACGCGCGGGGGCAAACCATAAACCAGGCTGCTTAGAAGCCCGGAATACAGCTCTAGCTTATTATCCGCCGATCGGCGGGTTCCGTGCAATAGGCAGCCCCCACCGAAGCCAAAGGAGGCTGTCATGAAGTACGAAACGAGTATTACTTGCCCAAGCTGTAATGTCGAGTTTCCACTTACGGAAACTCTTGCCCAACCCTTTATTGCCGCTGAACGTGCGAAGATTCAGCGCGAGACGCAGGAACGCGTCGCCGCGCTGAAGGAGCACGAACAGGACCTAACCCAGCGCCAGCAGGCGCTAACGGTCCTCAAGCAGGAGCTCGATGTTCGCCAGGCTGATATTGATGCCGCGGTCGAACAGCGGCTCCTGGCTGAGCGAGACGTTCTGGCAAAAGCTGCTGAGAAGAAGGCGGCGGATGCCTACAACGTCCGGCTGCTCGCTGTCGAAGAGGAGTTGGCTCAGAAACAAGCCAAGCTCGCTGAGGCGGAAAGCACCGAACTTGCCCTGCGCAAGGAGCGCCGCATCCTCGAAGAGGATAAGCTGCGTCTCGAGCTCGAGGTCGAGCGTCGTCTTGAAGCCGAGCGCTTGCGCATTCGCGAAGCCACCCAGAAAGAAGAAGAGCAGAGCTACCTGCTGAAGTTGTCGGAGAAGGACAAGCTCATCTCCGACATGCGGAAACAGGTTGAGGAACTGCGCCGCAAAGGCGACCAGTCTTCACAGCAGCTCCAGGGCGAGGTTCTCGAACTGGAGCTCGAAGCCATGCTTCGGACTGCCTTCCCTATGGACCAGATTGAACCGGTTCCGAAGGGACGTTGCGGCGGCGATGTCGTACATAAGGTCGTCGGTTCCAACGGTCTTGAGTGCGGCACGATTCTCTGGGAGAGCAAGCGCACGCGTGCGTGGAGCAACGATTGGCTCACGAAGAACCGCGAAGACCAGCGGCTCGCGGGGGCCAGTGTCGGCGCAATCGTGACCACCACCATGCCAAAGGGTGTCGACGCTTTCGACCACCTTGACGGCGTTTGGGTGGCAGCGGTGCGTTGCACGTTGCCCCTAGCCAAAGCGCTCCGTCATGCATTGATGGAGGCAGCGATGGCGCGAATCATCACGCAGGGTCGCGAGGGAAAGATGGAACGCATGTATCAGTACCTCGTTGGTCCACTTTTCCGAGGGCGCGTGTCTGCCATCGTTGAGGCATGCGTCACGATGCAGGAGGACCTCGAAGCTGAGAAGCGCGCTTTCACTAGGGCCTGGGCCAAGCGGCAGCGTCGCCTGGAACTGCTGATTACTGGGACCGCCGGGATGTATGGCGACTTTCAGGGAATCGTCGGGCGCTCCATGCCGGAAATCGAGGGACTGCAGGTACCGCAGCTCGGCGACGGCATGGGCCTGGAACCGTGGGACGGGCCGGAGAAAGAACCCGGCTAGACCGACGTATTGGCGGGATGGCGCCCGCGAGGGCGCCACCCCTAACCAATTGGCGACTAGCGCACACACATTCAAGAGGGTGAAGAAAGAGGAAGGTTTTATGAAGAGTCCTATCAATATATATGGGGCGGCGAAGCGGTCAGGTCAGAAATCGCGTCGCATCGCCAAATCGAACCGAGATGAATGCTGGAAGTCTGCGGACGCGGCCCGCTTCCTCTACAAAGGGCAGTGCTACGATGCCGGCTCAGCGATCTTCCGGGCGTGTGACCTCTGTGGCAAACCCATCCGCCTGGTCTACGT
>Ga0181538_10000118_pt1 | contig 82029 bp, 67 predicted proteins | sample PEATcosm2014_Bin_40_FD_119773 | JGI IMG/M metagenome (GOLD analysis project Ga0181538, IMG submission 119773) | Peatland microbial communities from MTU Mesocosm Facility, Houghton, MI, USA - PEATcosm2014_Bin23_30_metaG | ecosystem: Environmental > Terrestrial > Soil > Wetlands > Peat | place... | reverse complement strand
CCAGCCGGTCATCGCCTTGGCCATCGTGGCCACCGTGGTCTGATCGTATTCCGGAACCGTGGTCCCGTTGACGATGATCGGGTTGCCGCTGGAATCGAGCTGCACCAGGCCGAGCGTGAACAGTTGCATCGATTCGCGCGCGAAGTTTTCATTGGGCGATGTCTTGGCCGTCGCCTTGACGTTGTTCACCATGTTGAGATAGTCCCCCATGGCGCCATTCAACGTGACGGCGCTCAGTAGGTTCCGGTACGTGTCGAACGCATATTGCCCCACCGTGCGCTCGTACGACACCATCTGCTCGAAGGTCGTGTCCTGCACCGCCGAAACCACCATGATCTCGGCGAGCGCGAGCGCGGCGCGCTGCCGCAACTGATCGCTTCCGGTGAGCGCGATATTCCAAAACGCGGTCTGCAGGCGCGTGACGTTTTCCGTGGTGGTATTCGGATCCGGCCACGTGCTGGGCGCCTCGGCGAATTGCGCCGCGAGCCATGCCTGCGTCCCCATTGTCTGAAGGTCCACGACATTTTGCGGCGTCGGACCCCACGTAGTCATCCGCAGAAAGCGGACCGCATCGGCGTAGTCCACCATCTCGTTGGCCACCCGCACCGGCGCCGCCAGGGGAACCGAAGTAGCCGCACCCGGACCGGGATTGCTCACCTTTATCGCCGCCAACCGCCCCACCGGCATCACTACACTCGCCGTAGCAGTGAGCTGCGTGCTCGATACCACGGTGGTGGGCAGCGCGACGCCGGCAAGATAAACCACCGCGCCCTGCGCAAAACCCGTTCCCGCCACCGTGATCGTCGCGTTACCGGGATTGAGCGTGCTGGGAGTGACACCCGTGACAACCGGAGTTGCATTCTGCAGGTTCACCATCACGCTCGCCTGCGCGCTCGATTGCTCCTGGCTGATGGCGGTGATCAGGATCGCCGTGGACGGCGGCAACATCGCGGGCGCGGTGTAAACGCCCGACGCTGAAATCGTGCCCACCGTCGCATTTCCGCCCGTTACTCCATCCACCTGCCACGTCACCATCTGATCGCTCGTATTGCTTACCTTCGCCGTAAGGGCAAGGGTCGATCCGACGGCAACGGTCTTGTTATTCGGAGTCAGAGTGACCGAGACCGTTCCCGTTACCGAGTTCTGCACCGGCAGGAACACCATTGCCTGCGTCGTCGCGCCGCCAATCGTCGCCACGATGGTCTGATCGCCGTCATCCTGTTGCGGCACGATCAGGTTGATCTGATATTCCCCCGGCGCCACCATGCCGGCATATTGCACCGTCGCCGCCGTGCCTCCGACCGTCACTTGTAGTTGACCGGAATTCGAAATCGCCGCCGGCGCGCCCACAGTTTGCCCCGGCGCCACGGCTGGCGTCGTAGGGCCAAGCCCGGTAGCGTAGATCTGGATCGACTCGCCGGGAACCGCCGGCCGCGATGGAGTCCCACCCAGAAAACCGGCCGGCGCGACGTCGACCCCATCGCTGTTATGCCGCGCCGCTACGTACCTGGCTTGAAACGTAAAAAACGCGGGCGAATAATTGGCCAGCGTCGTACTCCCCGTCGCCGTGCCGTTCAGATTGGTCACCACCACCGGCACCAGGCCCGTTGCCGCATCCGCGGGCGCCTGCACGTTCAACTGCCCGGGGCTGACATAGGAAATCGCCGCTTTCTTGCCATCGATGGTCACCGTCACGTTGTCGATGGTCGTCGGTAGCGTTGTTCCGATAATATCGGAGGCCTGCCAGGCACGCGTGGTGGTGGCCAGGTTCGTTCCATAAATGGAGACCCACGAGCCGCTTTCGATCGCCGCCACGCCGCTCCCGCTGTTACTCACACCTGAAATTGTTGGAGTTGTGGAATTGGTTTGGCCGGAAACACCGCTCGAACCGGCCAAAACCAGGAGTACACCCACCCAGGCTCGCTTCATAAGCCCCCGCTATTTACCGAGGATCGTTGGGGTACAGATTAACACGTAACGCCGTTCAGGCAGCCGGTTTTTTGGGAACTAACCAGAGGTTACGTGACAGAGCGCACGCTACTGATTCGCTACCCCGCCGCGCCCGCGGCGCGCGGCGCCATGATCTCCTGCAGCTTCAACTCCGCCAGCAGAATCTCCAGGCGCTGCACGCGGCGCTCGGGCGTCTTTTCCAGACAGCGCATCACTAGTTTCGAAATCTCGGACGGGAACCCTTCCAGCGGGTCCGGTTCGCAGCCCAGAATCGCGAATCGCAGCGCCGGCTTGGTAGGGGCTTTGAAGGCCTGCCGGCCGGAGAGCATTTCATACAGGACCGCACCCAGCGCAAAGATGTCGGTCCGGAAATCGAACTCGCGCCCTTGCACCTGTTCCGGCGAGAAATACGGCGTGATCGCAGCCGGCGCGGTCGGCGCCAGTTGCACGCCATCGTCCCGGATGACGATGCCCGCCGGGTGCAGCAGGGCGTACGCGCGCCCGCGCCCGTGGACCACGCGCAAAGCTTCCCCCGTAGCAATGGCGTAGTGCAGCGCTTCCCTCATTGGCAGCGGACCGGCAGCCAGCCGGTCGGCCAGTAAACCGGGTTTTTGCCCGGCCGCAGGTTCAGCTTCCGTTGCGCGCGGCCAGAAGAGCTTTCGCATCCCCATCATGTTCCACCATGGCCTTGTGCATCGTACCAAAGGCCTCGACCACGTGCTCTACAACTTCGTCGGTTTGTGCGGCTGCGACTTGCAGCCCTTCGAGGGCCCTGGCGTGCAGTTGCGCGCTTTTCTGCAGTCCCGCGATCGATTCCTGAATCGCGGCCTGAGTTTCTTCGATTCTCTGCACGGCTTGCCGTAATTCCGCGGCCAAGGCATCCTGAAACTCATGCTCCGCCTCCAGCCGGTCGGTGTTCGCCGCGACGCGCGCCCGCAGGGAGAGCATTTTTTCTCTCCATTCCAACGCCGATTCGGCCTGCCGGGCCGACGCGCTCGCCAGTTTCAATTCGATGACGATGGGATTCATCCGCTGCCAGCGGGAATTGCGGCTCTTCTCGAGACAGCCCCTTAATAATGCCGCGACACCTTCCGGAATTCCCTCGAGGGGAGACGGTGAACTCTCCAGAATCTGCGTCTTCAACTCCTCCACGTTCTGCGCCGGAAAAGCACGGCGGCCGGAAATGAGTTCGTACACAATCGCGCCGAAGGCAAAAATGTCGCTCCGCTCATCGGCAGCTTCACCCCGCACCTCCTCGGGAGACATATAGGCGCCACTCGCGTCCGCACCGTTCTCCGCCAGCTTTACAGTCTCTCCATCCCACAAGATGTACTTGGGATCAAGGCGGCCATAGACTATCCCGTCCCGGTGCATCCGGCGGAGGATTTCGGCCAGGCTGGTGGCGTAGCGCAGAGCTTCTTCGAGCGTCAGCGGTCGGGATACTTCGACTTCCTGGAGGTCGTTCATGGGCGGGATTCTCTGTTTTGAGTTGAGCATAATACGGAGTGTCTCCAACCACAAGCACACGGAAGCGCTTTTGAACCCGCTTTCGTTCCAGTACTCCTGAAGCAGAGGTGACACATCATCGATTCGATATACTTGTCAGCCTGTGCCGGAAACCACTGTCACACCCGTCCGGAAACCGAAACTCGGATTGCGCGACGCAACTCTGCTCACCATCGCGTGCATGATGGGCTCGCGCTGGATTCCCGCCGCTGCGCACGGCGGATCGGGCTCGATCGCCTTGTGGCTGGCCACGGCGGTGCTGTTTGCCGCACCCCTCGCCGCGGCTACCGGGGCGCTGGCAGTGAAATATCCCGGCTCGACCGGCGGCCTCTACGCCTGGACACGGGCCGATTTCGGACAGTGGCACGGTTTCCTTTGCTTCTGGGTGTACTGGATGGGCATCGCGTTCCTTCTGCCTACCGCGGCGTTGTTCTACATGGCGGCGGGATTCTCCGCGCTGGGACCCAAACTCGCCCACTTAGCCGATAATCGCTATTGGCTGCTGGCGGCGGCGCTGGTGGCCATCTGGATTGCGCTCGGCACCAACCTGCGCGGAGTCAATGTCGGCAAATGGACCGAGAACACCGGCGCCGTTGCGTGCGGCGTGCTGGGCGTCGCGTTGGTGGTTTTGGCAGTCATCGTGGGGGCCAAACGCGGCCCCGCCACCTCTTTCCACCTGCTGCCCAAGTGGAATTGGAACACCGTCAATTTCTGGTCGTACATCGCTTACGGACTCTCGGGAGTGGAAATGACCGGCATGATGGCGGCCGAGATTCGCGATCCGGCGCGGACACTGCCGCGCGCCGGCTGGATCGCCTCCGGATTCGCCGCTGTCTTCTACATGTCCGCCACGACGGCCATGCTGGTACTGTTGCGGCCGGAGAAGATCAGCGAGCTGAATGGCTTCGCGGAAGTGGGACAATCGGCCGGCGCGGCTTTGAACGCGGCATGGATCTCGCCCCTGCTGGCCCTGATGGTGGTGGTGAGCGCGGTGGGACAATTCGGCGGCTCCGGCACCACCGTCTCGCGTCTGCCGTTCGCCGCCGGCGTGGACAATCTGCTGCCGCCCGCCTTCGCCCGCCTGCATCCGCGCTGGGGAACGCCGCACGTGTCCATCCTCACGTTCGGCGCCGTGGCTTCGTTCCTGCTGCTGGTTTTTCAGCTCGGCGACAGCTTGCGCGCGGCATATCAGGAGATGGTGTCTCTGATGGTCATCACCGGCTTCCTGCCGTACCTGTACATCTTTGCGAGCGCCTGGAAAGCCGGCAAGCGCCTCAGCGCCATCTCCGGAACGGCCTTCACGCTGCTCACCATTCTGTGCTCCGTGGCGCCGACGGAAGCCATCTCCAGTATCTGGATCTTCGAAGGCAAAATCGCCGCCGGTACACTGGCAGTGATCGCATCGGCATGGTTGGTCTACCGGGGGGCCAGACGTCCCGCCGCAAGCAGGCCGCGTAAAGTGGGATAGCCGGCGGTAGGCGCAACCAAGGCAGGCGCATGATAGACCTCGGAGCCATCCAAGACGCCATCGAATTCCTCCAGGCGGCTAATTCATCTTCGCTGGATAAGAACCGCTTCGGGACTTTACGGCCACGTGAGGAGGTCACGCTACCGATAACCCCGTTTTCCCGGGTTATCGGACACGGCGGCGCTCCTACGCCTCGACGCACACTCACAGAATCGATTGCGGGCCGCCCTCCAACCGCACTCAGAAGAACGCCGCGCCGGTATAGACTTTCTTCTCCTCGATGGCCACTGCGAGGCTGGCTGGATCCGCAACCTGGTCGTCGAGAAAGGCGTGCCACACTGGTTCAGCCGCAACGGGTGAGAGGCGGAATACAGCAACGTTGTTGCTCCTCCCTATACCGCCGCGCTCGTAAGAAACGAGCACGAATGTGTCACTGGCGACAATTGCCGTCAGACGCCGCCACGGTAGCCGGGGTTCAATGACAACGTCCGATGACTGGCCACTTGGCTCAGGGTTCAGCCATTGAGAACTCCTCCAGATGTGCCGCCTTCGCGGCTCGCCCGGAAGGGGGAATTTGCGCGGCAGAAGTGGCTAGGGTTTAGGCGGCTCGACTAATTCTTACCCGGCGTGCCCTTAGCGGGGGGGCACCAGTTTCGCCTTTGCGTGTTCCAGCATCTGGGCGAGGTTTTGCAATTTCTGTGCCGGAAGCATGTTGCTGAGGTGGCCCAAAGCCAACAACAGACCTTGCTTCAGATCGTTAGCTTGCTGGTCGGAGAGGCGCCCCGCCGCGCGTGGGGCATGGGCAGCTGCCGAGGCCGCGGCGGAGGCGGGAGTGTGGTGGCTGGTGTCCGACTGTATCAGATGAGTAAGCGACTTAACTTCGTGCTCGACCTGGCTAACCTGTAGTGCCATCTTTGTGAACACCGCATCCAGTTGATGTGCGCAGTTGACCAATTCGATTACGAGCGGTTCCAGCCTGTCAAGTTCGGGTCCCAACCTATCGCTTTGGTATGTACTGTGACTGTCTGCCGCGGTGGGCTTTAACCTTGCCAGTGCATGTTTCCATAAATCACCCGATTGTCCCATGTCGAGCCTCCGCCCAGCGCAGACCAATGAGCTGGCATCGCCGGAAAACCGAAAATCGTTCCGGGCATTGGTTGTGGCTTACGGAAAAAGGGCGCAAGCACACTCACTTCGGCGGATCACCGAAGAGCTGTGATACACTCCTGGAACCAACCGCAGACGGCCCGCCCGCCGCAGGCCCGCACGGTGGCGGCGGGTATCGTACTTTTGTCCAGTCGGCGCCCATCGTGGGAAGCCGGTCCGGCGTATGAGACGGCAGCAACTTGGTAAGGTGCCCAATCTTTTCGGCGGAATGGGCAGGCCTTCGCGGGCGTGCGGCTATCGGATATGTGTCCTTAACGTTTTGCTGAATGGAATTTCGGGGCGGTCTGAGGGGAGTTTCACCGTCATCCAGCAATATTCGTGGCCCCAATAGGCGAGGAGCGGTACTGCATAAGTACTCTTTTCAACGCCCGGATCTTGCCCGCTTTGAAGTGCACCCTATCGAAGAGCAGCACGAAGTCGATCATGAAGACGATCGAAAGCAATGCGTAATACTGGGTCTGGATCATACGCACTCCCACCTTGTAGTCTGCCTCAAACTGCCTGTTTTCGGTAGCCTCATCGGCGAGAAGCGGTACTACGTGGGTACTCTCTGACCTTTTCGCTTCTCCGGCTGCCCTTTTCGAGTGAGCAGACGGGGGGCAAGAAGGGCCCACTTTCCGAGATCCCATCTTTTGTCCAGAAACGGCACTGCCGGGATGCAACGAGGCCGAAGCCGGCCCACCAAGATAATTTTCGAATGCGCTGTAACCCAGGACCTGGCCCTACAGGATGGGTTAAACTTAGCTGATTCTCCCGCATGCCGCTCACCCCGGCACAAAACGCGGGCCTTTTGGGATCCTAGCGCCCATTGGCGCCGGGGGCATGGGCGAAGTCTATCGCGCTAGAGGCGTATCCGGAGGCAGCCACATCCGAATTGGGGCAGCGGTCCAGCGCGACTGCGCGGGTAGGGCTCGTCCCCAGGTGGGTCGCTACTATTTTGTGTATGATAGGTCGATCATGAAGGCCATCAGAGATCGGCTGCCTTTGCGGCAACTGCCTCTCTTGGATCTCAGTCCTCCGATATACCCGCCTGGCAGACCGCGGCCGGAGACAAGATGACGTTCGAAATTGATGCCTTGGAGAACAGCAATGCTGAAAATCCTTCCAGTCGCTTTGATTGCCGTCTCGACCGCTTGGGGTCAGCTCGAACCGGTTGGCCTTACTGCCAGCCAGACGTTGCGGTTGAAAGTTGCGGCGCGTTCGCCGTATACCTGCGCCGCTGAACTCGGCTTCCTGGATAGCACCGGCAAGGCTCTCGGCCCGACTTCCCACGTCACACTGCAGCCCGGCCAATCCACTACCCTGGATCTGCCTTCGGCCGCGGTCGTCAAACAGCCCAGCCAACGAGTAGAGATTCAACCGCGAGTGGTGCCTGACCCGGGTACTTCTACGGGGGCATGCGAGGCAGACGCCGAAGTGGTCGAAGACAAGCCAGCGGGCGGACCGCACGAAGGCATCAAGGTTCACGGCCACTGGACAATCGACGTGCGCAATCCCGACGGCACACTGGCAAGTCATCGTGACTTTGAAAACTCGCTCTTTCCAGGTGCGCCTCTGGCCACTAATCTTGCGCGTACAAAGGTTTTAGGGCTATGGGCAGTTGCGTTAGTAGCAATAAGCACTGCCTCTAACCCGTGCAGCCCATCTCCTCCTTCTTTTTTTTGCTCGATAAGCGAACCTACCGAGTCTATTGGTGCATGGGCCAGCACGAACTTGACAGTGAGCGCGCCCACGTCGGGACCTAACAGCGGCACACTTGTGCTGAACGGTAGCGTAATAGCCGCACAATCGGGCACGTTTAACCAGGTTATAACAACAGTCGATGGATGCCCAGTCGGCGTGGCTCCGGCTGCCTGCACTGTGAGTTGCAGTGGATGTACCTTTTACGAATTCACGTCGTCTGCGCTCAACCCTGCCATCAACATCACGGCCGGACAGCTTATCCAAGTCACAGTGGTGATCAGCTTCACATAGGAGAGGTCAACGGCGACTTTGAGGCCTCAGAATGCGGAACCGCATGAAGCACCTGACGGTCGTTCTAGTGGCCCTCGCAGGTATGCCGGGGTGGCTCGGCCTCCGTCCCCGCAAAGCGCTGCCGGACCGTGCCGGCGCGTCATCGCATGGCAGTTCCGTTACGAACGAACAGAAAGCCCCCGCGATCGCCGCTCGAACGCGCGCCGGGCAAGCGTATGGCAAGCTGCCGCTGCGCTTCGAACCCAATGAGGGAAAAGGCGGCGGCCAGGGGGAGTTCCTGTCGCGCGGCCGCGGATATACGCTCTTGCTGACTTCTTCGCAGGCAGTCCTGGCGCTGAAGAAGAGCGGTCAGGCGTCCGATGGGGCCGAAACTCTGCGGATGCAGTTCTTGGCGGCGAATTCCAGCGCCACGGCCACTGCGATGGAGCAACTGCCCGGCGCGGTGAATTACTTCATCGGCAACGATCCGCGGAAATGGCGCACCAACGTTCGAACGTACCGCAAAGTTAAGTATCGAGACATATATGCCGGGGTGGACCTGTTTTATTACGGTAACCAGCAGCAACTCGAATATGACATCGTGGTAAACCCGGGCGCGGACCCGGCTGCCGCGCGGCTCGGCTTTTCAGGCGCAAGCAGAATACAACTCGACAGTGCCGGTGATTTGGTGGTGCAAGTTTCTGGAGGAACGGTGCGTTTGCGAAAGCCCGTAGCATACCAGCAGACCGCGGACGGCAGGCGACCGATCGACGCACATTACGCACTGCGAGGCGAGGACCAGGTGGCGTTTGCAGTCGGATCGTACGACCGAAGCAAGGCCTTGGTGATCGATCCCGTCCTGGTCTACTCCTCTTACTTGGGCGGCGCTGCCACCGAGGTAATCAATTCCGCGGCGGCCCCAGGCGGTTACTTTTCGGGCATCGCGGTCGACGCCGCCGGTAGCGTTTATGTCATAGGGAGTACCGTCTCGACAGATTTCCCTACGGTCAATCCCTTTCAGCCGGCGTCCGGCGGTGGAGACTCCGACGCCTTCGTGACGAAGTTCACACCGGACGGATCCGCTCTGGTCTATTCCACCTACCTTGGAGGCAGCGGCGTGGACTATGGTGGTGGTATCGCTGTGGATTCTTCGGGTAACGCGTATATAACGGGTGAAACCGCATCTGCCGATTTCCCAACGACCCACGGCGCTTTCATGGCCAACCGACCCACCGGTGGCTTCAACCCGTCAGCGTTCGTGGCGAAGCTGAACGGGAGCGGCTCGGCATTGGTGTATTCCACCTACCTGGGGGGCAGCGCATCGGATTGGGCAACCGGTATTGCGGTGGACTCGGCCGGCCGCGCCTCGGTAACGGGTCAGGCCAATTCCGCTAATTTCCCGGTCACCAAAGGGGCGCCGCAAACTACACGCAGCGGCGCCCCGGACGCTTTCGTCGCCACCATGACCGCCGATGGCACATCCTTGGTTTTCTCCACCTACTTGGGCGGAAAGCTGGAAGATTCCGGCAACGGGATCGCCCTGGATTCGTCCGGCAACATCTACGTGGCGGGAATGACCGCGTCGTCGAACTTCCCCACTGTAAATCCGCTGCAACCAGCCCTCGCGGGTTCGTGGAATGTCTTCGTCGCTAAGTTGAATCCGGATACCGCAACGCTAATTTACAGCACCTTCCTGGGCGGTAGCGCATTTGATGAAGGACAGGGCATTGCTGTGGATTCATCCGGCAGCGCGTATATCACCGGAAAGACCTCTTCCATCGACTTTCCGACGGCAAGCCCGTTCCAGGCAGCACTCCCTGGCCCCGCCTTTACGACCACGGGGGTTTTCTTATCGAAACTGAATCCGGCCGGTTCGGCACTGATTTACTCGACATATCTCGGCGGAGGCTCTCCGGCCGATTTGGGTTTGGGGATTGCGGTGGATTCAATAGGCGCTGCATATATTACTGGCTTGGCCAACTCCGGAAATATCCCGGCAGTAAACGCTTTGCAGCCTTATAAAGGGAATGCTCCCTTCGTGGCTAAATTCACCCCCGATGGCTCGACGTTGGCCTATTCTACGTTCTTTGCCAGCGGAGGAATTGGTTCCGCAATCGCCGTGGACGCGTCGAACAGCGCTTACGTGACCGGCACTACCGAATCCCCGGTTTTTGTTACCACATCGGGAGCGGAACAAACGGTTCTGGGCAGCGTGGAAGATGCCTTCGTAGTGAAAATCTCCGGGGACAAGACTGTTACCAGCGCAACAGCGTCGCCTGGTGCTACGGTTTTTGGCGAGCCAACCACCTTCACCGCAACGGTGACTGCCGGCGTTGTAACCTCGAATATTCCCACCGGCACGGTCAGCTTCGAGCTTGGAGCCGCAACCCTGGGAACCGCAAGTCTGAGCAGCGGGACCGCGATTTTCGAGACCAGCGCACTCAGTCCAGGAAACCACACCATCACAGCCTCTTATAGCGGCGACGCCTACTTCGCGGGAAGTGCCGCCACTTTCACCGAGGTGGTCCGCCCGGCGGCTACCACTACCGCGCTCATTTCTTCTCCCGGCCCCTCGGCAGTGGGTCTTACCGTGACCTTCACGGCGACGGTGGCGCCGGTGACCCCGGGGGCGGGCAGTCCGACTGGGACGGTGACCTTTACGGACGGGACAACGTCACTTGGGACGGCGCAGGTGACTTCCGGAGTAGCCCCTCTGGGTGTCTCGACGCTGACTGCCGGCACGCATACGATTATCGCGTCCTACGGAGGCGATCCGGATTTTGTCGCGAGCGCTTCAACCGGGTTGACCCAAATCGTTGCGCCGTCGGCAGTGCCGATCGTCGACATGGAGTCCGTGACCGTCACCGATGCGCCCAGCCTGGCGGCGGTGGCAGCAGTCGTGGGCATATTGGATTCCGAGTCCGTGACCGTCACCGATGCGCCCAGCGTGGGGGCAGTGGCGGCAGTCGTGGGCATACTGGATTCCGAGACAGTTACGGTTACGGATGCGCCTAATGTCGGATACAGTCCCTGCGACTTCCAGCACAATAGCCGCTTCACTATCGCCGATGTGCAGTTGGCGATCAACCAGGCATTGGGAGTGGCGCCGCCCGTCAACGATTTGAACGGGGACGGCTGGGTCAACATAGCGGACATCCAAGCCGAGATCATCGCCGCTCTGGGGCTTGGGTGCATCGCACAATAGCACCGGACGAGTCGACACGGCTTTGTGGCGTTACTCGTCGCGGAGTACGACCACCGGGTCGACGCAGGTGGCGCGTTGTGCCGGAGTCCAGCAGGCGAAAACAGCGGCCAAAATCGAAATCGACTGCACGAGGATGAACGTGACGGCCTCATGCGACGTGACCAGGAACAACATGCTCTCCACGGCCTGAGCGCAGGTTGGTGCGGTACGCGTGGCTTACGTGGTACGACTAAACTTTGGAGGTTTGCGGCATGCTGGATAGGAGCAAAGTGGACGGAGAACTCGCGAGGAGAATGTGCGCGGCCTTCGTGAGCTATCAACTGGATGTCAGTATCGCTACACAGTACAAGAAGACACCGGAAGAGGTCGGCGATTTGTGGTACTTTCTAGCCGCGCTGGCGGAAAAGTTGGCACGGGAGGGCCAAGATGCTGTCTACGACAAGCTGGGAGCTTTGGCAACAACACTGATTCAGTAAGCATGTCACGCGCGGGTTAAATGCCCAGACCGGGCTCAGCCTGTAGCAAGGCGGCGGCGCCAGGAGAGCTTGGCCGAGGTTTGGTCTCGCGCAATGGGAATCACGAGCGTCGAGTTGCGCGCCCTACTGGAAGAGCGGGCGAACGGACTACCGGCAGAATAGCTAGCGATAATGGCACTTAAACTTAACGCTGCGGACGTTGGCGGGACGCCGCTGCCGTTTTGCGGCGCCAGCGGAGAGGGTCTATGAAAAAGTCACTTTCCGCTAACGCCGTTCCGACCGGAACCGACCACATCTGACCAACGGCGACGCAACAGGCTGGAGCCTTTCGATATCGAGGGTAACCGTCCAGCGGTCGAATCAATTCTTGGAGGGCCTCTCTATATGGTCGATTACCAACACGTCCACGGGCCCCTTCGCCGGCACTAGTTTTAAACCGAGTTGTTCCTGAACGGCTTGAAATATGCCGGGAGCGTCTGACGAAGGACTATCAGCGGGTACTCCAGGATTAGCCGTGGCCGGTCGAGGCACTGCCAAATCATCAGGCGAAAATAGCAAATGTATCTCGAAGTAATTCGTAATGCCGGTCTTGTCGATCACGGGACGATCCAAGATAAGGTTCAGCAAGCCGGCGAACATCGAGAGCGTGCCACCCTCGAACTCAACCGAGCGCGGAGACACCATGTTCCGACAATAATGCTGGCCCGAGGACAGCGCGGGCAAGGTGCGTCCTACGAACACGGGTGTGCAACTTCCATCTTGGAGCGGTTTCAACTTTGGATAGCCTTTGCCCGAAACGAGTTCATAAACGGGTCCTTGCCTCGTCTCGCGATGAATCTTGAGCTTGAACCTATCCTCGAGAATTGCCTGCATCATGGGACCTTGCATCATCAGGGTGCTCGGCTGACCGTCCGATTTGGCATCGATTTCGAATGCCTCCGAATGGATCCAATCCGGACCGCCCTCGATGGGAATCACTCCATAGGAATTCAGATGGCCGCCCGAGTACCTGTTATACGCGATCTGAATCAGGCCGGTGTTATCGGTGTTGGCCAGAATCCCACATCCGATGTGCAGCCTTCCCGGCGATGAGTCGCCACCCGGCGCATCGCCCGGCCTACATGGCTTGATCGAGACGACATCGAATCTCGGCGTGGCTGGTGACAAGACGGGTTGAGCTTGCAACCAGGCACTGGATAGCGCGGCGATTAAGAGCGTAGCCTTCATGTCAATCTCCTCGTGCTCATCAATGGCCGTTTCGAGCGGGATCAGCTCCGCGCCGCTGTCACGAGTGCCTATCGTAATTTGTGATCGAGCTTCTTCCGCGCGGCGCAGCAGCGTGAACGAGCAGTACACGCGCCGTCAATTTTAGCAACACCGGACAACCAGTGGGCATATCGGTAAAGTGACTCCGGGCCTGCCCAGCCGCCACCTCGCCGTGTAACGCCCGAACCATCGATATAGCTGGCAAACTCCCCTGAACCTCTTAGCACTGTATCAAACGCGCCTCGATTTGGAGCCTCGCGCGGCCGCGCAGCCCCGAATCCCTTCACCGCCAACCTCAAACCCGGCGGCCACCGTTTCGGGGCCCGTCTATACCTCCCGTGATTTTTGCCGCGCCCTGGCGCCCCTGGCCGTCGCCTTCCCCCCTAACCACCAGAATCCTCGCTGGAAAAGAACTCCACCCTGCCCTCTTCGCGATTGGCCGCTCAATAATCATCGCCCGCCAATAATAATAATCCTCTACTCCTCAAGCACTTACTTCCCGAGCCCGGCCTACCCGCCCCGCCCCCGTGCTAAATCTCCCCCGATGTCAACATCTCCGCCCCTAACGTCTCAGCGGCCAACTCCTACCCGAAAAATGACGCGCAAAACGAACCCATTGTCGAACCCTCTCGCCCTCCGTAATACGCACAAAACACAACCAGTTCCGACTCGGCGAGCCACTACCCCCCGCCCCCAACGAACCCAAAACGAACCCATTTCCCCGAGGCCGATCCGCAATCCCCCGAGCGCCTGCGCGGTTGGGCGGACCCGATTTCAGCCTCAGTTCCCTCGGCGCAAATTCCCTGGTGTTTTTGGCCGGCAAACCGTGTTGTCACCCGCGGAAGAATGGCCGCCTGGCGTACTCCTTACGCTCAGATTCCGGCGGCTTCCATGGACTCGGCCCGGCCTTCGTGTCGCGCACCCGCTCAAGCCCCTGGAAGGCGCCCACAAGGCGCCTGTTTTATGATGGAGTCATGTGCCGCTTCGGCGCCATTTTCCTGGTAACGGCCTCTTCCCTTGTGGCGCAAACCGTGCCGCCGGACATGCTTGCCGGCCTGAAGTGGCGCAGCATCGGGCCCGCTGCCACCGGTGGCCGGATCGCCGATCTGGCGGTCGCCGAAACTCCCGGCCAGCCCACCACCATTTATGTAGCTACCGCGACCGGCGGCGTCTTCAAAAGCGTGAACGACGGCGTCTCCTTCGCTCCGGTGTTCGACCACGCCGGCGGAATGATGTCGATCGGCGCCATCGCGGTGGCGCCCGCCGACCCCAGGGTGGTGTGGGTCGGGACGGGCGAAGCGGACAACCGCCAGAGTTCGTCGTGGGGCGACGGCGTCTACAAATCGATGAACGGCGGCCTCACGTGGACCAGGATGGGGCTGGCCGAGACACGGCACATCGGAAAAATCGTGGTCGATCCGGCGGATCCCAACGTGGTGTGGGTCGCCGCCGTGGGGCACTTGTGGGGCTCGAACCCGGAACGCGGGGTGTATAAGACCACCGACGGCGGCGGTACCTGGAGAAAGGTGCTCTACCGCGACGACAACACGGGTGCCATCGACCTGGCGATGGATCCGCACGACCATAACGTCGTCTTCGCCGCCCTGTATCAGAGGCAGCGAAAAGGCTGGGGCTTCAACGGCGGCGGACCGGGCAGCGGAATCTATCGCACCACCGATGGCGGCACGACGTGGACCGAGTTGGCCGGCGGACTGCCCGGCGGCGACAAGGGCCGCATCGGCCTCGCGCTTTCCGCGCACGATAGCCGCACCGTGTACGCCGTGGTGGAAGCCGACCCTCCCGCCACCGGCGGCGTCTTTCGCAGCGTGAACCGCGGCGACAACTGGGAGCATTTATCCAGCTTGAATCCCCGTCCGATGTACTACAGCCGCATCTATCTCGATCCCAAGGACGGCAACCGCGTCTACCTCATGGGATCGAACCGCGGCCTTTGGGTCTCCGACGATGCCGGGCGCGGCTTCCGCGATGTATTTAGCGCCGTGCACGGCGAAGACCATGTCTTATGGATCGACCCCGAGAATAACAATCGGCTGATTGCCGGCGGCGATGGCGGCGTATCCATCTCCTACGATCGCGGCCTCTCCTGGCTGTTCCGCGGCAATCTTCCCATCGGTCAGTTTTATAACATCGCCGTGAATCATGGCGATCCGTACCTGATTTGCGGCGGCTTGCAGGATAACGGCAACTGGTGCACCGCCAGCGCGTCCAACATGGATTACGGCATCTCGTTCCGCGACGCCTTCAATATCGGCGGCGGAGACGGCATGCAGACCGTCTTCGAAGACGACCGCACCGTGCTGGTGAGTTCGCAGAACGGCGCGACCGTCCGGCTGGACCTGAACAACATGGAGCGCCAGGTCATCGGCGCCATCAAGCCCCAGGACCGCTCGCAGAAGCCGTATCGATGGTACTGGACAGCGCCGCTCGTCGCGTCCAGATTCCATGCCGGCGCCATCTATACCGGCGCCAACGTGCTTCTCCGCTCCGACGATCGCGGCGTGAACTGGCGCGTCGTCAGTCCCGACCTTACGGCGGATATCGACCGCGAGCAGCTCGAGATGATGGGCCGGCCCGTGCCGGCGCGCGCGCTTTCGCGGCATGACGGGCAGGCGAATTTCTCCGCCCTCACCGCCATCGCCGAGTCGCCGCTCGACGGAAACGTCCTCTATACCGGCGCCGACGATGGAACCATCGAAGTTACGCGCGATGGAGGGAAGAAATGGACCAATCTCAGCGGGAATCTACACGATCTCCCACAGGGATTGAATATTAGCGCCATAGAGCCGTCTAGGTACTCGCCCGGGCGGGTCTACGTTACCGTGGATGGTCACTTCAACGACGACTATCGTCCTTACGTGTTTGTAAGCGACGACTACGGAGCGCACTGGCGGCGCATTACCGAAGGACTGCCGGAAGCTTCCGTCCATCGCCTGCGCGAAAATCCGGCGAATCCCGACGTTCTGGTGGCGGGCCTGGAAACCGGCGTTTTCGCCTCGTTCGACCGCGGAGAGCATTGGGTGAACCTCGACAGCAACATGCCTCCCGTGCCGGTGTACGACCTCGCGTACCAGGAGCGCGACGATGCCCTGGTCTTGGGGACGCACGGCCGGGGAATCTGGATTCTGGACCACGCCGGGCCGCTGGCCGAGATCGCGCCGGCGCTCAGCGCGGCGCCGGGCTATTTGTTCCCCGTCCCGCCGGCGCGCTATCGCAAGATCTATGCCGGCCAATATTGGTTCGGCGCGGGCGAGTTCTTCGCGCAAAATCCGCCCCTGGGAGCGGAAATCACGTACTTTCTGCCGGCGCGCGCCAGCGACGTCGAGGTCGCCATTGCCGATTCCGCCGGCAAATCCATCCGCACGCTGCGGGGAACGTCGCAGGCGGGCGTCAATCGCGTCTGCTGGGATCTGCGGAGGGCCGGCCCGCTCGATAACGCGGTGCTGCCCGGCAATTGCAGCGTGGGCACGGGACGGGTGGGCCCGCTGGTGCTGCCCGGAAATTATAGGATCACGCTAACCATTAATGGCGCCGCCGCGCCCGCGCTCTCCGGCACGGCGACCGTGCTGCCCGATCCGGACTTCCCCATTTCCGATGCCGACCGCAAGACGCGCGAGGCGGCCGTAATGAGCGCCTATTCGCTGCAGCAGCAACTGGCGTCCGCGCGCGCGGCATATGAGAAGTTGGCCGGCCAGATCGCGGGGGCCCGGTCGAACGGATCGGAAAGGCCGAGTCTGCAGGCGGGCGAGTTACTGGAGGAGATCTCGCACTGTCTGACCGAGGCTTACAACGTGGAAGCGGCGATCGACGGCTACCAGGGCTTGCCGACCGCCGCGCAGTTGGCCGATCTCGATCGCGTGTGGGCGGAAGGCATCGCGGCGGTAGCGGGACTGAATCGCGTGATCGAGGATACCGGACTGGGAGCAGTGCCCGTCCCGGCGCGCTAGCGCCGTTACTGAGCCGCGACCGCACTCGCGCTTTGGCGAGCGAGGGAGCGGTGCCTTTGTGCGGAACGCGTGCGAGCGGCTGTCAATTGTTACCCGGGACAGGAGACTAGATGCAGATCGACGAGCGGATCATCCTTTTTGACGGCGTCTGCAATCTTTGTAATGGCTTTGTGCAGTTCGTCCTGGAGCGCGACGGCGCGGGGCGATTCCGCTTCGCTTCGTTGCAGTCGGAAGCCGCGCGGCGGGTGCTGAAAGGCGAGCCGCCCGCGGAAACCATCGTCCTCCTGGAGCGCGGCAGGACGTACCTCAAATCGGCAGCCGCGCTCCGCATCGCTCGCGGACTCCGCTTTCCCTGGCCGATTCTCTACGCGTTTGTAGTCATCCCCCGGCCTTTGCGCGATGTGATTTACGACTGGGTGGCGCGCCATCGCTATGCCTGGTTCGGCAAACGGGAATCGTGCATGCTCCCATCCCCGCAAATGCGGGGACGCTTTCTAGATTAAAAAGGTCCGAAATGCGTGGTATGCTGTAGGCATATGACAGCGCACTTTGGGAATCCTCGCCATGCGCCCCGCGATTACGCCCGGACGCCCGTGAACATCTACTGGGAAATGACGCAAGCCTGTCCGCTGGCGTGCCGCCATTGCCGCGCGTCGGCGGTGCCCGAGCCACACCCCGACGAACTGACAACCGAGGAAGGAATCGAGTTTCTGCGCCAGATTCCCGGGTTTGGCGACCCCATGCCGCAGTTGATTCTCACCGGCGGCGACCCGCTGGAGCGCAGGGACCTGTACCAATTGATCGATGAGGCGCACCGTCTCGGCATCGGCGTTTCGATCACGCCCGCCGCGAGCGAGGCGCTCACGCGCGATGTGCTGGTGAAACTGAAAGAGCATAACGTCGAGGGCCTCGGCTTGAGTCTCGACGGCTCGACCCCCGAACGGCACGATTCCATCCGCGGAATTCCCGGCACGTTCGAACGCACTCTGCGCGCCCTGCGCTGGGCGCAGGAATTGGGGATGCCGCTCCAGGTGAATACTTTGGTGGCGGCGGAAACGGCGGACGATATCCCCGCGGTCTACGAATTGCTCAAATCGTACGGCGTCACGCGCTGGAGCCTTTTCTTTTTGATTTCCGTGGGACGCGGAAAAGTCCTGCAGCCGCTCTCACCCGAGGATGGCGAGAAATTGATGGCGTGGATCCACCGCACGTCACTCGCGGCGCCGTTCATCGTGGCGACGACCGAAGCGCCGTCGTACCGGCGGGTGGCGCTGGAGATCATGCGGTCCGACGGCATGACGGGCGACCAGATCAAGCGCACCGGCGTGGTCCGCGGGTTCGGAATCCGCGACGGCAACGGTATTATGTTTGTTTCGCACACCGGCGACATTTGCCCCGCCGGATTCCTGCCGTTGGTGGTGGGAAATGTCCGCAAGGACCAGGTTTCCGAGGTCTACCGCACGGCGCCGGTGTTCCAATCGCTTCACAATCCCGGTCAGTTTGAGGGACGCTGCGGGTTCTGCGAATACAGCGCCCTGTGCGGCGGCTCTCGCGCGCGCGCTTACGAAGCTACCGGTAACCCCCTCGCCTCCGACCCGTTCTGCACCTATCAGCCGGCGCCGCGTGCCCATTAATGCAGCAAACCGCTTGCTTGGAAACGGCAGCCATTACTGAGCCGCGACCCGTTACTGAGATGTCCTACAGATTGACGACTATCAGGCTGGCTTCCATGCCGGTCTTCGCGTTCGTGTACATAAACAGCTGGCCAATCTGCGACGGAGAGTTTCCGTTATACGGACTGCTGCCGTTGTATTCGTTCGCGGCGTTGTTCGGGACAATGGGAATCGCACCCGAAAAGCCTGCCGGCAGCGCAAAGGTCGGCAAGGTATAGTTCTGGGGCATGTCGAGCTCATACGTCATAGACAGAATCTCATCGGTGAGGTTGCCCGTGTAATAGTTGTCGAATGCCAGGGCGGAGTAGGTGAACTGGGTATTGTAGTTCACGCTCAAACCGGACGTCGTAGAAGAAAGGGCGCTCAGCGGCACTGTCAGAATGGCGTTCGCGGAGTCGAGATCCGCGATGGTGTAGAAATACGGGCCGGACGCGGTGTTTGCCGCCAGATCGGCCACAAATACGCCGTTCTGTCCGCTGAAGGCCCCGGTTGTCAGGAGCCCGATGTCGGCGTTGAATACATCGAAGTCAGGTGTGCCATCATTATTGGCGTCGATGAGCATGTCGAATTCCGCCGGAACGTCGGGGTGCGATCTCTGGCCGAAAGTCGTCACCGCAAACTGTATCCCATAAACAGGAATAGTCCCGCAGTTAGCGATACATACCGCACGGATACCGGCGGCCTGCAAATTGATGACGGCGTAATCGGAACCTGGAGCCGGCAAGATAAAAGCCGGGAATTGCACTCCAATGCCGGTGAGCGAAAAGGTGTCGACCTGGCCGCCGATGGGCGCGGATAAGTTGGAAATCGGCAGGTTAGTCACGTTTCCGTTGAGCGTCAGTGTCGTGGCTCCCACCTGTACGTTGGCGGAGCCGTGAGGAAGGATGTGCCACGGGAAGTGAACGGTGTCGCTGGGGTCGCTGATGGTCAGATAACCTGCATACTCAACGGTGTTGAGCAACTCTCCATTGCCTCCGTTGGATCCGCCGTTCGGCGTCCAAGCCGGCAGATTGGCGGCCGTTACCGTGCCGGTGACAATGAAACTCGCGGCGTTGTTGGCCGGCACCACCAGAACCGACGGAAAACCGAGTGTAAAGCCGTTTGTGTTAGGTGCGTCCCGGTAAGTATTAGAGATCGCATAGGTGCGGACGGCATTACTGTAATTCCGTACGACTATTTTTTTCTTGTACGTCTGGTTCGAACTGACCCGGTAAGTACCGAATGACATACTGACCGACAATGGATTACTGGCGTCCCATACCGAGGTAGTCGAGTTCACCGTGCGCTCGATACGTAACTCCCCCGCACCGGTACGGCTCATCGGTCCCAGAACCCCAGGCTGTGTGAGTTCGTTGTTATAAACGGAAGGGTCGGAGTTCTCCATCAGTAAGGCCTTTACATCGAGCGGGGCCAGAGCATGATTCTTGGAGAGCAGAATCGCCGCCGAGCCGGCAGTGAGGGGGGTGGCGAACGAAGTGCCCTGTTCGGTGGTCTGACCGTTACCAGTGCCCACCGCAGCGCCCTCAATCGTCCCGGGCGCGCTGATATCCGGCTTCAGCATGTGCTATCGCTTCGAACTGATGCAGCAGGGTGCTACTTGGTTCCTGGCGGAACTCAAAATACAGAACCGCGGCTGGATTGCTAGGATCACCGGCCGAGTGTCCTCCATTATACATTGGCCCGCCCCCGCACTTGCTTTCGCGCGAAATACCCACATATAATCCTTCCGAGACCCGCTGCAAGCTCAATCGACGCGCCAGGTATACTCTGCGATTCACCCATGCGATACCCCCTCGCCATCGCCGCAATTCTCTTGGGCCTGGCGGCAACGGCCGCCGCGCAATCGGGCGCGAAAGTTACAATTCCACCACATTCCCAGCAGTCCATAGCGTTCCCTTTGGCCAATCGCTGCCCCTCCGCTGAAACATTCAAAGTGAGCACCCAACCCGAGACGGATTGGCTCCGCTTCGAGCCTGCCACCGTCGATGTCCGGTCCGGCACGTCTTTCGTGGTTCGATTGACGGCGATTTCGAGCAATCACGCGGCCGGCACATATCGCACTGCCGTGAAAGTAATCTGCGCAAGCTGCGCCGCCAGTAACCCGCCCTGTTTCGCGAGCGCCACCGAATTTCCCGTCGAGTTGACCGTCGCCAACGTCGCCAAACCCGGCGAGTTCGAGCCGATTGCCGATGCCGCCAATCCTGCTGCCGACACCAGAACTGCCGCTGGCTCGCGGCCGGTTCTTTACATCCCGCCGGATCCGCCGCCGCCTTCGGGGAATCGTTGGATTGCGGCAGCGGGCGGAGGCTTGCTCCTTGTGGGAGCCGGCGTGATGATCTTCGCGATTCGCGCGCTGACATCGGGCCGCAAGCTCCGGCCCTTGATCGGCCAAACCAGCGCCGGCGAACTCAGCGCCGAAAGCGAACGCCATCAGGTCAGGCGATAGCGTCACCCTGCCTTGCGTTATACTGGCCGGAGCCATTATCATGCGTTCCCGCCTTTCCCTGATGTGCCTGTTGGCGTCGACAAGCGCCTTCGCGGCGCAATTGGCGCCCGCGAAAGTCGACGAGATCGCCGCTAAGGCGCTGGCCGAGAGCGGCGCGCCGAGCGTTTCCATCGCCGTCGTCGAGTCCGGCAAAATCGTGCTCGAAAAAGCGTACGGTAAAGCTCGCCTGGATCCCGCGGTGGATGCGCGGCCGGACATGCGGTACTCGATCGGGTCGGTGAGCAAACAACTCCTCGCCGGCGTCACCATGCTATTGGTCCAGGAAGGCAAGTTATCGCTCGACGATCGCGTTTCCAAATACCTTCCCGATTTGACGCGCGCCGGCGAAGTTACCATCCGGGAGTTACTCACGCACACCTCCGGCTATCAGGATTATTACCCGCAGGATTATGTGGCGCCCTTCATGTTGAAGCCTGTAACAGCCGCCCAGATACTCGACCAATGGGCCCGCAAGCCGCTCGATTTCGACCCCGGCACGCGCTGGCAGTACAGCAACACCAACTACGTGATTGCCGGGCGGATTGTCGAACGCGTGACCGGCGCGCCGTTTTTCGAGTTTCTCTCCAGCCGCGTTCTCCAGCCGCTGGGCATGACCAGCGCCATCAATCTCGCCGAACAGACCCTGGGACCGCGCGATGCCGCCGGATATACGCGCTTCGCGCTGGGTCCGCCCCGCCCGGCCCCGCCCGAAGGCCGCGGCTGGCTGTTCGCGGCCGGCGAACTGGCCATGACGCCGCACGATCTGGCGCTCTGGGATATTTCGCTGATGGAGCATAAGCTGCTGACGCCGGCCTCGATTGACGCCATGACCGCGCCCGCGCGCCTGCGCAACGGCGCCCCCACGGATTACGCTCTCGGCATCGGCGTCACCGACGCCGGCGGCCATCCGAAATGGCAGCACGGTGGAGCGGTTTCGGGATTCGTCAGCCTGAATACCGTCTGGCCCGACCGGAAAGCCGCCGTGGTGGTGTTCGCCAATGAAGACGGCTCGAGCGCCACCGGCCAGATCGCGCGCGAGATCGCCCCGCTGCTGCTCGCCGAGGCGGACGATCCCGATGCCGCGCCGGCCCTCGCACAGGCGCGCGACATTTTCGACGGACTGCTCGAAGGCCGGATCGATCGCGGCCTGCTCACCCCGGACGCGGACGCGTTCTTCACTCCGCAGGTGCTCGCCGATGCCGCCGCCAGTCTGAAAGCGCAGGGTCCGCTCGTGTCGTTAAAGCAGACTTCGGTGGAATTGCGCGGCGGCATGACCTACCGCCACTTCGAAGTCAAGTTCAAGGAGAAATCGCTGCACCTGGATACCTTGACAATGCCCGGCGGAAAACTGGAGCAGTATCTGATTCAGTAGTTAGTAATCCGGAAGCCATTACTGAGCCGCAGCCATTACTGAGCCGCGACCGCAAGGGAGCGGTGCTTTTCTGCGCGGAACAACGAATTTTGCAACTTTTCCATGCCCGTTCGAAGTAGTACGCCTACTTCGAACTCAACCCGAAGCGATTCCCGTCGAGGTCTTCGAACGCCGCCGCCGTGCCCCAATCTTCCCGTCTCGGCTCCATCACGAAATGTACGCCGCGGGCCTTCAACTCGTTGGCCGTAGCCTCAACGTCATCGCTCCAGAACGTGAAGTCGCTGTTGCCGCCGGGTTTTCGGGCGTCGCCGAAGCAGAACAGCACAATCCGCGTGTCGGCGCCGGGAATGCGCAGCTCGATCCAGCGTTGTCCCGCATCGTAAGGCTGGTCGGTCACCACGCGAAATCCGAGTTTTTCGGTATAGAACGCCAGCGCGCGATCCTGGTCGGCGACCGGAATGGTGACGAACTTGACTCCGCGGATCACGACGCCGATCCCGCCTGCTCGGCCGTGCGGTGGAATCGCGCCTGCGCCGTCAATCCCGCCAGATATCCCGCGGCAATGCGGATGGCGAATGAGACGATGTACATGAGACGATCCTCCGGACGCGCGCCGAACACCATCCCCACCGTGAGAATCACGGCCACCACGCCCACCAGCGTGGCGTTCAGCACGATGTTCGCCGCCAGCCTGCGCGTGGCCCATAGGGCGCTCAGGAAAACCGCCAGCCCGCTCGCCACGGGAGCCACATAATATTCGGCGCGCTGGCCGAACTGTTGAAGCTCGGCCGCCGTGCTTTTGTGCGACAGCAGAGCGTAGAAACCAGTAAGGGTCAGTAGGACCGCGATCACCGCCAACTCAGACAGCAGCGCGGCGAGAATCACCCGGCCCCAGCGAATTCCAGATTTCATTCGGAAACTCCTTGGGACCAATTCTGCTCCGTCAAGCCTCCCGAATGCAAGCGTCTATGGTAAACATGACTATAGTTTCATGTACCATATCGAATTCGACGAGTACGTGATCGATGTCCTGCTGCCCGATCTCACCGGGCACGACCGCTCTCCCGCCGCATTTCTCGTGTACGTCGTGCTCTGGGCGCGGCTCTACCGGGCGGAACAGCGGAGCACGACCATCAGCCTGCAGCAGTTGGCCGATCTCTCGGGCTTGTCGAAATCCGCGGTGCAGCGCGCGCTCGCAGTGCTGAAGCGCAGAGCCCTAATCAAGGTAACGAAAATCGCGCCGACGGCGCTGCCGCAATATGAGCTGGTTCGACACTGGGTGAGACGCCGTGCAATGACGCACTAATGATCCGCGACCGCACGTTACTGAGCCGCGACCGCGAGGGAGCGGTGCTTTTGACTTTCTAAACCGCGTGCCGCCGCGTTCTCCCCAGCAGCTCTTCCGCCCGCTGCAGCGCCTTTTCTTCCGCCTCTTCGCGCGACTTCCCAGTGGTCCGGCACAGCGTGGCGCCCGGCGATACGTTGTCGGCCTTGGCGTGCCACTCCGCGTCCAGGCGATAGCTGGTGAGGTTCACTTCCCAACCATCCACGTCCAGCTTGCGCTCCCGGTATTCCTCGATCTTCATGCCGCGGCGCCCTTCGCCACGGGGGCTGCCACCAGATTCCCCCATTCGGTCCACGAGCCGTCGTAATTCGTCACATTGTCGAACCCGAGCAGGTACTTCAGCACGAACCACGTGTGGCTGGAGCGCTCTCCGATGCGGCAATACGCAATTACCGGCTTCGAGCCGTCGACCCCCTCGTGCCCATAAAGCGCGCGTAGTTCGTCCGCCGATTTGAACGTCCCGTCGTCGTTACAGGCCTTCCCCCACGGAATGCTCCGCGCGCCGGGGATGTGTCCCCCGCGCTGGCATGTTTCCGGCAAACCGGGAGGCGAGAGGATTTCGCCCGTGAATTCCTGCGGACTGCGGACATCCACCAAGGCCGCGGAATGCTCCGCCGAGGCCTGCTGCACTGCCGGAAGAAACGTGCGCAGCGACAAATCGGCGGGCTTGGCGTGATATGCGGCCGTCGCCACGTGTGGCACGTCCGTCGCGACATCGCGACCCTCCGCCAGCCACTTCTTGCGCCCGCCGTTCATCAGGCGGACGTCCTTGTGCCCGTAAATTTTGGCCTGCCAGAAAGCCCAGGCGGCGAACCAGTTGTTGTTGTCGCCGTAAATCACTAGCGTGGTCTCCGGCGTAACGCCCGACGCCGACATCAGCGCCTCGAACTGCTGTTGCGAGAGGATGTCGCGGCGAACGGTATCGCAGAGTTGCGTGTTCCAGGCCCACGCAATCGCCCCCGGGACGTGCGCCTCATTGTAAGCCTTCGTATCGACATCGACCTCCACCACGCGAACGTTGGGATCGCTGCTGTGTTGGCTTACCCAATCGGTAGACACCAGTGCTTCCGGATGCGCGTATTCGGCCATCTAATTCCTCCAGAATTCAATTCTCCCAAATTTATAGCGGGATTGTGCAGTTGCGCTGCGCAGTACTATAGAAGTGTCATGTTTACGCGCGTATTGTGCCTTTTGTCCGCCGGAGTTCTCCTGGCACAACCGGCAGCCGATCCCAAAGACACCGCCCGCAAGACGCTGGACTTGCTTCTGGCGCACAAATATTCCGAAATCATTCCCCTGGTCTCAGCCACCTCGAAACCCGCCAACACGGAGGCGGAACTGGCGAAAAAAGTCTCAGATGCCTGGGGGCCAATGCAGTCGATCGGGACGCCGGCGGAGCGCGCCATCGGCACGACGAAGATCGAGACGATTCCGGTGAAGTTCGCCAACGCCAATGTGACTTACGAGATCTCCATCAACGCCGAGGGGCAGGTGGGATTAATCATCCCGCGAGTCGATCCGTGGAAGCATCCCTCGTATAGCAACCCGGCTGCCTTCAAAGAGCGCGACGTCACCATCGGCACGCAATGGAAACTCGGAGGCACGCTGACGGTGCCGAACGGCGCCGGACCGTTCCCCGCGGTACTTCTGGTTCATGACAGCGGCCAGGCCGATCGCGACGAGCAGAACGAGCAGGTAAAGGCGTTCAAGGATCTCGCCGAAGGGCTCGCGTCCAAGGGAGTGATGGTTCTGCGCTACGACAAGCGGACCAGAATCTACCCGGGAGTCGTGCAACAGGACGATTACAGCGCCGAGGCGGAAATCATCGACGACGCCGTGCTGGCGGCCGCAGTTTTGCGCGCGCAGCCGGAGGTGAAACCCGGGCGCGTTTTCGCTCTCGGACTCGGCCTGGGCGGATACCTGATGCCGCGCATCGCGGAAGCGGACGGAAAACTTGCGGGCATGATCATCCTCAATGGCAACGAGCGTCCGCTCGAAGACGTCGCTCTCGATGAAGCGATGTATATCGACGAAGAACAGGAAAAGACGCTCACCGGTCCGCAGCTTGAAATGTGGCATCGCCAATTGCAGCTCGTTAAGGAGCAGGTCGCAAAAATCAAGAAGTTGACCCAAGGTGACGTCGATTCCTCGGCCCTGCTCGGCATGCGAGGCGCGTACCTGCTCGACCTCAAGGGTTACGACCCGGCCGGTCAGGCGAAACTCCTGAAGATCCCCATTCTGATTCTGCAGGGCGAGCGCGATTATCACATCAACATGAAAGATTTCGCGGCATGGAAAGCCGGATTGGCAGGGGCGCCGGGCGTGACCATGAAGAGCTATCCCGCGCTCGACCACCTGATGCTCGAAGGCACCGGCCGGAGTTCGGCGGCCGATAGCCGCAAGCCCGGGGCGCACGTGGCCGAAGTGGTGATTGACGACGTGGCGAAGTGGGTCAGCCAGTAAGAGCCGCCGTTACTGAGCCGCGACCGCGAGGGAGCGGTGCCGTTTTATCTGCGTGCATCCGTGTTCATCCGTGGCCGAAAATCATTGTTCCAGGAGTTCGCGATACTTCGGATTAGTCAAATTTTGGGGCTCAGAAATTGGCCACGGATGAACGCGGATGCACACAGATAACACCAACCGTTTAACGGTCGCCGGCAGTCGCGTTTTTCCCGGGGCCTCAGGCAAGCGGCCTCGAGGTTTTTTCACACTTCTCGGGGGAGCGGTGCTTTTCTTACCAGTCCACCGGTTTTCCCGGCGCGAGCGCCCACACTTCCGTCGTGGTATCCGAAATCAGTTTTTGCAGTTCTTCCGGCCGGCCGGTGAGCGGCGGGAAGGTGCCGAAATGCATCGGGACCACTTTCTTCGCTTTTAACAGCCGGCACGCCGCGGCAGCTTCGCGCGGGCTCATGGTATAGAGATCGCCGATCGGCAGAAAAGCCAGCTCGGGATGGTAGAGCTGCTCGATCAGTTGCATATCGCTGAAGACGTTGGTGTCGCCGGCGAAATAGAGCACGCGGTTGTCGGCGAGGTGCAGCACATAGCCCGCCGCCTCGCCGCCGTAAATAATCTTGCCGTCGTCGAGAATGCCGCAACTGTGCACCGCGTGGGTCATGGTGAACGTGACCTCGCCCACCTTCTGCGATCCGCCCTTGTTCATGGCGCGGGTATTCTTCACGCCTTTCGATTCCAGCCACGCGCACATCTCGAAAATCGCCACCACTTCTGGAGAGAACCGTTTGGCGAGCGTGGGCGTGTCGTGAATGTGATCGAAATGGCCGTGAGAGATGCAGATGGTGTCCACGCGGTCGATGGTGTGCCCTTTGGGGTATGCGGGATTGCCGTCGATCCAGGGATCCATCAGAATAACTTGGCCTGATGGGAGCCGGAACTGGAACGAACCGTGTCCGAGCCAGGTGATTTGCATACTGGAATTCTAGCGTGAATCTGCCGGGCCGCGATTGCGCAACTGTATACCGCTGCGGTCAAGCACGCTGCATTCAGAGCCGCGACCGTAAGGGAGCGTTTGCAGTCGATACGCATCTGTTTTTGCGAAATGGTGTACTTAGCGGCTTCCAGCAGGATGCGGAAAAACTCATTCTGCGCCACGGATGGACACAGATGGACACGGATAACTGCCTTGTTTTTGATCTGTGTTCATCCGTGTTCATCTGTGGCCCAAGTCCCGATTCACCCTGTCGGTCGGATTGCTCGTATTGCGATCAAAGCAACTTATTGATTCTACGTGGCTTCCGTTCATCCCAGGTGATTTGCATACTGGAATTCTAGCGTGAATCTGCAGGGCCGCGATTGCGCAACTGTATACCGCTGCGGTCAAGCAGGCTGCATTCAGAGCCGCGACCGTAAGGGAGCGTTTGCGGTCGATACGCATCTGTTTTTGCGAAATGGTGCACTTAGCGGCTTCCAGCAGGATGCGGAAAACTCATTCTGAGCCACGGATGGACACAGATGGACACGGATAACTGCCTTGTTTTTGATCTGTGTTCATCCGTGTTCATCTGTGGCCAATCCTCTTTCAGCAACCTGCTAAAGCGCCATTCGCACCACGATAGAGCGCGAGAACTCCGGCAACATGAGTCTCCCTTTCCTAAGCCTGGCATTCGACCAGCGGTTGGCCCAGGGATCGTATACCCGCACCGACTGCGGAGACTTGCCCGAAAGCAGAGGAGCGAAGTCCACAGTGACATTCCGCAGTTGTTCCGGCTTCTCGCCGTTTTTCAGCTCGGATTCCCAGGTGTTCTTCGTGTCCCGGCACCAGGCCAGCACCGTTCGCTTGCCGCTGAGTACGTAAACGCGCAGGCGGTCATGCTTGAGCATGGACGGCTCGAAGCCCTCCGCCGCCGGGTCCAGGCCACGCACGGTTTCGGCAAACCGGCCGTACTGAAACCAGAGATTGTTGGAAGCCACGTAGCTGTCCCAATGCCAGATCTGGCCGCCGCCAGCAGCTCCCGCAAAGAACGGCGCGAAAAGGATATCGTGCAGCAGTGTGCCCTCCTTGTTCACGCCGTATAGCTTGAACGGCCCGCTGTGACTCGGCTCGACCGCGCCGGATTCCGCCAGGACAATCGGACGGCCCGGCTCGTAGCTCCTGATCTCGCGTACCGCCTCGGCGGCAAGAACATCGACTGGACCCTTACACACCTCCCAATTCGCGCCCAGATCGAGATAGCGGTGAACCTGAGCGATGTCGTTGCCCGGAAGGTTGCTATGCTGCCGGTAGAGGTCGCGCCAGCGCGTATTATCGAAGCTGCCCAGGCTCTCGATGGCCATGTTCTTCGGGAAGGTCTTATGCAACTCAGCCAGCATGATTCCGGTCCAGGCCATGATGTCGCCGCGCCCACTAACGGCATTGATTTCATTCCACAATTCCCAACCGTAGACCACGGGTTGGTTGCCGTATCGCTTCCCATACCAGGCGATCTTTTTCTTGAAGAGGGCGCGCGAGGGCTCGCCGTCAAAGAAATCGGCCATCGACTGGGCAGTGCCGCCGTTGGCGACATTGTGGAGCGGTTTGTCCGCCCATGCCTGCCTGCCGCCACCGATACTGCGGAAGTGCTCCATAGTGAGCTTGACGCGGACGCCATATTTCCGGCATAGGTCGAGCATGCGGTCGATGCGCCGGGCCTTGGCTTCGTCGTAGACACCGCTCTTCTCGTGTTCTACGTCCCAGAAGTCTTCGCTGAGCCAGACTCGGATGTAGTTGCCGCCATTGGACGAAAGGCTGGCGAGCCACGCTTCCATGCCGCGCAGCGCCTCGTCTTCACCTGCTCCCACGTTCGGTGGCGAGATCATGTTGAGACCGATCGGAATGTAAGGCTTGCCGTCGCTCAACTCCAGCGAGGGCTGACGCGAACATACGGGCTGTTGGCGTCGATCGGCTGCGCCAACAGCGCCGGCAGACCGAAAAGGGCGATCAGGATGGCCGAAGAGAGCCTCAAGCCAGTCCGCCATTTAATAGCCAACAGTTGATTACTTACCTCCACCTGATCTCTCGCGGCGATCCAGTACACCGTCAGGCCCGTGGCGATCGCCAGTAGAAACTGCAACACGTCGGATATCGAAGGAGGCCAATAATGCCGGTGCAGGGAACTGGCGATAGACTGGACGGCGCCGACGAGATCCTTTTCGCGCAGTGAGAAAAGTCTACAGCTTTCACAGGGCCTGAAAACAACCTCCGCGCGTCCGACGTTGCTACGGCGCTGAACACAGCGTTAAAAGTAATTGCGCATCCGCTCCCTTACGTTACCGTCGCCGCTCAGCAAGGACTTCGGAGCCACAAGTTGCGTTGGGACGATGCGTTCGTGCAGGATAGTTGCTCTCGCGGACACGGTGACCCGACGTGATGCTTAAACATCGGGACTGGTTCTGTCTCGTACTCCCTTCGCTTCGGCTCGACCCACCGCCATCTTCGCCAAACATGGAGGGCAATTTGTGTTTTTTGTGGAATCTGCCTAGAATCGGTACATGACAATTTCAGAGTCAGAAGTTCTACAACTGGCAATCGAAGGCTACAAAAGCCGCATCGCAGAGCTTGAGACGCGATTGGGAGAACTTAAGGGCGGAACACCAACCGCGAAACCCATCGTCCCGAAAGGTCGAAGGACGATGAGCGCAGCCGCTCGCAAACGAATCTCGGAAGCACAGAAGAAGAGACACGCTGCGGAAAAGGCGGCGAAGCTGGCAGCAGCAGCGAAACCAAAACGCAAGATGAGTGCCGCACAGAAGAAGGCGATCATCGCGAACCTGGCAAAAGCACGGGCGGCGAAAGCGAAGAAGGCGGGTGGGTAGCACACGTATTGCCACGTTCACGGCACGCGGTAACCACGATTGGCGTGTGGTGCGAATCAAAGGTCAAATATCGGGCCAATGGACCGGGCACTTTAAGACCCCTGAGGATGCGCTGGCGTGGCTTCGGAGCGAGATCGACAGAGAGCAAAACTGAAGCGCAGTACCGGCAGAGTTATACTAGCAGGCTGCTGAAAAAGGCAAAAAGGCCGCGGATAAACGCAGATTAACGCGGATAAGTTTTTTGTTTTCAATCGGCGTTTATCAGCGTTCATCTGCGGCTGGGTCATTTCCAGTGTTTTTCAGCATCCTGCTAGTACCACAACAAGATTGGATTGATTAGTCTACGCTTTTGCGCCTGCGGTGGGTGCGCTGATTGCCGTTGGTGTGGGCCTGATGCAGTAGTGTCATCAGTCCCGATTCACCCTGTCAAATGGATTCCTCGCATTGAGATCAAAGCAAGTTAACGACTGTACGTGCATTCCATTCATCCCAGGTAATTTGCATACTGGAATTCTAGCTCTAGCGCGAATCTGCCAGACCGCCGCAACTGTATACCGTTCCCGCAGGGAGTGGTCAAGCATTCACTTTTTCGGCGGCCCGAAATCGATCGTCGAATCCGCCTCGAACTTGTGGTAGTCGGTAAACGTCACCACGTTGGTGATTCGCCGGTCGGTCCGCACCATGCGCGATTCGGAATGCGACGGTAGCAGATGCTTGTGCCCCGCCACGTCGACGAAGTCGTAATCCACCTCCACCGAAGATTGCACAATGTCGGTCCCCTTCGGGATGTCGTCGGCCTCGGCCGTGAGCCGCAGCACCCGGTTGGTTTCGTTATCCAGCACGACTTCGCCGTGATAGCCGGCCGGCGCCGTCACCATCTTTCCGTTGTCTCCGCGGTAGCCCACTATGTAATACGACTTGGCTCGCGCGATGCGGTACGTGTAAACCGTCGCGGGGCGCTTGCGCAGGTTCGTGGCTTGCTTCCACTGAAAATCGGCGGCCGACGACGCGTCGAAAACGCCCAACTGCAAACCGCCGAACTCGCCGCCCGTGATCAGTCCTTCCAGCGAGGAGAGAGGCGTCGTCGTCGGACTCCCATTAATCGCGACGAGCTTCTGTTTCTCCTTCTGCCCGAAATAGGTGAGCTGGATGGTAAGACGGTCCGTGGTAAGACGGTCCAGCTTTCTCGTATTGTTGGGCTCGAAGGAGTCGGTTCGCTCCACCTGCTCGGTGCAGATGAAATCCGGCAGCTTGCTGGTGTAGTGGACCGCGGTGTCGCGCGCGGCATCCAGAGTGCGCCGTTGCTCTTCCGGAGAGGGGCGTTGTGCCGACGCTGGAAGGCACAGAAGCGAACCGAGGGCAGCGATAGTCAAGTGGCGCATGATAATCCTCCAAGTCACCCGGGAATGGTGTTCCGTGCATCATACCATTACAGGAGTTAGGATGGAGGTCCATGAGCAAGAAAAGTACGGCGCTGCTGGCGCTCTTCGTGCTGCCCGTCCTGGCGGCCAATGGCGATTTTGAAAAACAGACCGGCGGCATCGAGCTCCGCACCGGCGAGGGAACGCTCCGCATCCAGATCATCGCCGATAACATCGCGCGCGTCACGTTTGCCAGGAGCGCGATTCTGTTTTCGCGCGGCGCGTCGGCCGTTCTGCCCAATTCCACCACGCCGAAATGGAACCTGTCCGATACGCCCGCCGAACTGGTGCTCACCACGTCGAAGCTGAAAGTGCGTGTCGACCGCCAGACCGGCCGTGTCAGCTTCCTGGAACCTGCCGGGCAGCCGGTCCTCGTGGAATCGCCCGACGGCCACGTGCTGGAGGGCGCGGTGGTGCAGGACGAGCCGGTTTACCACGCCCGCCAACTCTGGCAGGCGAGCGCCGACGAATCGCTCTACGGCCTCGGACAGCAGCAGAAAGGCGTGCTGAACATCAAGGGCTACGACTTCGAAATGTGGCAGCACAATACCAACGTAGTGGTGCCGTTTCTGGTATCGAGCCGCGGATACGGCATCTTCTGGAACAACATTTCATATTCCCGCTTCGGCGATCTGCGGCCGTTCGAAGCGGTTCCGGCGGCGAATCTGCTCGATGCCGACGGGCACCCAGGCGGTCTTTCGATGGCCCCCATCGACGGATCTTCACCCGCCAAGGTCGCCGAGCCGACGATCGATGCCGGCGAAAACGGTCACCCCAAGAGTACGCGCTGGCAGGGCTCGATCCTCGCGCCGGCCGCAGGCGATTACCAAATTCGGACCACTTCCAACGGCGCCATCAAGGTCTGGCTCGACGATCGCCTGATCATCGACCATTTCCGCCAGAACTGGCTCACCGATGACGACCAGGTGAAGGTCCATCTCGAGGCCAATCATCGCTACCCCGTCAAGATCGAATGGAACACCGAGCAGGGCACCACCATGCTGTTCAAATGGAAAACGCCCTCTCCCGAGGCGGACAAGTTTTCCCTGTGGTCCGAAGTCGCCGACGGCATCGATTATTACTTCGTCTACGGGCCGAAACTCGACACCGTGGTGGCCGGATACCGCGAGCTCACCGGTCAGGCGCCTATGATGCCGCTGTGGAGTTTCGGGCTCTTCCAATCGCGCCAGCGCTACGAAACGTCGAAGGAAAGCCTCGATGTGGTGGCGGAATTCCGCCAGCGCAAAATCCCGTTCGACACCATTGTGCAGGATTGGCAGTATTGGAAGACCGATTCCTGGGGCACGCACGTCTTCGACGCGGCGCGCTTCCCCGATCCGGCGGCGTGGATCAAATCGATTCACGATCAGCACGCGCACCTGATGATTTCGGTGTGGGGCAAGTTCTATCCGGGGTCGGCCAATTTCGAGGCCATGAATAAAGCCGGCTATCTTTACCAGCCCGACCTTAAGGAAAAAATCACGGATTGGATCGGCTTCCCGTTCACGTTTTACGACGCCTTCAACGCCGGCGCGCGCCAGATGTTCTGGTCACAGGTAGACAAGAATCTTTTCCAGAAAGGGATCGACGCGTGGTGGATGGACGCTACCGAGCCGGACTTGACATCGTCTCCGCCCACGCTCGAAAGGTCGCGCAAATACATCGGGCAGACGGCGCTGGGAACGGCTTCGCGCGTGATGAACGGCTACGCGCTCTACAACAGCGAAGCGGTTTACGACGGACAGCGGAGCGAGGCGCCGAATCAGCGCGTCTTTATTCTGACGCGGTCGGGATTCGCCGGGACGCAGCGGTACGGCTCGGCGACGTGGTCGGGCGATATTACCTCCACCTGGTCGGCGATGGCTAAGCAGATACCCGCCGGCCTGGGATTCAGCCTCTCGGGCATTCCGTACTGGGCGCAGGATGTCGGCGGCTACACCATGCAGAACAAGTTCTCGGCGCGCGTCACCAAGCCCGAGGACGACGAGGAGTGGCGCGAACTCAACGCGCGCTGGTTCGAATTCGGGGTCTTCACGCCGCTGCTGCGCGTGCACGGGGAATTGCGGCCGCGCGAGATGTGGAACATCGCGCCGGACTCACACCCGGCGTACCAGGCGGAGCTGAAGTCGGACCGCTTGCGGTACCGCCTGCTGCCGTACGTCTATGCGCTCGCGGGCGAGGTGACCCACCACGCCGGGACCATGCTGCGTCCGCTGGTGATGGATTTCGCTGCCGACAAACTTGCGCGCGACCTGCCCGATGAGTACATGTTCGGCCCGGCATTCCTGGTGGCGCCGGTCACCACGTACAAGGCGCGTGGGCGTTCCGTCTATCTGCCGAAAGCCGAAGGCTGGTACGATTTCTGGAGCGGGAAATCCGCCGCTCCGGGAACGCGAATCGACGCGCCCGCGCCCTACGACGAAACCCCGGTGTTCGTGAAAGCCGGGGCGATCGTGCCGTTCGGGCCGGAGCTCCAATACACCGGCGAAAGGCCGGAAGATCCGCTCACTGTGTATGTGTACGCCGGCGCCAACGGACAGTTCACGCTGTACGAAGATCAGGGCGCCACGTACGACTACGAAAAAGGCGCGTATGCCGAGATCCCCATGCGCTGGAATGACGCCTTCGGCACGCTCACCATCGGGCGGCGGCAGGGGTCGTTCCCGGAAATGCTCAAGGAGCACGAGATTCGCGTCGTGCTGGTGTCGAAAGACAAGCCAGTCGCGTTCAGCTTCGACGCCACGCCCGTGAAGTCGGTGCACTATACCGGGGAATCGGTGGACGTGAAACTGAAGTAAACGCGAACGCAAATCACCGCTCCCTGGCGGTCGCGGCTCAGTAACCGCGGTGGTGCAGTGACGTTGATGAGCCGCGACCGCGAGGGAGCGGTGCCTTCCCTTTATTTCTTGTCCGCCGCGTTGCGCTTGGCCTCGAGCGCCCTCTGGGCCTCTTCGCGAACGCGGCGCGCTTCGGCGGTCTCGCGGTCGCCATCGGCCGTCCGATCGAGCTTGTAATAGGCGCGGGCGAGCGCGGCGTGCGCTTCGGAAAAGTCCGGGTGTTCATGGACGAGCTGCTCGAGTTCCTGCCGCGCCTGGTCGGCGAGTCCCTGCGACAGGTGGATGGATGCGCGCTGGTAGAGCGCCCCGGGATCGCTGGGGCGCACTTGGAGCGCCATATTCACGTGCGTCAACGCCTCATCGGGCTTGCCATCCTGCTGCAGCAGGAGGGCGATTTCGGTGTTGGCCGCGAAATCGAACGGATTCAACTTGAGCTCTTCCTTGAATTGCACGGTGGCTTCATCCACGCTGCCCGCCGCCTGCAACGCCTGGCCGTAGAGCGAATGCACCCACGGCATTTTCGGATCGAGTTCGACGGCGCGCTTGAGATGCTTCGCGGCATCCGGCAGGTTGTTGCGCAGCAATTCGCTTTGTCCGAGCAGGAACGCCGATTCGGCCGATTCGCCGTCGCTCAGGATGCGATCCAACAAAACTTGCGCTTCGGCAACGCGGTCGGCTTTCATGAGCGCCATGCCGAGCACGTAGGTGACGGCATGATTGTCGGGATACTCTTTGTCGAGCGGTGTGAGGAGTTCCACGGCCTGGGACGGCCGGTTGGTTTCCAGCATGCAATCGGCCAGCAGCAGCGCCGCATTCACGTCCAGCGGCTGCTTTTTGTGGAGAGTTTCGAGCTGTTCGACGGCCTCCGGAAGTTTGCCGAGCTTGTAATACGCCAGCGCCAGGTTCATGCGTATGCGCGTGTTGTTGGGCAGTTGCTGGAGCGCGAGAATGTATTCCGTGACGGCGGCCGCGAACTGCCCGTCCTGCACCAGTGCGGCGCCCAGATTCGACCGGATCTCGGCCGCGTTCGGGTAGTTCTTCAGGAACTCGCGGTACATCCGGATGGCGGTGGCGGCATCGCCCGACTGAAGCGCCTTCTGCGCGTCACGCAAAGGGTCCTGTGGCTGGGCAAGGAGCGAGGGGAGTGCCAATGCAAGCGAAAAAAGAACCGCGGCGAGTCTCACTCTTCTGCGATTATAACGTTCAGAGCACCGGCGTGAAGGCGCGCAGCCGCTTCACCGATTCGATCACCCGTCCGGCCACAAAATCGATCTCTTCCGCGGTGTTGAACCGGCCGATTCCGAAGCGCACCGAAGAGCGCGCCGCTTCCTCGCCGATGCCGAGCGCGCGCAGCACATGGCTGGGCTCGGCGACCGCGGACGAACAGGCCGAACCGGTGGAGAGCGCCACCTCCGGCAGGTTCATGAGCAAAGTCTCGGCGTTGACTCCGGCGAAGCTCAGGTTCAGATTGCCGGCAAGCCGGTGCTCCATCGATCCGTTCACGGTCACCGCTTCCAAGCCCTGCCGCAACTGCCGCAGGAGGCGGTCGCGCAGTCCGGCGACGCGTTCGCTCTCTTCCGCCATTTCGGCCGCGCAGATCGCGCAGGCTTCTCCGAATCCGACGATGCCCGGCACATTCAGCGTCCCCGAGCGCATACCCGATTCGTGCCCGCCGCCATCCATCTGGGCGGCCAACTGAATCTTGCGGCGGCGCACATACAGCGCGCCGGCGCCTTTCGGCCCGTACAGCTTGTGGGCGCTCACCGACAGCAGGTCGATGCCGTCGGCGTTCACGTCGATGGGCATCTTGCCGAATGCCTGGGCAGCGTCGCAATGGAACAGCACGCCGCTTTCGCCGCAGATGGCCGCGATCTCGCGTACCGGCTGGATGACGCCGATCTCGTTGTTGGCGTACATCACGCTCACCAGCAGGGTTTCGGGGCGGATGGCCGCGCGCAGGCGTTCGGGATCGATCAGGCCGTCCGGCCTCGGCGCGAGGATCGTCGCGGTAAAGCCGGAGCGCTCCAGATGGCGCACGGGGTCGAGCACGGCTCGGTGCTCGGTGGCCATGGTGAGGATGTGATTGCCGCTCGCGCGGTACGCCTCCGCCACTCCCTTGACCGCCAGGTTGTTGGATTCCGTGGCGCCGCTGGTGAACACGATCTCGCGCGGGGTGGCGCCGGCGAGCGCGGCCACGCGTTTGCGCGCGAACTCCACGGCTTGTTCCGCCTCCCATCCGAAGCGGTGGCTGCGGCTGGCGGCGTTGCCGAACTTCGGCCCGAAGAACGGCAGCATGGCCGTGAGCACGCGCGGGTCTACCGGGGTGGTGGCGTGGTGATCGAGGTAGACAGCCGGATGCGGCACGGTACTTCCATTGTGGCGCACAATGGCGGATACTTAAGGTTAATCGCGGGACGCCGGTCATGTCGAAACCTTCAGTCGCGCCCGATACCGAGATTCGCGAGCGGAACGAGATAGTTCCGCTATATCGCGTGGTGCTTCTGGACGACAACGATCACACCTACGACTACGTGATCGAAATGCTGCAGCACATCTTCATCTTCACGCTCGATCAGGCGTATCGCCACGCGGAAGAGGTGGACCGCTGCGGCCGCACCGTGCTGATCACGTGCGAACTTCCGGAAGCGGAATTCGGCCGCGATCAGATCCACGCCTACGGGCGGGACTGGCGGTTGGAGCGCTCGCAAGGGTCGATGTCGGCGGTAGTCGAGCCGGCGACGTAGATTGGCAGGATGCTGAAAAATTCCCCAAACGGCAATGGCCGCAGATGAACGCCGATAAACGCCGATTCAAAACAAGAAGTTTTATCGGCGTTGATCTGCGTTAATCTGCGGCTGAATACTATTTTTCCGCATGCTGTTGGGGAAAAAGCACCGCTCCCTGGCGGTCGCGGCTCAGTAACTCAAGCTTATCGCCACGCGGAAGAGTCAAGGGTCGATGTCGGCGGAATTCGGCCGGCTGGAAAGCCGGCTGCAGGCAGGATTGCCTGCCCCACCAAGCTACGCGCTGCCGGCCTTGTCCTCGAGGTATGCTTCGGCGATGCGGAAGGCGGTGCGGTTGGGGTAGCGCTCGATGGCCTCGCGGAGAGTGGCGAGCGCCTGCGCGGTATCGCCGGCGGCATCCAATGCCACTAAGCGCAGGAGGATCTGACGGAGAGCGATTTCTTCGGGCGATATCGGATCGTCCGGCGCGGCGGTCTCGCGCGACACGGGGGGCCTCTGGCCGGCGGCCTGGCGGGCTTTTTCGCGCCGCGTGGCGAGGTCGCTGTTGGCGGGAAATTCGTTGAGCGCTTCGTCGGCCACGCGTTCGGCGGTGTCGTAATTGCCGTTCTGAATCAGGCCGTCGATGCGCTGGCACAAAGAACGGACGGTGGTGAGATGGGCTCCGGCAGCGGCGTGCGGCTTGATCTCGAGCGCCTCCGACACGGGCTTTAACTGATGGCCGGCGGCCGCCGCGCTGTCGCGCAGGAACGCGGCCATCTCTCCGCCGGAAGGATATCGGCTGGCGGGATCTTTTTCGAGCGCCTTGCGGATGGCTTCCGAAACAAAATCGGGAATGCCGCCGACGAATTGGCCGACCGGCGGCGCGGTGTATTCCACCTGGGCGCGGAGCAGTTCGTACTCGTTATCGCTGGTGAACGGCAGCCGGCCGCAGAGCATTTCGAAGAGCAGCGTGCCGACGGAATAGAGGTCGCTGCGCTGATCCATTTCGCGGTTCAGGATGCGTTCGGGCGGCATGTATTCGAGCGTGCCGATGACTACGCGCTCGCGCGTGAGGCGCGCTGCCCCGAGCGCGTGGGCGATGCCGAAATCCATCACCTTGACGATGCCTTCTCGGTCGATGACGATGTTCTCGGGCTTGACATCGCGGTGCAGGACGCCGCGGCGGTGGGCGTAGTCGAGCGCCTCCAGAATCTGCAGCGCCACCGGCAGGGCGCTTTCCCACGGCATGGGTATGAAATTCCGCAGCACGGCGCCATCGATGAACTCCATGACGATGCAGAGGCTGTCGCCATCCTGGAGGAGGGTGTAAAGCTGGGCGATGTTGGGGTGGTTCAGCTTGGCCTGGAGCTGCGCCTCTTTGCGGAAACGTTCGAGCACGCTGGGGCTCGCGGCGTATTCGCTGCGCAGGCGCTTGATGGCGACTTCGCGCTCGAGCAAAACGTCCACGGCGCGGTACACCACGCCCATTCCGCCGGCGCCCAATTCGGACAGGATGCGATATTGGCCGATTTGCTGCGTCATGGCACCTGATACTCCCGGGTGGGGCCGGGCCGCTTGCGCAAAGCGGCGGCGTCCATCACCTCCAACAGGATGACGGAGATGTTATCGTAGCCGCCGTTCTCATTGGCCGTGCGCACCAGGCGCTCGGTGGCCACGTGCAACTCGCCGGAGCGCGCGAGCGCGAGCATTTTCTCGTCGGTGACGAGATCGTGCAGGCCATCGGAGCAGAGCAGGAAGCGGTCGCCCACCTGCACCGGAAACGGCTCATCCCAGCACGATACTTCGACCTGCGGACGGCTGCCCAGGGCGCGCGAAAGCACGTTGCGGTCGGCGTGGTTGCGGGCTTCTTCGGGGGTGAGCAATCCCTTGTGAACCATTTCGAACACCATGGAATGGTCTTCCGACATGCGATAGATCTGGCCGCGGCGGATGAGATAGAGGCGGCTATCGCCGACATAAGCAAGCCATCCGTGGCTGCTAGTGATGGCGAATGCCACCGCGGTGGTGCCCATGCCGCGCAGTTCGGGCTGCGTCTGCGCGGTCTGGTAGATCTCGCCGTTGACGGCTTCCAGGGCGTCGCGGAGAGCGGCGGGAGCGGGACCGTTGCTGGCGAAATAGACCTTGGGAATCTCGCGGCAGGCGAGGGCGCTGGCTACTTCGCCGCCGTTGTGCCCGCCCATGCCGTCGGCCACAAGAGCGATGACGCCGTGGGTGGCCAGCGCGCGATCGTCCTTGGGGCGGGCGAATATGGCGGCGTCCTGATTCTCGCCGCGCACGCGGCCGGGATTGGTGGCGACGGAGGCATGGATTTCGAGCACCTCCGTTTTGCCAGGCGCGGCGGCGCGCGGAACGGACCGGGCGCGTTCCGGCGCACCGGGGTCGAACCAATTGCGAAATCGATCGAATATTCCCATCGCGGGGGCCCGGGGTGAAGCGGCTATTGTCCACCTCGCGAAAGCTCCTGCAGCGCCTGCTGGAGACTGGGTTTGACTTCATCGGGTGCGAGGGAGAGCGCTTTCTCGAACATCAGGCGGGCCTGGGACGGCTTGTTCTGCACCTTGGCCACGGAAGCCGCGATGCTATAAGCTTCCCAGCGGTTCGGCTGGCTTTGCATCAACTGCTGCGCGACCTTCATGGCGCCATCGGGATCGCCGTTCTGGAGGAGGCCGACGCCGGTGCGAACGGCGGTGTCGTAATCCTTGGGATTGGCTTCGCCGGGAGGGGTGACAGGAGTGGAGGACGGCACGTCGGCCGCGGCGGCCGGCGGGGGCACCGCGGGCATCGCTTGCGGCTGCTGGCGCTCGGTGATGTCGCGGACGGCCTGCTTGGTGATGGCCTCCTGCTCCGATACCTGCTGCGACAGGCGCCGCAGGCGCTCCTCGTTGCGCTGATCGGCGACCTTCAGTTGTTCGTTGAGGCGCGTCACTTCCTCGCGCATGGCCGCCTGCGCCATTTCGGGAGTCCGCTTCACTTCCTGGCCCATCTGCTGGAGGGCCTGGGCGTTTTGCTGGGCCTGCTGGCCGGCGTCAACGGCATTCTGCCGCTGGTAGATATAAATGATGCCGCCGACTACGAGAATGGCGGTGAGAGCCGCGGCGCCCACCCAGACAGCCTTGTCCGATTCGTGCTTGACCTTGGTGAAGGTATCGCCCAACATGCGTTCGACGGTGGCGCGTCCGATGGGGCGGGGCGCGGGCTCTTCATGGATCGGCGCCAGCATCAGGGCGTTGGCGGGGCGTTCGAGCGGGCGCGTGACGATGTTGCCGGGCGGGGGATCGAACTCGAAGCGGAATTCGGGGCCGGCGGGACCGAGCTGGATGACGTCATTATGCACCAGCCGCGCGGGTGCGTAGATGCGTTGGCGATTGAGAAAGGTGCCGTTGCGGCTTTGCAGGTCGACAACGGCGAACTCATTGGGCGATTCGGGATCGCGCACGATCTTAACGTGATGGCGGCTGACGAGATCCTCGCGGCTGGGGTCGAAACAGATCCCGGCATCGGGATCGCGACCGGCGAGGATTTCGCTCACGGTGGAGGGAAACTCGTCCACCTGGCCGGCTCTGGCGCCACTGAGGTGGCGGATCAATATTCGCTCCATTGGCATTGCTCCGATCCGGCTACTGCCGGATGATCTTCGGTTCCGCTGGTTTCACGTCGATTTCAGGCTCGGCTTTCTTGTTCGCGTGGGCTTTCGGCGTGGCCGGAGGCTCGACTTTGGGTTGAGGTTTCGGCGGAGGCGCGGGTTGCGCGTGCGTGGCGGCCGCGGGCTGGCTCAAAGCTGGCTGCGCTGGCGCGGGCGCAATCGGCACGGGCTTCGGCGGTTTCGGCAGCAGGAAATAAAATAACGCGCCCAACAGCAGGGCGCAGGCGAGGAACGTCACGCCGAAATACTTCAGGCCTTCGCGCGAGAAGAAACGGGAAGCGCCCAATTTCGCAACAACGGCCGCCGGCGGTTTGGGCCGGGGCGCCGCGGGTGCGGCCGCAAATTCCGCCGCGCTGGCCACGCGGGTGGCCGCGGGCGCCGCGCGGAAGAGGGCGCTCGAGAGGCTTTCGACCATCTCGCCGCAGGTGGCATAACGGTCGGCCGGCCGCTTGGAGAGCGCGCGGGAAAACACAGTTTGCGCGGCGGGCGGAAGCTCGCGCATGGCGTCCCGCTCCAAGCCCTGGTAGGCGATGCGAAACATCACGCCGAGAGGCTTGCCAGCGTACGGCAACTGGCCGGTGAGCATGTCGTGCGCCAGGATGGCGAGGGAAAACTGGTCGCTGCGGCCATCCATGGGCTGGTCGCGGATGCATTCGGGCGACAAATAATGGATGGCGCGGAGCAGTTGTTCGGGCGACGCGTTGCGAACGTCCGCGGGGGCGCCGAGATCGAGCACCTTGATTTCGTTGCGTTCGTTCAGCAGGATGCTGGAGGGGTGAAGGCTGCCGTGAAGGGAGCCGTGAGTGTGCGCGTAATCGAGCACGCTGGCGAGTTGGCGCAGCAGGGCGATGGCTTCCTGCGGCTCGATTTTGCGGCCGGCGTGAATGACGCTATCGAGCGGCGTTCCGTGGAAGGGTTCGAGGACGGCGAAAGGCTCGCCCTGATTTTGCTCGTAGCTGAGGACCGTCATGAGGCCGGGATGTTTCAGTCCGAGTTCTTTCGTGTCGTGACTCGTGGTGCGGGGAATGCGGATGGCGACGGGTTTGCCTGCGATGGGGTCGAAGGCATCGTAGACGGAGGCCAGGGCGGTATCGACGACGTGGCGCGAGATTTCGTAGCGGCCGATGCGGGTGAGGGTTTCAGGCATAGATTCGGCCGGAAAATCTGACAGATGTGTTAGCCACGGATGGACACGGATGGACAGGGATAAAAAACCTCTGATATCCGTGTGCATCCGTGTGCATCCGTGGCCAATTCCCCGTTCGTGCCGCTGTTGCCATTCTCGGGTTAGTGGAGCCGGACGATCCAGGTTTTTCCATCGTGAACGCCGCCATCTTCTACTCTTACCTGCTGGAGGACTTTTCCAGAATACACGTATTTGATCTGACCGGCTTTATTACCTTCGCTGTAGGTCTCGCCCGTCAGCATGGTTCCAGAATAGCTTATAGTCCTTTGATAATAAGGACTGGACGAATCCTTACGAAACGCGCGAATTTCGGTGAGGCGGTCGCCCGACCAGGTGAAGCGCACTAGGTTGTCGGCATTCCATTCGCGCGCGCTCGCAATGCGGCCCTGGGAATCGTAAGCGAGGCTGAAGTAATGCAGGCCATCCCAGATGAAGGGGTTGAAAAACGAGTTTCCGGCGACGGTGGTGCTAAGAGGACCTTCGAGAATTGAGAGAACCGCGGGGTTGAACTGCGGCGAATCCTGGAGCACGATGCGGGGCAGGCCCGAATCGTCGACGAGATGCGGGGGATTGGGCGCGGCGCGGACGATACGCAGATTCGCTAGTTCGTCGGGGCCATCGAACTTACTGGTGGAGACGGCCTGCACCTGCGGATCGGAGCCGCGATACGCGAAGTAGAAATTACCCTGGGATTCGGGGCCGCCGAGCCCGCGATAGTTTTGCGCGCCTTTCTCGTCGTCGAAGGTGGTGGCGATGGCGTTGAGGCGGTTCGAGTCCCATTGGAAGCTCATCCTTAGCTTGTAGCCCTGGACGGCCTCGATGGGGAGTTGAAAGGCGCCGCTCGCGGGACAGTAGTAGATGCCTTCGGCGAGCGGGCGGCCGGAAAACCAGTTGGGTGTGCCGGGGAGTTGGGCGGAGGGCGGAGTATCGAGGAGGGCGCGGATATGAAAGGCGCGGTCGCGGGCCTCGAGATCGCCGCCAAGGGAATTGGAGCGCTCGAGGTAGCGATCGAGGCGTTGTTTGGCGGCGGCCTGATCGCGGAAGACGGCGGCGGTGGCTCCGGAGTAATAGAGGAAATCATCGTCGTTGGGGTCGAGCGCGAGGGCCTGGTTGGCGGTGGCCCTGAGTTTGGAGTAATCCCCCTCGGTGTGGAGGACGGCGATGCGCTGTTTGAAGTCGGCGCGCTTCTTTTCGAGATCGGCCAGGAGATTGCGGCGAGCGGCGCTGCCGATTTCGCGCGCGGCGGGATCGGAGACGGTGCGGTAGTAGCGATCGAGCAGCGGAAGGGCATCGGCATCGCGGCCGCGGGCGGCGAGGAGCTTGGCCTGGAGGATGAGTATTTCGGGGGCGTCCTTGTTGGCCGCGGAGGCTTCGGCGATTCCGGCCTCGGCCTTGGCGAAATCATTTTCCTGGATGGCTTTTTCGGCATCGTGCAGGCCGAACTTGAAGCGCAGTTCGTCCGGCGAACCGGTGGGCAAAGGGTGGAGTTTGACGGTCGCGGCCTCGGCCTCAGAGGCGGTGACGCGGGTGTTTTCGAGGAGCTTGGAGATTTGGGGATTGTCGGGGTCGCGGCCGGAGGCGAGGGCGAGCTCGCGGAGAGCATCGGCATTCTGTTGGCGCTCGGCGAGGAGGGTTCCGCGGTGGGCGTGGAGACGGGCGCTCTCTTCGAGCGCGGTACGGCGGAGCTCGATCATGTCGGGAAACGACCATTGATATGGCTCGAACGGCAGGTAGGCGTTCAGGAGGAGATCCCACTCGCCAGCGGCGGCGAGGGATTCGAGACTGAGGCGGGTGGAATCGATGAACTGGATGCGTTTGGCGACGGTGGCGGCGAGGTCGCTCAGCGCGGGATCGGCGGGGAAGGCGCGATGGGCGAGATCGGCAAAGCGGCGGGTGAGGAGCAGACCGGAATAGGGGCCGCGATTTTCGAAGGCCGCGATGCCGGTTGAGATGCGGTCCCGGAGCTGATCGCGGAACTCGGCGGCCGCGGGGGAATCGGGGAAGGATGCGGCGAAGCCTTCCATGGCGGCGAGCTGTTCGTCGAGGCTGAGAAAGGCGGAGCTCCGGTTGATGAAAGCGAGGGCGAGGCGGTCAGGTTCGGCGCCGGGAATGAAGACGAAGAACGTCTCGGGGGCGATGAGGTCGCCGGTCTTGGATTTCCTGGATTGGAAGGCCTCGATGGGGAGACGGGCTTGAGCGCCGGCGGCATCGACGGGGGTTTTGGGGGCAAAATCGTCGGGGAGGATGACGTCGGAGGGTTTGCCGGATTCATCGAGGCGGACGAGGCGGTTGGAGGCGTCGGTGCGGATGGTGCCGGCCTGGGCGAGATCGAGGCGCGGGAGACGTTTGGCCTCATCGGGGGTGACGCGCTGGGTGGCGACGGGCATGAGGCGGACGCGGCGGCTACCGGCGATTTGAAATTCCTCGACGGCGCGGAAGCGGATTTGGCCCGCGGGCAACCTTTCGCCGAGGAGTCCGGACTGGGCGGTGGCGGAGGGCGGGAAAACCATCGCCAGAAGCGCCAGGTGTTTGATTGTGAAGGACATTACGGTCGATTAATCCCCGGCTTACGGCCCTGCGGTTGAGTATAACAGGGGTGCATGGGGTCGGGTTCGTTTGGGGTTCGTATTTGGTTCGTTCGGTCAATTGTGGTTTTCCTGTAAGTTGGTTTAGTTTTGTGTTAGTTGCAAAGGTTGGCGAGTTTGAAAATGGGTTCATTCGAGCCGCCATCGTTGCAATTGACGCTAGTTTGTCAATGATAAACGGTAAGCTACAGATAATGTGGGCCTAACTAATTGATATCAGAATAGTGTCGATTGTCATTGGCATGGTGGATGTTTTTGAATGGAGATTATTTGTACGTGCACTCAATTGCACAAGCACGCAATATCGCAGTACCGTTGGTGGGAATTGGGTGGAAAGAGAGATGGTAACGAAGGAATGGTAGTTCTTGAATAGTGGGAGAGGGACAGGACTCAGTGGCCCTATATACCAACAATCGCGGGAACGGGCACTTTCGGGTTCAGCAGCGATTACGGTCCGGCCACCAGCACGCAGTTGCGGAATCCGCGAGGGATTGCGGTGAGGGCGTCGTGCCTGGGTCGAAAATCAAAGGGACAGGTCTCGCTCCCACGGGCGATACACGCATCTGGGCGGCGGCGGATTTCGTGAACGCTCAACTACCCACGAATCTGGAGGCGCCAGAGTGACGGTGAACGGCGCGCCGTCGTACATCTACTATGTCAGCCCGACGCAGGTGAATGTGCTCACGCCGCCGGGAGCGATTTCGGAATCGGTGGAGGTGGTGCTCACCAACGGGTCGCCGATCGAGCCATTCAAGGTGGCGGGACATGTGGAAGTGCCATCGTTTTTCGTCTTCGATGGCAGGCCGTATGCCGCCACCACGAATCTCAATGGAAATTTGATCGGCCCGACGACACTCTTTCCGGGCCTGAGCACGCCCGCCGGGCCGCGGGAGACGATCGTGATTTACTCGAAACGCAATCGGGGACGGTCTCGCCGCTGCCGACGATTGCAATCGGCGGGGTTGCGGCGGCGGGTGGGGTATGCGGGATCGAGCGGCGCTCCCGGAGAATTTCAGTTCAACGTGGTGGTGCCGGCATCGGTTGGCGCGGGCGACCAGGCGATTGTGGCGACGTTGGCGGGAAAAGCACGCAGAGTGGGAGTTCGATTACGGTGCAGTAGGGGGAAAGGCAAAATCTTTTCACGCAGAGGCGCAGAGGACGCAAAGAAAATACGGCACCGCTCCCTTGCGGTCGCGGCGCCTTATTCATCGGCGGCCTAAGGTAGAATGGACTCTCGCGACGCGTTCGCCCGACCGAGCTTCATGACGGCCATCGATCTCTCCAGCTTTGCCGGGCTGACCGCCATGGTGCTGCTCACGCTGAATATTCTGCTGGGTCTCGCGGTGTCGGTGAACTACAATCCGCGGCGCCAGTGGCCGCGGCGCAAGATTCCGCTGTTCAAGCTGCACAACTGGAACGGATATCTGGCGATGGCGGTGGTCTGTCTGCATCCCGTGATTCTGCTGTTTTCGAGCGACCCGAAAGCGCAGTTTGGAATTTTCGATCTCGCGCTGCCGCTCCACTCGCCCGGGCAGCGGCTGTACAACTGCCTGGGCGCGACGGCTTTCTACGGGTTCGCTCTGGTGGTGACGACTTCCTACTTTCGTCCGCGGCTGGGGTATCGCCCGTGGAAAAAGCTGCACTACGTGGCGTATTTTGCGGCCGCGGTGATGTTCACTCACGGCCTCGTGATCGACCCGGATGTGAAGGGACGGCCGCCCGATCTGCTGGATGGCGAAAAGGTGCTGGTGGAGGGTTGTCTGGCGACCGTGGCCGCGGCGTCCATCTGGCGGTGGCGGTACGGCTCGGAGAGGACGCGCTATCGCAAGCGGGCGGGCACCGCTGTGCCCACGTCGGTCTGAAGCTTATTTCGCGGCGTACCAATCGGAATGCGCGGACCATTGCCCGCACGCCGGGCACATGGTGATTTTCCATTGGTACTGGCATCCGGGGCAGACGCCGCCAGTATCGAAGGTGTTCCATGAGTGGCCGCAGTGGCAAGTCCAGCGGTCCTCCGGGCGCGGAACCCATCCGCACTTGGGACAGCGAATGAACGGGCCGCCCGAATCGCGGTGGGTGGTGTCTTCGACCGACTCCGTCGTGGCGGGATCGGCCGCCGCCGCGGCGCGGATCCACACCGGCTCGCGTTTTCGCGCGGGGTAGACGATGGTATTGCCGGCCTGCTGAGGGAGCCCGGCGATGGCCGCGCAGAGTTCGATTTGGGATAACAGGCGAAGGTCGCTATCGGGGATGCGGTCGAGGTATTTGGCGGCGGCGACGGCGATGTGCTGGCCGGCCTTGAAAAGGATGTTGCGGAACTCGTTGGTGGAAGGCCAGCACTCTTTGGGCGCATGGTTCTGCCATTCGACGTCTCGCGAGTAGCGGAAGAAAGCCTCGTCGAAGGCGGCCTTGAAATCGGTGGCCAACGCTTCCGTCATGTAGATGATTTGCGAATTCGGCTCGTCATCCTCGGTGCCGAAACAACTGCCGATCATCATGGCATCCTCGCAGACGGCGGGTTCCGATGCCGGCGAGGGCTCCGGTTGGGCGGGCGCGAGGGATTCCGCCAGTCGCGGATCGTCCCGCAGGAGAGATTGCGCCAGTTTGGGATGAAGGGCTTCGAGCGCCGGGAGCAACATCGTCGGGGGTCGGGTCGGGAAAGAAGGTTCGGGCGGGAGTTGGCGCGCCCACGCCAGGATTTCCGGCAGCAGGCGGGAAGCTTGCTCCCGGGGCAGCAACTGCCAGAAGCGGGAGAAGAAGCCGACGAATGCCGGCGCGGCAAAATGGTCGGGACCCGGTCCGGGATCCGGATGGTGTTTCTCCCAGGCGGCGATGGCGGCTTCGAGGAGCTTCCGGCGCGTGGCGTCGTCGCGGCATTCGCGCTCGAGGTTGCCGAGGAAAGAAAAGGGGAAGCGATCCCCGGGCAAAGGATCGTTCAGGTAGGCGATGGCCGTGTCGATATGGCCATGCGTCGCCATGACGTTCACCAGTGCCATGATTGCGTGATCGAACGGGCCGGGTCTGCGGTGCGCCGCGTACAACTCAAGGGCGCGTTTCGGAGATACCGCGGCGGCGAGACAAATTGCGTTCCCGAGAATCAACGTGCGGGCGCGTTCGGGAAGCTCTTGCGCGAGAGCGATGCCGCGATCGAGCATGCGGACGGCAGCCGCTTGGTCCGTGCACGCGACGACTCTCGCCGCGTGCAGCAGGGCGGCGGACTTCACCGCAGCGTCGGTCCCCTCCGCCTGCTCCAGCGCCGCCGATAGAAGGTCCTCGGGCATGCTACGCGCGCTTTTCAGGGTATCATGCGCGGAAAAGCACCGCTTAGCCGGATGCCCGCGGGTTGATGCGAGTGTGGCCGGCTGAAAGCCGGCTGCAGCCAGGATTGGCTGCCCCACATTCATTATTGTGGATTTAATTACTGGCGGGAGGCGGCGGCCGTCATCTGCCCCGTGTGGGAGCAGGCGTTAAACAAGATGCGGCGCACCTCGGGTTCGTAAAATGGCTGGGCCAGCAGATCGTAGGCTCCCAGATTCAGCGCTTCCGCCCAGAAGCGGGCATCCGCTTGCGGGTCGGTGACGATGACTTCGGGCTCCCGCGGGCATTGGCGGGCCAGATGGAGCGCATCGGGCCACTTGCCGTCGGGCAATGCGGCTTCCGTCAGAATGACGCCGTAGTCGTCCTGCTGAAGCTTAGCGTGCGCCTGCTGCAAGGTTTCCACGTGGTCCACCGTGATGGGCAGCGAATGCAGCATGCGCGACAGGCGGCGGGCATCATCCGGATGCCCGGAAACGAACAATATCCGGGATCTCATTTTCTGCACGCTCCTTTTTGGCTGAAGCTATTTTAATCTTAGCGCCAGTTCAAGACGACGGTGTGACAAATTCGCGAGGCTAGTGTGACACCGTACTTTTATCGGGTTTCATGACGGCTACATAACTGAGGTTGCGATACAACTGATTATGATCGAGCCCAAACCCCACGACGAAGCGGTCGGGGATCTCGAAGCAGCGGTAATCCACGGGGACCTGGACGATGCGCCGGGAATTGCGATCCAGGAAGGTGCAGACGGCGAGCGAATTGGGGGCGCGCCCGGCCAACGTCTGGAGCAGATAGCGCAGGGTGAAGCCGGTGTCGACGATATCTTCCACCAGGAGCACGTCTTCGTCTTCGATGCTTTCGTCGAGATCCTTGGCAATGCGCACCACGCCGGGCGCGCCGCTTTTGTTCGAGAAACTGGAAATTCCCAGGAAATCGATCTTCAACGGCAGTTCGATGTGACGCGCCAGCGCGGTCAGGAAAAAAATCGAGCCCTTCAGAACGCCCACCAGTTTCAGCGTCTTGCCCTGATAATTGGCGGAGATCTCGGCGGCTACTTCACGAATGCGCTGGTCGATCTGTTCCTCGGTGAAGAGGATGCGCTCGATTCCGGGCAGGATGGGTGGGCTCATGCGCGCACCGGCCGGTCAACCAGCCCATACTTGAAGATCAAATTCTCGAAGTCCTTCTGGTAGAACACCTGGATGTTGAGATGCGGATAGAGTTCGCGCAGGAGCCGCACCTTGCGGTTCTTGCGCGTCACGAGCGATTGTTTCATGGTGGTTAATTCCACGTAAAGATCGAATTCCGGCAGGTAGAAATCAGGGGTGAAGGCTTCCAACACGGCGCCATCGGCGGCGTACTGGATGGGAAAACTGCGCGGTTCGTATTCCCAGGCGATGCGGTAGAAATCGAGCAAATTGGCGAACATTTCTTCGCTCTGATGGGCGAAGCGTTTTTGCCGCAACGTTACATGGCTGGGCGGAACGATGCCAAATCGCGCGAGCTTGAGCCGCATCTGGAATTGCAATTGCGCCTCCGCCGCGGCGGAGAGAAATCCACGTTCTTTGAGACTTGTACTGGCCACGGCGGTCGCGATCAATTCGGCCATCTGCTCGGTGGAAAGCGTTTCGGCGTTCAGCACGAGGTCGAAAAGTTCCGCGGTGGCTTTGCTTTTCCCGAACTTGGCTTTGCGGTCAGTGCGCGCCTGGGCTTCGAGTTCGAGCAGGAGTTCGCGCGCGGCGGCGCGTTCCATGCGGCCATCGAGCATCAAGTTGCCGACGCGGATATTTTCCGGCGCCACCACGTGGACCCGCAGCATGCCGCCGAAGTGGCGCGCCTGCAACTCTTCTCCCAAGGCGCAGTAGACCAGGTGAGCTTCGGTGGCAAGGTGGGCCAGGATGGACGTCACAAGGCTGGGAAAAGCTTTGTCGGGGATTTTCGCGCCGGCGCCGAAGTCCACTTCGATCAGCTTCACGAGGCGCGATTGGGTGAGCAATTCGAAGTCCAGGCGCTGCGCAGTGATGCGCGCGACCTCCTCATACCGGCATCCGGGATGGCCCGAAACGGCGATCAGCGCCATGTCACTAGTGTAGTGCGTCCGAAACGTCGTGCTGTATCGAAAAAGCACCGCTCCCTCGCGGTCGCGGCTCAGTAACGGCAGAAAAGCGGCTCAGTAACGGCGGAAAAAGCACCAGTAAGCTGCGGAAAAAGCACCGCTGTAACTAGCTCATCATAACCCGCCACGAGTCGCCGCGAAGCGTCGGCGCGCGAAATTCCGGGTGCAATATTTCGACCAGCGTTTCGAGGGTCTCGACCACGCGCGGACCGGGGCGATTGAAGAAGCGATTGCCGTCGCCGAGGTACACTCGCCCGTCGCGGACCGCGCGCAGATCGCGCCATCCGGCGCGGCCAGTCATCCACGTAAACTCGCGTTCGGTGCGAGCGAGATCGAACCCGCACGGCGCGACGACGATCACGTCGGGATCGGCATGGCGCAAATCGTCCCAGGTGAGCCAGGGCGAGTGGCGGCCGTCTTGGCCGAAGAGATTCGCGCCGCCGGCCATGCGGATGAGTTCCGGCATCCAGTTGCCGGACGCCATGAGAGGCTCCATCCATTCGATCGACGCCACACGCGGCGGCGGGCCGGCCGCGGGCGGAGGGGTGAGTTCGGCCATGCGGCGCTCGAGCGCGGCGACCACGCTTTCGCCCTCATCGGCGATGCCGAGAGCGCCCGCCACGCGGCGGAAATCGTTCCAGATCTGAGCCAGCGAATCTGGTTGGAGGGAAACGACGGTGGGCTCGCCGGGAATGCCGCGCGCCAGAGCCTGCTCGACGTCGCGCAAGCTCACGGCGCACACCTCGCACTGGATTTGGGTGAGGATGTGGGTGGGCGCGAGCTTCGCCAGCACGTCGTCAAACACTTCGTAGATGGAGACCGAGGTGCGCGACGATTCCTTCACCTGCCGGTCGATTTCGCGGCTGTCGGCATCGACGGAGATGCGCGGGCGCGTGCACACGGGAAGCGATTTCACGGATTCGGGGTAATCGCACTCATGCGAGCGCCCCACGAGATGGTCCAACTGGCCGAGGACATCGACGATTTCGGTGGCGCTGGCGATGAGAGAGACGATGCGGTTGGCGGCGCCGCTCATTTGGCGTGCTGTCCGGATGCCGCCTGATTCGGCTCCCACAAGATTTCGGCAGCGCCGGAGACGTGGCTGGCCCATCGGCTCCAGACAAACAGCGCGTCGCTCAGGCGGTTGAGATAGCGCAGGGTTTCGGGCGGAATGTTCTGCGCGCGCGCGAGTGTCACCAGTTCGCGCTCGGCGCGCCGGCACACAGTGCGGCAGACGTGCAATTCGGCGTTCAAGCGGCAGCCGCCGGGCAGGACGAACGAACGAAGGCGCGGAAGAGCGGCTCCCATGGTATCCATTTCGTGCTCCAATTGGGTGACATCGGCCTCGGTGACGCGCGCCTGCTTGGGGTGGACGTCTTCGGGCAGAGTGGCCAGGATGGAGCCGAGATTGAAGAGCTCGTGCTGCACGCGCAGCAGAATGGCGGCGAGCGGGGCCAACTCGGGCGTATGGCTTTCGATCTCTGCAATGGTCGCGAGCGCCACGCCGACGAACGAATTGAGCTCGTCGACAGAGCCGTAGGCGTTGATACGCGCTCCGTCTTTGGGAACGCGCTGTCCGCCGGCGAGCGCGGTCTGGCCCTTGTCGCCCTGGCGCGTGTAGACGCGGTTGATAGCCAGGCGGGGTTCATCGAAGGGTTGATCTGTCATCTTTTTTCAACGGTGAATTCACCGCGATCAAAGTGTACACTAAATCCATAGCGTTCATGTGTAAGCCAAGTTACCGCTTGATGGGGATCGCGTTATCGATCACCATATCGGGCCTGCTGCTTTCGGTTGATGGGGCGCAAAGCAAGCCGGACCGGAAGAAATCGCAGGCCGCGTTTCTACAGGGGCAGGCTGCCGACCAGGCAGGCCACCGCGACGAAGCGATTGCCGATTACAGCCAGGCCATCGAGGCCGATGAAGCGAACTCCGCCGCACTGCGGGCGCGGGCCAAAGACTATCTTCACGCCGGCGACAAAGACAAGGCCATGGCGGACTTCGAGGACGCCATCAAGGTACAGCCCGGCGATGCGCAAGCCTACTTTGCGCGCGGCGAATTCCTGGCCGATAGCGGACAAGCGGAGCGGGCGGCGCAGGATTTCACTACCGCCATCAGCCTGAAGCTGGAACGGACCGAAGTTTACAACGCGCGCGGGCTGGCGTATACGGCGCTGCGGCAATACGATAAGGCGATTGCCGATTTCACGCAAGCGATCAAACTGCGGCTCGACAATCCCGAGCCTTACAAAGGCCGCGGGGTGGCGCTGACCGCGGAGGGAAGATACCGCGATGCGATCGAGGATTTCGGCAACGCGTTAAGCCGCAAAGACGATTACGAAGAGGCCATTGTGGAGCGCGCGCTGGCTTATATCGGAATCGGCGATTTCGCCCATAGCGACCAGGATCTGACGGCGGCGCTGAAGTTGAACGGCGACGATGTGCGCGCCTGGCGGGTGCGCGGCGCGGTGCGCGAACGACTGGGGCACGATAACGATGCGATTGCCGATTACAACGACGCCATCAAGCGCGACCCCAACGATGCGCGGACGTTTCTGGCTCGCGGCGCGGTTTACGCGCGGGAGCAGAGATACCAGGAGTCGCTCGAAGACCGTGACCGCGCGGTGAAGCTGGCGCCGAACAACGCGGAGGCCTACGTTGCTCGCGGCAGCTCCTACCATTTCCTGGGCCAGCACGACAAGGGAATTGCCGACCGCACGAAGGCGATTGAACTCGATCCGGCAAGCGCGCTGGCGTGGACGGCCCGCGGCAACGCTTATTTTCTGCTGAATCGGTACAAGGAAGCGGTGTCCGATTTGCGGCAGGCGATCCGGCTCGATCCAGGCAACCGGCAGGTGCAGGAACTGCTCGACCTGGCGGAAACCAAAGTGCAACAGGCGGATGCCGAGGCGATCGTGAAGCCGCCGCCTCCAGACACGGTGGCGGTGACGCTGCCTAGCGTGGCGCCCGCTCCGACGGTTGCGGAGGCGAAGACCGCGGCGCCAGTGGAAGCACTGGTTGAGGCCAAGCCGGGGGTGAAGGCGGAAGTGAAGCCTGTGGCACCGCCGGAAGTCAAAGTGGAACCGAAGGTGGAGGTGAAACCGGCGACGGCTCCGGCCGAGCTGAAGGCTCCGGTTTCGAAACCGGTTTCCACAGCGACTGAGCTTAAACCTCCTGGTCCGAATCCGGCGCCGGCCGACGTTAAGGTAGCGGTGTCGAAACCTGCGGCGGCAACGGCGGAGGTGAAGCCGGCTGCCCCGAAACCGGTCGCAGCGTCGGAGGTGAAGCCGCCGACTCCGAAACCTGCGGCGGCAACGGCGGAGGTGAAGCCGCCGACTCCGAAACCGGTCGCAGCGTCGGAGGTGAAGCCGCCGACTCCGAAACCGGTCGCAGCGCCGGCAAGCGGCGATACCGCGTTGAGTTTATACAGACGCGGGTTCGCCCTCCTGCAGGACGACCATCCCGCGGAAGCCATCGAGCAACTCGATGCGGCGATCAAAATGGATCCGTCGATGGCGCTGGCGTACAATGCGCGCGGGTACGCACACTACCGGCAGAAGCAATTCGCCGACGCCATCAAGGATTTCGATAAAGCCATCGCGCTCAATCCCACGTACGGCAACGCCTATCTGAATCGCAGTTGGGCGCGCCGCATTACCGGAGACACTGCCGGTGCGGACGCCGACGCCGCCAAGGCGAAGGACCTTTCCGAGAAGAAGTGAAAAAGGCACCGCTCCCTCGGAAGCAGTGAAAGATTACTGAGCCACGACCGCAAGGGAGTGGTGCCTTTCTTCGAACAGTACAGCAAAAGCACCGCTCCCTCGCGGTCGCGGCTCAGAAACACCAGTTGCCGGGTCAGGCGCCGGCTTTGCGGATGAACTCCCAGACCCTGGGGTTGATGAACGGAGCGCTCTGTTCTTTCAGCGCCGCGGGCCAGTTGGCGCGATCGGCCCAGACCTTGCCGAGGCCACGCGTGACTTCGGGATCGCCGCCGGTGAATCCCTCCACCAGCTTGCGCCAGCGCGCGAGAAGCGCCTGCGCTTTCGCCGATTGGGGATCTTCGTCCAGCGATGCTTCGATATCGCGGAACAATTCGCTCCAGGCGCGCGTCGCTTCGGCTTGCAGCGCGGGCGTCCAGTCCTCGCGCTTGCCGGCAAGTTTGGCCTGCGCTTCGGGACTGTAGTATCGGTTCGTGAACTCGGTATTGTCTTGCATTTCGATCACCTCAATGATTCTGGCCAACACCTGGGTGTCGGCCGGTTTGCCGGATGCGATCGCTTCTTCGGCCTCCTGAATGGCGCGAATCGCCTGCTCCAGGCTGCGGCGCTTTTCTTCCAGCGCCAGGCGTTGCGATCGCAGAACTTCGGGGAGGCGGCGCGCTTCGCGGTCGAGCAGAGTCTTGATCTCCTTGAGCGGGAGACCGAGGAACTTCAGCGCGACGATCTGTTCCAGCCGTTCGAGATCGCGCCCGCTGTAGACGCGATACCCGGACTCGGTGCGCCTCGGGCGTAGCACCGCCAGCCGATCGTAATGGTGGAGGGCTCGCACCGTCACGCCGGCGAGATCGGCGAACTCCCTAACTCGGTATCCGCGCATCGCGCCTCCTTATTGAGGATCGACCCTGACGTTGCGTTAGGGTCAAGAATTATTTTAACGGTGGGCCGGCGCGGTTGAAAAAGCATCGCGCCCTTGGGGTGTGTGAAATAATCTCGATGCCGCTTGCCCGAGGCCCGGGAAAAGTCACGGTTTGCGACAAGCGTTAAATGGTCGGTTTATCTGCGTGCATCGGTGTTCATCCGCAGCCGAAAAAAATGCCGTTCCAGGATTTCGCAGGCTTAAGAAATTGGCCACGGATGGACGCGGATGCACACGGATAACAGTACCGCTCCCTTGCTCGCCAAAGCGCGAGTGCCGTCGCGGCTCAGTAGGACGATCTACTAGAATGGCGATGTGGGGAAGATACAGCGGCTGGCGCTCTTCGCGATTGCGGGATTGATTGTCCTCTATGTGTGCGATTACGCGGTGGCGCGCGTGAGGCCGGCGGGCAGCGTGGACGTGCAGATCATGTGGGCGATTAAACAGAAGGACAATCGCATCGATTACGAACTGGGCGATACCGAGACGCGGCCCTGCGTGCATTCGCTGTTGCCGCACATGGGATATGCGCCGTGCTGGTACCTGGCGGGGCACAGGAACCAGACCATTACGGTGAGCAGCCTGATGGGGAAAAGGCACCGCTCCCTCGCGGTCGCGGCTCAGCAAGGCGCTTCGCCACGGAAGCGTGTCTGGACGATACGCGGCACACCATTGCCGGCTGATTTTTCAACGACTTGCGCTGGCAGGCCAGTTGCTCCCCCTATTTGACCATGCGCCGCATTCTTGGTCTGACCGTCGCCGCATGTTTCCGGTGCGGGTGGGGGCAGACGCCATGTCCGCCCATCCAGTTTCAGATTGGGTACGCCGCCAGTTTGACGCCGGCCCAGTCGTCGCACCTGGTTTTGCTGAAGCAGGCGGATGGATCGTACACCGGCATCGAAATCTCCAGCAGTCCGCCCTATCAGATTCTGAGCACGACTCCGAACTATCAGAAGCAAGTGATGGCTTGTCCGGCGCCGGTGAACTTTACGCCTCCGGTCCAGGTGCCGCAGGCGATCGCGCAGGCCAAGTCGGGCGGATATGTCTCAGTCAGCTTGCTCAACCAGACACCCCGATTTGGCGCGCCCGTACTCCTCGATGTGGTGGCGTTCGATTCGGGATTCCATTTCATCGGCGAGAACCTATACCCGCTGAATAACCAGAGCACAACCGGTTACGGACTGCAGGTGTCGGTTCCCGCCGGCACGCCTGTCCTGGCGGATCTGAACGGCGATGGCATTCTCGACATTGTGGTTCCGGCGGCTATGTCCGGGGACGGCGATAACTTCGTATCGGGTTTCGAGGCGTTTCTGGGAACCGGCGGGGCGAGCTATCAGGCTCCGGTGTTTTACCAGGCGTCGCTGACCGGCGATTCCGCCTGGTATTCGGGTGCGGTCGCGGTGGCGGACGTGAATGGCGATGGCAAGCTCGATGTGGCGCTGACAAGCTACAGCGGGCAAGGGATGGGAAGAATCTCAGTGTTTCCCGGCAATGGCGACGGAACGTTTCGGGCGTCGCAGCTTGCCATTTCGCTCCCGGCCGGAGACTTCCCGCCGGGACCGATCGCGGTGGCCGATTTCAACGGGGACGGCATCGAGGATATCGCGTATTGCTACAACAGCGGGCCAGTCGGGTTCGTCGCAGTCGCTCTTGGGGAAGGGAACGGGAACTATGCCGCGCCGCAATCCTACCCCGGCGCCGGACCTCTGACCGTTGGGGACGTGGACGGCGACGGCAATTTGGACATTGTTGTCGAGGGAACGTCGATTCTATATGGCGATGGCAAGGGCAATTTTCCGCGGCGGCGCGATATGATAGGCGTGGCCACGGGCAGCGCGATCCTGACCGATTTCAATGGCGATGGCTTGACCGATATCGTGATCGGAACGGGCAACGCTTCGGTTCTGGCGGGCGGATTCGTGGCGGTCTATCCGGGCGAGAGCAATGGCGCATTCGTCGCCGCGCCGGAGACGTTGGTGGCGGGATTGGCGCCTGTTGACTCGGCCGCGATTGCCGCCGGAGATCTGAACGGCGATGGAATTCCGGATATCGCGTTGGCGTTCGGACCGAAAGCGCAGCCGGCCCAGAATACGCTGGCAATCCTGAAGGGCAACGGCGACGGCAGCCTGACGACGGGATATATGGCGATGCTCGCGAATATGCCGGTTCAGGTTTCGATCGCGGACTTAAACGGTGACGGCAAACCGGATGTGGCCGTGCTCGAGCAGGGCCCCAATGGCGCCGTGGAAGTCTTCCTGGGACAAGGGAATGGAACATTCGGAGGGCCGATCGCAACCGCCATTCCCGCCGGCGGCGCGAGCCTGGCGGTGGGGGATTTCAACGGCGACGGGAAGCTCGATTTGGCGGTGATCACGGCAAACAGCCTGGAGATTCTCCCCGGCAACGGCGATGGCACGTTCGGCGCGCCGATCGTCACCGTTCTAAACTTTTCGCCGGCATCGATTACCGCCGGCGATTTCAACGGCAACGGCAAACCGGACGTGGCGATCGCCAACCCAGGCACCGCGGGGAATATGGACGGGACGCTGGTGGTGCTTCTCGGCAACGGCGACGGAACGTTTGCCGCTATGCCGGGCATACCGATGTCGTATGGAGTCAACATTGGTCCCTTCTTCGTCACCAGCGACGATTTGAACCGCGATGGGAACCTCGATCTGGTGGCGCTGACCGCAGCGCCGGGCGCGTATTCCGGCGGGGCCGCGGTGTTACTCGGCAACGGCGACGGGACGTTTCAGACGCCGGTGATCTATCCCGTGCCGATCGCGTTCGGGACGGCCAGCGTCGCGGCCGCGGACCTCAACGGTGATAAAATTCCCGACCTCATCCTTCCCGGAGGCTATCTGCTCGGCTTGGGCGATGGCACGTTTCAGCCGTTCGCCGCGGCGCCCATCGGCCCTCAGGCTATTGCCGATTTCAACGGCGATGGCAAAGTGGACTTCGCTTCGCTCCCGGGCTTCGGCGTGGCGGTGACGCTGAATCTCTCGCCGGCGGGTTCGGATCCGCCGCTGTTGGTATACTCGGCCGCCAGCCTGGCTGCCGGACCGCTCGCTCCGGAATCGATTGGGGCGGCGTTCGGCGCGAACCTGGCGAGCACGGTCGCGGTAGGCGACACTTCTTCGCCGCCGGACACGCTTGCCGGCATAACGGTGTCGGTAGTGGATTCCGCCGGAACGTCGCGAACCGCTCCGCTGCTCTACGTTTCGCCGCACCAGATCAACTTCCAAATCCCGGCGGGAACGGCGGCCGGTATGGCTACGATCTCGGTATCGGGACCGGGTATTCCCAGCGCCAGCGCGCAGGTGCAAATCGCGTTCGCTGCGCCCGCACTGTTCACGGCTAATGCCGGCGCGGTCGCCACGGGATACCTGCTGAGCGTGGATGTCAGCGGCGAGACGAAGCAGCCGTTTTCTACCGTCCAGAACGGACTGGTGGTGCCGGCGCCGGTCAACGTCAACTCCGGAGCGGTGCAACTGTACCTGGTGTTGTTCGGCACCGGCATCCGCAACGTCGCCACATCGTGCTTTGTGGATTCGGGCATTCCGTACGCGCAAATCGACTTTGTGGGGCCGAAACTGCTCGATGCGGTTGGCGTCGACCAGGTGAACTTGCTCATGCCGTCGTCGTCGGTGTCGCCGTTGCCTATCGGAAATATACCCATCGCGTTCAACTGCGGCGGAATCGTCACGAATACGGTTTACGTCGCCATCCAGTGACTTGGTACTCTGGGAATTCGTGCCGATTTCCCAAAAGCTGGTTCGAACCTATTTCCTTCTTGTGCTCTTCCTGGCGTTGCGGGCGTTCGGGAATTTGAGCCTGGCGTGGGGCACCAAGCATATGCCGGAGAAGCTGGCGGGTGATCCGCTGGTGTACATTCGCTCGATGCTCGATCCCGGTATCGCGATGGGGATCGCGATGCTGATTCTGGCGCTGCTGGTGCGGCTGGCGCTGCTGAGCGTGGCCGATCTGAGTTTCATTCTGCCCATGACGGCAATCGGATATGTGCTGGCGGCGCTGCTCGGCCGCGTGTTTCTGCATGAGGCGGTGAGCGCGCAGAGGTGGCTCGCGGTGATGCTTATCTTCGGAGGCGCGGCGCTGGTGAGTTCCACTCCGCAGGCCACCACGGGAAAGATGGAGGGCTCGAAATGACCTGGGTGCTGGTGACCGTGATGGTGGTGGCGACGGTGCTGAGCGACCTGCTGCAGAGCTTCGAGATGAAGCGGGCCGGAGAGCAATCGGTGGGAGTGCGGGGGGTGGGGCGATTGCTGCGCATGATTGCGGCGCGCAGGTATTTGCTGCTCTCGATTGTGTGCCTGGCGTTTTCGTTCTTCGCGTTTATGGCGCTGGTGCAATCGGCGCCGCTGAGTTTCGCGGTGCCGGTGTCGGCGTCGAGTTTCATTCTGGAGACAGTCGCGGCAAAGGTGCTGCTGAAGGAACAGATCGGCGGGCGGCGGGCGGCGGGTTGCCTGCTGGTGCTGTGCGGCGTGGCGCTGCTGGGGAAATGAAACCGGTGTGCACCGCAAGGCGAAAACAATTATTCACCACAGAGGCACGGAGAAACGGAGTACGGATATAAAGGTGAGCGGCGAGTTTGGGATCGCACCGTCTTCCCCAAGTTGAGGTGGAAGAACACAGAGATGGCCGCCTGCGGGCGGCCTTTTGCGGCGGGTTGATCGGCACGGAGAAAAGGCACCGCTCCCTCGCGGTCGCGGCTCAGTAGGGAGGTCGCGGCTCAGTAGGGAGGTCGCGGCCCAGTAGGGAGGTCGCGGCTCATTATCGGGACTACTCTTCCAGATTCACGGGCACGAGGGTGCCGCCGCGAATGTAGTAATCGCTGCCGCGCCAGCGGATGCTGCGGCGGGCGAAGCTGGCGGCCCAGATGAGAAACGCCAGGGCGTCCCAAAGTGGGATCAGGGGCATTTTGCGCCAATAGGCAGGCTGCTTCAGGCCCCAGGTGGCGATGGTCGCGGTGAGGGCGCAGCGCATGGCGAAATAGGTTCCTAGGTATGCGGCGGCGACAGTCCAGGTGGGGTGAATGGCGATGGCGGCGAGCGCCCACAGCAGGCCGTGCGTGAAAAGAAGGCCGAAATGACCCCACGGGCGCATGAAGCGCATTACGGTGATCCAGCGGAGGCGCTTGTAGATGAGATCCTTGATGGAATGGTAGTCGGCGACGGTATCGATGGTGTAGCGCGAGAGCTCGACTTCCACGCCCTGGTCGGCAATCAGGCGGCCGACCAGCAGATCGTCGGCGGGGCGATTTTCGATGGATTCATACCCGCCGAAGGCGGCGAGGCGGTCGCGGGTGGTGGCGATGGTGGGGCCAAGCGCGAATTTGACGCCATCGAGCTGCCACGCCACCACGATGCCGGCGTAGAAGTCCGACATCATGCCCACGGATTGCAGACGGTCGGCGAAGCTGCGCTCGTCGATGGAGCGGTAGAAGCAGGTGACCGCGCCGATTCTGGGATCGGAAAGCGGGGCCACCACCTGGCGCAGGTAATCGGGGCGCACGCGCACGTCGCTGTCGCTGATCACCACGTGCTCGTAGGCCGCTTCGCTCACCATGCGCGCGAGTTTCGCGACCTTGTCGTTGGAAGCGTCGCGCCCAGAGCCGAATAACACTCGGATGAGGCGGGCGGGGAACTCGCGCTTGAGGCGTTCGATGAGCGGGAGGGCGGGATCTTCGCGATCGCCCACGCAGAAAATGATTTCGTATTCGGGGTAATCCTGCCGGCAGAAGCTGGCGTAGTTCTCATACGCGTCGGGATCGAGGCCGCGCACGGGTTTGAGATTGCTCACCGGTGGAGTGAAGCTGGGATCGAATTGGCGGACCGGGCGGCGGAAGAACTTCCAGCAACTAAAAAGGGCAATTCCGTAATAGACGAAGGGCCCGGCTGCGACTACCAGCAAAGCTAGCGTGAGGGTGCTCATCAGATTCAGTTTTTTGACGTAAGACCCTGTTTTTAGAGTACATCATGCTGCCGGCTTTCTGTTTTTTGATAGATTGGAGTCTTGTGCGGCATTGCTGGATTTACGCACTTGAAGTCGCGGCCCGATCCCTCGCGGATTCGTGCGGCCGTGGCTACGATTGTGCATCGCGGTCCCGATCAGCAAGGGGTCTTCGAGACGGGAGTCGTCTCGCTGGCGATTGCCAGGTTGAAGATTATTGATCTCGAAACCGGCACGCAACCCTTCTTTTCGCCCGATGGCGATACCGTCATCGTCTTCAACGGCGAAGTCTACAACCACGAGGAGTTGCGGCGGGAACTGGAGCAGCGCGGCCACGTATTCCGCTCGCACAGCGACACGGAAGTGGTATTGCATTCGTTCCTCGAATGGGATCTCGACTGCTTCGCGCGCCTTCGCGGCATGTTTGGGCTGGCGCTGTGGACGGAATCGCGCGGGCGGCTGGTGCTGGCGCGCGATCGCATGGGAATCAAGCCGCTGTACGTGGCGCGACGCGGCGCGGACCTGTATTTCGCCTCGGAATTGAAATCGAACTTCGTACACCCCGAGATCGAGCGGAATCTGAATCCGGCGGCGCTCGATTGCTACTTGTCGCTCAATTACGTGCCGGCGCCGTACACCATGGTGGAGGGGATCGAGAAGCTGGCGCCGGGGCATTGGCTCGAGTGGCGGGCGGGCGAGGTGCGGTCGGCGGCGTATTGGCAGATTCCGCGCGGCGTGGAGCGGAAGTGGACGCTGGAAGATGCGAAAACACAGCTCGACTCGCTGCTGCGCGAATCGGTGCGGGAACATTTGCTCTCGGATGTGCCGTTGGGACTGTGGCTGAGCAGCGGGCTGGATTCGTCGAGCTTGCTGCATTACGCCGCGGCGGCCTCGTCCACGCGGCTGAGGACACTCTCCATTTCGTTCGCGGGCCGCAGTTTCGACGAAGCGCCGCCGATTCGCCAACTGACGGCGCAGTACGGCACCGATCATCAGGAGTTCGACGTCAATCCGGAGGGTGGGCTGGCGGATGCGATCGAGCAGTTCGCGTATCATTTCGACGAGCCGAATGCCGATGGCGGAGCGGTGCCGGTGTGGTTTCTTTCGCGGATGACGCGGGAACACGTGACGGTGGCGCTGAGCGGGGAAGGCGCGGACGAGCTGTTCGGCGGGTATCTGACGTATCGCGCGGACATGCTGGCGCGGTGGGTGCGGAAGCTGCCGCGATGTATCTTGCGGCTGGGTTCGACCGCCGCGGCGCTTTTGCCGGTTTCCGATGAGATAATCGGCTTCGAATATAAGGCCAAGCGGTTTCTGGAGGGATGCCTGCTGCCGGCCAACCGCGCCCATGTCTATTGGAACGGCGTGATCTCCCGTGGCTTGGTGGATTTGCCTCTGCCGAATGCGCTCGACGGCATTTTGCGCGATCTTTCGAGGGCAGGCGACGAGTTGGAAGAGTATTTGCGGTTCGACCAGCAATATTATCTGCCGGACGACCTGCTGGCGAAGGTGGACCGCATGAGCATGGCGCATTCCATAGAAGTGCGTCCGCCATATCTCGATCACCGCATCGTGGAATTTGCCGCCACGCTGCCGGCGCACCTGAAAATTCGCGGCAGAAAACAGAAAATCGTGCTGCGCGAGCTCATGCGGGGGAAATTGCCGGATTCTACGCTGCGGCGCCCCAAGACCGGTTTCGATTTTCCGGCGCACCACTGGCTGCGCGGTCCGCTGCGCACGCTGATGATGGACACGCTTTCGGCCGACAATTGGCACAAAGACCTGTTCAACCCGGATGGGCTGCGCTATTTCGCCGAGAGCCATCTGCGGCGGCGCAAGAATCTGGGCTATGAACTCTGGGGCATCATGTTGCTGCTACTCTGGATGAAAAAATGGGGAATTCAGCCGATTCAAACTCCGGCCGCCCGGCCGGTTCCCGCGGGAATCTTTACCTCTACCTAGGCGTGGCGCTGGTGGCCGCGGCCATTTTTCTGGGTTGTATTCTTTCTCCGCCATCGCTGATGGACGATGTGGACGCGGTGCAGGCGCAGATTGCGCGCAATATGCTGGCATCCGGCGATTGGGTGACGGCGCGGCTCGACGGCATTGTTTACCTGGAAAAATCGCCGTTGATTTATTGGCTGATCGCGATTTCGTACAAGATTTTCGGCGCGTTCGATTGGGCGGCGCGCATTCCGGTGGCGCTGGCGTCGATCGGGTTGGGATGGCTCACGGCGGCATTCGGCGCGTGGGCTTTCGGCAAGCGGGCGGGGTTACATGCGGGGCTCGCGGTGTCCACGTGCATCGGCTTGTTTCTGTTTACGCGCATCCTGATTCCCGACGTGATGCTGACGGCCATGATCGCGCTCTCGATGTGGGCGTTTCTGCGGTGCCTCGACGAGGAAGAGCAGCGGCCGCGCATGTGGGCATGGGTGATGGCCGCGGGCCTGGGAGTGGGGCTGCTGCTGAAGAGCGCGATCGCGCTGGTTTTCCCGGGCGCGGCGGCGTTCCTGTACCTGCTATTCACGCGGCAGTTGTTTTCGCGCACGGTGTGGCGGCGCTTGCACCCGTGGAGCGGGCTCGCGATCATGCTCGTGATCGCGGCGCCATGGCACGTGATCGCGACACTGCGCAATCCGCCGTATTTCGATTTCACCATGCGCAGCGTGCCGGGAGAATGGCACGGATTTCTGTGGTTCTATTTCATGAACGAGCAGGTGCTGCGGTTTTTGAATTTGCGCTATCCGCGCGATTACAATACCGTGCCGCGGCTGTATTTCTGGCTGTTTCATTTGTTGTGGCTGTTTCCCTGGAGCGTCTATTTTCCGGCCATCGCGAAGCTGAAATTCAGACCGTTGGATCGTGCCGGCCGGACCCGACTTCTGGCACTCTGCTGGACGGGATTTTTGCTGGTCTTTTTCACCTTCTCTACCACGCAGGAGTATTATTCGATGCCGTGCTACCCGGCGTTGGCGCTGCTGCTCGGCTCGGCGATGGCGGAAGGCGGCGATTGGGTGCGGCGCGGCACGCGCGTGCTGGCCGCTGTGGCGGGACTCGCGGCGGTCGCATGCATCGCCATTCTGATCGCGGTGCGCGGCGTGCCATCGCCCGGCGATATTTCGCAGGCACTCTCGCGCAATCCGGGTGCGTATACGCTATCCCTCGGGCACATGGAGGACTTGACGCTGGATTCGTTTGCGTATTTGCGCCTGCCGCTGGCGCTGGCGGCGATAGCATTTCTGATTGGGGCGTTGGGGAATCTACGCGCCATCGGGCGGCGGGCGTTTCTGGCGACGGCCTTGATGATGGTGGTATTCTTCCATGCGGCGCGGTTGGCGATGGTGGTGTTCGACCCGTATTTATCGTCGCGGCCGCTGGCCACGGCGCTCGACCATGCGCCGCGGGGGACGTTGGTGGTGGATCACCACTACTACACGTTCTCGTCGATCTTTTTCTATACCAATCGCACGGCGTGGCTGCTGAACGGGCGATTCAATAATCTGGTGTACGGATCGTACGCGCCGGGAGCGCCGAACGTTTTTCTGAATGACGCCGAGTGGCGCGATCTGTGGCTGGGCGAGCGGCGGTCTTACATCGTCGCCAATGACGAACAACGGCCGCGGTTCGAAAAACTGGTCGGCGAAGGCGCGCTATACACGGTGGCGGAGAGCGGCGGGAAGATGCTGCTGACGAATCAGCCGCTTCCTACGGCGATGGCTCAGTTGACTCCGTAGTGTGGTGGGGCAGCCTTTCAGGCTGTGCCCGGAGGGCCCCCACCGCTTCCCAGCGGGTCCGCCGGCTGAAAGCCCTCCCCAGAGGGACCCCGGGCAGGATTGCCCGCCCCACATTGCCTGTCATGTATTTGTAGTCCAGCTAAGCTAAGTACTCCATTTCATAAGTTTCGCCAACGTATTCTGCCGCAACCGCTCCCTCGCGGTCGCGGCTCTGAACGAGGCTGCATGCTGAGCGGCGGCCGTGAGGAAGAGTTTGCAGCGCGGCTGCGGAATACGCATCTGTGTTTGCGAAATGGCGTACTAAGCTAGCGCCAATCAAAAATACGGCTTCGTACTGACATCGCTCGCATTCGCCACGCCGGATGGCTATCCGCTGGCGAGTTACAAAGTGGAATTCCGGCGAAATAGCGCTCACGATTGACGCTGTCGCGCGTCCAGTCGATACAGGGAGGAATTGCTTCATGCTTCGATTGAGAATTCTGTTCGCTTCCATCGCGCTCGCCACCGCCTCGACCGCAGTGCGCGCGCAAAGCATTTTGACGCTACCGGACGTGAGCCAGCGCGCCATGGTGAGCCAGAGGATCGGGCTCACCGATATCATCATCAGCTATCATCGTCCGCTGGTGAACGGCCGCAAAATCTGGGGAGGCATTGTGCCATACGGGCAGGTGTGGCGCGCAGGCGCCGACGAGAATACCACTATCGATTTTTCGACGCCGGTGACGGTCGAAGGTCAGACACTCGCAAAAGGGGAATACGGACTCCATATGATCCCGGGAACGGATTCGTGGACCGTAATCTTCTCGAAGAACTCCAGCGCGTGGGGAAGTTTCACTTATAAGGAGGCGGAAGACGCGCTGCGAGTGACGGTGAAACCCCAGCCGTGCGACACGCATAACGCCTTAACCTACGAATTCGACGAGGTTAAACCGGAATCCGCGGTGGTTAAACTCGAATGGGAGAAGCTCGCTGTGCCGGTTACAGTGGCGGCAAGTGAGACCGAGGCCACGTTGGCCAGCATGCGCAACGAAATGCGCGGCGGGAAACAGTATGTCTGGCAAAGCGGTGCGGAGGCGGCGCAATACTGTCTCGCCCATAAGGTTGCGCTCGAGGAGGGGCTGGCGTGGGCCAATACCTCGATCACCATAGAGGAACGGTTCGAGAACCTGATCCTGAAGGCTGACTTACTGAAGGCGTTGAATCGGGACTCGGAGGCGGCGCCCATCCGGGAAAAGGCCATCAGCGCCGCGAATGTCAACCAGATTTACTTCTATGCGCGAGGATTGCAGGCGCAGAATCAACCCGAGCAGGCGATGGAAATTTTCCGGCTGACCGTGAAGCGCTACCCAGATCATTGGCTGGGACATATGGCGGCGGCGCGCCTGGCGTCGGCATCGGGAAATTACGAGGCGGCGTTGAAAGAAGTGAAACTGGTGCAGGGAATGGAGATTCCCGACATTCAGAAGCCCAACCTCGTGACTCTGATAAGGCGGCTGGAGAACAAGGAAGATATTAACCGATAACGTAGACGAGCTGATTGGGACATAGCTGGTGGTGGGTAGCCAATCCTGGCTGCCCCACTTAACGGAGCGTCTCGAATGACCGACGCCTGATTTTTTCACAGACCCTTGCGGTCGCGGCACTTCACTCAATTGGCTCAGAGCTTTACCGTGACGGTCTTCACTTCGGTGTATTGGTGCAGGCCGTACTCGCCGAGTTCGCGGCCGATGCCGGACTGCTTGAACCCGCCGAAGGGCGCGGCGGCATCGAACACGTCGTAGCAGTTAATCCAGACGGTGCCGGCGCGGACGTTGTTGGCGATGGCGTGCGCTTTGGTAATGTCTTTCGTCCAGACGGCGGCGGCCAATCCGTAGTCGGTGCGGTTGGCGCGCTGTACGACTTCGTCCATGTCGCGGAACTTGATGATGCTCATCACCGGTCCGAAGATTTCCTCCCTGGCGATGGTCATATCGTCCTTGACGTCGGCGAAGACGGTGGGCTGGACGAAGTAGCCGCGGTCGCCCACGCGATTGCCGCCGCAAACCAGGCGCGCGCCTTCCTTCTTCCCGCTATCGATGTAGTGCATGACTTTGTTGTACTGGTCCTGATCGACCTGCGGGCCCTGCTCGGTTTTGGCGTCGAACGGATCGCCCACGGTGCGCTTGCGGGCGCGCGCGGCGCTGCGCTCCACGAACTCGTCGTAGGCTTTCTCCTCTACGAAGAGGCGCGAACCGGCGCAGCAGCACTGGCCCTGATTGAAGAACAGCGCGAAGTGGGCGCCCTCGATGGCCTGGTCCATGTCGGCATCGGCGAAGACGATGTTGGGGCTCTTGCCGCCGAGTTCGAGTGTCACCCGCTTGAGATTGGATTTGGCGGAGGCTTCCATGATGAGGTGGCCGACCTCGGTCGAGCCGGTGAACGCGACCTTGTCGACGTCCATGTGGCGGGCGATGGCGGCGCCGGCGGTGGGGCCGTAGCCGGGAAGCAGGTTCACCACGCCCGCGGGGAATCCGGCTTCGAGAAGCAGTTCGCCGACGCGGAGCGCGGTGAGCGGAGTCTGCTCGGCGGGCTTCATGACGACGGTATTGCCGGTGGCGAGCGCCGGCCCGAGCTTCCACGCCTGCATGAGCAGCGGGAAATTCCAGGGGATGATCTGCCCCACGACGCCCACGGGCTCGTGGCGGGTGTAACAGAAGTAATCGCCCTGAATGGGGATGGTGCGGCCCTGGACCTTGTCGGCCCAACCGGCGTAGTAGCGATAGCAGGCGATGGTGAGCGGCAGGTCGGCCGCGGCGGCGACGGCATATGGCTTGCCGTTATCGAGGGATTCCAATCGCGCCAGCTCGTCGGCATGGCGTTCGATGAGGTCGGTCAGCTTGTTCAACAGCCGGCCGCGTTCGGCGGCGGACATTTTGCGCCACGGCCCGCCTTCGAAGGCGTCGCGCGCGGCTTTGACGGCGCGGTCGACATCGGGGGCGTCGGCTTCCGCCACTTCGCAGATGACTTCTCCAGTGGAAGGATTGACGGTGGGGAACTTCCTGCCGGAAGCGCTATCCACCCACTGATTGTTGATGAGCAGTTTGGTCGCCGACACAGCGACCTGGGCTTCCCTTTGGGGAGCGGTGACTGTTGCCATGATTTTGCTCCTTCGGCCGAGATTCTCTGAGTGTCTACGCGGTCGGCCTGTGATAGACACGATATCACTTTCGGCGGAGGATGGAAGCGGCAGATGGTCGGTTCGATACGTTGGTCGCTGGGAAAGGCATGGCTCCCTCGCGGGAGTATGAAATAATCTCGATGCCGCTTGCCCGAGGCCCAGGTACAGACGCGATTTGCGGCAACCGTTAAATGGCTGGTTTTATCCGTGTTCATCCGTGGCCGAAAAATCACTGTTCCAGAATTTCGTAGAACTTCAGATTCGGTCGAGTTTTGGGCCTTAAGAAATCGGCCCCGGATGAAGACAGATGCACGCAGATAACAGCACCGCTCCCTCGCGGTCGCGGCTCAGTAAGTCTGCCAGCCAAGCACCGGGACTTTGCCGTTGACCATCTCGGGGAAGGGCGGGGAATCGAACATCAGGTAGGGATGGGCGCGATCGAGGGCGCTCGCCTGATCGAGCCGGGCGCGGATTTCCGCCGGGATGGTGAATTCGAGGGCGTGCAGGTTGGATTCGAGCTGACTCATTTTGGTGGCGCCGATGATGATCGAAGATACCCCGCGCTGGGTGGCGACCCACTTGAGAGCGACTTCCGCGGGCGGGCGGCCGATCTGTTTGGCGGCTTCGAGAAGCACCTCGAGGATGCGCCAGTTGCGCTCGGTGCGTTTTTCGAACACGGGATTGCCGGACGAGCTTATGGTTTCGAGACGGCCCTCGCCGGTTTCGCCGCGCTTGTACTTGCCGGTGAGAAATCCGCTGGCGAGCGGACTCCACGGACAGATTCCCATGCCGAATTCGAGGGCCGCGGGGATGTGCTCGCGCTCGATGCTGCGCTCCACCAGCGAATATTCGAGCTGGAACGCGATGGCAGGTTCGCTATGGGCAAACTGGGCGATGGTCTGGGCGCGCGCGGCGTACCAGGCGGGAACGTCGGAGAATCCGAAATAGCGGACCTTGCCGGCGCGGACGAGGTCGTTCATGCTGGCCATTACCTCTTCGACTGGTGTAGTGCCGTCCCAGACGTGCATCCAGTAGAGGTCGATGTAGTCGGTTTGGAGGCGGCGCAGGGAGCCTTCGAGCGCGCGGTAGAGGTTTTTGCGTCCGTTGCCGCCGGCGTTGGGATTGGCGGGGTCGGCACTGAAGGTGTATTTGGTGGCGAGGACGATGCGGTCGCGGAGGTTGCGCGCGCGGATAAGGCGCCCGCAGATCTCTTCGCTTTTTCCGCCGGTGTAGAGGTCGGCGGTGTCGAGGAAGTTGCCGCCGGCTTCGAGATAGGCGTCGAGCATCTGGCCGCAGGTGGCTTCGTCGGATCCCCAACCCCATTCGGTTCCGAAAGTCATAGTGCCCAGGCAGAGCGGGCTGACGCGCAGGCCGCTGCGTCCCAAAGTCAGATATGGCGTGAGCGACATGTTAAACGGACGCCGCGCGGGAGCCCGCAGATTCGGGGAACAAACCGGAGACGGGCAGCGTCTGTGTCCGCATGCGCACTGTTGCTGTCTTGCTGTTTGTGACTGGGGTCGGGGCATTGGCCCAATCGAGGGCGGTTTTCGATGTGGCATCGGTCCGCGCGGGACATCCGGGGCAGGAATCGATTGAATTCGGGCCCGCCAGTCTGACCTTGCGAAACGCGCGCCTGAATGTTTGCATTCGCGAGGCGTATGGGGTGCAGGACGCGCAGGTGAGCGGGCCCGCGTGGATGGGCGACGTCTGGTTCGACATCTTCGCGAAGGCGGCGAAAGAGGCTTCGCGCGCCGAGTTGCGGGAAATGCTGCAGGCGCTGCTGGGGGAGCGGTTCAAGCTGGCGGTACATCGCGAGAACCGGGAGATGACGGCGCTGATTCTCACAGTGGCGAAGAGCGGGCACAAGCTCCAACCCACGGAGACGGAGGGGTCGCCCAGCTTCGAGACGGGGAAGATGAATGCGACGGGGCGCGGCGCTACGATCGAGCCGCTGGTAGCGTTAGTTGCGAGGGAGCTTCGCGAGCCGGTGATCGACCAGACAGGACTGAAGGGCAGATTCAACTATTTTGTCGATATCGAACCGTATTTCAGCGAAGAGAGCCGAAAGGCGCAGGTTCCGGGAGGTGGGCCTCCGCCGGACGCCAACGCGATTATCGCCGTGGCGTTTCAAAAGGAGCTTGGGCTGAAGGTGGAGGCGAAGAAGGCGCCGGTGGAGGTGATCGTGGTGGATCGCGTGGAGAAGGCGCCGACGGAGAATTGAAGGGGAGCGGGGGGCAACTCGCTCTGCTTGATACGGCCAGATGCTCGGGTCACCGACTCGCGAGTACCTTGGTCTCCCCTGCTAAACTTTGAATATGGACCGGGTTGAGGAGATCGAAGCGGCAATCGCGAGCCTGCCACCGGAAGAGTACCGACGCCTGGTTGACTGGATCCGCGCGCAGGACCAGGCGCGCTGGGACGAGCAGATGGACCGGGATTCCGGCGCCGGTAAGTTGGATTTCCTCTTCAGGGAGGCGGAGGAGGAATCCGCGCAAGGGCTGGTCCGCGACTGGCCTCCGAAGTGAACTCCGTTGCTACCCGTCGTTTCTGGGCCTTGTTCCACGCGCTTCCCGATGATGTCCAGCAGCTGGCCATCAAGAATTATCGGTTATGGCGCCGCGACCCGCATCATCCATCGCTCCATTTCCGCCGGTTGCAGGGCAGCGCGGACCGCGTCAGCGTTCGCGTCGGAGACCACTATCGCGCACTCGGTACATTGACAGCGGACACGATCACGTGGGTATGGATCGGCACTCACGGCGAATACGACCGACTCGTGGGTTCCTGACCTGGCGGCGTTCACGGTCGACGTAAGTGCGCCCCACGAAAGTTCACTTGGCGGTTCGGACGTGATGCGGCCAATTAGAACTTCTTCAAGCGGTCAAGGACCTAGTACCCACCGTCGTCCCGTGCGGCTTGCAGTAATTCGAGTACTTCGTAACGTTTTCTCGGTTTGCTCACCAGAGCATGAAAGCGTAACGCTTTCAACGAAAGGAAACGAAAATGAATAACAATATGAAACAAGTGGCCGAGAATTCCCAGGAGGTGACAGCCACTTGGAGGAACAGAATGCGCGGTACAGCGCTGCTGATCGCCATCGCGGCCGCAGCCGGCGTGACGGCGCAGAACGCCGTGGCGCAGGGGGTTTCCAGCGGCCCGTGCTTTGTCAGTGCGACCGACTGCATTTTGAATACGATCGCCGCTACGCCAAATCCGGTAGTGGTGGGTACCACCCTCGAACTCACGACCGATCCCGCGAAGTTTGAGTTCACCGCGGGAACCGTAGTGATGGTTACGCCTATCAATTTCGCATTTTATGGTGGCCTCGTGCCCCCCATGATTACCCTATGCGGTCCGGCCGGGACAAACGGAGCATTTCAGGTCTGCGCGCCCGACCCAGGCGGCGCCAGACTTCGGATTCCAATACCGGCCGGGCCGCCCATCGGCGACACCCTGATTCAAAAAGGAACCGAACCTCCCACCGGCTTCTGGGTTCTGTTCGCATATAATCCCGCCGTGGCTGGGTTCCCAAAATTCGTCACCCCGGCTAAAGAGGCGCCTCTGCCGACCACGATTCAGTTCGTCCCGACCGCCGGCAGTTCGAGCAGCGCGACTCTGCCGCCCCCGGTTGTGCAGAACCTTGGTATCACCGGCGCGCCCACGGGTTTGCCCGACTGTGCGCCGGCTCCGATCACCCTCGGGACGGGCACATCGACGCCGCCGATCGTCTACGGGGCAGTGTCCGGCTTGGAATTTCAGCCGGGCGCGAGGGTGCTGGTGTCCTATATCTACTTCGTCGATCCCAACAATAACGTATTCCGAACGGACTACAACGGCAAGGACTCGCACACAGAGGCGATAACGTCGCAAACGCCAGGAAACTCCACAACTCTGGGGTTCTCGATTAATGTAGAGGCGATTCATCAGGCCGGGGGCGACCCCTACAGCTTGGGGGGCAACTACTACGTACAGGTTCAGAACCCCGACGGTCAGATCTCGGGTGGTCCGATCACTTTCACGTTCCAACCGTGGCCATATTATGGCCACTGCCAATAACTCGAACATCCAATTCTAAACGTGGATGAGCTTGCCGTCTGCGCGTCGCGCAGGCGGCAAGCCGCGTTTTCGTCGATTCTTGTAAATCGATTCGGAACCACCTCGTGTTTCGCGCGTTGAGCGTAATGATGAAGCCTGCCGCCCCTGGCCCGTGCTGCGCATGTAGGTTGCTCGATTCGCCTGTTTAAGGCGGAGAATATCGCCTCCGGATGAACTGTTCCCGTTGAAAGATCTGTTCAGTTACCCTGCGCTCCAGAAAGCTGCGTGAAGAAACTGCCCCCGCCAGCGGTGAGCCTGTCGAGCACCGGTCGCACAGTTCCTATAAGCAGCCATCGCTGGGGATGGGTATTGATCTGCTCATAGAGGAGGTAAAGCCGTATCCACTGCGGATCACGGCGAAAGGCGTGCCGGCCAACTATTCTTTCACTGTCGATCTGGTGATGTTTGACGACGGCACAACGTGGGGACCGGCCAAGACGCAAGCTGGTAAGCAGCTACTATCAAGAATTCAAGGCGCGGCACCGAAGCGCCGTTGAGTGGTCACTCCGCCAGCAGAACGGGGTTCTTACCGATAACGGCTGCGTTATGGTAGATTGACCTGCTCACTTGGAAGTGTTGTCGCCTTATCTCGCCCACCTGCCAGCCTTGGCCGGATCACGTGTGTCCCCAAAGATCCGATCAGTTTGCAGTCGGCACTTTCAACGCTGAATCCACTACGAGACGCTTCACCACCACTTTCCCCGGTACGACTTCGAGTCCCAACTGACGAAGCGCCGCGAAGATGGTAGGGAAGGACGAGTCCTGATCTTTGCCGAAGTGAAAACCGGGCAGCGAATCCGGTGCGGCATCGAGGCTGATATCGTAGGTTCCCGCGAGGTCCGTGGCGTTCTTGACGGTCCGGCCCATCATTACAGTCAGTGAGGTTGCCAAGCCGTCCATGGTCTCCGCGGTCCATTCAAAGTGGCCGTTGCTTCGCATGCTCGCCCCCGGCCGGGCGTCAGCCGCCGATTCCTTCAGCTTTGGGCCGCCTTTTGCGACGGTCAATGAGTAGCCGGATTCCTCCTGCGTTTCCCAATGCAGCTTCATTTGGAACCGGTCCACCAAAAGACTCTGCAACATTTCCGGGATATCGCCCTCAGGCACGCCGGGCGGAACGTTCGCCATGACGCTGTACCGCCGATCCCTCATCCAGTCGGGCGCACGTATGTCGAGCGGCATAACTTTGTAAGCGCGGCAGAGAAGGCCGATGAGACTGACGTTGGGGAATGCGATCCGGGTCGCGTGCGGGTCGATGGGTGGCGGCATGCCGGTGGTGTACCTGCCATTCGCGCCGGCGTCCTCAGGCGCGGCTTTAACGGATGCGACTTCGAAGGAGAGACGCGAGGCATCCTGGGCGATCAGGACTGCGGAGATGCTGAAAAAGAGCGCCCCAAAACGCCGCATAGAAAAGCTATCGCGTGCCCTCCGTCATGGGACGAATCAGCCGAAGCGCGGGACGGGTCAGGTAGTCGCGCCGGTAGGCGCGATGGCCGTCGTCGTCCGGGTAGTGCTCGGTGGCCGGATAGGGATAGCTGCTCATGCCGTGGAACGGGAGCGGCAGCACCGATTGCGAGAAGGCGGTGTTGGCGTCGGCGTCTTTGGCCCATCCATCGACGAGCAGGAGGTAATCGCGGCGCCATCCGGAGAGCAGCGCGGGCAGGCCGTCGGCCGCGAAGCGCATGCGGATCTCGTCGCCCGAGCCCATGATCGCCATGCGATCGTCGGACTGGTGGAGCAGGTCGGCGACCGCGCCGTAGCGGGTGTAATTACCGGGCGTGGGATTCCACATGGTGGCCGGACTGACCGATTGGTAGTCGAACGATTCGGGCTGCTTGCGGTCGGGCGAGATGGTGGCGCGGGAGAAGCCGCGGAAATGGAGATCTGCCGCGCTCATGGGAATTTCGGTGAGGCGCCTGGCGGGCGGCGTGTTGTTTTCGAAGAGGTAAATTTCGTCCCAATAGACGCACAGGCTGGTGACAATGCGGATTTCGCGCGAGGCGCTCAGGAATTTGCCGGTGAGATCGACGGCCATGGCTTTCGGTTTGCCGGACGGCATGCCCATGTCTTCGATGACGGTCTTCCAGTTGCCCTGTGCGTCTTTCACTTGCAGATAGGGGAAGACCAGGTCGCGATGCGCCTGCATGGCGTTGAGAAAGGTGCTGCCATCGGCCCAATCCACCCATCCATTGAGGACGAGCGTGGCCTTGCCATCGGGCGCGGCGCCGGCAAAATCGAGATCGAGCGCGTGCAGTTCGGCGACGCCGGCGTGATCGCGCGCGAAATCGTCGGGGTAACGGTGATCGAGCGCGAGCAGCGCGGCTCGCACGTCTTTGCCGTGGGAATCGTGGGCACGTGTGGGATAGACGCGGCGCGTGCCGCCGTATAAGCGGAACTCGGGAAACGGCGGCGACTTGAATTTCTCGTTGGTGACGATTTCGGCGCCGGCGGGGTGGTCGAGCGCGACCAGCTTGATCTGGTCGATGTAGGAGACCTCGCGCAATTCCTCGGTCATGCGGACTTCATAGGCGCCGTCGCGCGCCTGGAGAGCCGCGGCGGGGATGGAGACCCACTCCTGGTCATCGACGGGGAAGTAGCGGCCGTCGCCGGAGCTGGCGCCGAGCGGGGCGACGCCGAGCACGTCGGTGAGGAACTGGAAGCGATCGCCGTTCCAGGTGAAGATCATGGGGCACGATCCGGCGAGGCGCGGAGCTTCGGTGATCATGGTGACCTTGTTCGCCGGCTGCTTCATTTCGTTCTGGATGAGGCCGTTCGCCCAGGTGATGCGGACCGTGTCGACGGTCTCGAGATTGCCGAGGCGGAAGACGAGCGGTACGCCCGCATAGGTCATCTTCTGATAATTCGTGCCGGCTTTCACTTCCACCTTGGCGTTGACGGAGAGCTTGTTGTTCTTCACGCCGATAAGGCCGATTTCGATCCAGTTGCCGTAGTTCTCGGTGATTTCGCGGGCCATGAACAGGTCGCCATCGGGCGAGATGCTGGCGTAGTCGAGACGGCCGTCTCCGGTGAAATCGGCGGCTCCGGGGTGGAACGGAATGGACGGCGCGGAGGCGGGTTCGAGCGTGCCGCGGCGGTTTACGAGAGCGCCGTCGTTGGCGATCAGGTCGGTGAAGCCATCGCGATTGAAATCGTCGGCGTTGAGGTCGTGGGCGCCGGGCTTGAGGGCGTCGAGCGGCACGGCCTGATAACTGCCGCCGAGCTTGTCGCGGTAGAGCACTCCGGGGCGATCGGCGTAGGAGACGACGAGGTCAAATCCGGGAGTGTCGGGCTCGAGATCGAAACGGACGGCGTCGAGAGCTTTGCCAGCGACGAACGGGAAGCGCTTGGTTTCGTCGCTGAAGCCGGCCTCGCCGTTGTTGCGCATGAGGCGGGAATCGTCGCCGATGAGGAGGACGTCTTCGTCGTAGTCGTGGTCGTAATCGATCCAGACGGCCTTGTGGAACGAGCCGGTGGCGAGATCGGCCTGCTTGACGAACGCCTTGCCGGTATTGCGATAGAGAGCCGCGCCCTTGGCGGTGATGACGCAGAGATCGGGCAGGCCGTCGTTATTGAAATCGCCGGGCGCGATGAATTGGACGCCGCGGAGAGATTCGAGACCGGAATTCGGCACGAGCGTTCGGCCGCCGCGGTACCAGGCGACTTTGTTCGCCGACCAGGCGATCAGGTCGGGGTGCCCTTCGGGGCCGGCCATAACCGCGACACCCGCGCTGGCGCCGGTGAATCCCTCGGCGAGCCTTTCGCTGCGATATGTGGGCGCGGGAGGTGGCGCGCCGGGGGCGACATCGATCGGGTCATAGAGCTCGGCGTAGGCGCACCAGTCCATATCTTCCGAGCCGGCGGCGCCTTCCTGATCTTTTTTTATCTGCTGGAAGATGGCGAGCTCGGCGGCGGAATCCTTAGCGCGGCCGGCCTGGCGGTAGAGTGCCTGGAGTTGGAAGTGCGGGGCCGCGAGGCGCGGGCTGAGGTCGCGCGCGATCTCGAATTGGTGGATGGCGGAGGGGTAGTCCTCTTTCATCTTGTAAAGGGCGCCCATCTGGTAGTGCGCGACGGGCTCGTCGGGCACGAGGCGGAGCATTTCCTGGAACTGCGCGATTGCCTTTTCAGGCTCGTTTTCCTTCTTGTAAAGGATGCCGAGGTTAAACCAGGTGTGCGGCAGCTTGGGGTCTTCCTTTTGTACTTTGAGCAGTTGCGCCATGCCGGCCTCGTTCTCGCCCTGGCGGAGGAGGGCGAGGCCGTAGTTGAGTTGCTCGCGGGGGGATTTGGGTGCGAGGTCGAGGGCTAGTTTGAGCTCGGTGACAGCTTCGGCGTGAGTGGTGGGGTTTTCATAGAAGGCCTTGCCGAGATTGCGGTGCTGCCAGAGGCGCGGATCGTTGGAGGCCTGACCGAAGACGATCCAGCTCGTGCCGCCGGCGGCGGCGAGGACAATCACCCAAAGGAAGACGCGGAGTTTGCCGTGCATGCTATTTGACAGTATGGCAGAAGGAGGGCGAGATTGACCGCTGAGACGCAGAGGCGCAGAGAAAGGCGGAAAACAAGATTCACCACAGAGGCACGGAGTCACGGAGAGAAGGAAGTAAGGCTGACTGCGTGCCCGCGAGCGCATCGTCTTCCCCGAAGTAGAGGTGGCAGAGGACACGGAGTTGGCCGCCTTCGGGCGGCCTTTTGCGGCCGTTGGAGAAGCGGAGAAAAAGCACCGCTCCCTTGCGGTCGCGGCTCATTTAGGGTGCGGCTCAGACGGAGGAGTTGGGTTGCGGAATGGCGGCGGCATTCTCTGCGCGACAATATACTTTGACCCAAATTGTGACTCTTTCGGCGCGCGAGCAGGCGCGCCTGGTGCGGGAGCGGCGGATTTCCTCAGGCGAGCTCGTGAGCGCGCATCTGGAGCGCATCGCCGCCATCAATCCGGCGCTGAATGCCGCCGTGGAGGTGTTGGGGGAGCGCGCGCTCGAAGATGCGGAAGCCGCCGATCGCGACCTTGCGGCCAGGAATTCGCGCGGTCCGCTGCATGGCGTGCCGTTCAGCATCAAAGATTCCATCGAGCAGGCCGGCACGCGCTGCACGGCGGGGACTTTGGGGCGGAAGAACGCCGCGCTTTCGACGGCGGATGCCACACTGGTCGCGCGGCTGCGGCACGCGGGCGCGATTGCGATCGCGCGCACCAATTTGCCCGACCTGCTCTTCGCATTCGAGAGCGACAACCTGATTTATGGGCGGACGAACAATCCGTACGATGTGTCACGGACGCCCGGAGGGTCGAGCGGCGGGGAAGCGGCGTTGATTGCCGCCTGCGGATCGCCGATGGGGTTGGGCAGCGACGCGGCGGGATCGGTGCGGCTGCCGGCGGCGTTCTGCGGGATCGCCGGCATCAAGCCGACCTCCGGCCGATTGCCGCGCACGGGCCATTTTCCACCCGCCGGAGGATGGCTCGAGATGGTGTGGCAAATCGGGCCGATGGCGCGGCGCGTAGAGGACCTCGTGGACGCGATGCGCCTGCTGAACGGGCCGGACGGCACGGACCCGACGGTTCCCGACGTTCCGTTTCGCGAGCCGGCGCAGGTGAAGATGGCCGATTTGCGCGTGGCGTTTTATACCGACAATGGATTCGCGCCGGCGGATGAGGAAGTAGCGGCGGTGGTGCGGGCGGCGGCGCGCGCCATCGAGGGCGAAGTGCGGTCGGTGACGGAGGCCCGGCCCGGTTGCCTGGCGGCGGCGTACGATCTGGAGATGAAACTGATCGGGCCGGATGGCGGCGACGGACTGCGGGCTTATCTCCGTGAACTCGGATCGGCGGAGGTGCATCCGCTGCTCACGGGATGGCTCGACAAGCTGGAGGCGTATCGCACCGATCTGGCGGGGCTGGCGCGGTATTGGTCGGAGCTCGACGCCTATCGCGCCGAAATGATGCGCTTCGTGCGCGATTTCGATGTGATTCTGGGGCCGGCGTATATTCACGCCGCGCTGCCGCATGGCGAATCGGTCCGCGACGAAAATTTCCGCGGGTTCAGCCACACGATGGCGTTCAACGTTGCTGGATGGCCGGCGGCTGTGGTGCGTTGCGGCGAATCGGGCTCGGGGCTGCCGATCGCGGTGCAGGTGGCGGCGGGTCCGTGGCGGGAGGATATCGTGCTGCGGGTGGCGCTTGCGCTGGAAGAAGCGATGGGAGGGTGGAGGCGGGGGTGAAGCGGCAGAAAGTGCTTTGGGCAACGCTGGCGGGTGCGGCGATGGGGGCCTTGACGGTCCTCCGGCTCATGCAGCATCCAAACGCAGGTTCCGCGCCGGCGGTTTTCGACCGCGGCGTGATCACACGGTGGCCGTGGGTGTGTGCGGTGCTCGGCTGGGTGGTGTTCAGCCTTTACTGGGAGGCTGCCGGGAAGAAGACGGCGGAGACCAAGAGCGCGGAATCGCGATGGTCGCGCGGGATTCACGTATTCCTGGCGAACGCGGCGTTGATTCTCGAAGTGGTTCCTCTCCGCGGGCTGGCGCGCTTTCTTCCGCACTCCACGGCGATCATGGCCGGCGGTCTGGCGATTGAGGCAGCGGGGTTGTATCTCGCGATCCTCGCGCGCCGGCATCTCGGCCTCTACTGGAGCGGGGAAATCTCGATCAAGGTGGACCATCGGCTGATTCGGTCCGGCCCTTATCGGAAGCTGCGGCATCCGATTTACAGCGGGCTCCTCACGATGTATGCCGGTATGGCGCTGGTAGCGGGAACTTGGCTGGCGCTGGCGGGATTTGCAATGGCTGTGATCGCCTATGTGCGTAAGATTCGCCTCGAAGAGGAGAATTTGCGCGCGGCGTTCGGCGCCGAATACGAGGCCTACCGGCGCGAATCGTGGGCGCTGGCGCCGGGCTTGTTCTGAAAGTTTACTTCATTTCGAATAGCAGCATGAAATCCATGACGTTGTTCGGCTGCAGTTGCGTGGACGGAGTGATTTTCCGGAACTCGGTGCTCACGGACGGTACGAACGCCCGCAGGAATTCGGCGGGATATTCGTAATCGTACGGATCGCCTATTCGAAGCTTCCACATCTTGCGGGCCTTGGCTTCGTCGTCGGGCGCCAGGCCGATGATCTTGAGCGGTCCGGCGTGGAACATCGGGCCCATGGCGAAGGGGATTTTGAGATCGAGCAGCAACTGGTCGTCGCGGAAGATCCGCTCCGGGCGGGCGGATGCGTGAAAATACCCGGTCCGCTTCACGGGTTTTTCGGCCGCCCAAATGGCCGTCTGGATCTCGGTCCAGTTGGCGATTTGACCTTTTTTGAATTGCGCGGCTTTGAACATGGTATCGAGCGGCAGATTGTCGCCCACGAAATTCACCTCGCCGAGCTTGAATTGGGGACCTTCTTCGATGGCGGTGGTAACGGTGACGCTTCCCGGTGACGTTTTCTGCGCGGTAATTCTTGGAAACGCGACGCGGTACATGCCGTGTTCTTCATATGCGCGCCGGAGATTGATCTCGACGACCTGGCGGAACCGGCGGTCGGTAAAGCCATCGTCCGCGACCAATTTCGCCAACACGGCGGTAAGCGCTTCGGAAGTGAGCTCGTGCTGGCCGGTGAAATTCATGGCGGCGATGTGGGGCAGGGTGGCGGGCTGGAACGAGATCAGGTTTTTGCCAGTCCTCAAATCGGATTCCATCCGGGTGACGACGGGTTGGCCGTCGAGTTCGGCTTTGGCATGATCCGCCAGCGCTTTGGCGATGAATTCCTGCGCGGTGTCGTTGTCGGGCACTTTGCGATTGAAGGGCGGATAAAGGGAGGTGAGCCAGCGCCAGAGCTCGGAATCGTCGGCACCGGGGAAGTCGATGGAAGCCGGGGTGAACTGCTGCTGGTCCTGGATGGTCAGGGTGAGCACCCAGCCGCGTTTCGGCCCCGGAGCATAGCGGTAGGAGACGGCTTGAAAGAGGCCGCTGTCAGTGAGTTTGCCGCAGGCTTTTTCGATGGCCGCTTTGTCGATGGGGCCTCCGATGCGCAATTGCGCGATGGTAAGGATTGCCTCGCGGGAGATTGCGGTGCCTTCGAGAACCAGCGACTCGAGAGGGAGGGATTGAGCGGCCAGAGGGTACGCCAGGACAAGCGCGAACGCCAGTTTCCTTAGCATAAGGCGAGTATAGCTCGGGGAGCGAGGAGGTCATCGCAGAGACGCTGAGACGCCGAGGAAGACGGGAAAACAATGCTCACCACAGAGGCGCGGAGGGCACAGCCCGGCATAGTTCAAAGACCCGCAAAGGGGCGGTGCTGTTCGGGTGTCTTCTACTTCCGCAGCACCCATGTGGTCATCGCTCGCTGACCTTGCACCACTGTAGTCTTGAGCGGATCGAGCAACTGTCCGCCTAATTCGGCAGTCCACTTCATCAGCATCGCTTCGTTCACCAGGTACCGCTCCGAGCCGTCGAGCAGACGAAAGCGCCGGCCCGCAATCGACTGGAATCGGCCCTCCATGCCGATATCGGAAGCCAGGCGGCAGAAGAACAGTCCGCCTGGCCTGAGCACGCGCCACGAACCGCGCAGCATCGCCCCAAATTGCTCGTCGTCGCGCGCGAAGTGCAGCACCGCGCTCGAAAGCACCACGTCCGCAAACCCGTCGGGAAACGACAACGCTTCGACACTCTCGACGCGGAAATTGTCCGCCGGCAGGTGGGGCGCAATCCGCCGCACTTCCGCGATCGCCCTGCCATCCTCGTCCGCGCCGAAGACCTCGTAGCCCTCACGCAGCAGATACACCAGATTGCGGCCCGCCCCGCAACCCGCGTCCAGCACGCGCATTCCCGGACGGATGCGGCCCCTCAGCAGTTGGTCGAACAGATAAATATCGATCGCGCCGAATTGCTCCGCCAGAGTATCCATTGGTAACTCATCATACGATGTCCCGGCATGGCCCCAACAGTGCTCCAAATTCCGTGGTGCGCCGTGCCGCTACCCCGTATTTTTTCAAACATCGCCGTAATCTTGCCGCCGCTCGTTGCAGGTGTTCTGCTCGCCGTTTCCAACTACGTGCTGGTCCGCGACAATCGGCGGCTCGGCACCCTCGCGCACTATTACGCGTCCCTGCGCCACACCCCGGAGGGCATCGCCCTGCCCGATCTGCGCGGCCAAGGCGTCGACGGGCGCGATCTCACAGTTTCCTACCCGGATGGCAACCAGCAGACGCTTCTGCTGGTCTTCTCTCCCACCTGCCCGCACTCCAAGCGGAATTGGCCGGCCTGGCAGGACCTCGAGCGGGAAGCGAAGAACACCCGCGTAGTTTTCGTGAACGTCGGCGGCGCGCTCCCGCCCGGCTTTTTGCAGCTATATAGTTTCGACTCGGCCACCGTACTGGCCCGCACCGATCCCGAGAGCATCTTGAAATGTTCATTTCTCGAAACGCCCCTCACCATCCTCGTATCTCCCGGCGGACACAGCGAAAAGGTGTGGGCCGGCGAACTCGGACCCTCCGACATCGCCGAAGCGGTACGCCGCGTGCAAGGAATTAAATTGAGGTGAAACGATGATTGAAAAACTAAAGCGACGCCTCATGGCATGGATCTACGCGATCGCGATGGCTATCATGGCGGCCTCTCTTACTGCTACGATGCTCAGGCCGAAGGCTTACGCCAGCACCTGTCCCGCCGAGGGTCAACCCTGCAATCTGTCGAGCACGGGAGGCTATGCTTGCACCGGAGGCCTCAACGGCGCCCCGCCCATCCCCGGCTGCGGCTGCGATCTCGACAACTTCTGCACCGGCGACGTGCGGTAACTCCCATACTGAACCAAGGCCTCCCTTACTGAGCCGCGACCTCCCTTACTGAGCCGCGACCGCGAGGGAGCGGTGCTTTTTGGTGTTTGGTCGATGAAAAGGCACCACTCCCTCGCGGTCGTGGCTCAGTAATTCTTCACAGCTTCCGAGGGAGCGGTGCCGTTTATTCGTGTGCATCCGTGTTCATCCGTGGCCCAAGAAATCACTTTCCAGGATTTTGCGGCACTTCGGATTCGGTCGAGTTTTGAGAGGTAGAGAATTGGCCACGGATGCAAGCGGATGCACACAGATAAAACCAACCACTTAACGGTTCCCGCAAATCGTGTCGTTTCCCGGGCCTCAGGCACGCAGCCGCGCGGTTATTTCGCCCTACTGTCCCCCGCCCCCTTTGTCCGGCGCCGTGCTCTTCTTCTCTCCCGGCCGGTACAGCGTCGGAGCCTTCTTCTGCTGCGATTCCTGCACCGCTTTCTTTTCGGCGGCCTGTTTCTCCTGCGCGGCCTGGCCTTCCCGTTCCACCGGGGTCATCGCGTCCAGCCGCTCCTTTTTTTCCTTCTCCTCGCGCGCGAGTACTTCATCCGCTCGCTTCCCCAGATCTTCCTGCGCGGCATCCAGGCTGTCGGTGGTAGCGTCGATCGCCTGCTTTAAGACGAAGTCGTAGCGCTCCAGGTCGCGGGGATGGCTGTCTTGAATTT